>BFBZ01000081.1_pt1 | contig 170727 bp, 182 predicted proteins | sample 1888401 | NCBI WGS metagenome assembly BFBZ01 (sample SAMD00112614, study PRJDB3348) | symbiont metagenome | host: Chara braunii
GTGCCCCTGCTGGTGGAAGCACGCAACCTGATCGCCGGTTTCCATTCCATGATCCGCAAGAAGCTTGCCGATGATCTCGAGCCGTGGATCGCCGACGCCGGCAAAAGCCTCATCGCGTCTTTCGCCAAGGGCATTATTCGCGACCATGCTGCCGTCCGCGCCGCGATCACCGAACCATGGTCCAACGGTCAAACAGAGGGACAGATCACAAAGCTCAAGCTTGTGAAACGGCAGATGTATGGACGCGGAAAGCTCGACCTCCTGCAAGCCAGGCTGATCGGTGCCGTATGATCCCGAACTTCATCGAGATTGCGTCAGACCCCCGATTCCGTGGTCATTGACACCATGAAGCCCACCATCTCGCGTGCGATGGCGACATTGACGACGTTCGCATTCTTGCCGCGCGCTCAGCCGACGGTATCGGGTGCACGGGGGAATTTTGAGGATGGGCCCCTCCTCATTCCGGTCCTGAATCGGCGAGCCCGCGACGTACGAGTGTCCCTTCAGTTTGGTCTGCCAGATCGTGGGGAAGTCCACGCCCTTGCTTCGCTTCAAATTGCATTCCCTGACTAGCCAGGAGACAATGTCGGCCATCGAGGCGACCTCTTCGATAAGCTGCTGATTTTCAAAGATTCATGATCTCAGCCGCCCGCATTGATCCAAATCAAAATGACGCGCACAAGGGCCACGTCGGCATCGATGTCACCAAGCAGAGTAAAGCGATCGCGATTGCTGATGCAGATCGCGGTGGAGAAAGTCCGGTTCCTCGGAGCCGTTCGATGCCAAAGACAATCCATGCGCTGTATCATCAGAAAGATCGCCTCGAGACATGCCGATCGCATTTTCTACGAAGTGGCTCGACGGATTATGGCCTGCATCGATTGCTCACCTCGATGGGCTACGGCTGCAGCGTCGCGGCCCTTCATTGATCCGTCCAAGCCGGGAGAATCATGTCAAGATTAACCGGCGTGATGCGCTAGCGCGGTCCCTTCGTGCCGGCGAATTGACATCCCAACGCTGAATATAAAGCCATGCGGGATCTGGTGCGCACCCGCACTCAGCGGCGCGATCGATACACTGGTCATGCATCGTCAGCAGGTTGGCGGATTCATGTTAAAGCATGGTCGTCGATTCACAGGAAAGAAGACTTGGCGATGCGCCTTTGCCGCCAAAATGCCGGTTCATTGTGGAAATTGTCGTACCCGCCACGGCACCGAAGGACCGACTCGGGTGGGAACGCGTGATTCACTCTGGCAGTAAGGGCGCCGAAGAGGTGGATGAGTTCAGCCTTTGTGAGTGCCGATCCAGTGATCGAGCGAAATCCGCCCTGGTCCCGACGCCATGATGCCGAGCGCCATAGCCGCCCAGGTAATGTGCAACGGCCAGCCGTCCGGCACGGTGAGCTGTATAACGAGCGTCATCAGGAGCAGCCCGAATGCCGCCAGTCGGGTCGCCAGGCCGAGAACAAGGAGAATTGGCAGCAGGATTTCCGCCGACCCCGAGGCGAACGCCACGATCCCAGGAGCAGGAAAGTCGTAAGGTCCGCCCGGCAGATGCAGCTTGAGTTCCGACGTGAAAAGCAGGACGGCGACATCGTTCAGCTGCAGAAAGCCGTCCCATTTGTTGACCCCTGACCGCCAGAAGGGGACTGCAAGCGCGCAGCGAAGGACGATCTGGGTCAGAGACGGCGTGGCAATCGTGCGCAGGGCCGCGTTCACCCGCTCGAACAGGCTTGAAATGCCTCGAGGCTCGGCACCGCCGCTCGCGCTTCGCTCGCTGTTCATGATACAGAACCTCCCTGGTATGCCGCGGCAAAGGTGCCCGCCTCCAGCACGCCGGTAATGTTTGCGGAAAGGTCGAATTCGATGCTCTCCGCAAAAGCCGCTGTGGCCGCTGCGCCCAGCGGCTCGCCCGAGATCAGATGCGAGACAAACACTGCACCGCCGGGCGGCAGGTGGCGGACAAAGACTTCGAGGCCAGGCCGCGTGACCAGCGCATCTTCCGGTCCGGTCGCCTCGATGTGCCCGACAGGGCCGTCCCTCCGGTTTGCCGCGAAAATCGTCACTGCCGGATAGAGTGAGCGCAGGACACGCGTTGCCGGATGTGGCACGAACACGGTATCGGCAAGCCGATCGGGCGGGATCGACGCCAGCGCGTCGGAAACCAACGGTTGCACATTGGCGGCATGATAGGCGTCGAGCCAAGCCCGCTCTATGCGCGCGACGTCGGCCAGCCAAGGCATCGATTGTGCATATTCGTAGCGCTCGATGAAATCGGGAAAGTCGCGGCCGTATTCGAAGAGCAGTGGCGAGGTGGGCGGCGTCTCGCGGATATGGAAGCGCGCCATCGCTCGAAAGAACTCCGGGCCGGTGACGCGCCGCGTCGCCGGAAAGTTAGCGAACAGCGCGTCGATCAGGCTGACGGTCACGTTGTTGCGGTAGACGGCATATCGCTTGACGGCAGCCTTCCCATTCGGCCCCGAAACGGCGTCAGGTGGGGTGCGGTCGGGATCGAGCAGACCGGCTGTAAAAGCCGCGGCATAGTCAGACCCGCGGCCGGGACGGCCCGACTGGAACTCACTTTGCGGCATGGGCTTTTCCAAGCATGTAGCTGTGCGCATAGCGATCGAGGATCGCTTGCGCGGCGGCGGCCTCCGCCTCGAGCGCCGGCCAGTCGGGAATGTCGCTGTCCCATTCAACCAGCGTCGGGAGCGACCCGCATTGGCTAATCACGATATCGAAGAGCTTCCACACCGCGTCAGCCACAGGGCCGTCATGACTGTCGATGAGCAGTAGGTCGCCCTCGTCATCCTCCTGCGCGGCGTGCCCGGCCAGATGGATCTCGCCGACATGCTCGAGCGGGAAATCCGCGAGATAGGAAAGTGCCGAATAGCCAAGGTTGGTGGCCGAGACGAAGACGTTGTTGACGTCGAGCAGCAGGCCGCAACCGGTACGCCGCACCAGCTCGCGGATGAACTCCGTCTCGCTCATCGTCGATTCCGGAAAAAGGATATAGGTCGAGGGGTTCTCGAGCAGGATCGCTCGGCCGATCACCTCCTGCATCTCCTCGATGTGGTCCGCCACGCGGGAAACGGTTGCCGCCGTGTAGGGGAGAGGAAGGAGATCGTTGTAGTAGGTCGTGTCATGGCTCGACCAGGCAAGATGCTCGGAAACCAGCGCCGGCTCATAGCGTTCGACGAGCGCCTTGAAACGCTGAAGGTGTACTTGGTCCAGCGGCCGCGGTCCGCCGATCGACATGCACACGCCGTGCAGCGAGACAGGATAGTCACGGCGGATGTGCGCGAGCGCATCGTGCGGCGGGCCGCCGGCGCCCATATAATTTTCGGCGTGGACCTCGAAGAAACCGTCCTGCTTGCCGCCGGCCAAGATCGCGGGCAGATGTTCGTGCTTGAAACTGGTGCCGGCTAGACCGGCAACGGGGTGCGCCGGAAAGCGCGAGGTTTCCGACACGCGGGACGCTGGGTGAATGGCCAGTCCGTTCATCTTTGTCTCCGCTTTCCGGCAGGCATTGCTTACGACGGGACGTCGCGAGTCAGCTCCGTTGTCGATCCCTTGCGGTCGCCGGGCAGTTGCATTGTGGTGCAGGTGCCGCCGTCGACGAACTTCCAAGCATTGCCCTGGTAATCGACGGTCGAGGTGCCCTGACAGGTTGTGCCGGCGCCAGCCTTGCAGTCGTTCTGTCCCTTCAAGGCGACGCCGAAGCATTTCTCCTTGCCGGCATCCATCGCCGCCTTGACCTGTGCCTCGGTCAGCGGCGCGGCCATCGCAAAAGAAGCAAGAGCCGTGGCAACGGCGCTGGCCAGAAAAGCCGCGCTCACGGTTGATCTCGTTGACATGATTTCACCTCCGGTTTTTGCACGCGCCGTTCCTCCGGCGCGCAATGGTCAGTTCGGTCCGGAGGCTCACTGCGTTACATCTTTCTGGGAACACGATTTCGTGATCGCCTGAGGCTTGGCTTGAGCAAAATTTTGACGTCCATGTAACAAAGGACTGCGCACGAACGAGTTCGGGAGGAAGGAAGCCTTGGACGGCAGGCACGAACAACTCTTGGAGTTGGGCGTGCCTGAAACCCTTCTCGCTTTAAGGCCAACGCGACGCCTTCGCCCGCAATCATCTGAGCTCGGAGTCGAACCTCGCGTTTTGGCGGGAACCTTGACGACCGATCCGAAATTTATCGGTTATGAGCACTCGCGGAAGACAGTTCTTGGATCGGTGGCTTGCCGACCACGTGCCCGACCTCGGCGGCGCTGGCGTCATCTCGGCGGGCAAGACAACCGATAGTTATTTGCTGATGCTCAAAAGCAGGGAATTGAGGGGCAGAAATCGTGGAAGAGACGGGCACGGGCAACGTCTATGAAACGATCCTCGCGCCATCGTTCACTATCATGATGCAGGCGTGGCGGACTGATGCCAACCGTGAAGCGAACCTACCGTCTGCAGATCATGCTCAAAGCCGAGGAGATCGCTGTCCTGGATGCTTGGCGATTTGAGAAAAGAATGCCGAGCCGATCTGACGCAGTGCGGGAGTTGCTTCGGCGGGGTCTGACGGCGAAGGGGCATAATGCAGATCGAGGCGCGCGTTCAGTCGATTTCGGGGTTCTCGATCCGCCCAACACCACCCCGAACGCCTAAGACCAAGGGCGGCTAGTCCGCCATGTCTCGCAACGGCCTCTTGCGTGTCAGGCCGCCGGGGGCGAATTCGCGGAATCAGAACCTGCCCCAGCCTGTCGGCTCGATAAGCCAGACGGACACGAAGATAACCACGATCGCCGCGGTCACGATGACAAGCGTGATTTTGAGGGACTTATCCATCTCGATTGCAGTAGCAGCCGCCGCGCAGAGGGCAACTCACATAGGCATTAGGAGGTGGCCCGGCACCGGCAACGAATTTTGGCCCAAAGCACCCAAGCTTACCCATCTTTCCGTTGTATGCGCATGTGCTAAAATTGAAGACGGCGCGTTTTTCCCAAAATCCTGCGCCGTTGAGCGCCAGCGTCAGTCCCCATAGCTGGCCGGATGGCGCTGGCGCTCATCTATGGTGAGATTCGGCGACAACGCGCCGAGCCGAAAAAGCGCTGCTGCCAGTCCCCCGGCGGCGGGCTTTGCGGTTGATGGTCGGCTTTCAGGTCCGCCGCGGCGCTATGCATAGATGAGTCGTGGCGTTCGTCATGGCCGATCGCGCATTGATTGTTTTTAGCCGCACGCCCAGCCCGCCGTTGATCGTTTCTCCGTCAGCAAGGAGATGACGACCGGCTGTCCCTAGGGCGGCGCGGATCGGATCGAGTGTGCCTTGGCAATGCCGCGCTCGACCCATGACGATATTAATAGCCCCGCCACGGCGGAGTTTTTCATCTCTCGATACGCGTTAAAAAGTCCGCTGCCGGGAGAAGGTTGGCAGCGGGCTCGATTTCGAATGAGGCGCGGGAGGAGAGCGCCGCATTCAGCGTCGGCATCACATCTGGGATGAGTGGTAGCCAACAGTCAAAAGTTACGGGCCAAGTGAAAATTGTGCAATGCACAAAAAGTTTATTGCCATTGCGTGCCGCGGCGGGATTTTTTCCTACACAACAAAAAAGCGGGCATGCGCCCGCTTCCCTTCGTTACCGAGACTAATGCGTGGTGCCGGTACATTCATGGTCACCGCGCCGTCAATCGGCTCAAATACAAGGCCTGCGTCTGGGGGAACCTCTCCAACTATCTGAAGGGACGTTCTTCGCCCTCGCTGCCTGCTTGCGCCTATATGGCTATGGAAGGTGTTTAAAGCAAGGCGTTCAGATTGAAACACGCACGAGATGCTGTTTGACGCACACTGAACCGCCCCGGGTTGATCGGAGACTCCATGTGTGGATGCCCCGTTTCATGCAAGTGCCATTTGCGTCTTCGAACATGTGATCGGGTGCGGTCATGTGTCAGGCCTGTGATGCGGCGTCGAGGTGCCGCTGGCCGTCATGGAGATACGCGGATCAGGCGCAAATCAACTCGACGAGCTTTTCGCTCTTGGAGCCTCGGTGCATTTCCTGATCCCGATCAGACCGATCATTTGCCCTTGACGTTCACGACCTCCTCACATGCCGCCCATCATGGCGTCGCAGTCGCCGAGTAAATGCTCAGGCTACTGCGCTGCCAAGATCCCGGTAATCCTCTTTCTTCGTCAACATTGCCCACACCGAGCGAGCCATCTTGTTGGCCAATGCCATGGCAACCAGCATCAGCGGTTTGCGATCCAGCATTCGGGCGAGCCATGAGCCGGGTCGGGCGCCGCGGCGGGAGGCCCACTGTATGACGGCCATTTTCGACGTGCGGCCGAGCCGCTGCTTTCCGCCTGTCGAATGTTGAACCGGCACCAGCCCCAGCCAGGCGGCGAAGTCGCGACCGCGCTTGAAGGTCGCCATTGGGGGCGCGAACGCTTCCACCGCCATGGCCGTGATCGGGCCAATTCCCGGCATGGTCTGAAGGCGGCGTGTATCCTCCCCACACTGAGCTTCGCGGTGAAGGATCTTCTCAAGCTCTGCAATCTCGCAGCTCAACCGGTCGACCTGCTCCAAGTACACGCGACCAACGTCGAGGACCAGTTGGGGCATCGTTGGCTCGGCCGCACCCATCACGGCAGCCAAAGTCTTCAGATGAGCCGGACCTTGCGGTGCGATGACACCGTGTTCGGCAAGATGCCCGCGCAATGCGTTGATCAGCTGCGTGCGCTGGCGCACCAGCAAATCGCGCGTTCGGAACACCATCGACCTCGCTTGCTGCTCTTCCGTCTTCACCGCCACGAACCTCATCGTCGGTCGTGATCCTGCTTCAGCTATGGCCTCGGCATCAGCGGTGTCGTTTTTCTGGCGCTTTACATTATGACTTGACGTAGTTGGGCGGAATGAGCCTCACCTCGTGGCCCAGTTCCTGTATGGCCCGGCCCCATTCGTGGGCGCTCGCGCAGGCCTCCATGGCGACCACACAGGTCGGCTGTCGGGCCAAAAACGGGACGACCTGAGAGCGAGCAATTCTCTTCCGGAATGCAACGCTGCCGTCGGCGTGCGCGCCATGAGCGTGGAAGACGCGCTTCGCCAGATCGATGCCGATGATGGTGACGGTGTTCATGTTGTTCCTCCTGATATCCGCAGCCCATTCTACGATCGCAACTCTGCCACGCCGTTGGCGGGAGGGGCATCCACTCCATCAACTCCTGAGAAGGTGGAGCCATGACAAGCAAGACGACCAACAAGTTCTCTCCCGAGGTGCGAGCCCGTGCGGTGCGGCTGGTTCTGGATCACGAAGGCGAGCATGCCTCGCGGTGGGCGGCGGTCTCGTCGATCGCCGCCAAGATCGGCTGCACGGCGCAGACGCTGGATGAGTGGGTGAAGAAGGCCGAGCGCGACAGTGGCGTGCGAGTCGGTGTGCCTACGGATGTGGCGACGAAACTCAAGGCTTTGGAACGCGAGAACCGCGAGCTTCGCCAGGCCAACGAAATCCTTCGCAAGGCTTCCGCGTATTTTGCCCAGGCGGAGCTCGACCGCCGGTTCAGGCCATGATCGCGTTCATCGATGATCACCGCGAGGCGCATGGGGTCGAGCCGATCTGCAAGGTACTGCCGATCGCCCCGTCGACCTACCACGACCATGTCGCCAAGCGCATCGATCCCTCCCGGCTGTCGGCTCGGGTGAAGCGGGATGAGGCTTTGAAGGATGAGGTCCGACGCGTGTTCGAGGCTAACTTCCGCGTCTACGGCGTTCGCAAGATCTGGCGGCAGTTGCAACGCGAGGGCTTCGATGTCGCCCGCTGCACGGTTGCCCGCCTGATGAAGGCCATGGGCCTCGAAGGCATCATCCGCGGCAAGCCGATCCGCACCACGGTGAGCGACAAGGCGGCACCATGCCCTCTCGATCACGTCAATCGCCAGTTCCATGCCCCGGCGCCGAACATGCTGTGGGTCTCCGACTTCACCTACGGTGCGCCTCGTCCCGGATGGTCCGGGGTGCATATGACTGGAATGCTTTGAGAAAGGAGGAATCGAAGAATGCCCTGTCCCCTGCTGTGAGGGGACTTGAGCCCAAGCGGCGGTGACCTGCTGTCAACTGGCAGGGTGACGTAGCCCGCAGGTAAAGGGGACTGAGGCGAAGCCGTTACGCCGAGATGGTTCCCGAGGCTGTAGCACTGGAAGGTTGAGGAACACGAACCGGTTAATCCGCATCCGAGGGCTGAAATGTCGCCTTCGCCTACACGGCTTAACAGGCGAAATGCTGATGAGGTCGCCGGAGACGTATGTCGGCGGCATCCGAATGTGGGCGTACATGTAGGTCGCCTGCAGGGAGCCATGGGAGAACACAGCCAGACCATGGCAGCGGCATCGACTTGCGGGACGCAAGGACAAGGACTGCGACCGGCAACCTCCCCAGTGCGTGGAATGTCCAGCATATGAACGAGGGAAGGCATGATGGAATGCCCACGATGTTCTGCGTCGCAAGGGAGTTGACCCTGATGTCCATCATGCTGGCGGAGTTCCCGTAGTAGTCCGAGGCAGGGAAAGCCTGCCACATGGCGAAGGGGAACAGTTCAAATCTGCTTGGAGTGCAAATTACCTGACCAAACGAGGTGAAGACCTTTGATAATCAGCGAAATGCAGCAAAAGCTCGCAACATGGGCTGAAAGCGATCCGAACCGGCGGTTCGATCGTCTTCTTCGGCTCATTGCCGATCGGGAATGGCTTGCCGAGGCCGCCCGGATCGTTCTGGCGTCAAGTGGCGCCCGGACGCCGGGCATTGACGGAATGGATAAGCGACGCATGCAGGCCGGACTGGATCGCCATCTGGCCGACCTGCGGGCGAACCTGCTGAAGGGCACCTATCGCCCGAAGCCGGTCAAGCGGATCTATATCCCGAAAGCCAATGGCAAGCTACGACCGCTGGGTATACCGACCCTGACAGACCGCATTGTCCAGCGCGCCATGCTGATGGCCATGGAGCCGATCTGGGAAAGCGACTTCCATCGCCTGTCCTATGGCTTCCGGCCGGAACGCAGCGTGCACCATGCCGTTCGTACCGTGAAGTTGCAGCTTCAGGATGGCACGGATACGGCGAGGGGCCGCTGGATCATCGAAGGTGATCTGGCAAGCTACTTCGACACCGTTCATCACCGGTTGCTTCTGCGATGCGTGCGACGACGGGTGCAGGACGGACGGTTTGTTGATCTACTCTGGCAAATCCTGAAGGCGGGCCACCTCGATCGTGGTCTGTTTATGGCGTCCAGCGAGGGTGTTCCGCAAGGCGGCGTGCTGTCGCCGCTCCTGTCCAACATCATGCTCCACGAGTTTGATGCTTGGCTGGAGGCGAAATACCTGAACCGGAAAGCCCGCAAGGATCGCTGGGCATGGAACTTCGGCATTCAGCAGGGACGCCCCATCACGGTTCGAGAGAACCGGCAATGGAAACCTGCGATTGCCTATTGTCGCTATGCCGATGACTTCGTCGTCATCGTCAAAGGGACGAAGGTCCATGCCGAGGAAATCCGCGAGGAGTGCCGGGTCTTTCTGGAAGACCGCCTGAAGCTGACGTTGAATATGGAAAAGACCCATATCACCCACGTCGATGACGGGTTCGTCTTTCTGGGGCATCGGATCATTCGCAAGCGAGGGTCGAACGGGCACATGTCCGTCGTCACGACGATACCCAAGGAAAAGGCCAAGGCGTTTGTTCGCAAACTGACCGAGACCCTTTCCGGCAATCATGATGTTGGCAAGGTCGACATGGTGGACCGCCTGAACCGCCAGCTGGCGGGATGGGCGGCCTTCTACAAGTTCACCGACTTCACAGCACGCACCTTCCGGCGCATCGACCACGTCGTGTTCTGGAAACTGGCGCACTGGCTGGCGCGAAAATATCGGTCACGCATCAAGCCCTTGATGCGGAGCTGGTATCGAGCGCCGGATGCGGGCAAGGCAAAAACCTGGCTCGTCTACGGACGAAGTGAACGCGGAAACCGTGTTGGCAAAGCGCTGCGCCGAATGGTGTCTAGTCCCAAGGCGCAGTTCCGATGGCGGAACCCGGAGATCAATCCATACATCTTCCGGAGCGAATCTCGCAGCACCGTCACCTCAAACTATCATGATGTTGCCATGGCCATGGGCCAAGATTGAATAGAGAGCCGTATGCGCTGAAAGGTGCACGTACGGTTCGGGGAGGAGAAGCGCAGCAGCGCTTCTTACTCCACTCGCGACCTGGACGGGCTTCGTCTATGTCGCCTTTGTCATCGACACCTATGCGCGACGGATCGTCGGCTGGCGCGTGAGCCGGACGGCGCATGCCAGCTTCGTTCTGGACGCTCTGGAACAGGCTCTCCATGATCGGCGGCCCGTGCAGGGAGGCGGGCTCATCAATCACAGCGATAGAGGCAGCCAATACGTCTCTATCAGATACACTGAGCGCCTGGCGGAGGCCGGCGTCGAACCTTCGGTGGGCAGTGTCGGCGACTCTTAAGCTAGAAACGAAGGCCCGCGGTTCGCAGAACTGCTCTGGCAGGGCTGCATATTACCCGGATCGGCTCGGCTGCAGCCCGGTAGCGCTCACTGCTGCCGGTCGGCCCCCTCTAGTTGCACAACTGCAGCCCGACCTCATTGTGGATTTGCAGCCCTTGGTCGATCGGTCGATCTCGCGCAGCTACACGAGTACCGCGCTGCGCGCTACCGATGACCAAGTGAAGCGCCGCCGACTGGTGAGAGTATGCACTCCTGCTAATAGCATCGGAGCACAGCCATATGGACGAAGCAAGGGGAGAGCGTGGCCGAAACGAGGCCGCTTGGTGTGATCATGGTGTGATCGCGGAAGGCTAGCGCGTCGATTGTTTCTTGACGTGTGCGGCGACTGCACAGAGGAAAGCCAATGCGGCAGCATCACACGCTATCCGCGACGGGCCGTTGGCGAAAAGCACGGCGTCGGCAGCTCGCATCGTCAAGCCATGCTTTCTTGCAAAAGAGGTAACTTCGTAAGGCTGATCGTCAGATAGATTCGCGATGCCAAAATCGTAATTCATGGACTCCATCCTCCCAGTTCGCGACCCTTTTTCTCCTCGCCTTGAGGCAAAATTAAACTGCCAGTGTGTCGCGCGAGTCTACCAATTGAGGATTGTGTAAAACGATATAACTCCGCACCCGCCTTCATCTCGTGTTGTCGATGCGTCGATGTCGAAGCTGTGCGCTTCCACCCAGCCGGCGTTGGTAGCCCCCGAAGTGTTGCACGGGACACGGTGAAAAGACTCGACCGGTATTAATGATGGGCTCCTTCGGATCGCCTATTCGGAACGCGATCCCTGCACGGAACCGCTGGGCGCAATCCTTCAAAGGATCCACAGTGCACGGAGCCAAAACATCCGAATGGAAATCGAGGACCCTGTTCGAGTTTTGCCGGTGCCGGCCACGCAAGTTCACCTCATTGTCGACGAGCTCGTCGACAACGCCGCAACCTTGGCGGAAAGGACGATGCCGAAATCATAATCCGCGCGCCTTACCAATCGGTGATTCCCGTTCGGCCGCGGGCTTATGCTCGAAGTCGGATAACGGAGGAGCATGCTGCCCGATATTCTGAATAAGGCGATAGTGCCATTTTTCTTGACGCGCGCGGGCGCACAGCGTCTGCCATCGGCCAGCTGGATATCCGCGGCCGAGGGTGCGGACTGGCACGAGGGTGGGACGGATTGGTCTGCTCGGCACACACACCGTATCATTGCTCCGTAAGGCGCCGCATTATCAGGCTGCTGGCTCATTTGGGAACGAGTTGGTTCGTCGGCCGTTTTGAGCCAAGGGTCGTGCTGAAAATTGCCATGACGTTACTCATTCGTTTGCAGAACTTCGCCACGGGCGCCGCCGCCGGTCTTTTCACAACGGCTTGGCTAATCGTCACCGGCGTGGGGCGGGGAACATTCGTCTGAATAGTGGCCAGCCACTGGCAGTTGCGCTGTTTGCCTTTTCCTTTGCCTCCACATTTGGCTTCGGCGCAATCGCGACCGGGCTGATGCTGATCGGGTGAAGAAAACTGAGAACTGAACCCTCGGGAAACAGCCTGCTAAAATGGGCCGGCGCGAGCCCCGAGAAGCGCCAGGGCGGGCGTCAAGACATTGTTAATACCAGCTTTACGCCGCGCTCCGGTACGTCGCCGCGACCGAGGCGGGTAGCCTTTCAGATGTGCCGGAGCTTGCCCCGTCCACGGCTCCATAAAATTCATCTGCCATAGACCGAGCCATTCGCTTCGGGCAGTTCTCCAAAGAAATGCCCCGCCGCTACCGTTTCGAGCGCGCGGGGCCTTTGGTTGGGTTTCCCCTGTGCCGGTAGTCATCACCGGGCTTTGATAAGGAAGCCGTTACGGCATTCCCTTGCAATGTGCGAATCTATCGGCAGGCAGTTCAGCGGGCGCTTCCTTCAGTAACGTCATTCAACCGCCTGTGGCTCCACGTCAGGGTGAAGCCTTCCGGACTGTCAGGTGGGGCCATATTTCCTCCCTTGCTGGTTTCCGTCAAACCTCTCGCTGGTCGCTAGCCGCGGCGTCTCGCGGCTGGTCCAATGACTCGACTTTGAGAGGTGTTCTGGATTTAGTCACTCATTCCCCTGCGTCAACGTCCACCATGGTCAGACGTGAAAAAGTGATCGGTCGCCCTATGGCCGGTCCCCGGTCGAGCAGCGCGGTGGTCCGGGCCGAGCTCGAGCGGGAACTGCGGCTGCTTAGCACCGAAATCCCGCGCAACGATAAGGTGCGCATTCTCTGGCGCGGTGAAAACCGCATCTCGATCACGCCGTTCGAGCCACTGCCGGAACCGCAGGGCCTTCGCTCGGTCAAGGCCGAGATTGGGCGTCGCTGGCCGATGACGGAACTGCAGGATGTTTTGAAGGAGACGGCCCTCGACACCGGTTTTCTGGATGCTTTTGAAACATCGGCCTCCCGCGTGACGCTTTCCCGCGGTGCGGTCGACCGGCGCCTGATCTTGTGCCTTTACGTATTGGGCACGAATGCCGGCCTGAAGCGCGTGGCGGCCGGATGCCCGGACGTCAGTTACGAGGAATTGCTTGACGTCGGCCGGCGCTTCGTTCACCGGGACGCGCTGGAGGCGGCTTGTGGGCGCGTCGCCAGTGCGACGCTGGCGATCCGCAACACCGCCATCTGGGGCGAGGCCGGCACGGCTTGCGCGTCGGATTCCAAGAAGTTTGGCGCCTGGGACGGCGACCTGATGACCGAATGGCATGTCCGCTATGGCGGTCGCGGCGTGATGATCTACTGGCATGTCGACAAGGGCTCGACCTGCATCTTCTCGCAGCTCAAGCGCTGTTCGTCTTCGGAGGTCGCTTCGATGATCAAGGGCGTGCTGCGGCATTGCACGGACATGGAAATCCAGCGGCAATATGTCGACAGCCATGGCCAGAGCGCCCTCGGCTTTGCCTTCTGCAGGCTGCTCGGTTTCGAGCTCGCGCCACGGCTCAAAGCGATCGCCCGGCAGAAACTGGCGCTGCCGCATGCAGGCCTGCGCGCCGAACTGCCCAACCTGCTTCCCGTTCTTTCCAGCGTCATCAACTGAGAGGAGATCGAGCAACAATATGACGAAATGGTCAAATATGCTGCCGCCATGCACAGCGGGATCGCCGATCCGGACGCGATCCTGCGCCGCTTCGCCCGCGCCGAGGTGATGCATCCGACCTACAAGGCACTCGCCGAGCTTGGCCGGGCTATCAAGACGATCTTCCTGTGCCGGTATTTGCGCCACGAGCCGTTTCGCCGCGAAATCCATGAAGGCCTGAACGTCGTCGAGAACTGGAACAGCGCGACCAGCTTCGTCTTTTTCGGCAAGGGTGGCGAGATCGCTTCCGACCGGCTCGACGATCAGGAGATATCGGCGATGGCTCTGCATCTCGTACAGGCGTCGCTGGTCTATGTGAAAACGCGCATGATGCAGTCAGTGCTCGCCGAGCCGAACTGGTCGGCGCGGCTGACGCTGGAAGACTACCGCGGCCTCACGCCGCTGATCTACGGACACATCAATCCTTATGGCCGCTTCGACCTCGATCTGGATCGCCGGATCGATTTCGAGCAGAAACAAGCGGCGTGACCCATCGAAGGGAATGTAGAAATGCCTGTGTCGAAGAGCCCCGAAAGAAGGCAGTGGCGAAATCCAAGCTGCCGGAAAATGACAATGCTCTGCCTCCAATGCCGGACCGGCGCGGCATGGAGCGGTTCATGGCAGGTCTTTTCGGCGGACAACGTGGGAGCGACCCGACCGACGCCGCGCAAGACGTCATGTATGAGGCCTGGGAAGCGACCAGTCGCAGCAAGCGTATCGCGCTGGCCAGGAAAGCGCTCAAAATCTCGCCGTTGTGCGCCGACGCTTATGTGCTTCTGGCCGAAGGGGAGGCGAGGTCTGTCGAGGAAGTGCTGGACTGCTACGAGAAGGGCGTCGCGGCTGGGAAAATGGCCCTCGGGCCCGAGGGGTTCGAGGAGTATTCCGGTCACTTCTGGGGTTTTCTGGAAACCCGCCCCTACATGCGGGCGCGGGCAGGTCTTGCCGCCGTACTCTGGCGGCTTGGTCGGCATCAGGCGGCCATCGACCATTACCAGGCGATGCTCGAGCTCAATCCGAATGACAATCAGGGCATCCGCTACGTGCTGGCCGGGCATTTGCTGGCGCTCGATGACATCCAGGCCTTGAAGAAGCTGCTCAGACAGTACGAAGACGATTGCGCTGCTGCATGGCTCTACACGCAGGCCCTTCTCGCCTTTCGTGAAAACGATCCGGATGCCGGGAAGCTTGCCGAGGAGGCCTGGCTCGCGAACAGCCATGTGCCCGGCGTCCTGTCCGGCACGCAGCCTCTGGTTGCCTCTCCGGACGGCTATGCGCCGCTTCACCCGCCTGACCAACGTCTCCAAGAAGGTGGAGGCGCACGCCAACGCGGTGGCTCTGCACTTCATGTATTACAATTTCGTGCGCATCTATGCTTCGCTGCGCATGACCCCGGCCATGGCCGCTGGCGTCACCGGCAAGCTTTGGGAGATCGCGGACATCGTTGCGTTGATCGAGGCGAAGGAAGCAGAGAAGCCGATGGTGCGCGGCACCTACAAAAAGCGTAGTTGAGCTATCGCTAAAATTGTCTGGAACCGTCCCGCTCATGGTGTATCATAAGCATGCGGTCGATTTCTCAGGAATGTAGCCGCTCTAATTGAAAGCCCGCTGCGGTGGACCTCCACCGCAGCGGGATTTTTCGTTTGGCGACCTTGCCGATCAGAATGGTGCCGGCGCCTTTGTAGGTCGAGAGGGTCTCGGTCTTCGAGCCGTCGGCATTGAGGACCGTCACATCGGTGACGTCCCTGTCCAGGACACCATCGCCGTCGGCATCGGTCTGCGTGGCCACCGACAGGCCGTTGCCGCTGGTGGTGATAGTACGCTTGCTGAGCAAGGTGCCGTCGTTGCTGAAATCCTCGATTATCTCTCTCTTCGTCTCTTCGAGCCGTCGTTGTTGAGGGTCGTGATGTCCCAGTGGGTGCACTCGGCGGAACCGTCGTATGCCACTGATGTCCAGAGGCCATCGGCGCTGGCCGTCGTCACCGTTTTGTTGATCTGGGTGCCATTGGCCGCCGTGTCGGTCACGGTTTGCGTGGTCGAGCCGTCGGTATTGAGCACGGTGACCCTGGTCTGGTCGACATGGCCGTCGCCATTGCCGTTGATCGTCACCGTCCGTGCGGCTGCCGTCGGCATTGAGCACGATCGCGTCCGTCACCGTGCGGTCGATGGCGCCATCGCCATTAAGATCTGCTTGGCTGGTCTGGGTCAGGCCATTGGCTGAGGTAGTGGTGATGGTCTTGCCGGCCAGCGCGCCGCTGGCACTGGTGTCGGTCACCGTCTCGGTGCGCGAACCATCCGCATTGGCGACGATGACGTCGGTCTCGGTCGCGTCGTAGGTGCCGTCGCCGTTGATATCGGTCTGCGTCGTCTTCGACAGGCCGCTGGCGGAGGTCGTCGTCAGTGTGCCCTTCCGGATGAGCTGCTGTCGAGCTGGCTCCACCGCCTCGCGCTCGCGAATGGAATCGCGCCGTCGTCGTTCGCCGGCGTCCTCGGGCTTGGCGACGGGATGTGGTCGCCCCGCCTCGACCTTCTGCTTCCGCGCGAGATTGCGGCTCTGATCTGTGATCACCGCGTGAAGCAATCTCACCGATGGCGACGACTGGCTGCGCGTTTACGCCGCTCCTGCTGCCGCTACGCGAGAACGCCCACCGACATCGTTCAACCTGGATGCAGTATTGCCCTCGATGCCTTGCCGACGACGATGCGCCGTATTTTCGCCGGCGGTGGCGACTGGCGACGCGGACCTCCTGCTTCGTGCATGGTTGCGGTCTTCGAGATCGATGTCCCGCCTGTCGCCACGGGATCGCCACCTTTGACCAGGTCGACCTTGTGCCGCAGAATTTCTGCGCACGATGCGGCTTCGATCTGCGCGGCGCTAGGGAGGTGCCGATCAAAACGGCGGCCCGACGCCTGGAGCGTGCGATAGACGACATCTGCAGGGTTGAGGCGGTCAAAGGATCGCCGGCGACCAGCGATTTGGTTCCGCGTCTCCTGCGCGCGCCGAAGGCCATCGATGCGGGCTCGGCAAAGAGCCTGACAAGCCTGTCGACATCAGCGCGCATCCGTTGTTTCGAGTTGCTTGCGGCGGGACCATTGGATTGGCTGGTGGCTGGCAAGGATGCTGTTGTCGCGCACCGGCGCCGGAGCATACTGGCCGCAGGCGGCCATGACGGATTGATTGCCGGCCTCGCCGACTTCCTGGAGAAACAGCAGAAGCGGCCGAGATCCGATCGCCCAACACAGCCGAGTGCTGGTCTTGCCGATTTGCTGACCGCCTATCTGCGCGTGGCGGGCGAACGGACCGTGTCAAAGCTCCATCGCGACCTTCCAGCTCAGCGAGCCTGAGATCGGCGACCGGATCCTCTATTCGTCCAGGACGACGTCGGCGGCGTCATCTCCGCCAGAGTTGAACGGCGAAGCCAAGCTTGTTCTGCGGTCGCCGGCGGAGTTCGCATTCCAATCTATCTGCCGGGTCCAGTGTAAAGTGACGGATCAGGCTATCCTCGTCCGTCACTATACCCAGAAGTATCGCCGCTTCCTTTGAAACTGACAAGCCGTCTTCTACCCACTTGCCTTCTCCCTCGGCACACTAAATTCCAAGGGGTAGTGGTTCGTCATTGGCCGGAGGCTTTCAACCAGCCCGGTGGCTTCATCTACAGATCTATGTGTCAATGATCACGGAATCGGGCCCCCGTATTTTCGCCCAAAAGGGGCACCCCGCTTGGGGATGAGGAGGCACGGTGTCGAAACAGAAAAGCTCAATGCGTCTTCTGCGGCAGCGACAGCGCAATGTCGAAACAGCATGTGTTGGGCAGTTCGTGCTGAAGGAAACCCGCCCGATCCATCTGCTCGAACGAGTAGGGGACGCCGCTGATATTGGTGCAGCCGGCATCGCGAAGCTCTTCTACGAAGCCTGCATCCGATGCGCTGCTGTGGGGGAAGTAGATGCTCGCTCCCGTGGTCAGATGCGAGTTCAGGACCGAGAGCCCGTAGGAGTAGTGGAACGGCAGGATGAGTGCCGCCCGATCCCGCTCCTCAAGTTCGAGATAAGCTGGCGATGGAGCTGGCATTGGCCAGGACGGCACCGGCCGACAATCGGACGTATCGGCTCTTGCCGGTGCTGCCCGAGGTGCCGAGCAGCAGCGCCAGATCGGCATGCAGGCCGCCATCTGGGGCGGATCCCATCATGCAGCGCCAGCGTCCGTCCACTGACCGGCATACGCCATCGGGCGAGAAATCCGCAACGAAGTCATCCAGCACCGACGGCTTGCAAGGCGGCAACAGGGCGACGGCGTGCCCGCCGTGCAGAGCCGCCAGATAAGCGATGACCGCATGTTCGCTCGGCTCCGCGACGACGCCTAGCAGGCTTTTTTCGCCACCGAACTTGTAGGCTTGCGCCGCAACGCGGCGGGCAAGCTCGGCGTACGAGATTGGTTCGCGGTCGGGGAAAATCAGCGCAGGACTGGCGCCGAAGCTCTCAAACCGTTGCGTAAATACCATCTTCCCAAATCCGCGCTGCGAGCCGTCGGGTCGCGCCCCGAGGCGCGGTCTGGAAAGGCGCTACTACATTACTTGATTAAAACTATCATATTTTTCGGGCAATCTTGGAGATCAGCTGTGGATTGGATGGCCCCGGCCGCATGGCTTTGTCGGAGGCGTGGTGGCCAGTTTGGCCAGTTCCGTATTCGCAGCCCAGGCGGCTCCCTAACACCACCTGGCGGAAAATCCATCTTCGTGACCACTACCAACCGTAGCTGAGGGTAGCGCCGCTGCTACCATTGCCGTTCTGCTCGACATTGGCGCTAGTGTCCCCTCCGAACTGGAAAATGCCGTAAGCGTTGTCGTTGCCGTTTTGCTGCAGGGTGGCGGAATGACTGTTGCCCTTCTGCTTGATGATGCCCACATTGCCGCGCCCGTTCTGGGCGATGCCAGCCGCGTTGCCGCGTCCGGACTGACGGATGCTGGCACCGTGCAGGCCGCGATACAGCGAATAAAAGCGCAGACCGGTCGCTAAGGCGCTGCCGTCGCGCGCGTTGGCCGGGGCATAGGTCACCGAGACCGAACCTCCTGCGAAGGCCGGTGCAGACAGCGGCGGCTGGCCGATGCTGCCGGCAAGGAGAGCGACAGTAAGGGTCTTGAACATATTGCGGGTCATCCTGGTTCTCCATTTTCCGGTTGCCGCAGCCCATGGCCAAGCTTCTCATTTGGCGGCTGAACCTTGCCGGTATCCGGCGTTCAGATTGCACTCAGCCGCCCTTTTCATGGCTGGCTTGCACATAAATTGGCGCCGATCGCCCGACGCCCTTTTGGCAAACCCGGCCGGTGCGATCAGGTCGCACCGCCGATCCGGTCGGTGCAGCCGATACTCTTGCCGTCGACCGTGACCTCGAGGCTGGCGTCATAGACCGCGCCCTTCGCATCGAGCGTGACGGCGCCGAGCGTGGCAGGCCTGCCGGGCGCAGCGCTGAAGGCGCCGCCCTGCTCGATATTGGTGCCGCCGGTCTGGCCGGCGCTTTCGACATGGAAGGAATAAGTGCCGCTCACCTTTCTATCCGCGTAGGCGAGCGCCTCCAGCGAGACCATGTCGCCGTCCGGCGTGAAGTGGATCTCGCAGCGCACCGGTCCGACGGACTGGTCGGGGGCGGCCATGGTCGCCAGAGCGCCGACCGGGATCAGGGCCAGGGCGAGGGCAGCCATGACGCGGCGGGAATACTTGATGGTGCGTGGCATGGTTCTTCTCCTGGCGTTGGCTAGCGGCCGCGGACTTTTTACGCGACCGCCTGGCCGGTGGTTCGCTTACGGGCAGGCCTGGACGAAGGCGGCGACGTTGCCGCTGCCGCCTTGGCTGACATTGGCATCGCAGCCGTGGCCCACCTGCACGCCGGCAGCGATGTTGCCATTGCCGTCCTGGGTCAGGATGGTGTTGTGGTTGGAGCCGAACTGGCCAACGCCGGCCACGTTGCGGTTGCCGTTCTGGTAGGTTGCGCCGTAGTTGCCGACGCCGTCCTGGCCGATGGCCGAAAGGTTGTGTCGGCCGTGCTGCCGGCCGATCGCCGTGTTGAAGCGGCCGTTCTGATAGACGCGGATACGGCTTCTGAAGCCGTTCTGGGCACCGCCAGCCGAGTTCCGCCAGCCATATTGCTTGATGCTCACGTCGTTGGCCATGGCCGGGGCCACGGCGGTGATACCGACAAGGGCGGTGAGCGCAGTTGCGATGAAAGAATTACGGATCATGAGAGCGTCTCCTTTGGCGGACGGGACCGCGGGTTGAACGGCTTCCTTTTAGGCGATGCCGTTCGCACCGACGCTGAAGGCAGCGTTCAGCCTGGGTTCAGGAGGCTTGTGCGGGTCGTGGCGGCTGGCCGGTCGAGCACGAAGTCAACGTCCGTCAATTGTCGGAAAATCAAATGAGAGGGCGGTTTTGCATCATGCTCTTCGAAGTCGCGGCGCGAGCGGGTGGTCGTCGAATGCGAACTGAGAATAGGCATCTGCGAACATTACCAAGCCGAGCATCGACTTGCCCGCTCCTAACGCCGACCTTGCATTCGCCCGCCGTCGGCGCCTCCCATCCCCACCCGTCGTGTGACTTGCCGAACCGCCGAACGGCCAAGATTTGAGGAGCTTTGAAGCCGTCATGCGCCTTTGGAGCGACCGAGGTTCCCGCGGTGCAGGCCGATACCGTCGTGGCTACCATTGCCGCAGCTTCCGTTGTGGCAGGTTTCGCTCCATGTTCCCGCCCGATGTCCGGAAAGACGGCCCTTCAACTCAACGCCGCTGCCATCACCGCTAGCTGGCATGTGCCGTCTTTTTGAACATGACGCCGTGCTCGTCGAGGGACATCCACACTGTCGACAGGACGGCCCGTCGTACTCGGCTGCCGGTCGTTCGGCGATCCCGAGCAGCAGAATTGGGACGTGCGCTGCTGACAGTGACCCGTAAACCAGCTTCGCCTGGATCAGCGACTTACGGATTCGCAAGCTTTACCGACCGGGCCAAGCCCTTCTTCAGCGAGGTCTTTCGCGATGGCAAGGAGCGCTGGAAAGTGAGCCCACGCTAGGGCATTTTTTCGCTCGCCTTGGCCAAGAGATCAGCAGTCTATGAAACAGGCCGCGCCATCGGCCGGCCTCATCTTCGCCAAGGTCCCAAACTACTCGGCGCCGGGGCTTCGATAGGAGTGACTTTGATGATCAGAATTTTTGTCGCAGCCGGCGCCCTTGCGTTAGTCGGTTCCTTCGCCGCCCCGGCAAACGCACAAGAGACGTTCCACGGTTACGATTGCACGGATGACTGCTCGGGCCACGAGGCCGGCTACGATTGGGCGGCAAGCAACGACATCACCGACGAGCGGGATTGCAATGGAGATAGCCAATCCTTCAACGAAGGCTGCCAAGCGTACGTTGAAGAGCAGACGGACGATGCGACTCGGAACAGCCAATCCGACGATGAAACCAACGACGAGGATAGCGACGAATAGGGATCCAAGTCGCGCTAGTGGGGCCGCCTCCTCTGACGATCCATGGGGCTCAATCTCGGGTAGAAAGCGTCCGGGGCGCGACCCACCGGAACATTCTCCGGCCGAATATACTCCCCAACCCGATGAACAGCGCAGCCATGCCGACATTCCACATAAGGATCATTGCGGTGGCGTCAATGACGTGAAACAGCGACAGCGCCGTCGCCGTGATCGCGGCAACGGCCAGGCTGCCCATCATGATAACCGCCGTCGGCCGGAGTGGAGCCGCATAGCGCAGCATCACGAGCATTGCGAGCGACAATGGCAGGCTGGTCAGCACGAGGTCGCGAAACACCGGGCTGTCACTGCTCCGGTGGTGACGATGCCGAGCCGGCTCTTTGAGAACGCACTCGGGATGACACCTGCCGCGCTTGCAGAATATGCCGAAGCAGCCGTAACTTCCCGGGTTTTGCCAGAACCAAAGCCTGACCATCCCGAGCCCGTTTTCGATTTTATTCTCGCACCAAAACTTGAGAGTGTCTGATCGGCAACCCTTGGTAGCGTTCAACCCAGCTTCGCCTGTGGAAGGCTGGTTACTCCCGCCTATTTTGTGTCCGGGCTACATAGGCCGATGGATCTGCAGCAATCAGGCCGCGGTCTTCTTGCGCGTCCGCTTCACCGGCGCCGGTTTTTCCGGTTCTTTCGGCTTTCGGCCGAGCCCCATCGTCTTGGCCAATGCCGAGCGCGCTGCGGCATAGTTCGGCGCGACCATCGGGTAGTCCGCTGGCAGGGCCCATTTGGTGCGATATTCGTCGGGCGTCAGGTTGTAGTGGGTCGCGAGATGGCGTTTCAACGACTTGAACTTCTTCCCGTCCTCAAGGCTGACAATGTAGTCCGGAGTGACCGATTTCTTGATCGGCACGGCAGGCTTGAGAGCCCCGGACTTATCCGGCGCAGCACCGCCGCCGGCGGTGCCCTTCAATGCGGCGTGGATCTGACTGATGAGGGCCGGCAAGTCACCGACCGGAACCGGATTGTTCGAGACATAGGCCGAGACGACGTCGGCAGTGAGTTCGATCAGGTTGTCGGCATTGCTTTCAGCTTCTTCTGTCACGAAACTCTCCTGGCGGCTTGAAAGACAGTCGGCGAAATTGTCCGTTTCATAGTGGCGGTTGGCGCCAAACGCAACGAATGCATTGGGCACTATTGCGATGCCTGTTCGGCACAGCGGTCATGGCAACGCATCCCGCGTCGTGCGCGTGTTGGTCCGTCCCCTGTTCGTCTGGGCAAGCCGTTCCAGATTGCCAATCGTTTTTCTGTTGAGCTGCATGCCGATTGCCTATTCGGCATCGGGCAGAGATGCTTCGATGGCCAGAACCTCCAAGCCCTCAATTTCTTGCATCACCTTTCCAGCGATACCTTGCAAATCGCCGTACATCCCGACGGTCGATTCGATTACGACTTGTATTTGAGCTTCCCGTTTCGCCCACAGGCGTGTTGTGGCCTTGCGTTCCTTGGCCAGGTCCTCCTGCATATCAGAGAATTTTTCGACGATGGCCTCGACGCGGTGGCGGAACCGCGGACCGGTCAGATAGCCATAGACCTGCTCCATTTTGGTGGCCTGGCCGTCCTGGGCGAGGCGGGAGTTCGCCAGCTCGATGAGTGATTGTCGCAGCATGATTGCGATCGGCATCGCGCATTTGGGATGGGCGACATAGACCCCGTCTAGAAGATCGAAGGTTTCCACACCGGGAGGCAGAGCTTCCGAGATCATCAGCGCGATATCCGCCTTCGCCGCCCGCTGATCGGCCCTGAGCTTTCCCAGCCAACCCTGGCTCCAGTTCTTGGTGCGTTTCGATTCCCACAAAATGGCGCCGCATGGCTGGCCGGCCGGTCCGACCACGCGGTGCAGGACATCTCCGCCGAACTCACCCTTGGCAACCGGTTCAATGACGTCCATCGGGAACCGGCCGGCAATGAGGGCTTCCAGCTCGAGCTCCAGCACCTCGCCTTGGAGCTGCTGGGAGCCCTGTTCCGCACGGCGCTTCAGCTCCTCAATTTGACGCTGCATGCCGGCGATCTGTTCTTCTTTTTCCGCAACCTTCATCTTAAGGCCGTCTTCGGCTTCCGACCTCGCCTTGACGCGAACGGCGTCCAATCCTTCCTGGATCTTCCTCTCGATGGTCAGCGCCATCTCTCGCTTTTCGTCGTCGAGCGCACGCTGCTTTTTCAGGAATTCCGCCTGTTGCTGCTGGGCCTCGGTGAGCTTTTCGTCACGCGCCTTCAACGTCGCCTCCAGCTCGGCAAGCTTCTTATCCTTGTCCTCCAAGTCTACCGAAAGCAGCAATTTTGCCTTGCGGGCTTCCTCGACCGCGATCCCGGCACGCTCAAGCTTGATTTGCTCTGCCACCTGGTTGGCGATCTCCTCTCTGGCGGCGGCGATCTCGGCCTGCTGGCGCTTGAGCTCCTCTTCTCTGGCAGCCATCGATGCCTTGCTCTGCGTCAGGCGCATTTCGTATTCTTCACGCGTGGCGGCAATCAAAGGGGCGGCGAGCGACTCATTGAGCTTGATTTCCGTCTTGCAGCTTGGGCAGCTGATCGTCGGTTCATTGGGAATCCTGTCCCCCTGCAGCATGGTATTGGTGGGCTGGATGGTCATCTGCGCGCTGCTCCCTAAGGAATCTGTTTTAGGACACGCCAGACTATATCTCGCCACGCGTTTTCGGAAAAGAACAAAGAGTGAACTGATGGGTTATCCCCGCCTCTCCCCGCTGTTCCGCTCATGACTAGATTTTCTGGCGCTCCATCTCCGCCAACATCTCACGGGCAAACTCGTCGATCGTCACATAGTCCTGCAGAAGCTGGGCGGGGAACACGGCGCGGGGAGACTTGTCCGTGACCGAGTGGGTCATCCATGGTCGCCAAATGCCCAGGACCCTCTGCTCCGCCTGCAGCTTGTCGTAGAGCTCGAAATCCCGCTTCTGGATGGCATCGCCACTCGCCTTCTCGAGTTCGTTGTACCTGTCGACTGTCTCGGGCGTGACGATGAAGGCGGGATGTACAGGGGTATCCGGTGAGCGAGGCTGTCGCGGAACCCTTTGAGATGCTCGTCTATCCAGCCTTGACGCTTGCCTAAATAGGCGAGGAACTCGTTGCTAAAGGAAGCGCGGACTTCCTTGCTTTTCGGGCCGAGGCCCACTCGGAGAGACTCGAGCTCCTTGCACTCGGCGTTGAGGACCGGCTTCTCGCAGACCCAGATCCAGGCCAAATTATCGAGACACCCGAACGCATTCACTACGAATGCCTGGATAGCCAGCGTCGCGTCGACGACCGCGTCCCTCTCGGGGATTTCGTCCAGCTCTGGGGGAGCTTCTCGAACACGACGTCAACAGCCCTGACCATGGTACCAAGGCGCCGCGAGAACCCATGATATGCGAACTCGTGGCCACGCTCGGTTTGATACTTGCGACCAAGAAAGCGATCCCGCAGTTCAGCGAACTGCCGATGCATGTCCTCTCGGCCAGCGTGAAGTTTTTCGATGTCCTCGGGTTTGAAGTAGCAGACCATTTGCTCGACAACGCCTTGATGATGCCCCGGCGACGTGGCCAGGCGACTAGGAATGGGTGTTGATGTCCTGCTCAATCTGCCGTGCTGATTCCAGAATGTCATCGAAACTCGGCGGAGTGCCGAAGATCATGGCCGCCGTATTGGCATAGTCGCGCGTGAGCGCGTCCACCATCTTTGGAGCGGGCGCGATCGCGAAGCTGCCCGGGACTGCCGAGGCGAGGTCATAGTCGGGACGGTCGAAAAACATTCGTGCGTGCCGCACACAATCGGCGCCAAGATCGAGATCGCCGAGCGCGGCCTTTCCGATCTCGGATCCGAGAAGACAGTGCAGGTCATAATAGTGCCGAGACACCCGCTGGCCTTCCTGCCGCAGTTCGCCGCGCCGCTCGTACCAGCGGCGCAATCCATGGGCGATCACCACCTTGTCCCAAAAGGTGCGGGTCGCCTCGATCGTGGTCACGTCGGCGACGGTGAGATCAATGCCCGCCGCTTCCTCCGCGACATAGGGCGTGATCGTGATGGGGCGATTGGGATCGAGCGCCGATTTCGCCCCGGACTCGAGGCGTATGACCGGTCGCACATAGGCGCCATCACGCGGCTCGACCTCGGGATACCAAAGCAGCAGGGTCTGACCATCGGCATCGGCTTCGTCGACCTCCACCCGGCCGGCACCGTTGGTGATGTCGGCAAGTTGAGCAGTCAGGAAGTCTCGCAACGGGCCCGTGATATAGGCGCGGCATGCGTTCCGAATGTCGTCTAGCTTGGCGCGGCGCTTCTTGTTTGACAGCCCCTCGAGCTCTTCGACGGAGGCAGCCTCGTCGAGATCGTCGCGGAACACGGTAACGTCGATGTCCTCGGAAAAACGCTGGATGAGGCCATAGCCTTTTGACAGCGACGTACCGCCCTTGAAAAGCAGCCGTGGCTCCCCCGCAGGCCGTTCGTGGTAAAGCGAATTGAGGGTCCAGCAGACCCAGAAATCCTTTTCGACATTGCCCACCGGAGCTCCGATCCGATTGGCCGTGGCGAGGAACAGGTCGAGCCGGTCACGTGGGGATGCCGCGATGATCTGGCGGTAAGCATCGGTACTCATGGCTTCGCCTCGTGCGGGTCCGCCCTCAGGATTTCGCGGAGGAACTCCTGCATCCAGATCGGCACGGCGGAGAGACCGGCGCGCAGATCCTCGCGAATGGCCTCGCCGTGCTTGGGGTCGGCAAACAGGCGGCGCAACGTCGCCTGAATACGCTTCCGTTCGCCCTTCTGGGCCAGCATGTCTTGCATCCAATGCAAGGCCTGGACGACCCGCATCCCCGGCCGATCCGCCCAATAGAGGCGGCTAGGGGCAGCGTATTTGAAGTGGATTTCCTGCGTGCCGAGTTTGATTGGCTTCAACCGCGCATCGACCAGTACTTCTATTCGGGCGGGGACGGCGGTCGTCAGGCCGAGGTCGTTGGCGGCCGTCATACCATCGATGACGGCGCGCGCCCGATCGCGGCGCGTGACGGCGCGGATTACAGCGCGGTAATCCGGCACGGTGGCGCGGCCAGTCAGGTTGTTCGTGCGCGGCCGGTCATAGAGGCCTCGGTCGATCCGGCGCAGTTCCCCAGCGGTTGCCAGGCGCTGCAGGGTTTTGTCCACGGCGGCGCGCACGCCGAGATCGGCGAAGTCGCCGGGGGTCCAGACCTCGTCGGGTTTGGACTCAATGCGGGCAAGCAGGCGCGAGCGAAGATCGGTATCGGTCTCAACTATGGCCATGTCCGAAATATGCTACAAGTTTCGGACAAAAGCAAGGTGAGTCCGAAGTATGCTACAATTTTCGGACATTCCGAGGCGCCCAAACTCCAAAAATGGAACTCGCATTTTCGCATTGAAGGATATGGGCCCGAGCCGAATGCCTCCTTCCGCAGGGGCCCGACATCATCCCGGTTGACTCTTAGCCCAAACGAGAACAAATGTAGAACATATCATAGGCTTTCCGCGTTTCAAGGGTCAGATGAGTGTATCGGCGCCCCCTGCTGCCATTTCCGAGCTTCGAAAACGCATCGCGCGTCTCGAAGGTGGAAATGCACGCGAGCGTACGGTTTTGCCGTTCGGAGTGGCCGCGATTGACAGGGTTCTGCCGGGAGGGGGATTGGCTTTTGGCGGTCTGCACGAGGTCGCAGGCGGAGGGAATGGCGCTGTCGATGGCGCGGCAGCCGCGCTATTTGCTGCCGGGATTGCGGCGCGCACGGTGGGCAAGGTGCTGTGGTGCGTGACCCGGCCTGATCTCTTTGCGCCGGCGATCGAACAGGCCGGCCTTCCTCCGGGAAGGGTGATCTATGTCGAGGCTGGCGACGAGAAATCTGTGCTCGCCTGTTTCGAAGAAGGTCTTCGTGGCGGTTTTAGCGCTGTCGTTGCCGAGATTGCCGGGCTTTCAATGACAGCCTCCCGGCGGCTTCACCTCGCCGCCGAAAGCTCCGGCGCCATCGGTATCGCCATTCGCCGCTGGCGTCGGCGTGTTAGTGACGACCGGACTGCGGCTGACCGAAGGCGGCAGCCTGATTCTGGCCGAGCTCCCTCTTGCGACGGATTTCGGGTCACGCTCGATTCCCTTCGATCTTCCGGGTCCGGGCGCCAAGGGTGGACGGCCGCGCCCCATTCGCATTCCCCGCCGCGTGCTGGCGTTGATCCGAGACTACATCGATCTTGAGCGAGCCATATCGTCCGCCCGCTCGGAGCCCTCGGTCACCGATCCGCTTTGGTTGGCGCCGGATGGCGAGAAGGTAGTAGACGCGGCGGGCAAGCGGGTCCGACTCGACCGGCTGACGCCGAGCGAGCGCCGGCGTGTGCTGATCGGTGTGCCTGGCAAGGCGCAGCACGCCTTGCTCTGGCTCACCGAAGGCGGTCAGCCTGTGCCGCCGGCCACCTGGGAAGCGGCTTTCCGCCGGGCCTGCGCCCGCTGCCGCCGCTTGGCATCGACGTCGACGTGACGCCCCATACGTTGCGGCACACCTTCGCCGTCAACATGCTTTCCATGCTGATCCGCGAGCAGATCGGCGCGGTGTTCGATCCGCAGGATCGACATGGTGCGACCTATCGCCGGATTCTCGGCGATCCGTTGCAGAAGCTCCAGCATCTCCTGGGGCACGCAAGCGTGACCAGCACCTACATCTATCTCGACAGCCTGGCCTGGCGTGGGCGCGCGGCTCACCGCGTTGCGGGGCGCCCGCCGGCGCCGGCCGAGAATGCGACGCCGCGCATTCCCGAGCCGATCATCGGCGCCATGCTCTGCTGGGCGCTTAAATACATCGAGGTCTATGCGCCCGATATTCTTGCCGCCCGCGCGGAGCTGGACGCTCTGGAAGCCCGTTGCGCTCGATTGATCGCGCGGGACACACGGACCGGACGGGCAGTCGCCAAGACCTATCGCGCCCGCGTGGCGAAGTGGCTCGACACGCGCCGGGCGGCAGGCCGAGGCGTGCCGATCTGGGAGCGTGCGCCCAATGCCGCCCGCCGGATCGATCCTCTGACGGGAGAACAGATTCCGCCCTACAATCTCCATCTGATGCGCCTGCATGCTGGCGCTCCCGAGAGCGGTCGCGTCAGCCAGTCCGATCGGACCGCACAGCTGATCGACGAAGCGGCGGCCGAACTCGGGATCGAGGTTGGCGGCCTCGACACGCCAATCTCGAGCGATCCCGACACCGGCTTGCCATGGCGCGAGCGCTTCGACGGGCTGAGCCTCGCCCGCGAGGAGCGCATGCTGCAAGGCGCTTGCTATGTGGTCTGTGCCTATCTCACCGGCATGCGCGACAGCGAGGTGCAGGCCATGCAGCCGGGTTGCGTGTCGGCGGTGCGCAGCGCCGACGGCCTGGTCGAGCGCTACCGGGTGCGCAGCACTGTCTACAAACGCCATGGTGCGCGCGGCGTGACGGCCGACTGGATCACGATCGAGCCCGTCGCCCGCGCGGTCGCGGTAATGGAGGTTCTCTCCGAGCGTAATCGCCGGGAGAAGGGGCTGTCATCCCTGTGGGTGGCGCTGAAGGACTGGCCCTGGAGCAACGACCATCTCGGCATGGGCGCGACCATGACGCTCAATCTGTTCCGCGACAGCCTGGATACGCGCTCCGGAGACACACCGGCAATCCCGCGCATTGGAGAGGAACCCTGGAAGTTCACGACGCGGCAATTGCGCCGCACCGTCGCATGGTACATCGCCAACCGGCCGTTCGGCACCGTCGCGGGCAAGATCCAGTACAAGCACGCCCTCGATCGCCATGTTCGAGGGCTATGCGGGCTCGACGCAGGCCGACTTCCGCCTGGCCGTCGAGCGCGAACGCGCACTCGGCCAGCTCGATGACATCGTCGCTCATTACGAGGCGTTTCTTCGCGATGAAGGTCCGGCGGGACCGGGCGCCACGCGGTTGCGACGGGAGTTCGCTCGCGTACAGGACGAGCTTGGCGGTCTTCCTGGCCGGATCATGGACCGCAAGCGGCTGCGCACCATGTTGGCCCATCTCGGCCGGACCTTACATGTCGGCTTCCTCAATGATTGCCTTTTCAATACCGCAACGGCGCTCTGCCTTAGAGACCCATCCGATGCCGAACGAACGGCGCCCGCCTTGTCACGATGCAGCCCCGATCGCTGCCCGAATGCCTGCTTGACCGCACGCCATCGCGAGCCGTGGCAGGTCTCGATCGCCGAAGGCGAGGCCTTGCTTGAGCATCGGCACCTGTCGCCCCTGCAGCGGGTGGCCGTTACGCGTGACAACGAACGCAAGCGTCGGCTGATCGCACCTCTGATGGATGGTGATGCATGACCAGCCTGGGCCCGAAGAGCGAGGCGGCGTTGAGGGCGGCCATGGCGAGGCTGCTCGACGGCCGGCCCGATCGCACCGACGGCGCGCTTTCCGTCTCCAACCTGGCGCGCGAGGCCGGCGTCAGCCGGGCAACGGCGAACCGTGCGGTCGATCTTCTCGCCGAGTTTCGTTCTGCCGAAGCCCGCCACCGGCGATCGTCTCCCCAGGCACTGAAGGAGCGCGTCCGCTCCCTCGAAGCCGAGCTCAGAGCGGTGCGCGGCGCCGAGATGGCAGAGTTGCGCGCACTCACCCGCACTCTCGCACAACACATCCAGGTGCTGACGTTGCGGGTCGCCGAGCGTGATGCCGTGATCGACGGTTTGCAGGAGGAACTCACCCGATCGCACGAGGCCAGGATCGTTCCGCTGCGGCGCTCGCCGCGAGACGGCGCCGACTGAGAGCCACGCAATATCCTGATAGCCGGCCGGTCCCGCGGCTCAGGGTCATGGCCGACGTCTCCTGTGCTCGCCCGTCGAGGCAGGGGCTCGTTTGTGGCAGACGCTGCCGGCCCGTCAACCCTGTTCCGCACCAGTGACCGAGAACAGGGTGTGACGGCCCGGCTCGCCGCATCTGCCCCTGCCGCTTCGCCCTCGACGGAGAGGGCGAGCACAGGAGGCACCCATGACCACCGATCGCAACAGCCAGGCCCGGACCGTCAACGATATTTACGAGCGCGTCACCAACCAGATCATCGCCGCCATCGAGGCCGGCGCCGGAGAGTACCGGATGCCCTGGCATCACGACGGATCGGCCATCACCACACCCGTCAACGTCGCCTCGCGCAAGGCTTATCGCGGCGTCAACATCCTCTCGCTCTGGGCTGCGACGCAGGCGTTCGGATATGCCGCCGGCATCTGGGGCACCTATCGCCAATGGCATGAGCTCGGCGCTCAGGTTCGCAAGGGCGAGCGCGGCCACCTCGTCGTGTTCTGGAAGACGAGCGATCGCAGCGGCGACACAGATCGTCAGGACGACGACGAAGATCACGACAAGCCCGCACGGCGCCTGTTTGCCCGTGGCTACACCGTCTTCAATGCCGCCCAGGTCGACGGCTACACACCGCCCGAGATGCCGCTGCTGCCGATGGCCGACCGGATCGAGCACGCCGAGCGGTTCTGCGCCGCCCTTGGCATCGATGTCCGCCACGGCGGATCGCAGGCCTATTACATCCCATCCAGGGATCATGTGCAGATGCCCGAGTTCGCCTGCTTCCGGGACGCCGTCGCCTATTACGCCGTGCTGCTCCACGAATGCGGACACGCCTCCGGCGCCAAGCATCGCCTCGACCGCGATCTCTCCGGACGATTTGGCTCGGCCGCCTACGCAATGGAGGAGTGCACGGTTGAGCTCTTGAGCGCCATGATCTGCGCCGACCTCAACCTGAGCGTCGAACCGAGGCCCGATCACGCCCGCTACATCGCCTCCTGGCTCGAGGTGATGCAGTCCGACAAGCGCGCCATCTTCACTGCCGCGAGCAAGGCACAACAGATCGCCGACTGGATGCACGCCCGGCAGGGCGATGCTTGCCAGGACGACGTTCGCGGCGCCGCATAGGCGCGCCCCAAACTGGGCGTTTCATCGACTCCGACCAGGTGCGATCAGTTGACCGCACCCTCCCGGAACAGCGTCTCGATCAACGGGCATTCCGGCAACGTGCCGTCGGCGCATTGCACGACCACGTCCTTGAGCACACGCTCCATGCGTTTCAGATCGGCAATCTTTGCCCGCACGTCGTCAAGGTGCGTGGCGGCGACGGCGCGCGCCTCGGCGCAGGGCTGGTCGCGCTCGTCGACGAGACGCAACAGTTCACGGATTTCGTCGAGAGAGAAGCCGAGCTCGCGCGCCCGCAGCACGAAGCGAAGGCGCCGCTCGTGCGTGGTGTCGTAACTGCGATAGCCGCTCGTCGTGCGCGGCGGCTCGGGCAAAAGGCCAACCTTCTCGTAATAGCGCACGGTCTCCAGGTTGCAGCCCGTCCGCCGGGCGAGCTCAGCCCGTTGCAGCCCCTTCACCACGGCGTGATCGCGCATCGCAAATTATCCCTTGACCCTGTAGGAACTACAGACCGCATGGTACGGCACGGTGAGGATTTCGACAAGGAAAGAGAGATCGGACATGGTTGCATCGCGATCCGGAACGGCGGGGATCACAACGGCTTCGACAGACTTGTCCTCCTCTGAGAGGGGCGAGGCTGGACGGCAGCGCCTAATTGCCGTCGGCGGTATTCTCGGCGCGCTCGCCGCCTCGTCTTGCTGCATCGTGCCGTTGATCCTGTTCAGCCTCGGCATTGGCGGCGCCTGGATCGGCAACCTGACGGCGCTTGCGCCCTACAAGCCGCTCTTCGTCACCGGGACGGCAGGCCTTCTCGGATACGGCTTCTACCTTGTCTACTGGAAGCCCAGGCGCGCCTGCGCCGATGGCGCAGCCTGTGCCCGCCCGATCCCCAACCGCTTCGTGCAGCTCTCGCTCTGGATCGCGACCTTGCTGGTGATTGCCGCCTTCGCCTTCGACTACATCGCCCCGCTGCTGCTCGACGCCTGAGACAAAGGAGTTTCATCCATGACCAAGTATTTGAGCGCGCTCGCCCTGATCGGCTCCGTTATCGTGGCTCCGGCCGCGTGGGCCGGCGAGCGCACCGTCACCTTCGCTGTCGACAACATGACCTGCGCCTCATGTCCCTATATCGTGCAGAGCTCAATGGCGGCGGTCCCCGGCGTTGCGAAGGTGGCCGTCTCCTTTGAAGCCAAGACCGCGACCGTGACCTTCGACGACGCCAAGACGAACCCGGACACTATCGCGACCGCCAGCATGAATGCCGGCTATCCGGCCCATCCGACACAGCAGGGCAGTTGAGATGGGCGACCGCGCCCTGATCCGCGCAGGCGTGGCCGGCGCCATCCTCGCTGCGATCTGCTGCGCGGCGCCGCTCCTCGCCGTGGGTCTGCCCCTGGCCGGCCTTGGCGCGTGGTTGGCAGGCGCCGGTCTGGTGGTGCTTCCCCTGATGATCGGCGCGGGCCTCGGCCTCGTCGCGTGGGGCGTCCATCATCGCCGGGCAACGGCCGCAGGCTGCGAGACGAAGATTCACAAGGAAGGCGTGAAGCCATGAACGATTGCTGCGCATCCTCCTCGCCCCAGGGCAAGCTTGCAGCTTCCGCATCCGCGACACCGGCGAGCTATACCGTGCGGCCCGATGTGACGTTCCCTGATTGGTCAGTGGTCACATCGCCGACGGTGCAAGAGGCCCTGCGGGTCATGGTCGGCTCCGACCATGTGTTCGATCGCTGGAGCGGCTACGATCCCGCTACGGACCGCGTTCGCGTCGCGCTGCTCCAACTCTACGCCGAAGAGGGACGAGCCCCGACCCCAGGCGCGCTTGCGAAGCGCGCTGGGTTGAGCGAGACAGCCGTCCAGCCGCTACTCGACGAGCTCCGCCGTCGCGACCTCGTCGTGCTCGACGGCGAGCGGATCATCGGCGCCTATCCCTTCACCGACCGGGACACTGGCCACCGGGTCACGCTGGATGGGCGGATTCTCAATGCCATGTGCGCGGTCGACGCACTCGGCATCGGCGCCATGACCGATCGCGACATCGCGATTGCCTCGCCCTGCCGCCATTGCGGCGCACCGATCCGGATCGCCACGCGAGATCAAGGGCAGGCGTTGGCCGACACCGAGCCGGGGACGGCCGTCATGTGGCAAAGCGTCGGCTATGAAGGCGCATGCGCCGCGAACTCGCTGTGCGCGACAACCGCCTTCTTCTGTTCGGACGACCATCTCTCCGCCTGGCGCCGTGATCGTTCCGCGGAGGAGCCAGGATTCCGGCTGTCGATCGAGGAAGGGTTGCAGGCTGGTCGGGCTCTCTTCGGACCCAGCCTCGCTGGCCTCGAGATGGCACCACACGCGTCGATCGGCTCGACATCGAAGAGCGCTGCAGCAACAGACCGCCCCGTCCGCGCGAACGGTCGCAATGGCGACGCCTACGATCTCGTTGTGATCGGCGCCGGCTCAGCCGGCTTCTCGGCTTCGATCACGGCCGCCGATCAGGGTGCGCAAGTTGCCCTCATCGGCCACGGCACCATCGGCGGCACCTGCGTCAATATCGGTTGCGTCCCATCGAAGACGCTGATCCGCGCTGCCGAGACACTTCACAACGCTCGCGTGGCAGCACGTTTCGCCGGCATCACGGCCGAAGCCGAACTGGCCGATTGGCGCGGAACCGTCCGCCAGAAGGACGCCCTCGTTTCCGATCTGCGCCAGGCCAAGTACATTGATCTGCTGCCGGCCTATAACGGCATCGCCTATCGCGAGGGCGCGGCGCGGCTCGTGGAAGGTGGTGTCGAGGTAGACGGCGCGCGCATTCCCGCTGGCAAGATCATCATCGCGACCGGCGCGCGGCCCGCGGTGCCCGCCATCCCTGGCATCGAGACCGTACCCTATCTGACCAGCACCACCGCGCTCGATCTTGAGGAACTCCCCCGGTCACTGCTCGTCATCGGCGGCGGCTATATCGGGGCGGAACTCGCCCAGATGTTCGCCCGGGCCGGCGTCAGGGTGACGCTCGTGTGCCGGTCTCGCCTGCTGCCCGAGGCCGATCCCGAGATTGGCGCGGCGCTGACGGGATATTTCGACGACGAAGGGATCACCGTCGTTTCCGGCATCGCCTACCGTGCGATCCGCAAGACCAAGGACGGCATTTCGCTCGACGTTTCGCGCGACGGCCAGAACACGACGATTGATGCCGATCAGGTGCTGATTACCACCGGTCGCACGCCCAACATCGAAGGCCTTGGGCTCGCTGAGCACGGCATCGCCCTCTCGCCGAAGGGCGGCATCGTCGTCGACGAGCGCATGCGCACCACCCGGGCCGGCGTCTATGCCGCCGGCGACGTAACCGGCCGCGACCAGTTCGTCTACATGGCCGCCTATGGCGCCAAGCTTGCGGCGAAGAACGCTCTCAATGGCGACAGCTTGCGCTATGACAACAGCGCCATGCCCGCCATCGTGTTCACTGACCCGCAGGTAGCGAGTGTCGGCCTGACCGAGGCCGCTGCCCGCGCGGCCGGGCATGCCGTCCGTGTCTCGACGATCGGTCTCGACCAAGTGCCGCGCGCGCTCGTAGCTCGCGATACCCGTGGGCTCATCAAGCTCGTGGCCGACGCCGGCAGCGGCCGGCTGCTCGGCGCGCACATTCTCGCGCCGGAAGGAGCCGACAGCATCCAGACCGCGGCACTCGCGATCCGGCAGGGCCTGACCGTCGAGGACCTCGCGGATACGATCTTTCCGTATCTCACCACCGTCGAAGGGTTGAAGCTCGCGGCGCTGTCGTTCGACAAGGATGTCGCCAAGCTATCCTGCTGCGCCGGTTAAGGCGTCTCAAGGGAGACTAATCGCCCTTTCCGCCCATCATCACAACGGAGCTATTCGGCATCGTTGCAGTTGACTTGTTACGGCCGTAACATTATAATGAAGCCATGGTGTCTCCCTCATGGCTTCTCCTCACCTATAAGGTGCCCCCCGAACCTGCCGCCAAACGGATCGCCTTGTGGCGACGGCTGAAGGGAATGGGCGCGGTCTACTTGCAGAACGGCGTCTGCCTTCTGCCGAAGACCGATGATCATGTCCGTCGGCTGAAGATGCTGGAGAACGATGTTTCCGAGATGGGTGGCGAATCCGTGATCCTGGAGACTGTCGCCCTCGACCGTGTCCAGGAGGACAAGGTGGTCTCCCGCTTCAGGGCAGATCGTGACGACCAGTATCGCGAGTTTCTCGGACGGTGCTCCGATTTCGAGAAGGAGATCGCCAAGGAGATCGCGATCAACAAGTTCACCTATGCCGAGCTCGAGGAAGAGGACACGGACCTCAAGAAGCTCCAGGGCTGGCTGGCAAAGATCAAAAAGCTCGATTTCTACGGCGCGCCGCTCGCTGACGAAGCCGCCGAGCGGCTGCGCGCCTGCGAGGCTCTGCTCGACAGCTACGCCCAACGCGTCTTCGACGCCCATGACGAGAACCGGTGAGATGGGCGGCCACAATGGCAAATCAGATGCGGTGACGACCGCGATCATTGATCGGCATGGAATCCGGCGAGGCATTCCGACCGGCATTTGGGCGCTCGGCTTCGTCTCAATGCTGATGGATATTTCGTCGGAGATGATCCACGCGCTGCTGCCCGTCTACATGGTGACAGTTCTCGGGACCTCGGCGCTCGCCGTCGGGATCATCGAAGGCATCGCCGAGGCGACGGCCTCGATCACCAAGGTCTTTTCCGGCGCGCTCAGCGACTGGCTCGGCAAGCGCAAATTCCTCGCCGCTCTCGGCTATGGCCTCGCTGCCTTCACCAAGCCGATCTTTCCGTTGGCGTCTTCGATCGAATGGCTCATCGCGGCGCGCTTCATCGACCGTGTCGGCAAAGGCATCCGGGGTGCGCCGCGCGACGCGCTCGTCGCCGACATCGCACCGCCGCATCTGCGCGGCGCTAGCTTCGGGCTGCGCCAGTCGCTCGACACGATCGGCGCGTTCATCGGTCCGCTGCTTGCCATCGGCCTTATGTGGCTGACAGCGGATCAATTCCGGATCGTGTTCTGGATAGCCGTCATTCCGGCATTCCTGTCCGTTGGGCTGATCCTCGTCGCCGTGAAGGAGCCAGTACGGCCGAAGGAACTGCGCCGCGTGCACATGCCGCTGCATCGCGATGAACTGCGCCGTCTGGGAACGACCTATTGGTGGGTCGTGGCGGTCGCGGCGGTTTTCACCCTCGCTCGTTTCAGCGAAGCCTTCCTCATATTGCGCGCGCAATCGATCGGCCTGCCGCTGGCACTGATCCCGATCGTTCTGGTGATCATGAGCCTCGCCTATTCACTGTCGGCCTATCCCATCGGCGTGCTGTCCGATCGCGTCAACCGCCTGACCCTTCTGGCTCTTGGCCTTGTGCTTCTCCTTTTGGCCGACCTCGTTCTCGCCTTCGCGACGAACTTCGTATGGGTCGGCATCGGCGTCATGCTCTGGGGGCTTCATATGGGCTTCACGCAAGGGCTGCTGGCAACCTTGATTGCCGAGACGGCCCCGGCGGAACTGCGCGGAACCGCCTTCGGCATGTTCAATCTGATCACCGGCATCGCGCTGCTCGCCGCCAGCGTCGTCGCCGGCGCTTTTTGGGACTTTTCGGGGCCGGAGGGCACCTTTCTGGCAGGAGCCGCTTTCACCGCGATTGCTCTCGCGGGATTGTTCGTCGTCCGCGCCCGGCTGACAGGGCGAGCAAATGCCTGAACACCCACGTGTCAGCCGCTTATCCTCACTCCTCAATCGCCCCCAAGCTCAGCACATGCATCGACACTGGAGGCCAAACCTAGGAGTTGCCTATGTATGAACTCGACGCGGCAGTTACCCAAGCGATCAATGGGCTGGCAGGGCGAAGCGCGGCCGTCGATTTTCTAATGATCTGGATTTCCACGATCGGTGTCCCAATTCTGGTGCTGGCCGTCGCCATTCAATGGTGGCGACGCACCGACAGGCCGCACACCCGCCATGTCCTTGTCGCGGCAGGGCTCTCATTCCTTCTCGGCCTCGCCCTCAATCAGCTTATCCTTCTCTTCATCCACAGGATGCGGCCCTATGACGGCGGCGTAACCCATCTCCTCATCCCCCGCAGCGCCGACTTCTCATTTCCCTCCGATCATGCAACGGCAACCTTCGCCATCGCGGCGGCGTTCCTCTTGCATGGCATGCGGCGCGTCGGGCTTGGTTTCCTCGCCGCCGCTTTGCTCGTCACTTTCTCGCGCGTCTATATCGGAACCCATTACGCCAGCGACGTTCTGGGCGGGGCGCTGACCGGGGTTGTTGCTGCCTTCGCCGTTCGCGCAGTCTATTGGGAAGACACCCGTATCGACCGCCTCGTCACTGGCATTCTATAGGACGCCTCGGGATGCTGACGTCCCTGGTCTCATCGGTGGTCGAGTTCCTGACGGCGCACCCGCATGTGGCCTATCTGGCGGTGTTTCTCCTGGCGCTTTCGGAGTCGATCCCGATCATCGGCGTCGTCATCCCCGGCACCGCTGTGATCCTGGCGCTCAGCACCCTGGTGCCGAGCGGCGTATTGTTGCTCTGGCCGTTGCTGATCGCAGCCACTTCAGGCGCCATCGCTGGTGATGGTTTTTCATTCTGGCTCGGGCACCGATACCATCGCGAGATTCTTGGCCTCTGGCCACTAAACCGGCACCCCGACCTGATTGAGCGCAGCGAGGCGTTTTTTGCGCGTCACGGCGACAAGAGTGTTTTTCTCGCACGCTTCACACCGGGCGTCCGCGCCTTCATTCCGCTCCTCGCCGGCATGCTGGGAATGTCGGTCAGGCGGTTCTATACCGTCAACGTCGCGTCGGCGCTCGCCTGGGCTCCGTCGCATATCCTGCCCGGTGTGCTCGTCGGTGCCGCCTTCGGCATCTTCGGTGCGGCCGCAAAGCCGCTCGCGATCCTGCTGATCGTTCTGGTCGTGGCAGGTTGGGTGGTTCTGCAAGTCGTGCGCTGGACGTTGCGCCGCGGCATACCCCTGCTCATCGTTGGTGTGGAACGGCTGCGGACCTGGGCCAGCAACCGTGACACCTGGCTCGGTCGCAATCTCACCAGTTTGCTTGATCCTTTACAGCACGAGGCGCGGGCCCTCGCATTGCCGATGGTTCTGCTGATCGGTGCAGCATGGCTATTCTTCGGCGTCCTTGAAGATGTCGTCAGCGGCGACCCGTTGGTGCTCGCCGACGGCGCGATCTATCGCGCCCTCCAAGACCTTCGTACCGCACCCGGCGATGCGGTGATGATCGCCATCACCGAACTCGGCGACACCGCCGTCGTGACGGTGGTTACCATCGTTATATTTCTTTGGCTTGCGTGGAAGCGGGCCTGGCGCACGGCCGCCTACTGGATCGCTGCAATCGCCGGCGCATCGGCCCTCAACACAGCCATCAAAGTGGCGCTGCATCGAACCCGGCCCGGTGAGTTGCACTACTCCGGCTGGAGTGCCTTTTCCTTTCCAAGCGGCCACAGCACAATAAACATGGTGCTCTACGGATTCCTCGCCTTCCTTATCGCGCGTGAACTTCGCCCCGCTTTGCGCGTATCGGTCGTTCTCGGCACCGCGGTTTTGATATTTGTGATCGCATTCTCACGCCTCTACCTCGGCGCGCACTGGCTATCCGACGTGCTTGGAGGCTTGGCATTCGGGTCCGCGTGGCTCGCGCTACTCGGACAGTCCTACCTGCGCCGCCAAGCTGAGCGCATTGAACCAGGTGGGTTGCTCGTCGTCGGATGTGCGGCGCTCATCCTCGCCGGCGGCTTTCATGTCTTCCGCAGCCACGCGACGGATCTCCAGCGGTACGCCGTCAAAAGCGCGACGCAATCCATGACGGCCGCCGATTGGTGGGCGTCGGATTGGCAGCAACTGCCGGCGCGACGCATCGACCTTACCGGCGAGACGCAAGAGCCGCTGACGTTCCAGTGGGCCGGAAGCTTGCAAAGCTTGCAAGACGTCTTGGTGCGGAAGGGTTGGCACACATCGGCCGCTTGGGCGCCGTTGAGCACTCTGACCTGGTTCACCGGGTCGGCCAGCCCGGCCAATCTTCCGGTTGTTCCCTTTCTCGCCGGCGGGCGCTTTCCCAGACTGACCCTTGTTCGACAGTCCGGCTACGTTGCATTGCCGGCTTCTCGTCTCGTGCTCCGGCTGTGGGCCGCCGACCTCGAGGTTACCAACGGACAGACCGATCCACTTTGGATTGGGTCTGTCGTCGAGGAGCGCCTCCATCATCCTCTCGGGCTCGTCACGCTGGTTTCGACGCAGCCCGACGTCAACGCGCCGCGAAAAGCGCTAGCCGAGGCTCTCGACGGAGGACGCATCGTTTCCCGAGCCGGTGGGACCGTCGGCGCAAGTTGGGACGGTCACGTCCTGTTGGCCCGCGAAAGCAGCACGCAGGGAATGAGCCCCCCGTGATTGCCGCTCTGAGCGGTGCCGCACAGGCGCACCAGCAGTGCAAAACTGTCTCACCCGAACGGGGAACCGGATCTTTATTTTCACGGCTTCTACTGCTGGAATTCCGAAGTCGGAAGCACGTACTCTCGGAATCGCCAGCTTCTATCTACGCGCAGTGTGCCAGAATCGTTGCCTGTGGGGCGGGGAAATTTTCGGGGAAATCACCATCCGGCATTCAAAGTATGTAGCGTCGCGTTTCGCCCTGGAAGCCGAGCCGGCGCTGATCCAGTTCGCGGAGTCTTCGCCATGCCGTTCGTCAATGGCATCAAGGCTTCGCGGGAGCGGATCGTCGCTCGCGACGATGAAGATCGCCAGACCTTCCTGCGCAAGCGCGGCTTCTCCAAGGCGGAGACTACGAAGATCATCGATGCCGTGCTTTCGCAGGAAGGGCACCCGCCCGCCAGCGTCTTATGTCGATATCGACATAAGATCGATTATGCCAAGCTCCGGATTATGCGGAGCAATGGCGGCAAGCGCCGCGCGGGTAAGGCGTAGCTACATCGATTGCTCGGCATAATTATCGGTCCTCTCGTTAGCCAACTGAGAGGACAGAATGACTTTCTCGAACCGTAAATTGCCGGAACGACCGACCGCGACGGTCGCCCATCCGGATATCAAGGACGCTGTGACACAGTTTCTGGAGCCGGTGCGCGGCACGTCCGTGTTCGTATCCTTTGGAGCTGCCGTGAGGCATTTTGTGCACTGGTTGCGGGTGCGGCGCATCTCCTTGTGTGATGTCGATGTCTCGACCGTAGATCGCTTCGCCAGACACAAGTGCTCATGCCCTCGCTATCGCCCGGAACCGCTGCGCAACAAGGAGTACATCGGTCGCGTTCGGCGCTTCGTCCGTTTCCTTGAGGATCGGGGCTACGTCCCGGTTCCACAGGAGGTTGAAGGACTCGCTGCTCATCTGTCGTCCTATAAGGAACGCCTTTCGTCGCTCGGCTACCATCCATGTGCCCGCCGCGTTCTGTATTCGGGCGCCGAGCATTTTGCCGCCTGGCTCCGTGTGTCGCGCCTTGCGTGGGAAGACATCAACGAAGACGCGGTCGCTCGGTTCGTCAGTCACGATTGCCGTTGCGGGCTGTGGCGCAAGACGGGCAAACTGGCAGCGACGGGGAGGCAGAAGCGGCGGCGCGGGGCGCAACGTTTCCTGTCGTATTTGAAGGCCGAAGCCGCTCTACCACCTAATATACTGAGCGCGTCCGCGCCCGAGTTCGGCATCGTAAAATCATATCGCTTTTGGCTTAAACAACACTGCGGCGCGGCTGACACAACAGTGGATCGTTATCTCGGCGAGATGTCGAGGTGGCTGCCGATTCTCGGCGAGGAGCCGTCTGCCTACACCCCCCGCGCCATTCGCGATATTGTCCTCCAACAATCCGCCGATCCGAAGCCCGCTTCCATTCGAACGACAGCGACAGTCCTGCGGAGCTTCCTGCGTTTTCTCGCAGCTTCGAACCAATGCAGTCCAGCGCTCGTGCAGGCGGTCCCGGTCACCCGCATCCCAAGACTTTCCGGTTTGCCGCGCTACGCTCCAGCGGCGACGATCGAGAAGATCATAGATGCATGCTCGACCGGCTCGCCGGTCGAGCTTCGTGATCGAGCGATAATTACATTGCTGGCTCGCCTTGGACTGCGGGCCGGCGACATCCGAGCGATGCGGCTTGGTGATATCGACTGGGCGAACGGTTTGCTGACGGTCCACGGAAAGGGACGCCGATCTGTCACCCTACCATTGCCGCAAGATGCCGGCGACGCCATCCTCGACTACCTCGACCGTGGCAGGCCGCTCGCGACGAGCGACTATTTATTTCTCTGCGCATCGGCGCCGTATTCTGGTTTGGTGTCTTCGTCTACCATTGCGGGCATCGTATCGCGTGTCCTGGATCGAGCCGGGATAACGGGCGTTCCGACGGGCGCACATATGTTTCGGCACTCCCTGGCGACGGCCTTGCTGCGGCGCGGCGGCAGTCTGGAAACTGTCGGCACCGTGCTGCGGCACAAGTCGCCTGAGACGACGGCGATTTATGCGAAGGTCGATGTCGATATGCTGATGCGCGTTGCCCAGCCATGGCCGGAGGCACGGTCATGCTGAAGCAAGATATCGACCGCTACGTTGCCATCCATCGCAGGTTCGGTCTCAACTACAAGGAGGTCAGCCGTACTCTAAAACTTTTCGCTCACTATGCCGAAGGCTTCGGTGACGAGCATTTGCGCGTCAGCCGCATTCGGGATTGGTGTTCGCGTGCATCATCGCCGGTTCGGGCTCGATCTGCCTATGATGCGGTGCGCCGGTTCTGTGTCTTCATGAACGCGGAGGACGATCGACATGAAGTGCCTCCCGCAGGTGCTTTCGGGCGCGGCAAACGGCCGAGACCGACGCCGCACATCTTCGATCCTTCCCAGATCGCGGCGATCCTCGAAGCGGCGCGGCAACTCCCGCCGACGGGCGCAATCGTTTCCCAGACCTACGTTTGCCTATTCGGGCTGCTTGCCGCTACGGGTATGCGCGTTTCCGAAGCCCTTGCTCTTCAGCTTGACGACATCACAGCGGATGGTCTCATCGTCCGCCATGGCAAGGGCGGCAAAAGCCGACTGCTCCCGATCCAACCTTCAACACGGCAAGCATTGGCGAACTATATCGTGGCTCGCCAGGATACCCTGTGCAAAACGAACGACCTCTTCATCAGCCGACGAGGACGTGCGCCCACCAAGCTAAGGGCACATGTCGTCTTCGTCGAGATCGTGCGTAAGCTGGGCCTTCGTCCTCATACCGTTGGCACACCAGGTCCTCGGTTACACGATCTCCGGCACACGTTTGCGGTAAGGTCGCTGGAGCGCTGTCCGCATGATCGAACGGCCGTGGCCAACCATATCGCGGCCTTGAGCACGTATCTGGGGCATGCCAGCGTTGCCCACACCTATTGGTATCTCGAAGCGACGCCAGTCCTGATGCGCGCCATCTCGATGGCAAGCGAGACCGCATTCACGGAGGCTGCGCAATGACCGCCTTGGCTCCATACCTGACAAGCTATTTGCGCGATCATTTACCCCGTGAGCGCAACGCCAGCCCGCATACGGTCTCAGCATATGCCCACGCCTTTGCTCTGCTGGTTCGGTTCGCCGCCGACCGGCTCAAACGCAGACCAAGCGATCTGACCGTTGAAGATCTCGACACAGGGCTGATCCTGGCCTTTCTCGACCACGTCGAGGCCGTGCGGGGCAACGCCGCCCGATCACGCAATGCCAGATTTGCCGCGATCCGGTCGTTCTTCCGATATCTGGAGTACACGGTGCCCGCGTGTCTTGACCAGGCGCTGCGGATCAGAAGCCTGCCGACCAAACGTATCGACAAGACCTTGATCGATTATCTCACGCAGGAAGAGATGCAAGCCGTTCTTGACGCACCGAACCCACGAACTCTAGGCGGCACAAGGGATCGAGCTATGCTCCATCTTACCTACGCCGCAGGGCTGCGCGTCTCTGAGCTTCTATCCCTGCGTCTCACGGATTTCGCGGAGCGATCGGTCGCTACAGTCCATATCGTCGGCAAGAGACGCCGGGAACGTGTCTTGCCGTTATGGCGGGAGACCCAGTCGGTGCTGCGAGCTTGGTTGGCCATCAGGCCGGATGTTCCGGCCCCGGAGGTGTTTTTAAACCGCGACGGGGAACCGATGACCCGCGATGGGTTCGCCCATCGACTGGCTCTCCATGTGAAGGCGGCCGCGGCGAAGCGGCCGTCGATCCTCGGCAAGCACGTCACGCCTCATGTACTGCGGCATAGCTGCGCTATGCACACGCTGGCGGCCACTGGCGATATCCGCAAAGTCTCGCTCTGGCTGGGTCACGCCAGCCTGGAGAGCACGGAGGCATACCTACATGCCGATCCTGCTGAAAAGCTTGCCATACTCGCCGCGCATGGCTCCCCAACGGTGCAGAAGGGCAGCTTCAGGAAGCCATCCGACAAGCTTCTGGCAATGCTAGCCCAAGCTCGCGCATCTGTGCCGTAGTAGCAATTTCTGCGGCCGATTTAGCCTCAAAAATTATGCCGAGTCTTCCACATGGAAGAAGCCGATTTACCAAAGGATTGTACCTCGGTGCTCGGCATAATTTAGCGGTCGGCATAATCGATTTTCGACTTCGTGCAGGGCATTACGCGGGTGGCGCGCGACAAGCCGCATCAGGATGTTCGCCGGGAGATGGAGGGCAAGGCCAAGAAGCTGCTCGATCTGGCAGCATGATACCGCAATGCTGCGCGCCAAGGCGTATGAACGTCACTGGGCTACTGATGCTGCCAGTGTTCGAACATGTGCATCGCTGCGGCGCGCAGCATACGGCCTGCGCTGGTATCCGGCTGGAAAAACCGATCTCTCCGGCCCGGATGTGCGCCGCACAAAACCGCAATGCTGCTATGCACAATTAATGCTTCTCGGGAGCCTGGAAGGGAGTAGTCTGTCGGTATCGAGTTTCGTCCAGGTCACCTCCTCCCGACCTTGGCGATCAGGGACGGCATTTATTCCTCCCGAATGCTGTCGTCCAAATCAAGCCCGCCGCACCTCCTCCCGCGGCGGGCTTTTTCGTTGGCGAGCGGCGGCTTCTCGCAGCCCGATTGCAGGAAGCGAACGCGGAGGTCCGTCAGTCGGGGAGGTTGAACCGTTCGACGGTGACGGTACGCGCGACATCCACCGTAATCTCCAACACTTCGTTCCATGCCTCCTCCCCACCGAGCTCCGAAAGGGCGAGATGAAAGAGCCTGTGCTGGAGATCGAGGCTCATCAGGCCAGGGGCGGTGTTGAAGGCGACCAGCCCGACATGCAGCTCCTCGCGGCGATAGAGGCCGCGAAAGTCGGTCGTGTTGTGCGTGACGAGCACATAGCCGTCATCGACCGCGCGCCGGGTCACCATATGGTCCTTGGCGCCGGCGAGGCCCAGCCAGCGCACATGGCTCGACTCTGGAAAACCCCGTTCGCGCGCCAGTTTCGTAAGCTCTGGGCTCAAGCATTCGTCGATCAGGAATTTCACGAAACGGCCGGCAGATCGTCGAGACGGATTGTGCGTGTCGACTTCGCCGCCGTGCTGCGCCACGCCGGCTTGACCGGCGGACGGCCACGCCGCGGATAGGCGAGCGCATAGTCGGCCGCGAGCCCGATCTGGTCGAGAGTCAGTTGCGGATAGGCGGCACGGATCGCGTCGGCCGTGTCGCCGTTGGCGAGCATGTCGGCAACGTCATGAACAAGCACGCGTGTTCCCACAAAGGCCGGCTGACCGCCAAGTACCGCTGGATCGCGCGCCACCATCGCCTTTGCTTTCCTCAGCCGGCTGAGGCCGGCCCTTACCCCGGCGGTGATCGGCTTCAGGTCGACCTTAAGGGGATCGTCCGCGACCACGGGCGCAGCATCATCGGCAATGGCGTGCTCGACGATCCGCCGCCGCGCGGCCGGCGTCAGCGTCTCCGCCGTCAGCCAGGCGAGGCGTAGGCCGACGAGACCCGCTCCGACGATGACGCGGCTGCCGCGGCGTGTCTCGACACGGCCGCGCAGCAATCCGGCATCGATGATGCGATGCACCTGCTTGAGCGGCACCTGCGTTACCGCCGCCGCCTCATTGGCGGTGAGCACTTCGCTGCTAAACCCCGGCATGACAATAATTCTTCCACGTTCGTGGAAGATATATAGTCACTCTGCCGTCCGCAGTCCAGCGAAGCTTTGCGGCAGGCGGCCGGCGCCGGTGTGAGGCCTGGAGGCAGAGGGGGGAGGGGAGGTTTCCTGACGGGCTTGGAGGTTCGGGGAGAGGCCCCGGGCCGCCCGTCATGGAGAATCTGACCATGGCAAAGGCCATTCAGAAGATCGCGATGAACGCCGCCGAGAACGTTCCCTATGACAAGCTAATGCTGTCGCAGAAGAATGTTCGGCGCATCAAGGACGGCGTGTCGATCGAGCAGCTGGCCGAAGACATCGGACGGCGAAAGCTGATCCAGAGCCTGAACATCCGTCCCCTGCTCGACGGCGACGGCGAGGAGACCGGCACGTTCGAGGTGCCCGCCGGCGGCCGGCGTTATCTTGCGCTCGGCATCCTCATCAAGCAAAAGCGCCTGGCGAAGAACGAGCCAATCCCCTGCATCGTGAACCGCGGGCAGGAGACCTCGGCCGAGGAGGATTCGCTTGCCGAAAACCTGCGGCGCGCCGACCTTCATCCGCTCGACCAGTTCCGAGCTTTCAAGACGCTTAGCGATCAGGGCCTCGATCCGGAGGAGATCGGTGCCCGCTTTTTTGTGTCGCCAGCGACAGTGAGGCAGCGTCTGCGGCTCGCATCGGTGTCCCCCAAACTGCTTGACCTCTACGAGAATAACGAGATCCGGCTCGAGCAAATCATGGCGTTTTCGATCTCCGACGATCACGCGCGCCAGGAACAGGTCTGGGAGCGAATTGCCAGCTCGCACACGCAGGAACCCTATTACATCAGGCGCCTGCTGACGGAGACCACGGTGCGGGCCGATGATCGCCGGGCGATCTATGTCGGCGCCGAAGCCTATGAGGCTGCCGGCGGGGKCATCCTTCGCGACCTCTTCGAGCAGGATTCCGGCGGCTGGTTCCAGGATGCCGCACTCCTCGAGCAGCTTGTTTTCGACAGGCTGAAGATGGATGCCGAGGCGATGAGTGCCGAAGGCTGGAAATGGGTAGAGGCGGCGATCAGCTTTCCCTATGGCCACACCTCCGGGATGCGGCGCATCTACGCCGAGGCGCAGGAGCTCAGTGCCGAGGAGATCGAACGCTACGACGCACTGAAGGCCGAATACGACAAGCTGGATGCGGACTATGCCAAGGCCGAGGATGCCGACGAAGCAATCGAGGCGAGGCTCGACCAGCTGGGTGCCGAGCTCGATGCGATCGATGATCGTCCTCAAAGCTACGATCCCTCCCAGAAGGCCTTTGCCGGTGTGTTCGTTACGCTTGCCGCGAACGGCAAGCTCCAGGTCGATGCCGGTTTCGTGCGGTCCGAGGACGAGCCGCGGACCGAAACCGGCGACGTCGATGAGGGCGAGGAAGGGAGCGCCGACGGCGGAACCCGATCCAATGGCGACGACGACGGCGATGGTGTTGTCGTCAACGGCCAGCCGGTGAACGACGCCTCTGGCGACGACGGCGAGGACGATGGCATCAAGCCACTGCCTGATCGGCTCGTCTTCGACCTGACCGCGCAGCGCACTCTGGCGCTACGCAACGCGCTCGCCGGCGACGTCGACATCGCCATCATCGCCGCACTCCATGCCTTCGCCCTGCAGGTCTTCTATCGCTTCGCGCCGAACACGTGCCTGGAGATCAGCATGAAGAGCGGCAGCTTCAGCCAGGTCGACGGTCTTGCCGAGACATCCTGGGCCAAGGAGATCGCCGAGCGGCACGAAGCCTGGGACCGCGATTTGCCCGATGAAGCGGATGACTTGTGGGACTTCCTTCTCGGCCTCGACGAAGCAAGCCGCAAGGCGCTGTTCGCGCACTGCGTCTCGCTGACACTCAATGCGGTGGTCGAACCCTGGAACAGGCGACCGAAGGCGCTCGAACATGCAGACGTGCTCGGCCGCTCGCTCCAGTTCGACATGGTCGACGCCGGCTGGACGCCCACGGTCGAGTTCCTCGGGAGGCTCACCAAGGCGCGGATTCTACAGGCTGTCCGTGAAGCTCGTGGCGCAGACTCCGCGCAGCTGATCGACCACATGAAGAAGGACATCATGGCCCGTGAAGCCGCCCGTCTTCTCGAAGGCTCGAACTGGCTGCCCGAGCCGCTGCGCGTTGAGGTCGATGAAGGGTCTGCCGATGCTGGCGACGCGGCCGCTGGCGAGATGTCGGATGAAGCGGCTCTCGACGGCGTTGCCGCGGAGCTGCCGGCCTTCCTCGCCGACGATGCGGATCCGTCCTCCGAAGAGCCGGTGACAATCGACGGCGACGAGGCCGACCACCTCCAGGCCGCCGAATAATCGGCCTCACGCTCGCACCGGGCCCGGCACTCCCGCCGGGCCTTTTCTCGTTTTCCGACATGGAGAAACCCGCATGTCCGCACATATCGTGTACGAATCCGCTCCTCTGGGGAGCGTTATCCGGTACAGCGACGGCACCGCGAAACCGCCGGCTCGCTTCACCAGGAAACTCGCTGCGTGGAAGAGCCGCAACGGCGTCGGTCGCCTGGTCAGGAAGGAACCGCCGCGCGAGCGCGCGACCTATAGCTCGCCGGCCCATTTGACCCTGCACGAAGGCGATTTCGGGCAGGGCGGCATCATAGTCGTCTCGGTCCGGCGCACCTGGTCCGTCGAGAGCGACCTGCGTTTCGAGGTCGTCGAGCGTCCCACGATCGGCATGGTCCGCGTCTTGCAGGACCTCGGCGATAGCCCGGAACTCCTGCATCTCGCCCAGAACCGAGAGGCTGCCGAACGCTGGCTCGCCAACAACCAGTATCGCCGGGCCTATCTCGAGGAAGTCTCCGCTGATGAGGTCGGCGCCGACGTCATCGAGGGCCGCACGGCCGCCTGATCGCTTCACCCCATAGAACCACCCCGACGACGGACCCGGCAACGCGTGAGCGGTCGCCGGGTCTTTCCCGTTTCATGGAGATTGACATGTTCGACTGGAACAGAAGCTGCTCCTATGACGAGCAGCAGAAGAGACGTTTCCACACGACAGCCCGTTCACGGCAGAAGAAACTCGCCGCCGAACTTACCCTGCCGCAGGGAAGCTTTGACCTGCGCTCAAACAAGGCGGGCATGGCCGTTTCCGGTGAAATCACCCTGCACCATGACCGCGCCTACATCCAGGTCGGCCAGTTCGGGCTGTCCTCAGATCACGGCATCCTGATCCGCACCTGCAAGGGCCGCAAGGACTATACTGGCGGGGCCAACCACTTCGTTGCACTCGGCATGCTCGACGACATCCCGGCGCTCGCCGCCGCGGTGCGTGCCATCACCGGGGTTGGTCGAGACGCTTCGCGTTCCTCCGAGCGACGCGCCGCCTGAACCCTGCAAACCCCATCATCGCCCGGCGCACGCGCCGGCCGCAGGCTCGGCCAGTCGACAGCCACAACACCACCAAACACTTGCGACGACGCGGTTCATGCCGCGCGTGGTCGTCCTGCGTTCAGGAGAACCTCATGACCGCACATCCACCCTTCAGGAAGGTGCTCGACGGCGTCGCCGCCCGCGAGCAGATGTTCCAACTGTTCAGCCGACACAAGGACACTCCCGGCATCGATCCGCTTTCCGGCACTCCCTATTCAGGCGAGTGGATCGCCGCGTCAGAATATCACTTCATGCTCGATTTGCTGCCGCCGCTCTTCATGCGCACCGGCATGTTCGGCATCTCGGAGTTCAAGGCTGGCAACGTGACCAGCGTATTCTTCGCGATCCGGATCCGGGGCCGCGAACGCTGGTTTCATGGCTTTTGCGACCTTACGGATCGGCAGTCCCCAGACAAGATGCGCGCCGCCATCATCGCCCACGAGACCGGCGCGAGCGACAGCATGACCCGCGCGGAAAAGCGCGAGGCCATCTGGAACATAACCCCTGTCGAACTCAGGGGGGCCGCCCGCAACGCAGACCCCGAGACCGGGTGGGCCGAACATCGCGGCAAACGCACGATTCTCGTCAACCCCGGAAGGCATGATGCTGCCTTCAAGCTGCTCGATGATCTGTCGGATCTCGAGATCGACGAGTTCCTGTCCAAAGTGCGATTGCGTCGGAGCTGACGAAGGAAGGCGACGATGGACATCGATAAGAACCGCGCCTCGACGGCGAAACCTCTCCATCACGGTGACCGACTTTCGCTCAATGGACGCACCCGCGTACGGCCCATCCTCAGCTGTTGACCGTATGGCCAACTGCCCCGAGAATACAAGCATCCGGCCCTCAGCAAAACTTCAGTGCCTGCCACACGGGAGGTACCCGGCATTGCGTAAAGCGCCGATGAACAGGCTGGCCGGGCCGGCGATACTCGTCCTGGCCTGCGTTGCGAGCGGCAGCGTGTTCCAGTCCTCCAAAGGAGCTATAAAGCTGGAGAAAGTGCCATTGACCATGCAATGGCTGGTCAACAAGCCTTGCTTATCCAGCACCAGAACGCCTGTCTGATTGCTGGGATACCGAATGGCGGCGACGCGCTGAAGTTCCATGTCGCCATCGATGCGCAAATTGAAAAGCACGACGCCGTGGCTTCTTTGGGCGATTTCCGCGACTTTTTCCGTGAAAGGAACAGAAAGCGCACGAACGCTGTCGACCGCCATCCCGAAAACAAGCGCGTCCAGCTCATCCGCCGCCATGGGAAGATTAGTTCCCAAGAAGATCAGGATTGCAATCGATGCAGCTGGTTTGTGCACAATCATCGGATGCCGTACGCCTGTGCATCGCGGCCCTGGATACCGCTTTGAAGATTGCACCATAATCTCTCAATAGGCACGCTGTTTGCGCCCCCGATGATTGAGCCGGTCGCCCATGGCCCGACACATCGCTTGCTCGTTGCGTCGCTTCTCCGATAAAGCACGGCGAAAGGGACAGATGCCTTCGCGTCGGATACTCGCAAAAAACGAACAGCGACTTGGCTTGCAAGTCGTCCTCACATCAAGGAAGAGACTATGAAACGCCAGATCCGGCCATTTATCGTGGAAGTGAAACAGAAGCGCGCCAAGCAAAAGCCAAGCAATTCGATCTGGGGTGGTCTCGACCTGTCCAAAATTGTCACGGAGATGACGCAGCCGGCTGACGGTGCTCAGTTGCCAAATTCGGAGGTTATTGACTTCAGTATAAGAGCCATTGATGCTGATGGAGGGGATAAACCAAAAGCGGAGCATATTATGGCCGATTTTCAGGACGCTCAAACTGTTCAGACGAGGGTGGCGCCAGCCAAAGTGGAAGTGCCTGAATCCAAGAAGAAAGTCCCGCGAGCAAAGAAAGCGAAGTCAGAGCTCGCAAAGCCGGCCGGCAAGAACGGGGCGAAGCCAGCGCCCCAGGCAGCTAAAGCTCCGTTGGCAGTCAAGACCACCCGCAAGACATATTCAGAGAAGGAACGCACCCAGAAGCTTGAGCAGATCGAGAAATCGATCGCTGGCGGCTCGACCAGCAAGATTGCGGTCGGCCAGGCCGGCATATCCGAGCAGACCTACTATCAGTGGAAGAGGTCTGCCGCACCTTCTTTAGATAGCGGCGATCTCCGCGATCTTGTCGCACTCGAAGAAGAAAACAAGCGCCTCAAGAACCTGCTTGCCGACCGTCTGCGCAAGGAAAATGCCGAGCTCAAGAAAAAGCTGGGCCTGGCCTAAGGCATACTGAAGCATCGACGGAAATTCCGCCGACACTCAAGGCGGTAGCGGCGGCATATCGCCTTCGCCGACCCGCCACACCCAGGAGCCGATCTCAGGTCGCGCGGCGATCATTTCGTTGAGCGACGCTTCGTAGTTCTCGTCCGCACCGGTAGGGACGACAAAGAGTGCTATCGGCTCGTCCCTGTTCTGAAGCAACGCATTGGCGATCGGCTGGTCGGATTGCAGGTCATAGCGCAATCCCTTCACGCTCTTCTCGTGAAGGCGCGCAAGCGCGTCGACGAGCCGCTTTTCCGGCACCGTCTCGTAAGGAATCCAGTTCTCTGATACCACCATCAACGCGACCTCCTCGACAATGGCGAGGCCGGCCGGGTTCAGTCCGAAGGTCGCGATCGCTATCAGATGTGAGCTGGAATCTGATCCCCACAGCGACAATTCTTTCTCGAAACGTGCCTGCAAGCGGCGGTGCAATGCATCGTCGATGATGAAGGGAAAGCCGGGCAAATGTCTGATGACGAGTTTATGGCCGGAGCGGGCAGGAACAATCTCTTTCACCTCGCCGACCAGAACCAGCAGCTTTCGTGGGCCGGATTTCGGCGGTAGAGCGGCAGCAAGGGCGGCGTTACGACGATGTTCGATCGCTTCCTTGTTCTCGGCGCGAAACGGCTCGGGTACGAACACGATATCCGCGAGCGGTCCGCCCCGCACCGTCATTTGCCCGGCAGCCTCGAGCAGATGCCAGCGGACATTCCACCAATGTCGCTTGCCGGCCCATCGGGATGTCCAGACCGTCAATTCGGCCTCGTGCCAGAGATAATGAAGGAGGCCACGCAGCGACATCCTCCTGGGATCGGCGGTTGCGCTGGCGGAACTTTGCCCCGCAGGCACGGATGCTGCGCGGCTCCCTGTCTTCGACAGGCTGAAGTCTAACTTGAGGGCCGCCATGCCGCTTTGCGGATCGAGCTGTATCGCGCTGCCCATCAAGGCGCCCAAGCCGGACAGTTCGTAAGGCGATTCATGTGAATCGCAGGACGGATCATGCCCGCCGCCGCTCAGCGGCATGCGCTTGATCAGATGAAGGTCGCCGATGCGAGCGATGTACATCGGGCAGCCCGGCTCGCGGCACAGGCATAGCGGACGCTCGGTGCGGGCATAGGCGTTCGCCAGCGCAGCCTGCAGGTCAGGCGCTCCCTCCTCGTAGACCTCACCGCCAATTCTGAACCGTCGCATCACCTCCGCAGCTCCAGGTCGCCGCCGCATCCCTGTCCGCGCATTGAGTCATGGCTTTGCGCTGAGTGCAACCCCTTTGGTGCATCGGCGCCAGAGGCAGAGGGGAGCCGGGAGGAGTGCGGCCCGGCTGGCGCGGAGAGAGTGCCGGCGCGGGCGCCACTCCCCCTCTCGCGAAGGACATCTCCATGAACATTGTTTCGACCACCTCGACCGTTGCCCGGACGGCCGCTTCCCTCGCCGCGCCGGCACAAGACGCTATCGAAACCGCCCAGGCGATCTATCAGGCGGGAATGCGGCTTCTGCCTTTCCTCGAACAGGGCGAGCCTGTCACCACCGCCGCACTGCGCGTTGCCATGACCGACAGCTTCGGCGGCAGCGATGCTCAGGGGTTCTGGGTCTGGAAGGACGCCTATGAGGCGCTCGAAGTCGCCCAGGTGCTGTTTCTGCACCGGTTCGGCCCGGCGATCCTGTCCCGGTCGACCACGCCCCAGGCAACGCTGGCGATGATGAAGCGCATCGCGGAACTCGTTCCGACCCACACACGGCGCTCCGACGAGAGTCAGGCCATGCAGCAGCTCTCCACGCCCTTGCCGCTGGCCTTCGTCACAGCGCACGCCGCGGCGATCGCATCCTGCGACCTCGTTCTCGAACCCTCGGCCGGCACCGGTCTGCTCGCCGTCCATGCCGAGATGGCGCGCGCCTCGATCGCCCTCAACGAGTTTGCCGCGACGCGGGCCGATCTCCTCGGCCTGCTGCTTCCACAGGTTTCCGTCTCGCGGCACGACGCCGCCCATATCGACGATCATCTCGACGCGGCCATGGAGCCGTCCGTCGTGCTGATGAATCCACCCTTCAGCGTCGGCGCCTATGTCGATGGCCACGTCACTGACGCGGCATGGCGGCATCTCTCCTCCGCATTCGCACGCCTGCGTCCGGGCGGGCGCCTGGTCGCCATCACCGGCACCGGCCTGTCTTCCGAAAACCCCAAATGGCGGCCCGCCTTCGAACGCCTGCAGCAGCGGGGCACCATTGTCTTCACCGCGGCGATCGACGGCCGTTTCTACGCCCGCCATGGCACCACCACTGAGACCCGCTTGACCATCATCGACAAAGTTCCTGCTACCGACCCAACCAGCTTCTCCGGCTCGCCGGGCAAGGCCATGGATGTCGAGACGTTGCTCTCCTGGATCTCCGCCCTGCCGCCCCGAGCACCGGGCGGCTTTCCGGACTCGATCGGTGCGTTGTTAAGCGGCATCCTGCGCAATGCCGCCATGCACATGAGCGGCCGATCGGCCGCGAGAGCGTCACCCCTCGCTGTCTCAACGGCGGTCCGCCCGATTGCGCGGGCGAAACCAGCCAGCCAGGTCAAGGCAAACAGCATGCCGGCAGTCCCCCTCGCCTATGAGCGACGCGACTGGATGCCGGAGGAGGGCGGCCGGCTCACCGACACGATCTACGAACCGTACGCGCTCCAGTCGATCGACATTCCCCGCGCCAAGCCGCATCCGACGCCGCTCGTGCAGTCGGCCGCAATGGCCGCCGTCGCGCCACCAAAACCTTCCTATCGGCCGCTTTTACCTGATGCGATCGTCGACGAAGGCCTGCTGTCGGACGCCCAGCTCGAAAGCGTCATCTATGCCGGTGAAGCCCATTGCGGCCATCTCACCGGCGCCTGGACGGTTGACGAGACCTGCGATGTCGTCTCGGCCGCGCCAGAAGGGGCTGCGGACGCTGTCCGCTTCCGCCGTGGCTGGTTTTTGGGTGACGGAACCGGCTGCGGCAAGGGACGGCAAGTCGCCGGCATCATCCTCGACAACTGGCTGCAGGGCCGCCGCCGTGCGATCTGGATTTCCAAGTCCGACAAATTGCTGGAAGACGCCCAGCGCGATTGGGCAGCACTTGGCCAGGAAAAACTTCTCGTGCAGCCGCTGTCACGTTATCGGCAGGGCACACCGATCCGCCTTGCCGAGGGCATCCTGTTCACGACCTACGCGACGCTCCGCTCGCAGGAACGGGAGGGCAAGAAGTCGCGGATCGCCCAGATCCTCGACTGGATTGGACAAGAGGCGGGCACCGGCGGAGCCGCGACTGGGACAAAAGCAAACCCGGTGGGAAGGGCCGAAGGCCCGATAGTGACCAAAAAATCTTTTGATGGCGTCATCGTCTTCGACGAGGCCCACGCCATGGCCAATGCCGCCGGGGGAAAGAGCGAGCGTGGCGATGTCGCCCCATCGCAGCAAGGCAAGGCCGGTCTGCGCCTTCAGCACGCGCTGCCCGACGCCCGCGTCGTCTATGTGTCGGCCACCGGTGCGACGGCCGTCGAGAACCTGGCCTATGCGCAACGGCTCGGTATCTGGGGCAGCGAGGATTTCCCGTTCGCCAACCGCGCCGAGTTCGTCGCCGCGATCGAGGATGGCGGTGTCGCCGCCATGGAAGTGCTCGCCCGCGATCTCAAATCCCTCGGCCTCTATACAGCGCGCTCGCTCTCCTATGACGGTGTCGAATACACTCTGCTCGAGCACGCGCTGACCAACGAACAGATCCGCATCTACAACGCCTATGCGGACGCTTTCCAGGTCATCCACAACAACCTGACCGCCGCGCTCGAGGCGGCCAACATCACCAGCGATTCCGCCACGCTGAACCGCAACGCCAAGGCCGCGGCGCGCTCGGCCTTTGAGAGCACCAAGCAGCGCTTCTTCAGCCATCTCATTACCTCGATGATGACGCCAACATTGATCGGAGCCATTGAGCAGGATCGCACCGATGGCCATTCGGCCGTGGTGCAGGTCGTGTCGACCGGCGAGGCGCTGATGGAACGCCGTCTGGCCGAAATCCCGACCGAGGAATGGACTGATCTCCACGTCGACGTGACGCCACGCGAATATGTCGGCGGGTACTTGATGCACTCCTTCCCGACGCAGTTGTTCGAGGAATATTCTGACGCGGAGGGCAACGTCTATTCGCGGCCCGTCCACTACGACGACGGTAACCCGGTGCAGTGCCGGGAGGCAGTTCGCCGGCGTGACGATATGATCGAGAAGCTCGCGTCGCTGCCGCCGGTCGCCAGCGCGCTCGACCAGATCATTCACCATTTTGGCACGGACAGCGTCGCCGAGGTGACCGGCCGCTTGCGTCGCATCGTGAAGACGACCGGCCGCGACGGCATCGACCGGCTTGCCGTCGAGAATCGCCCAGGCTCGGCCAACCTCGCCGAGACCCAGAGTTTTATGGACGACGACAAGGGCGTGCTGATTTTTTCGGACGCCGGCGGCACCGGTCGCTCCTACCACGCCGATCTCGGGGCGCGAAACCAGAGGCTGCGCAAGCACTATCTGCTCGAGGCCGGCTGGCGCGCCGATAACGCCATCCAGGGGCTGGGACGGACGCACCGCACAAATCAGAAGCAACCGCCGCTGTTTCGCCCAATGGCCGCCAATGTGAAGGCGGGAAAACGCTTTCTGTCGACCATCGCGCGACGGCTTGACACGCTGGGCGCGATCACGCGCGGCCAGCGCCAGACCGGCGGGGCAGGGCTGTTCCGGGCTGAAGACAATCTTGAAAGCCCCTACGCGCGGGCCGCGCTTCGCCAATTCTACATGCTGCTCCACCAGGGCAGGATCGAAGGTTGTTCTCTTTCCACATTCGAGACCGTCACCGGCCTGTCGCTGACCACCGACGAAGGCGGCCTGCGCGATGAGCTGCCGCCGATCACGACCTGGCTCAACCGGCTGCTGGCACTGCGCATCGAAACCCAGAACCTCTTGTTCGAAGTGTTCGAGCAACTGATGGCCGCAAAAATAGAGGGCGCGATTGCCGCGGGCAATTACGACAAGGGGCTGGAGACGATCACCGCGGAGAGCATCGTCATCACCGATCGTCGTGCCGTCTACGCGCACCCGGTCTCGGGCGCGCAGTCGCATGTGCTGACCGTCGCGCGCAAGGATCGTATCCGGCCGCTCAGTCTGATCGACACACTGGCCATCGCGCAGGCGGAGCCACAATCGGTCCTGCTCGTCAACACGCGGTCGAGCCGCGCGGCGATACAGCTTCCGACCGCGAGTCTTATGCTCGACGATGGCAGCGTCGAGCACCGCGTGCGGCTGCTGCGTCCGACCGACGAGCTGCGCTTCGGCCTCGACGCCCTTGCCGAAACGCACTGGCAGCCGGCCGACCGAAAGGTCTTCTGTGAGCTCTGGCAGGCAGAACTCGCCGCCGTCCCCGAGTTCTCCACCAGCACGTTCCACATCGTGACGGGTCTGCTGTTGCCGATCTGGCGGCGCCTGCCGGACCATGATTGCCAGGTCTACCGCATCCAGACCGATGCCGGCGAACGCATCATCGGCCGCCACATCGCGCCGACCCTGGTCGCGACCATGTTCCGCAATCTGGGTCTCGACGACGTGCCGAGGCTCGCGCCGGAAGATGCCTGGACCGGGCTTGTTGAAGGCAGAGTCGGACTGCAACTCGCCGACGGCCTGATCCTGCGCCGCAGCCGCGTGATGAACGACTACCGTGTCGAGTTGATCGGCTTCAACGAAGCCATGGTTCCGCGGCTGAAGGCACTGGGGCTGATCTCCGAGATCATCTCCTGGAAGCTGAGGCTGTTCATTCCGACGGCCGCTCAAGGCCCAGTCATCCTCGCCTCGCTCCTCGATCGCCATGCGATCGTCGGGGTCACCGACTGTACCGCAGCGGCTTGAGAGGAGACGGCCATGACCGGCTCGGCTTCCGAGCTGGCACGCCGCCTTGGTGAACATGCCGAGGCGGTGTGCCGCGAATATCTCTCCAACGGCCATCGCTCCGGCAATTACTGGATGGTCGGCGATGTCCGCAACACGCGCGGCCGTTCCATGCATGTGCGGCTCAAGGCGGCTGGCGGCAAGGCAGCCGGAAAATGGGTCGATGAGTCGTCGGGCGAATATGGCGACCTGCTTGACGTCATCGAGCAGAGCTGTGGTCTGGTCGACTTCCGCGAGGTCGCGGATGAAGCACGTCGCTTCCTCTCCACGCCGCTGCCACCGCCCCAACCTCCTGGCGCGCAGCGCCAACCTGCCGCGGCACGCAGCTCTCCCGACGCCGCGCGTCGACTGTTCGCCATGTCGCAGCCGATCGCGGGCACGCTGGCCGCACGTTATCTTGCCGGCCGCGACATTCTGCTTTCCACGCGTGAGCGTGCCCTGCGTTTCCATCCCGGCTGCTACTACAGGGATCTCGTTACGGGCGAGACGCGGACGCTTCCTGCGCTGATTGCTGCTGTCACCAACCTCGACGGGCAGATCACCGGCCTGCAACGGACTTGGCTTGATCCTTCGGGTCACGGCAAGGCGCAACTCGCGGATCCACGCCGCTCGCTGGGGGATCTCCTTGGCAACGGCATCTGGCTAGGCCATGAGCCCGGCATGCCCGTCCCTGTCATGGCGGCCGGCGAGGGCTTCGAGACGATGGCTTCGCTTAAGGTGGTGATGCCGGCGCTGCCGGTGGCGGCCGCCAACTCGGCCAATCACCTCGCCGGCCTGATCTTGCCCCCCGGCTGCCGCCGCCTCTACATCGCGGCCGACGCTGACGCCGCCGGCCGGCACGGCATCGAACGTCTCAGCCAACGCGCAGGCGAGGCCGGGATCCTCGCCCTGGTGTTGCGGCCGCAGCTGGGCGATTTCAACGACGATCTGCGCCATTTCGGCCCGGCCCATCTCGCGGCATGGCTCAGCGATCAGCTCGTTCCGGAGGATGTCCGTCTCTTCCTGCCGCCCGGGTGAACGGGTCGGGCCGGCAGGCGGGCAGGGGTGGCGTCGCTCGATAGCCTGCAGGCATGGCGGCGGTCCGCCGGAGAGGCCGCGCCCGCGGCCTGCCCGAGAGGCGACCCCTGCCACCCCCCGGTCACGGCCGCAACGGCTGCGCCGTCCTCCGCTCGCGCTTCGGCCTTCGGTGCGGCCGCGCCCGGGGCGCGGCCGGGATGCGCTGTCAGGCCGCGAAGGGCGCGGCCACAACCGACGGAGACACGCCATGACCTACGAGCTTCCCCTCGACGACGCCTACGAACCCTACCACGCCTCCTCGCCGACCGACCGCGTCATCCTCGAACTGCAGATGTACGGCCATCGCCCGCATCAGGACGAACCTGATGCTCGGCCACTTCCCGACGACGAGGTGATCCGGGCCGGCCTCGCCGGTATCGTCGAGACCTTCGCCGGCATGCTTGGCGACACCAGGCTCGAACCCGATCTCGATGACCTGCTCTGGTCGTTCGCAAACGTCTTCCACCGTGCCGCCGAGCGCGTCGCCCGAAGCCTCGACCGCAATGAGGAGGCGCAGCGTTCAAGCCAGCAGGAGCAGGACGGCTCGGAGGTGAAGTCCGTCGAGCTGGAGCGGCTGACCGCGGAAGGCATCAGCTATATCGAGCGCCGCAACGTGCTCGAAATCATGCGCGATGAGGCCGCCGATCTCTACGAGGCACAAACCGGATCGGCATGGCGACCGCGCACCGGCTCCAAGGTCAGCCACCAGGCGATGACTGCGGCGGTGATCGACAGCCGCGACTTCCTCGCCGCCCGCCGACACGCCGAAACCGAGGTGCTGGTGCCTGCCGGGACCAAGATCGCCTTCGCCGGCGGCCTCGACTGCAACGATCACGACCGGATCTGGGATGCGCTCGACAAGGCCCGCGAGAAGCATCCCGACATGGTCCTGCTCCACGGCGGCAGCCCGCGCGGCGCCGAACGCATCGCCGCCTGCTGGGCCGAGAACCGCAAGGTCACGCAGATCGCCTTCAAGCCGGATTGGAACCGGCACGCCAAGGCCGCACCGTTCCGCCGCAACGACCAGCTGCTGTCGGTGGTGCCCTACGGCCTGATCGTCTTTCCCGGCTCCGGCATCACCGAGAACCTCGCCGACAAGGCGCGTCGACTCGGCATTCCCGTCTGGCGGTTCGCGGAGGACGGCGCGTGAGCGCCGTTTTCTTGCAAATCCAGAAAATCTGGATAATATGGAGACTGATCAAGGAGTCCAGTCATGCGCCAGTTCACGACGGGGGATCTCAACAAGCAGGTAGGCGACGTCACCGACGTGGCCAGCCGCGAACCCGTTATTCTCACCAAGCACCGCAAACCCCGGTTCGTGCTGATGAGTTACGAGCACTACGAACGGATGCGCATCGGCGGCGATCCCCGCCGCGCATACCATGTCTCCGAGATGCCGGAGCAACACACGGAACTCTTCGCCGCCGAGATCGACCGGTTGGCGCGCGGGGAAGGATACGATGATGAGCGGTAGATTCCTGCCTGGTCAGGTGATCTCCTACCCGTATCTTTGGGCATGGCAACACGAGCGCGGCGAAACGGAAGGCCGCAAGAGCCGGCCGACCTGCGTGGTCATCGCTGTCCGCGGCGCAAGAGATGGCCTGACCCATCTCGCGCTCCTGGCGATAACCACCCAGCCACCGACCAGCGATCGGGTCGGTTTGGAAGTCTCCGCTATCGAGTCCCGCCGCGCCGGTCTGACCGATCTCAAACGCTGCTGGATCGTGGTTGACGAATACAATTACGATATTGCCGAACGCTCCTGGTACATCGAAGCCGACGGTAAGCCCCTCGGTCGTTTCAGCAAGGCATTCATGATGAAGATCGCTGGCGCCTTTGTCGAAGCGCGCAGCGTGGGCCGCCGCGTCAGCCGTCTGGATTGACGTTCTCTTTTCGCGGCAGGGAGCATACCTCGGATCGGATCAGTCCGCCGTTTCCGCATGCCCGTACGCCGGTCCCAGGAACAGGAATGGCTTCGTAACGCAAATCCGGTGTCATGCTGCATCGCACCGACGTATGTCCCTTCCAGCACAGGAACGCACTATGGCCGCCGCCGTAAATAGGAAGATATCCGTCTCGATGCGGTTTCGCGACGATGATCTCACCATCATCGACCGCGGTGCGGAGCTGCTCGGCCTGTCGCGCACGGAGTTCATGCGGCGCGCAGCACTCAACGAGGCCCCGGCTGCTATCCTCAACGAAACCGTCATCCGCGTGTCCCCGCAAGCCTATGACGCCTTCATGCAGGTGATCTCGGCGCCGGCCGCTGCGCCCCCGCTGAAGGCGGCCGAGCGGCTGCGTCGGTCCCCGCCCTGGAACCGCTAGGTGGCGCTTTCAGGCATCGAACACGATTGCGGCAAGCCGGCGCTCGACGCATGGCCGGCCGGCTTCGCGCGAACGAACCAGGTCCGCGGGTTCACCCGCGTCCTGGTCGTTCACGACGAGGGAACAGTCGTCGGCTATTACGGCCTCGCGCCGGGCGTGATCCAGCCAAACAGCGCACCGCGCGCCATCCGCACAGGCCGGCGGCCCGATCCGACCCTGCTGATCGGACAACTCGCAGTCGACAACCGCTATGCCGGACAAGGCATCGGCAGCGGCCTGGTCAAGGACGCGCTTGCATCGCTGCGTTGCTGGCGTCGACATCGTCGGCGGCCGCGCGGCGGTGGTGCGGGCGATCGACGCCGAGGCCGAGCGCGACTGGCAGAGCTGGGGCTTCATTCCCGCGCGGGACAATCCGTCGGTGCTCATGCGCTCGATCCAGGACGTGAGCCTCTGGCTGGCCGACAAAGACCACTAGCCCCAAGCGCGAAGCGCCACTAGCAGTCTGTTGAAGAAGTGCTAGCGCAGTTGTTTGGAGCGTGATTCACTGCTCCCCGGATGATTTGGGGATTAGTGGATGCGCGGTTTAGACGACCAGACAGGTTCGCTGTTTTCGTATGTTGACCTTGAGGCGCGCGTTCGGAGCGACCACCCGCTGCGTGTGATACGGGAGATCGTAAACGCGGCTCTTGTGGAGATGGACTGCGATTTTGCGGTGCTTTATCCGCCCGGGTTCGGCCGCCCGTCGATCGCGCCGGACCGTTTGCTGTGTGCGATGCTGTTGCAGGCCTTCTACGGCATTCGCTCGGAGCGGCAGTTGATGGAGCGGATGGAGTTCGATCTCCTGTTCCGTTGGTTCGTGGGCCTGGGAGTGGATGATCCGGTCTGGGACCACTCGAGCTTCACCAAGAACCGGGATCGGCTGTTGGAAGGTGAGATCGCGGTAAAGTTTCTGCGCGCGGCCGGCATGGCCAAAGTCAAAGTGCGAGGATGCGCCCGTGTGGGCGCGGCCTTCACCTTGAACTTGGCGGCCTACAATCTGATCCGCCTGCCCAAGCTGCTGGCAGCGCCGGTATGAGCCTCACCGGCCGCTGGCGGATCGTCGCGATGCCCGACTATGTCGAGGACTATCGCGACATGATGGAGGCCGCCTACATTGAGTTCGCGGCCGATGGCTTCGGCGAATTCGCCTTCGGCTGTGTCACCGGGCAGATCTTCGGCGCGGGCGACGGCAACAATGCCGCCTTCTCCTGGCAAGGCAATAACGAAATGGACGAAGCCCAAGGCAATGGCTGGGCCGAAATCCAACCAGACGGCTCCATCAATGGACAAATCTGCTTCCATGGCGGCGATGAAGCAGACTTCGTCGCTCGCAAGTGGACTTCTTCAACAGCCTGCTAGCTCCACGCGCGTAACCCCTCCGGCAGCGGCAGGGTCCGGGCGCGCCGGCCTGCGGCCGGCCGGGCTCTCGTCGCGGCGTCCCGCCGCTTCCCGAGCCGGCTTTGCCGTCTCGGCCTTCGGGTGACGGTCCCTCGCGCATGGCCAGGGGAAGAGGGCGGCCGGCGCGGGGCGGGGGGCGCGGGAGAGAAGGGAAAGTCACCATGTCGATGATATTCATAGGTGGATCACGCGAGATATTCGAGCTGCCGGAACCTGCGATCGCTCGCATCGGCGCAATCGTTGCTGCCGAGCACGGCGTGCTGGTTGGCGATGCGCCTGGCGCCGATGCCGAGGCGCAGGGCCTGCTCGCCGGCTACAAGTACGAGCATGTCGGGGTCTTCCATGCTGGCAAGGAACCCCACAACAATCTGGGCGACTGGGCCGCCTACCATGTTCCTTCTCCTGAGGGCGCCACAGGATACTGGGTCCACGCCGCCAAGGACCGGGAGATGGCGCGGCGCGCCGACTTTGGCATGATGGTCTGGGACGGCGCATCACCGGGCACGGCCGTCAACGTGCTTCGGCTCGCCATCGCGAACAAGCCGTGCGTCATTTACGATCTGGCCAGGGGCAGCATGGCGACCACGTACAATGTGGAAGACTGGTGCGCCATGCTCCGCCATATCGATCCGGACATTCGCCGCCAAGTCGAAGCCCACATGACGCCGGAGGAGCGTCTGGCGTTGCCAGGATGATGGATGCGGTCCTGCCGACAGCCCGGCGGGTTTAATCCGATATGTTGATTCGGCTCCTCGCCGCCTATTCCACTTGTATGAGCGGACGGAGCCGGCCCTTTCGAAACCGCTCCACGCGCAAGCCGCGGGGCGTGGTGCGGATGATCATCTTGACCCGTCTCGCGTCTGAAGCGGGCGCAAGCGTGCCGAACAAACATCTTGCTTGCCGGGTCATCCAACCTGACTGCGCGGTATCGTCCCCGAGGGGCGTGAAGGCCGCTGCCAGTCGGCTCCCATCTCGAAACCGCTATGCCGCCATACCGAACACGCAAGGCGGTCACGCGCGGGGCTGCTGTTCGATGTGTTGGCAATGCCGACGATATGACCCGAGAGGCTGCAGCATGTTCCTGCGAGCCGGCAGCGTTGCGTCGGCGGTCTGGCGATGGCGGCCGGAGTTCTTTTCCTTCGGTCGCATCCGGGGCCATTCCCGTTTCATGTCGCCTTTGTAGACGACCGCCTGCTTTGTGCGGTCAACCCCCGTTGGGGGTACACTCGACGAAAATTCAGGAAAATTCGATTTCTGTTTTTGTCCGCGGGCAGGCGAAGGGCCTGCCCGCAATTTTTCGGCAAATAGAATTTTCCAGAATTTTCGCCGAGATGACCGCAGCAGGACGGCCCTCTCCTTTGGCGCCATCGGGAATGGTCCCGATGCAACCGAAGGAGAACTACCATGGCCACCACGATCGCAAACCTCACCACCAAGGCCGACGGCTCGATGGAAGGCGTCTTTGCCACGCTCCGGGTCAACGCCCCGATCACCCTBATCCCGAACACCAACAAGTCGCGCGAGGACGCGCCCGACTACCGGATCGTCAACAAGCGCACGGGCTTCGAGATCGGAGCCGGCTGGCACCGCATCTCCCAGCGTTCGGGAGAGGAGTACCTCTCGGTCAAGCTGGAAGCCCCCGAGATCGGCGTCATCTTCGGCAATCTCGCTCCCGCCCCGGGTGGCGAGGAAAACAAGAAGGTCATCCTCTGGAACAACCCCCAGTGAGGCATCGGTGGCCGGCCCCGCAACGGGCCGGCTTCCCACCGGCAAAAGGAGGTTGCAATGAGCCGCTACACCATCACTGTCACTGGCACCGTCACCGGACAGGTCCGCTCGGATCCAGACGCCGTCATCGGCTACGATCCACCGCTTCGGACCTACTTCCTGCAAGCGTTCCCGCACGAAGAAACCGACGAGCCGGCGCTCTGGCTCGGCACCCGCGACCGCGTGTTCGAGACGCTGCAAGATCTTCACGACGCAGCCGTCGCTCACGGCTATGGCTTCATGCCACTGCCGGCGGTTGTCGCGGCGAAACTCATCAAAGACAAGGTGGCTGTTGCTAGCCCGGGCGCCCCGCGAAGGAGATCTGGCTGAATTCCTGAAACGCCTCAATGAGCCCGCTAGGCGAACGCGCCCAAAAGGCCGGCGACGGATCGCTCCGTCGCCGGCCTTTTCTTATGCAAAGCGTGGCTGAGACCAATGCCTATCCGCCGGCGCGGTCGACAGGCAGACGGGCGGGAGCGCTTGACCGAGATTTCCGCGATCGCGGAATTGCGAGAACGCGCGTCGACAGACCCACCATGGCGGCAAGCTGTTCGCGGGCGAGCCCGCGCATCTCACGGCTTTTGGGCGTTGGCTTGCTGAGCGTCTTTTCCATTTCACCGAAAGACACTACCCCGTTGAAGCCAGGCCTGCGGAACATCGGCTTTTCAAAACCTCGTTCATCCGTTTCGACGGACCCTGATTGACGGCATATTGGCTGTGGTGCTTTTTGGTTCTCGCCATGACCTTTTACGACCCCTGGTGCAGCAATTCGCCGCTGTCGATCATGCGCAGGTTCATGTCGGCGGGGGTCTTGATGAGCAGTTGGGCGTTGAGGACATGCAGGTCACGCGGCTCGGTGCAGGCCAGCCAGGCGCGCAGCTTGTAAAGACCGGGCTGAAGATCGGCGCCAAAGATGAAAGAGACGCTTTTCTGCTCTCTGGCCGGCATCGGAATTTCACCATGCTGGGAGCCGATCGAGCGATCTTCGAGCCAGAGCGAGGCAATGCAGCCGGCGTTGACAAAAACATTGGATCCGGTGGTGGCGCGGTATTCGACGGCGAGTTGCGTGCGGCCGAGTTCTGCGACCTTCAGCCAGCCCTGGAGTTCGACTGAGGTGAGGCCGGTGTAGAGCACACCGTTTCGTGACAGTTCATTGAGGGGAATGGCGCCGCCGATATAGACAAAGCTGCCGACGCTGTCAGCAGGGATCTCTGGAAGATCGTCTTTTTTGGCCGGCGCAACCCGGGCGATGGCGAGCGCGCCCCGCTGGTAACCTTGGCTGGCACCGGCTTCGGAGGAAGCCTGCTTCTTCGCGCCATCGTTTCCGGTGGCGGGCAGGCTGCCGTTGCTCTTTGCCGACGAACCATCCTGTCCGGGGATGCCGAGATGCTCGATAATTCGATCGAGTTTTTGCTCGATGCGGTCCAATTGCTGCTGGTTTGCCTGCTGGTCTTGCGCCAAGGCAAAGCCGGAGCCCTCAACGAAACTCAACGCTGCGATTGCAATGCCGAGCGCCAGCCTGCCCAAGCTCTTCCTTTGCATCATGGGGATGATCCTTCCTTCGGTACGGTTCCAAAATCGTCGTGCGGCGCGGGCGCCACCTTTATTCCTTGCAGCGGCCGGCCTGGAGCGACAGCAGGCGTATCGTCTTGACCCGGCTCCGAGGGTGATCCAGGCGCGGGCGGTTCGGTTGGCGACCCCACGGCTGTAGATGCATTGCCCTGTTCGAATTTTTCCGAAGTCGACGTCGGCGTGCCGGCGTTCTTTCCAGCGCCGGCAACGGGGCCGTCGCGATTGCCGGCGACATCCTGAACAATACTAATAGCCAGAAAGATCAAAGCCAGAACGGCCGCGATCGTGGCATAGCGGAACAGCGGATCGTGCCGGAACAGGGCGGGGACAAGTTGGAGCCAGCGCATCAGCGTGGCTCGCACAGATGAGAGGAGGGTTTGAGCCGTCATGTAGTTGATCCCTGCCGCTCGTGGGATGCTATCGCCGCCGCAATGTCACCTGGCTCGATGGTCATGATGGCGTCGCGGCCAGCATTGCCGATCCCGCGGGTAGCAAGACGCATGGCTTGCGCCTCCCGCGTGCTTTCCCAAAGCGTGCGGATTGCGCGGGCGTTGCCGAAATCGTCTCCACGCTCTGCTTGGATGCGGACGCAGGCAAGGTTAGCCGAGTTCTCGGCCGCGGCGTCGAGCACAAAGCCTTCACGGTTGGCGAGGTTGCGAAAAATCCCCGCCAGCTCTTCAGCCGAATAGTCCTCGAACATTATTGTCCTGGTGAAGCGGGAGCGCAGGCCGGGATTTGCCTCGAGGAAGCGGCGCATTTCACCGGTATAGCCGGCGGCGATGACACACAATCGATCCCGATGATCTTCCATCAGCTTCAGCAGCGTGTCGATCGCCTCGCGGCCAAAATCGTTATTTTGGCCCTCGGGGGCCAATGCATATGCTTCGTCAACGAACAGCACGCCGTCGAGCGCCGCCTCGACCGCCTCCCGTGTCTTGATTGCGGTCTGTCCGATATAGCCGGCGACAAGCTGGCTGCGGTCGACCTCGACGACATGGCCGGATTTGAGCAGGCCGAGTGCGAACAGAATCTCGCCCATGAGGCGCGCCGCCGTGGTTTTTCCGGTGCCCGGATTGCCGAGAAAGACCAGATGCAGGCTCGGCGGTGCGGTGTTGATGCCGTGGCGCCGACGTTCCTGCTCGGCCTGCAGCACGGCGACCAGTTTCTTGACCTCATCCTTGACGGAGCGCCACCCGGTCATGGCGTCGAGTTCGGCCAGCACGTCATCGAGCGGCCGATGTCTTGCTGCACGGATCGGCAGAGCCGGTTTCCGTTCAACGCCTGCTTGCGCGTCCCATTCACCCTTCGAGAATTTCCGCGATACCGGCACGCCATATTTGTCGGCATGCGCCAGCCGCCAGCCCATGATAGTAACCGCGACGATAAGGATGACGCCGGAATAGGTTTCCAGCAGAACGAGCACGACGATCAGGACGGCAAGGCCAGGGATAATCGGGGCCAGAATGCGCTGCATCTCTTGCCGCCTCAACCCGATTGGGCCTGGGGCGCGAAACGGTTCCGCTCAACGTTGGCGACCATTTCAGGCCTTCGGAAATAGATGGCGCGGCCGCAGCGCAGCGGTTGTCTGCCCTGGACGAAAACGAACTGCTCGTCGGCCCGGGCGTCGGCGAGAATTTCTGAGACGGTCGCCAGCCGCCGGCCGCGTTCGGAGCGCTGTTCCGAAGCGCCGGTCGAGGCGGTGCCGATCTCGAGCGGTTTTGCGCTTTTACCCCGGTTTTTTGTCTCGGAGTTCAGCACGACGCCGTGTTCGCCGAGCGCTTCGGAGACGGCGCGGGCCTGTTCGAGCGAGCCGATCGCGGCGTAGGATCGCCAGGAAGCGCTTTCGAACCAGGCGCTCTTGCCGCCGTCGCCCCACTGCTCCCTGAGTTGCCCTTCGGACTGATAGAGCATGACCAGCGTAATGCCGTATTTGCGGCCGGCGTCACGGGCGCGCGCAAGGGCGGTCATGTAACCGAGGCGTGCGACCTCATCGAGCAGGAAGACGACACGACCGCCGGGTAAAACACCGTCGGCCTCATAGACGGCGTTCAGCAGCGCGCCGACAACGACGCGGGCGAGCGCCGGCGTCGATTCCAACACCTTCATCGGGATGTTGATAAAAAGATCGAGATTGCCGGCGACGAGATCGGCTGTGCGAAAACTGTTTCCTGACACCAGTTTTGCATAGGCCGGATTGGCGAGCCACTCGGTCTGCTCGCTCATGTTGCCGTAGACGCCGGAAAAAGTCTCGGCGACCAGTCCCATCAACTGGCCGGCGAGATGGCGGGCGCGATGCGAGGAGGAATGTTCAAAAATGCGCGCCAGCTCGTCCCGCATTTTCTGCTCCGGCAAAGCGAGACGGTCTGCCAGCGTGACGAGATTGCGTTTGTCGTCGGACAGATTTTTGTCGAAGACGATGTCGGACAGCAGGGCCTCGACGATGGCCTTGCCACGGCCCTCGAAGAAGGCTTTGCCGGAGGCGCCGTGCGGCGCGTCACGGGTGGCCGAAACTTTCTCGCCGCAGATCCAGTCGACGACCGAGCGGATGTCGCCGTCGATGAGCGGCGAAGCTTTTGCCAGCCAGTCGAGCGCATTGAAGGCTCCGCTTCCCTTCATCGGATCGATCGATATGGCGCGCCGGCCCATGGCCGTGCGCGCGCCCGTCAGCATCGGCGCCAGCTCGGAGGAGGGATCGAGGGTGACGATTGGGCCGCGCCAGGTGAGCAGCGTCGGCACACAGACGGAGACGGTCTTGTAGGCGCCCGATCCGGCGAAGACGAGACCATGGGTGCCGCCCCAAGAGAGATCGAAGGTGAGCAGAGGCGACTTGCCGCCCTTGCCCCAGGTTTTTGGATCGCGCGGATCGAACTGTTGTCCGCGCCGGGCCGGCGCATCCTGATCGACGCGGTAGGCTTCGCCGATGACGATGCCGCCGAGATCTTTTGTGCCCGGTGATCTGTTGGCGCTGCCGAACAGATTTTGCGCTTCGCGAATGTCCATCCAGTCGGCATGGCCAAAAATGTCGGAAGCGGCGCGCTCGATCGGCGCAACGGATCGCGGACGCAACGACCCACCCATCAGAATTTTGGTTCCGGCAACGATGGCGAGGAAGCCGACGGCACCGGCATAGAAGACGCTCATATCCGCCGCGTTCAAGATCGCGGACCAGGGATTGGCCGGGCGCAGTTCGAGCAGTCGTGTCGCCTCGGGCCAGACGGTGAGAATGGTTGCGGCCACCATGCCAAGGACGCCGGCAGCCGACGTCGTCGGCAGCGCCAGTCCGGTTCGGCGCAGAAGAAGCGCTGCGCTCATGGTCGCGGCCGGACCGATGAGCGCGATCGACGGCCATGCGGAATAGGCGAAGCGATAGAGAAGCGATGAGGCAGACAAGCCGCCCAGATACCAGCCGATCAGCAAATCGCTCCACAGCGCATGGGCATAGCGCCAGGCCGGGTACCAAATGACGAGCGGCAGGATGGCGAGGAGCGCCTTGAACGCAGCCTTGACGAGATCATAGGACAGACGCCCGAACATCTTTTTCGCCCTCCCGCGTCAGGCTATCAGCGTTCAGATTTCTGGCCGCGCTCCCGCTCCCGTTCAGACTCTGATGTCGGATGAACGCGCCGCACGCTGCCGCTCTGTTCCGCGGCCAGTGCCGCGACGGCGTCGTGATCCGCCAGCCCTTCCCAGTGCTGCATGACCTTGTTCCAGCGCAGGCCGGCGCCGCGCAGCCGGGTGGCGAAGGGGGTCGGCAGCGGAGCAGGGAAGACGACGGTTAACGGTTCGTTCGTTGCGCCGTTGGCAAGCGTTTCCTCATCGAGCGCGGCTCTGCCGGCCTTGGTCCACTGTGCGAGCTTGGTCCTGTCGCGCACGCCCTCGACAAGTGACAGCAGCCCGCCATAAAGGGCTGCTTCCTCCAGGTCCAATAATCCGGCCCGCTCGATGAGGGATCCGGCTTCGACGAGGCGGCGGGTTCGCTGCTTGCGCTCGTCGGCTTTGAGCTTGGCCTCCTGCTCGGCAAGTTTCGCGCGCTGTTGCTCCAGGCGGCTCATGCGTTCGGCAAGCGAAGTGCGGGCCATGACGAATCTCCGTTTTTCTCCGTCCGCCAAGCCCGAGGGGATTCTGCCAGCCGGGGCGCGTCTCTTCAACCCCTTTTTGTAGATGCCGGCGGATGCAACCAAGGTTTCCAGCGTACTCCACAGCTAAGGATTCTGCCACGTCGTCGAAGGTCTGTCGATGTGCTAGCCGAGTGATTTTTACAGACGCAATATGCATTCTTCGAATGCTTGCTTGCGCCGGCGCGCCCGTGATGCCATCCTGCGGCTATGGCCATCGCTTTCGCCCGGGCTCGCTACATCTCCCGCTCCGACGGCGGCAGCGCGGTGCGCTCGGCCGCCTATAACGGCCGCGAGGCGATCAAGGCGCAGCGCACCGGTGAAGTGTTTTACTTCAAGCACCGCGAGGCGCCGGTGCATCACGAGGTGCTGTTGCCGGAAGGCGCGCCGTCAGAGCTGGCGTCAAGCGATGCGCTGTGGAACGCGGCCGAGGCCATGGAAAAGCGCAAGGACGCGCAGCTGGCGCGGGAAATCGTTTTGGCGCTGCCTGCCAACCAAGAGCTTGATCATGACGACCGGGTCGAGCTGGCGCGGTCGTTCGCGATGGAGCATTTTGTGACGAAGGGGCTGGCGGTGCAGCTGGACGTCCATGCGCCGCATGGGGCGGAGAGCGAAGGGGAGCGGGCCAATCATCATGCGCATCTGTTGATCACGACACGGCGGCTGGATGAGAACGGGTTTGCAGCCAAGAAGGCGCGCGATCTCGATCCCGTCATCAAGCGGGGCGGCGGCAGGGCGATCGTGGCGGAGGGCGAAGCCTGGGGACAATTGTGGCGCGATCATCAGAACCGCTATTTTGCCGAACAGGGGCTTTCGATCCGGGTGGATGCGACTAGCGCGGTGCCTCAGGAGCATATCGGGCCGATCCGCATGCGCACGCCGGATGCGGAGGCGAATGTGCGGGCCGAGCATATCAGGCGAGCGAACGAAGAAGCGGCGCGCGATCCCGAACATGTTCTGGCTGTCCTGACGCGCAACCAGGCGAGTTTTTCCGAATACGATCTCGACCGGCATCTTAAAAGACACATTCGCGATGAGGGCGAGCGAGCGGGAATGAAGGGCAAAGTGCTCGGCCGTGACGATGTGCTGGCGCTGCATGACCGGGAGACAGGCGAGAGTGCAGGACGCTGGACAACGCGGGCGGTGCGCGACCAGGAGGTTTTGGCACTTGCTGATGGACGGCGCGTGGCCGGAGGGTCCCATCGCGATGTTGGGGCAATGGCGCGCGAGCGACTCGTGTCCGTGCAGGAATTGCGGCCGGATCAGTTGGCCGCGTTCGATCATGCGACGGGTTCCGGCGGGCTAAGAATAATCGAAGGGCGGGCCGGGACGGGAAAGAGTTTTGCACTTGGCTCCATTCGCGAGGCGCATGAGGCGGCGGGTTATCGGGTTGTCGGCCTGGCGCCGACAAACGCCGTGGCGCAGACGATGAAGGACGACGGTTTTGCCAGAAGCTCGACCGTTCATGCCGAGCTGTTCCGGCTGAAGAACGGACGCGCGCAGTGGGACCGGCGCACTTTGGTTGTGGTCGACGAGGCGGCGATGATGGACGCCAAGGTGACCGGCGAGGTGTTGCGCGAAGCGCGGCTGTCGGGCGCCAAGGTTGTGCTGGCCGGGGATGATCGGCAGCTCGGCTCGATCGAGCGCGGCGGGCTTTTCACCGAATTGAAGAAGGAGCACGGCTCGGCCGAGATCACCCAGGTAACACGCCAGAAGGTCGACTGGCAGAGAGAGGCGGCACGCGATCTGTCGGACGGGCGCTTCGAAGATGCGCTGCGCGCCTTTGCGCGCAACAAATCTGTGGTCTGGACCTCGAAGCAGGACGAATTGCGAGAAAAACTGGTCGAGCGATGGGCCAAGGATTCTGCTTCCAATCCGTCGGCATCGCGGTTCGTGTTTGCCTATACCAACAAGGATGTCGATGCGCTGAACAAGGATCTGCGCGCGGTCCGTCGCGAGCGTGGTGAGTTGGGTGAGGATTTTGTGTTTACGACCAAGCATGGCGAGGCCGCGTTCGCTGTCGGTGACCGGGTGCAGTTCACGGATACGCTGAAAGGCGCCGGCATCTACAATGGCAACGCCGGGACCATCACAGGCATCGACCGGGATTTTGGCCGCATCAGTGTCTCGCTTGATGCGGCGGCAGGCCGGGAAGGGCGAAAGGTCGAGTGGTCTGCCTCGGAGTTTTCTGGATTCCGGCACGGCTATGCCGGCACCATCTACAAAGGCCAAGGCAAGACGCTCGATCATACCTATCTCATGCACACTCATCACTGGCGTGCCGCCTCGAGCTATGTGGCGCTGACGCGGCAGCGTGAGAGCGCGACGATCTTCGTGGCGACGCAGACGGCGCGCGATTTGCGGCAGCTCGCCCGCCAGATCGGCCGCAACGAGATCAAGGCGGCGTCGGTGGCTTATGCAACGCGCGATGAACTCAGCGCGGAGCAACGGGCGAAGTTAGACGAGGGACGGGCGGCGGAGAACGCTCAGCCAGCGTTGCATGTTGGGCAAGCTCAGAATGGCCGGGAAAAGGAGGAGCAGCCGATGGCTTCAGTCGTCGAGGAGGCACGCGCGGGCATGCGTCAGGTAGATCGGCAGCCGGAAATGCAGTCCGGCGCCATTGCCAAGGACGCGGAGAGCCAGCGTCGGCTTGAGCATCGAGGCGCGACGCCTGAGCCCGTCGTGGCGCCGAAGTCAAAAAAGGCAGGAGACAGCGATCGTCGTGGGTCAGCCGATGATCGGGCCGTGGCAGGCAAAACCGAAACTCGGCAGTCTGTTCCAAGTGCCAGAAATGAAGAGGGGTCGCCCAGCACCACAGCCGACCGGCCAGCGGACGTGCGGGTGCTGATAGCTGCATTCCAGGATGTGAATGCTGATGGCGTGCGCCGCGACAGCTTTGGGCGATCGATCGACGAACGGAGCATCGCCGCCGCTGTCAGTCGCGATGCAGATGTACAGCGCGAGCGCGACGCTCGCTCGATCTATCTGGAGACCGCCTATCGTGATCCGAAAGCGGCAACCCAGCGTCTCGATGACATCATCGCGCGAGACGGGCCGACAAGTGCTGCGCGACGTCTATCGGCGGACACCAGCTTGGTCGGCGAGCTGCGGGGCAGGGAAGGGTTCTTCGCCGGCGCCAGGGCGCGGGAAGAGCGGACCGACGCTCAACAGGCTGCCGCCGCGATTGGCCCGAACATTGTCCGGGCCGCCGAGTACGAGAACCGGGCCGAACGATCCTATCGCACCCGGGTCGAAAAGCAGCTCAAGGCTGACGCGGTTGAGGTGAGAGATGTTTCGGATCGGGCGAAAGCCGCGCTCGGAAAAATTGCAATGGCCAACGATGATCGCGAGCGGGCCGAAACCTTCAGGATGGTGTCAGCCGATCAGGTGGTCAGTCGGGAGATCGCCACCTTCAGGAAATCGATTGAAGCCCGTTTCGGTGAAGACGGCGCACGCGAAATCGCTCGTGCGACAGCCTCGGGCAAATCGTTTGAACATCCATCCGTGCCGAAATCCGATCAGGTCAGGTTGGGCGAGGCCGCGGCTCTCTATTCCGCAGCCCGATCTGGTGAAGTCGCGTCCAGACAAGAGGCCGAAACTGAACGTCTTGCAGCGCGAGAGTCTCAGTCGACACGGCTGAAGCAGTAGGGAAGCGCCGGGGCTCGCAGGCCGCGGCGAATGACTACTCTTTAAGCAAGGTTGGTCGACATTGTTACAAGTCGCTCGGTACAGTTCAGAGCTGCAGATCAGGCAATCGGCGAGTTGCCAAAGATGCTATTGTACTCTCGGCTACTCTCGGCTGAACTGCGAGGGGCTGAGGTCGCGCGATGCAACTTCAGGAGCCGGGCGACCTCGGCCGCCTTGATATCGTCGTGATGAGCTGTCGCGCATGCGCGACCTGGTCGGGGGAGGACAGGGGAGGACCGAACCACATCACGCGCGCCCTGGCCGCGATCCAGCGCGGAGCCATCAAATAGCTCAAACTTCGCTAAAGTCGTAGCGAAACCCGCGAACCTCCCAAAGCTCTGACAGGGTCGGGGTTTCTTTCAAAAAACGAAGAACCTTCCGAGCCGCGATCAAATTGTAGGGGAACATTCCAATAGATGAGTGCCCACAATTCAGCCGCACGACCTCAGGTGGAAGATTGCACTTCGTCAGCAACTCAATGAGACGCTCAGAGCCTCGTGGGCGCGCAACCGTATCGTCCTTACCGAGCAAGAACATCAAATCCAGACGAGGACGTGTAAGGCCGAAAAGATGCTTCTCTAGATCGATGAGACCCCAAGCGGTTCTTAGCCCTTCCAGTGACATGGACGGTTCAATACGACCACGTAAGGCCGTCATGGTCTCCGCAGTCCAGACGAGATCAGCAGGGCTTCCCGGCGATACCATGAGAACCGCCTTATCAACCTTCTGCTCTTGGGCAGCAACGAGACCCGCAACAGTGCCACCCAAACACATCCCTACAACCGAGATTTTCTGATACCCCTGACTATAAAGCCAACGAACAATCTTACGGCCATCTAGGACAGCCTGTCTCATCGACTGGACGGTGCGCCCTAAATTCGCGTTGAAAAGTTTTTCCTCCGAATAGTCATTCGAAGCCCGCCCAAAATGATACGGGAGTGTCGCCTCAATAACCGTTATGCCCTTTCCAGCGAAGTATTTGGAAAATTCCGGATACCGGTTCCGAGCATGCCAATGATGAAACACAACGAGCGCATGTTGTTTCAATCCACTGTCGGTAACAACGCATTCAAACGTGTTGTTCGCCTGGTCTTCAGTTGAAATATCAGATTGGAAGATAACACTTTCCGCTTCTTCCTCTATCGGAACAGCTGGCAATATCGGCGCGAAAAACATCTCGCCCTTGGAAATTTCATTGAAGACAAATTCGTCAGAACCATCACGAGAAAATGGAATCGCCTTATCATGAATACGCCTCTGACGTTCTAATGATCTCAGGATGTGCTTACGATCATAACGGCGCGCCAGATAACGAAACATATTTCTCTCCTTTTCTTTGTAGGTTGGAAGCCTTTCATCATGAAACCGATGCTGAAATCCCACCGTACTTCTTCGTGGGGCGGTTAGGTGTCGGCTCTGCCAGGCGGGATCTTTTCGGAAAAGAGGAAGGTCGCTGGATCAAGTTTCAACGCCTTGGCGATCGCGGCAATCGTGTCCACGCTGATGTTGCCGCTCGCGCGTTCCAGTTTCGTRAATGTCGCCTCCGCCACGCCGATGAGTTCGGCCATCTCATAGCGGTGCAAAGTACGTCGTTGTCGCTCAAAATCGATGATATGCGCCAGCCGCTTGCGGATCGCATTGTCGTCCAACCGATGCGCCCATTCCGGAACTTTCTTACCGCCGGCGAGCAGTCCTGCAAAAGACACTTCCAAGCCCTTTGCCATGATCTGCAGCGTCGTCAATGTGACATTATTTTTCTGACGCACGGTCTGAATGTAGGTTCGATAGGCCAGTTTTTCGCCCTCGGCGGTCTGAAACAGCTCTGCCATGTGCATGTGGGATAGGCCACGTTTGGCTCTCTCCCGATCAAGCGTCAGCGCAATGTTGACGCGCAACGGATTGTCGACCACGCCCCCGTCGTCTCGTTTCATAAATCGATGTAGTCGCACAAACCTGCCTTTTCGATCTGTCCCTTTTTCGCGCGGATCATCCATAGTAAACTATCAAATCCGAAGCAAGGAAGAGGTTATGACCATACTCAAATTCCTTTCGGTGGCTGCCGTCGCCATTGCGGGCGCCGCAGTTCTTCCATCCCAATCAAAAGCGTCGGAATGGGGTTGCCAGGTGCCTCCTATGTCTGTCCGGGGACTGGCAGGGTACCCCCTCGTGCCATCCGACAATTTACAAGTTGATTGCGGCGATGGGAGCCCCCGGTTTTAACTGGCCGACCTGTCCGCAAGCCAACTCCAGCGCCGCGAAATTTGAGAAGTATGAGGATTGTCCGTCTGGCTGGCAAGGGTCTGGGGTTCGGCCGACGCTAGGCTAGCGCTCAGCTTCTGGCCCTGGTCGCTTCTGGCCCAGCCCGCCCCGCTGCCCGAACGTTTGTTGGCCGCAGCGCCTGAAGCGGTGATCGACGACGCACGAGACCAGTGGGGCTCAACAGGTCCAGCTTTCACGGCGGAGGTCCACGCCACCTATGTGGCCGCACTGCGCGACCCAGCTCACATCCACGCTATCTGCGAAGAGTACCGGGCCGCCGCCGGCATCGACCGGGGGCACGATCGGGCGGACTTGACAGCCGGCAGGCGCATCGCCTGTCCGCTACTGGCCCTCTGGGGTACGCCGGGCGCGCTCGACGATTGGTATGGCGACGTTGGCGGTCCGCTGGAGCTTTGGCGCGTTTGGGCTGACGACGTCCAGGGTCGAGCCCTCAGGGCGGGCCACTTCTTTCCAGAAGAAGTTCCCGATGAGACGGCGCTGGCGCTGAGCACCTTCTTCGCGCCGCCTGAGCGCAGGGTTGGCATCCTGTCATAAGGCTAGAGGTCGGCTCCGCGAGATGTTGCGCGACCAGCCAATTCCTAAGCCCTGACGATTTAGCGACCTGCCAACGCGTTTTTAATGAGATATGCGCCGATGCCAGGTCGGACCGCACGTCGGTCGACGGTGGGATTCTAGGGTCCGCGCTCGTCGCTACGCTCCTCGCTTCGCCCTAGGATGACGACCGCACGGGCAACTCGCCAACCGCCGGCATTCGAGAAAGCGCTAGTGGCTCAAGCCGGTGCAACCGATGCATGTGCCAAACCGTTGTGGCCGTGCATAATCGAGGGGTGCAGAATTTGTCCTTCATACTCGACCGGCGCCGGTCCCTCGCGCTTGCGGCGATGGCGTTCATCTGGATGCCGGCCGCCGCCTACGCCGCCGAGAAGACCGGCATGTCCTCGGAGGGCATCTTCGTCCTCGAAATCATACTGCTGCTGCTCGTCGGCCGCGGCATCGGCGAGTTGCTGGAGCGCATCGGCCAGCCGGCGGTGATGGGGCAACTGATCGGCGGCATCCTGCTCGGGCCCTCGCTGCTCGGCTGGCTGTGGCCGGCGGCCGAGCGCCTGGTGTTTGCCGGCGACGCGGCGCAGAAATCGATGATCAACGCGATCGCCCAGCTTGGCGTGCTGATGCTGCTTTTGCTCACCGGCATGGAGACGGACCTGCGCCTGGTGCGCCGGGTTGGCCGCGCCTGCTTCTCGATCTCGGCCGCAGGCGTGGCGGTGCCTTTCGCGATCGGCTTTGGCGCCGCCCAGTTCATGCCGGCCTCGCTGCTTGCCGAAGGCAGCGAGCGGATCGTCGCCGGCCTCTTCCTCGGCACGGCGCTGTCGATCTCCTCGGTCAAGATCGTCGCCATGGTGGTGCGCGAGATGAACTTCATGCGCCGCGACCTCGGCCAGGTCATCGTCTCCTCGGCGATCATCGAGGACACGATCGGCTGGGTCATCATCGCCATCACCATCGGCATTGCCACTAAGGGCCGCATCGAGATCGSCAGCCTCGTCTTCACGATCCTGGGTGTCGGCGCCTTCATGGCGTTTTCCTTCACCCTCGGCCGCCGCATCGTCTTCGACGCCATCCGTTGGACCAACGATACTTTCCGCTCTGAATACGCCGTCGTCACCGTGATCCTCGCCATCATGGGCGCGATGGCGCTGATCACCGACCTGATCGGTGTCCATACAGTGCTCGGCGCCTTCGTTGCCGGCATATTGGTCGGCGAGTCGCCGATCCTGTCGCGCCACATCGAGGGACAGTTGCGTGGCGTCATCACGGCGCTGTTCATGCCGGTGTTTTTCGGCGTCGCCGGCCTTTCGGCCGACCTCACCGTGCTTGTCGACCCGCAGCTGGCGCTGCTCACCGTTGCGCTGGTGTTGATTGCCAGTGTCGGCAAATTCGCCGGTGCCTTCATCGGTGCCGAGCTCGCTGGCATGAGCCGCAAGGAAGGCATCGCCGTCGGTTGCGGCATGAACGCCCGCGGCTCGACCGAGGTCATCGTCGCCTCGATCGGTCTGTCGATCGGCGTGCTCTCACACAACCTCTTCACCATGATCGTCACCATGGCCGTCATCACCACGCTCGCCATGCCGCCGACCTTGCGCTGGGCGCTCGGCCGGCTGACGCTCGGCGAGACCGAGAAGAAGCGGCTGGAGCGCGAGGAGATCGACCAGCGCGGCTTCGTCGCCGGCCTCGAGCGGCTGCTGGTGGTGGTCGACGAAGGCGTCGTCGGCCGCTTCGCCGCCTACCTCGCTGGCGTCGTCGGCGCSGGCAAGCCGACGACGGTSCTGCATTCGAGCGGCGAGGGCGARGCGGAGCCCGGCGAAAGATCGCATATCGAGGAGATCGAAAAGGGCGCCGAGGAGAGCCGCGAGGCGGCGAAGAAGACGGACGAGACGCCGGTGCGCGAGGCGCCCGTCACTCGCCGCCGGCACGACGCGCCGCTCTCGACCGAGGCGGTGGCGAAGGAAGCGCGCAAGGGCTACGGCATGCTGTTGATCGGGCTTGGCCGCTCGCTGACCGCCAAGGGCGGCTTCACCCGACGCCTCGACGAGATCGCCGGCGCCTTCGACGGCCCGCTCTGCCTGGTGCTGAAGCCGGTCGGCGCCGGCCGTCAGATGCCGAAGCTCGGCCCCGAGTCGGGCCGGATCCTGGTGCCGGTCAACGGCACGTCGGTAGCGCGCCGCGGCGCCGAGCTGGCGCTGGCGATCGCCGCAGTCACCGGCGCGCCGGTCAAGATGCTCTATGTCGCCCGGGTCGGCCGCGACGAGCCGCGCGACACCGTCTCGCATCGCCGCAGGGAAGCGGTGCTGAAGGACATCGTCGCGCTGGCCGATCGCTACGGCGTCGAGATCGAGACCGCCATCCGCAGCCGCGCCGCCGCCGCCGATGCCATTGCCAGGCAGGCCGGCAGGCAGGTGGCGCTGATCGTCATGGGCGTGGCGCGGCGGCCGGGCGACGAGCTCATCTTCGGCGAGACGACGAGCAGCGTGCTGCAGCGCTGCCCGTGCCCCGTGGTGCTGATCTCCGACGCCCGCCTGCGCCGCGACGACGAGGGCAGGGAAGCGCTGAGGTCGGGGACAGGGTGATTGGCGATCTCCCTCCTCGAGGGGGGAGATAGCCGGCAAAGCCAGAGGGTTGTGAAGGAACGAGCCGGCGTCGGGGTCGGTAGCGGCATCAATGCAGGCGTTGGCGTGGGGGTCGGAACCAACCCGAGCATCCTCTCCAGTCCCAGTAACCCGTCGAACCCCAGCAAACCGAAATTGACTAGCGTCGTCGCTGATATGTCGGGTTCCAAGTTGGTCCGGATGAAAAAACGCTGTGTGGATGTGCTCAGCAGCCAAGATACTTACGATCGCGATCTCCGCCAACTCTGCCTGCTGATCGCTGGCCGTTGACTGATTTTTCCGGGACGGAAGTGCCAACCAGCCGTGAGGTGGTAATGACACGCTCCTAGCCTCCGGCCAGTCAGAAAGCCCGCCATCGTAGTTGGCCGGCTTGTTGCTGTTCAAAGAGTGAGTGACGAAATACATGGGCTTGCGTCGAAAGCGATTGGGGTTTCGCTGCAGCGCTTCGGCCAATATCGACGAGAGCGCGACAAAGGCGACGGCGCCAGAGGTAGCCCCAAAACCGCGCAGTAATTCCCTCTTAAACCTACGTCTGTACAACGCTTGAATGGATGAGATTTCTAGAAAAAATGGATGAGATTTCTAGAAAACTTCTCCATCTATGCGACCACACGCCCACGTTGGTGGCGGCGTATGACAGCTTCGATCGCATGCGCTATGCGAACCAAGCCTTTCGTTCCGCATTTTTCATTGATGCTAACGAGATGCCGCTTTGGTCAGATCTGATGCGTCGCAACTTTTATTCCGGCAGAGGGACCGTTATCCGCGAGCGGGATTTCGAAGCCTGGTTGATATCCACGCTGTCGCGGCGCGGCAAGACCGGTTTTAGAGCATTCGGGACAGACCTTGTGGACGGTCGCTGGCTCTGGATGACAGAAACCGTTCAAGCCGATGGGTGGATGCTCTGCATTGCCAGCGACATCACAAAATTGCGGGCCCATGGTCGAGCGGTACGGCAGGATCGCGATTGGCCATAAAGGCGTCCAACACGGACGATCTGACCGGCGTTGCCAATCGTCGCTTTGTCACCGCGCGAATGGAAGAAATGCTCTAACGATCGGATGCCGCCGGCTGCGTCTGCCGGCTCGATCTCGACAACTTCAAATACATCAACGACAGATTCGGACACCAAGCCGGTGACATCATTTTGCGTGACTTCGCGGTGCGGATACAGAGCGAAGTGCGGCGTTCCGATTGTTTCGGCCGCGTCGGCGGCGAAGAGTTTTTGTTGGTGTTGCCGGACACGTCAACGGCCGCGGCGGAGTTAATCGTGGAGCGAATGCTCGCCGCCATCCGTAGCTCGCGCCCCCTGAAGGAGAAGGCAGACTTCAGGTACACCTTCTCAGCTGGCATCGCGACGGCTCAAGTGGGCGACACCGTTACCGATGTGCTTAGACGTGCCGACACTGCGCTCTATTCCGCAAAGATGGCCGGCCGCAATCGAATCCATCTGGCAGCTTGATAAACTGCTCGACTCCAGATCGGGCCTTGGCCTGGCGCACCGAAGCGTGCTGTCGTTCTGCACTGCAGCATGCCGCACATGTGAGTGAGCCGAAAGCGAAGCCGAGCGAAGGCCGAAATGGTCTGACTTGGGACACTGGCGGTCAACAAGAGTGCAGAGTCCTACGTCAAGTTTAATCAGACGGTAGTGTGGTACTGATTAACATCTGTCGAGCCGGAACTTTGAGCAAGCCGTACTTCCGCAACACTGAACCGGATGGCCTCTAGATAATGCTTTCGATAGGTGCGATCAACACTATGAAACGCCAGAGATATTAGGTTTTACTGATGAAAGTCGCGTAACCTATCTTATGGAACTTGGTAATGTAGGCGCAAAAGTAAAATGTCCCGTAGCTGCCTGAGCGGAAGGCGTCGTTCTCGATGACGCCTCCGACCCGGCCGTCGGTGTTTCGGCGGCCCAGAAGCTGGTCAACGACCCCTTGGTGATCGCCGCAACCGGACATTGGAAGAGCTCGGTCGCCCTCCGCGCCATGCTGACCACGGCGAAGGCAGCGACGCCAGTCAGCAGCTTTGAGCTGACCCGGCGGTCGCTCAAGCGCCGCCCCATGTCGTTTTTCGCCAGCGCCAACCGATCGCGACGTCCTGCCCGGCGAGCGCCGCGACCGTTTTGATCAGCGGCCCAGTTCCGCCCGCACATACACCTCGCGGGAGACGCCGGCGGCGGACAGATGAAGACGATATCGCCTATTCTTGGATGACGCCCGGAGCGCATCCATCCACAAGAACCGGCGTTCGAAGAGAGTATGCGCTTGAGTCCTTCCTTGCGCTCAAAGTTGAGGGAACTGGCGACGTGGCGCAAGCCTGTCTTAAGTGTGGTCCCCCGCAGCACCGAACCGCCAACAGCACTCGATCTCGGAATGCCCGCTTCCTTGGCCTATCGAGCACAAGGCGTATCGCCTGTTTCCTGCGGTGATGGAAAACGACGAGCTTGTAGCCGTTCACGGAACCGCGCGGGTGGATCGGACACGTTCGCCAAGGTTCGGCCGCAAAAACCATCTCTTCGCCGGAGCGGATTCGCGGAGAGCGCACCCAGTCTACTTACTCGCGAAACAGCCAAGCTCAACGGTCTCGATCCCCAAGGCATGGCTCCGTGACATCCTGACCGCACCGTCGAACAGACCCTAGTCCGGCCCAAATCCCGGGGACGTCGCACTGCCGTCATCCAACTTCGAAAGCCATTCGACCAGCGTCGGCCTATACCGCGTCAGGCCTTTGTAGTTGGCAAGTTCGTCCGGAAGATCGCGGATGACGCGGTGCAGGCGCCTCGCCCATTTCGGCTGCGTCACCAGTTCGTCCATCTTGATCAGATAGCAGCGGATCGGGAAGACGATGCCGTTCGAGCGCGGCAGCCGCCAGAAGCTCTGTAGCTCGACGCGCAGATGCACCTTTTCACCGACATTTTCCGGCGTCACCGTGGTGCGGTCCGGTCCCCATTTGTGATAATTTTCCGGGCTGGTGTCGAGGCGCGGATTGATGGTCATCGTCCAGTTCAGCCGCCGTGCCGGTTTGCCCTGCTGGATGTTGGTGAGGAACTTTAGCGCCCGGGTGAAAATCCCCTTCTCATGCGCCAGCGGTACCGGCGCGTGCCACTCGAAAAAATTCATGCCTATGTCGAAATCGAGCGACCAGTCGGCCTGGGTGGTGACCATGCCGGCATCCATCCACAGATTGCCGTCGCGCTGGTCGAGGATGCAGAAATCGCCCTGGCTCTGCCGCGTGATGTATTCCATCGGCCCGTAAGGCAGCGTTGAGGTGTCGCCGAAGGTGAAGGTGTCGTCGATGCCGAGCGGCCGGTTGATCCAGCGCCAGCGGTCGCCGTCGCGGGTCAGCGTGAAATGCTCGGGATAACCCAGCGCCTGCTGCTCCATCAGCAGCTCCAGCAGATCCCAGCCGGCTAGGGTCATATGCGGCAGCGATTGGCAGCGCAACGGATCCTCGGCCAGCACCAGCGCGCGGTCCTGCATCTCGGCGACATAGTGCTCGTCGACGTCGATCAGGTTTTCCAGCACGCTGCCCTTCGGCCCGATGACGTGGGGCTCGATGTTGACCGCATACATGTAGGCGTCTTCGTGGAACGGGAACGGAAACCGCCTGATGTGCTCCGGGCTGTTCTTGAAGGTGAAGTCGTCGCGGAACGTTTCCTTGCGAAAGGTGATGCCCATGATTTTCTCCTACCGTTCCAGGACCAGCGACCGGCCCTCGAAGCGCGACACGCACGGCATGATCTTCCTGCCCGAATGGTGCTCTTCCTCGCTCAGCCAGTGGTCGTTGTGGATGAACTTGCCGTCATGCGAGATGACGTTGGTTTCGCACTGGCCGCAGACGCCGCCCCGGCAGAGATAGGGCGGATCGACGCCGGCCGCCTCGATCGCCTCGAGCAGGCTCTGCTGTTCGTCGACGCGGATGGTCTTGCCGCTGACAGCCAGCGTCACGTCGAACGGCGCGCCGGGCTGCGGTGCCGCGAAATGCTCGAAATGCACGGTCTCCGTCGGCCAACCCAGCACAGCTGCGCGGTCGCGTACCCAGCCGATCATGCCTGCGGGGCCGCAGACATAGAGATGCGTGCCGAGCGGCTGCGACGACAGCAGGCGGTCGAGCTCGATGCGCTCGTCGCGGTCGTCGTGATAGAGCCTGACGCGGCGATCGTAGCGCTCGCGCAGCACATCGGCATAAGTGCCGAGCGAGGCGGTACGGCAGGTGTAGTGCAGTTCGAAATTGCCGCCTTCCGCCGCCAGTTGCGCGGTCTGCGCCATGAACGGCGTGATGCCGATGCCGCCCGCCAGCATCAGATGTTTTCGGGCACGCAAATCGAGCGAGAACAGGTTGACCGGATAGCTGATCACCATCTCATGGCCGGGCCTGACATGCCTGTGCAGGAACAGCGAGCCGCCGCGGCCGACATCGTCGCGGCGCACCGAGATGGTGTATTCGCGCGTGTTGAGCGGCGAGCCCATCAGCGAATAGGGATTGAGCCTGGTGCGCTCGCCGTCGCGCATCTCGACGACGACATGGGCGCCGCCGGAAAACGTCGGCAGCAGCTGGCCGTCACGCCGGCGGAAATGGAAGCGCGTCACCAGATCGTTGACCGGAACGACATCGCTGACCACGACATCCAGTTTGGTGGTGCCGGTGCTCATCGGAAAGCCTCCTCGATCGGAGGAATTTCGCTGCGGTCCTCGGCATTGATGCAGACGCCCTGGAACGCCGCAATGCGCCTCGAATAGTGATCGCGGACCAAAAGCAGCAGGCCGCAATGCGCACAGGTTGCCGGCTGCGTCGTCACGTTCTCGGTGATGCCCTTGCAGTGAACGCATTGCATGCGGCGCGCCAGTGAGCCGCGATGCTCGGTCTGGATCGAGGTGTGGTCGATGCCGGCTTCGAGGGCTGCCTGCATGGCCTGGCCGATCAGCCCTTCGGTGCCGGCGAGATAGACGCGCAGGCCCATATGCGCGTTGGCCAGCGTCTGCTTCAGCCGCGGCAAGGCGCTGGCGAAGGAAGGACTGGCGTAGAACTGCGCCGGCTTCAACGCTTCAAGCGAGGCGACATGTTCATTGCCGTGGCCGGGGATGAAGATGATGTGGGCGTCGCCGAAAAAACCCGCCGGCGCCCTGGCGGCCAGCTCTGATATCGCCAGCGCTCCTTCCGCATCCGCAACGAAAAGATGATGCTTGCCGGGCTGCGGAGACAGCGTTCCGTAAACGGGCCGGCTGATGATGCTTTTCGCTGCCATTCTTGCTTTATGCCTCGAACCCCTCGCCGTTGACCACGCCTCAGCCTTTCGCTATGCGCTTGGTCTTCTTGGGATCGTCGAAGGGAAGCGGCTCAGCCGTCGCCTTGATCGCCCCGCTCTTGTTGCGGATTTCGAGCTTGGTCCCCTGGACGGCGCAGTCGACATCGAGCCGGGCGATGCCCATCGATTTCTTGACCAGCGGCGAATACATGGCGCAGGTCACGACACCGACCTTTTTGCCGTCGCGATAGACAGGCGCGCCCTCGTCGGCCGGCTCCTTGCCTTCAAGCAGCACGCCGTAAATCTTGAAGCGCTCCTTGCCCTTCAGGCGGTAATGCTCCTCGGCCCCACGAAAGCCGGTCTTTCCGGGGCTGACGGTGAAGTCGAGGCCAAGCTCCCACAGCGTGTCGCCGGGGCCTTCATTGTCGAACGGATATTTTTGGGAATTATCGTAGGGATAGAACAGCAAATAGCTTTCGACGCGCAGCATATCGAGCGTGGTGAAGCGGCACGGAATGATGCCGGCGCTCTTGCCCTCGTCGAGAATCCTATCCCAGATCGTGCCGGCATCCTGGCCACGACAGAAGATCTCGTAGCCGCGCTCGCCGGTGTAGCCGGTGCGCGAGATCATCACCGGGAAGCCGAACAGCTGTGTCTGCATGTGATGGAAATAGTTGAGATCGCGAATGCCGGGCACGTGCTTGGCCAGATAGTCGACAGCAGTCGGCCCCTGCAGCGACAAATCGTGCAGATTGTCGTCGAAGCGCAGCGAGACATCGCGGCCCACCGAAGCGCGCTGCAGTTCCTCATGACCGGTGCCCGACCCGTGCACGACCATCCAGGCGTTGGGGCCGGTGCGGTAGAGAATGCAGTCGTCGGTGAATTTGCCCTGCTCGTTCAGCATGCAGGCATAGGCGGACTTGCCAGGATAGATCTTTTCCACGTCGCGTGTCGTGGCGAGGTCGATCAGGTGTGAGGCGTGCGGCCCGGTGATGTGGACCTTCTTCAGGCCCGACACGTCCATCAGCCCGGCCTTGGTGCGGATGGCGACATACTCCTCGTCGGCATCCTTGTCGTAGGTCCAGGCGGTTCCCATGCCGCTCCAGTCTTCGAGCTTCGAACCGAGCGCCCGGTGGCGATCCGCCAGGGTTGAAAAACGCCATGAAGCTGTCATCGATTCTTTCTCCTCCAAACCATTTCCCGTCGCCACCGCGCGCTTCTGTGGCGACATCAGTCCGAGCATATTGACTCGAAATGAAGCGGCAGGGCAATATCCTCGTGCAAGAAATATTACTGATAGGCAACTTTTTCTGGTCAGCGATCCGTTTGGCGTTGAAGCTGCCATGAGCGTATAGACAAGGCGCACCCATGCCTACGGGGCGGTTAACAACGCCGAGCGCTCGCGACGCGGCCATCTCGATGGCCGCGTCCACCGGTCCCCGAGCGGCCTCGCCCGTCCCCGAGCGAAGAGCGCGCGGATCGACGATGAAGCGCACCTCGATCATTTCCGAAACTTCGGAATGGGACGGCTCTAATTGAAGGCAGGCGCGTGGTCGTTTTCGACCTTGACGTCTTCCTTCACGGTCCACCTCGCAGCCAGGATCGTGCCGCCCAGGTCCATCGCGACAAAAGCCCGGTCGATCGGCATCATCGGCGCCGTTGGGGGCAAAGCAGCCGTAACCGCGGGATGGATGACCCTCACCAACTGCGCTTGATAGCCCGAGGCATCTGCGTGCTGTCCGCAACCGGATATCTGCCTTGCAAAGGTGCCGAGACCGCCAGCCAAGCCGACATCATAGTGCGATAATGCGCCAGCGCGCATGACGGCCCGATCGACACATGCGCGAGATGCACTCGCGTGTACCGCGCCGCTATGCTTCTCCGATCCACCGGAGCGGCAGCGGGTCGAGGACCGAGACTTTTTCTCGCCGGGCGTCACGGTGGTTGTCGAGACCGGGGACCTCCTCGCAGCGGGCGAACGCCTGCGCCTTCAAGAGGTTGCATCAAAAATTCAATCGGTTGTGATTCTTCGACGCATCCCGTTGACAGACCAATTTTGTTGGCGGATATTAATAATAGGAATAAATTTTCACCAAAGAGCGCACTGCCAAACAAGGAGGGGACTGCATGAAAAAGACTTCCCGAGGGTTGACACTTTTCGCCTCGCTGATGATCAGCGGCGCCGCTTTCGCGGGAGGCCTGGACGAACTTCCGGCCGATATAGTTGCCAAGGTGTACAACCCGGAACACATGGATCCGGCGCAACCCTTGGGCCCGAGCGCGTATCGGGAATGGAAGACTAAGCGTCCACCGCCATGGACTATCGGCTATGCCAGCACCTATGCCGGCAATACTTGGCGTTCGAACGCCATGGATCGGTTGATGAAAGAGGTTGTGCCGAAATGGCAGAAGCTTGGGCTGATCAAGAAAGTAATCGTGACCCAGTCCAATCTCAAGGACGCCACGCAGATCCAGCAGATCCGCCAGCTGACCGATCAGGGTGTGGACGCGATCATAATCTGCTGTTCCAACCCGACGGCGCTGAACCAATCCATCAAATATGCCTATGACAAGGGCGTGCCTACCTTCTCGTTCACCGGCTTTGTTACGTCGGAATATGCCGTGAACTCCTCCGTCAACTACCAGCTTGCTGGTTATGAAATCGGCCGCTGGATGGCCAAGGAAATCGGCGAAAAAGGCAATGTTTTGGTGATTGAGGGTATTCCGGGTGCGTCGGCCTCGGACTCGCAGAACCGTGGCGTGCTGGCTGGTCTGGCTGAATCGCCGGACATCCAGGTGGTTGGTCAGATCAGCCACATGTGGACCTCGCAGGTGGGTCAGGCTGAAACCCAGAAGTGGCTCGCCACGCATCCCGGCCAGCTCGATGGAGTGGTTGCGCAATCCTCGGGCGAAACTGGCGTGTTGCAGGCGCTGCTGCAGTCGGGCCGCAAAGTGCCGCCGCTATCCATCGGTGGTGAACTTGGCGCGCTTTGCTACTGGCGCAACAACCCCGATTACATCAGCGCGGCGATCCAGACCTGGCCCCCGGGCGATGACATCGAGCTTGGCTTCAACATCATGATGCGCACGATGGAGGGTCAGGGGCCGAAAATCCAGTCGATTCTGGTTCCGCCGGTGACCTTCACCTACGAAGACATCAAGGCGGCGTTGGATGAGAAATGCGACCGCAACTCGGTGGGTTGGTTGACCCCTGGGATCGAGATCTGGGGCGGCAAGAAATATCTGGATAACTTCTTTCTGCACCCCGCCGATCCAGAGGCCTACAAACCCTGAATCTGACCTGACTGTATTCGTCTGTCTTGACTGTATTCTATTGAGAAGAATGCCAAAGTAATGAACGCCTCAATCCAGAATACCAACCATTCCACCCCGGGCACAGCGCCGCCCGAGGTGGACCTGGCAATTTATGTAAAGGGTGCCAACAAGTCGTTCGGTGTGACTAAGGCCCTGAACGACGTGTCTTTTAACGCGAATTTCGGTGAAATTCAGGCGATTATCGGTGGCAACGGTTGTGGCAAAAGCACCATGGCGAAGGTGTTGGCCGGCGTGTTGAAGGTCGATAGCGGCGAAGTCTCGGTCATGGGTCATTCGCCAACGACGCCTGCTGATGCCCGAAAAATGGGCGTGGCGATGGTGTTTCAGGAAGTGATGGTTGCCGACGAGGCGACGATTGCTGAGAATCTTTACGCCGGGGCCGACACTTTGTGGGCCAAGGCGATGTCGAACAGGGAAAAGATCGCAAGGTCGCGCGTTCTGATGCGCGAGCTGGTTGGATCGGATGTTGATCCACAAAGGCTGGCCGCAGGTCTTTCGCTGGGTGTAAAGGCATGGATCACTATCGGGCGCGCCTTACTGAGTAAGCCCAAGATATTGATATTGGACGAATCTTCTGCGGCACTGGATTTCGACTCGACCGAACGGTTGTTTACCAAGATTCGCGAGCTTCGGGATAACGGAACTGCGGTTCTGATCGTGACGCACCGAATTGCCGAACTGATCCGAATTTGCGACCGAGCGACCGTGATGCGTGACGGAAAGAACGTCGGCGTTCTCTCTAAGAGCGAGATTACCGAGGCCAATCTGCTGGGTCTGATGGCCGGCAAGACGGAGGCCCGGAAAAAACCTGAGGCCACGGCGGCCAAGGCGCTATCGGGCCAGGTGGTTCTGAAAACCAGCGCCCTGAAAGTCTTGCCCAATGCCGACCCGGTGAATTTCGATCTGCGCAAGGGCGAGATCATCGGGGTGACCGGGCTGGAAGGCCAGGGACAGGATGCGTTTGTCCGTATCCTCGCCGGTGTGGCGGACGCGGTGGAGTCCTATCCCGTCGCTGAAACCGGTGGTGCCGGCAGCAGCGCCGAGATCCGTGGGCTGGAAAGTGCTAAGGCAAACGGCATCGAATTCGTTTCGGGCGACCGCAAACGCGAAGGAATTTTGCCCAACTTCAGCATCTTCGAAAACCTGGTAACGGCGCTTTATTCAAAGCACAGGTTGGGCGGTAAGCTCAATCTGATCAACTGGCCGGAACTGGAAAACATCTTCAATTGGGAAGTCCAGCGGCTGTCAATCAAGACCGGGCCGCGCAGCAATCTTATCACCTCGCTCAGTGGTGGCAATCAACAGAAGGTTCTGATCGGACGGGCGTTTGCGCTGCGGCCGAAGGTGCTTGTTCTGAACGACCCGGCGCGCGGCATTGATGTGGGGACCAAGCGCGAGTTCTACCAGCACCTGAAGGACTTCGTCGCCGAAGGCAATTCGGTTGTCTATATGTCGAGCGAGTTGGAAGAGTTCATCGGCCTGTGTTCCCGCGTGGCCGTGTTCCGGAACGGCAGCGTCTTTGACACTCTGACTGACGGCGACGTCGACCCGCGCTTGATCCTGGAAGCCATGTTCGGCCAGACCAGAGGAGCGAAATCGCCGACGGTGCCTACGAAGGGCAATGCTTCGCCGTCTGTTTCGTCCGCTGCCCGCGAAAAGCTACCGGACGCTGCCCTCCCCGCTGCTGCGGCGAGTATTCGAGTGGTTACCTCGAACAGCGAACCGCCACCCAATACCCCGACATTGGATCCTGCGGGCAGAGCCATCAAGATTAGGTATTTCTAGATGGTGCGCGCATGACCAAATACACAGATAGCGACCTGCTGGCGATTGGAGCCTTAATGGATTTCGGTGCGTCGGGATCGGGTTCCAGTGCAAAGAAAGCCCCCAACAGGTCGACCAGCTATTTGCCGGGAGATCTTGATCAATTTGCCAAGTTGATGACGTTCGACGGATCAGGCGCGGCATCCGGGCGCGATAGTGACAATCGGCACAACAACGCGCCGACCGAGCCGCCGCGTGTGGGGTTCTTCTCTGGTAGCGCGTATCGGACCTATACTGCGACGGACGAGCAGATCTTTGAGCAAATCGCTATGCGATTTCCCGGCAATGCTGTATTCGAAAGCAACAAAAATGGCCCGCCGGCCACCCTCGAGGATAGCGGGCAAAGATATGAGCAACGGGATCTGGAAGCCTTTGAGGCGTTGGCCGCAGTTCCTGCCAGGACTGAGACGGCGTCCGGACCAGACCGGCCAGTGAAGCCAGTAAAGGAAGCGCTCCCTTATGCCCCACCAAGCCGCCCCGCTCCAAAGGACTACTTCGGAATAAGGACGGTGGATTCCGACGCGGAACTGCCAAAGGAGCGGCAGTATTTCTCTGCTTCGCGACCCGAAATGAAGATCGTCTATAGCGACGCGGTCGGCAAGAAGTGGTGATGGCTTGAAATGACAGGCACAACGACCACAGCGTCCACCCCGAATACGCACTTGATGGTGCCTATTTTCATCTTTTCCATCTTGCTGAGTGCGGCAGCGATGCGTGGCCCGAACCTGATTTCCAGTAATGGCCTCGGCTCTGCGATCATCGTGGCAGCTCCGCTGATTTTGGCGACTTACGCGCTGACAATCATCGTGATGGCCGGACGCGGTGCGATCGATTTGTCGATTGGCCCTCTGATTGGCTTCATAAATGTTGGTCTGATCCAGCTACAAACCCTCGGGCTGATTGAATCGCCTATAGCGTTTTTCCTCTATGCGCTTGGCGTTGGGGTTGCCTACCAACTCCTGCTGGGGCTGATCATCATCTTCGTCCGCGTGCAGCCGATTATTGTTTCGTTGAGCGGATATCTGGCATTGGTCGGGCTCAATCTGATCATTCTGCCGAGGCCAGGTGGGGTTGCTCCGGAATGGATGTTAAGTTGGGGCAGCGGAACCTCGATCTTTTCCCCCGTTCTGGCGATTTTGGTCATAGCGACTATCGCTTGGTATCTGCTTGCCAGTACCGCCTTCTTCAGTCACTTGCGCCTGATGGGGTCCGATGAACGCGCTGCTTACACCAGCGGCGTGAAGATCAACTTTGTGCGGTTGGGCGCCCATGTGATTGCGGGGCTTTATGCGGGGCTCGCTGCGATTTGCTTTACCTCGCTGATCAGTTCGGGCGATCCGACGCAGGGCACGACCTTTACTTTGCTGGCTGTGACCGCGCTGGTGCTGGGTGGTGCCAACCTGGCCGGGGGGCGCGGCGGCGCAATCGGCTCGCTATTTGGCGCGATGAACATCTATCTGATTACCTTTCTGCTAGGCACATTTAACTTCAGCATTTTCCAGAGCTTTGTGACCGACCTGTCCTATGGGTCGATACTGGTGCTCTCTTTGCTGATCAGCTTGGCATTACCGCAGATCCAACGGGCCGGGCATTACATGCCGCCGGGGCGCTTCATCACCATTCTGGGCTGCATTGCGGGGGGTGTGATCCTGCACGCCGTGATGGATATCACCACCCTGCCCGGCTCGGCGGACACAGTTGCGGGGGGCGCGCAGGCCAGTGACGCGGTGCAACCGGCAGGCACGATCATCCTGATGGTAATTCTCGGCATTGCTGCGGTTTTCTACCTTGTAAACCTGCTGTTCAAGTATCCCCGCCCCCCGATGATCGCGTTTCTGTCTTTGATCGTACTGGCCGTTCTCGGATTGATTTTTCACCCCGATCCTGTGGCTGTTCAAGACGTTGTCGCAATGGTCCCGGCAGACAGCGGGCTTGGAACTTCGCTGGAATATATGGCGTTGGAGAGTACCGGGTCTTACGCAGCTGGCAGTGCCTATACCGCCCCGGTTCAGGCGGCAGGCTACGGGATCATCTTGGCATTGGGCATCACGCTGCTCGCCACGCTGATCATCGGGTTCAATCTGCCCGGAAAACGTCTGACGGGCGGATCTGCGCCGGTTTTGTTGGGTGCGTTGCTTCTCGCGGCGGTGGCTGTTCTGGCGGTGGTTGCGATCAAGGCAGGCGATACTGGCGGGATGTTCGGCAGCGAAACGCTGATCGTGCTGGTGATTGCGATGGGGTTGTTTGTCATTGTCTTCTCGCCCCTTCAGTCGAGAATTCCTCATCTTTCAAGCGTTTACATAGCAGCACTTGGCTTGATTGCCTTGGGGTTTGTCTATTTCTGGGCGTCCGGACAAGCCGTCGAGACTGGATCCGCGGTCACTGACTATGCGCCATCGGTTTTCGCCCTTCCCTCGGTGCTTCCAGATACGCAAGTTGCCTATGCGAGACCGGGTCGGCTGGAAATCCCCGGGATTCAACTTCTGCAGGTCGCGCCTTGGGCCTATTCGATCCTCGTGATCGTTCTCTTGCAATTCGCGGTCTGGCTTTCCATGCGGGGCGGTGTCCGTATTCAGGAGTTCTGGCCCTTCATGTTGGTCGTCGTTGGCGCGGGAGCGGCATGGTCGGCGATGTTTTATAGCGTCGGGGTGTCGTTGGCGAACATCATGTCGGTCGCGGTTGTTGCCGTGTTGACGGCGCCATTCATCTGGCGCGGGTTCAGAACCTTTGCCAAGGGTCTTTCGCTTGACGGAGGGCGCAGATGAACCGGTCTGCCTTTACATTCTTCAAGTATCTGGGATTGCTGGTATCTGCCGTTGTGGCGATTGGCAGTGGCATTATTGGCTATATCCAAGGTGCCAATGGCCAGTTGATCATCTTCTACTCAATCGCCACTTTCGCGCTTATCCTCTGGGCGTGGCACTTCTCGTCCGTAAAGTGGACGCAGGCGCAGACAGTAGCGCCAACGACCGCTACTGTCGCCGGAAGCTCCAATGCGGCTGGTCTGCCGAAACCAGCGGAGGCCGAGTCAAACGAAACCAGCTATATTGGCGATCTGATCCGCAAGAACCGCCTGATCGTGGGCGTAGTAATTGCGCTGGCCGTGCTGTTCGCTGTGCTGTCGATCGCGCTGGACGGTTTCTTCAGCTGGGGCAATGCCATCACATTCCTGGCGCTGATCGTCTTCTTTGCATTGGCCTATTGGCTCAGCAGCTTTGTGGTCCTTAACAAAAGCGCCTTTATCGGCTGCGCTATTCTCGTTGCACTATTCCTGGCCGGTTCGTTCGTGATTGACGGGTTTGCTTCGGGGATCAACATCAAGACAATGCTCCTGTTCGCCGCATTCCTGGGGCTGGCGTGTGTGGGTCAGACATTGGTGGCGCTGCTGGGAGGACTTGACCTATCGATCCCATTTCTGATCGGTTCGTCGAACATCGGCCTGCTCTATCTGATCTCGCTTGGCATCCCGCCGGCGCTCGCCGTTATCGCGGTGCTTTTGCTGGGCGGGGCGATTGGATTCCTGAATGGCGTGTTGACTTTCCGCCTGCAGGGTCAGGCGCTGATCGTCACCCTGGGCGTGGGCTTTGCCGTATCCGGCGGCACGCAGATCCTGACCTCTATCGGTACCGAATTCGGCGGAAACGTGTTCGGCGTTGTGCCCAATTGGCTGATTAACCTGGCCACGATCAACGGCACGACCTTGGGGCTGAATATCCCGCCGGTGATTCTGATCTGGCTTGCGGTTGCGATCATCCTGATTTTTGGCCTGAGGAACACCGCCTATGGCCGCAATCTCTATGCCTTGGGCGGCAGCCGGATGGCGGCCAGACGCCTGTCAATATCCGAGCGGGACTATTGGATCAGCTGCTACACGATCAGCGGCGTGTTTTCTTGCTTGACCGGCTCCCTGTTGTTGGGATGGAGCGGCGGCGGGTTCATCGGGGTGGGGGATCCATACCTGTTCATGACGCTCGCCGCTGTGGTCGTTGGCGGAACATCGCTTCTTGGCGGGCGGGGCGGCTATGGCTTCACCGTCATCGGAGTGCTGCTGCTGCAGGTCCTTACTTCGTTTCTGGTCGGGATTGGGCTCAGCTGGCAGGCGCAGCAGTTCGTCCTGGGCCTTCTGATCTTGCCGATGGTCGCGATCTATGGCCGATCCCCGCATATCCGTAGCCAAATCTGAAATTGAGATAGCAAAGAGAAAAGAGAATGAACCAGAAAATATTCCCGACCGACATCGTCGGTGGCTCATTTTGGTTGCTATCCATTGCGATGATTGGCGCAGTGTTCTTCTTTTTTGCAGAGAAGAACAAGGTGGAGGGCAAGTGGGAAACCGCGGTCACTCTGGTCGGCGTGGTGATGGTGATTGCCGCCGCGCAATACTATTACCTCAAGGATCTGTGGATGACGACCGGGCAGGCTCCCTTGACCCTTCGCTATCTGGATTGGGCGCTGTCGCGGCCACTTCAGATCATCGCGATTTTTGTGCTGCTGTCGGCGATCACCCAACTGTCCACGCCGCTGTTCTGGCGGCTGCTGGTCGGATCATTGGTAACCGTGGTCGCCGAGTTTCTCGGCAGTGCCGGATATATGAGCACCACGCTTAGCTTCCTGATCGGAATGGTTGGGTGGCTTTACGTTCTGGGCGAGTTGTACCTGGGTGAGATCAGCAGCGCCGCCGATGGCAATGAACGCATGCAGATCGCCTTCAACTCGCTGCGCCTGATCGTCACCATAGGTTGGGCGATCTATCCGCTTGGTTATTTCATGCAGCATCTGGGCGGCGGCGTCGATGTGAACACATTGAACGTGATCTACAACTTTGCCGATGTGCTCAACAAACTCATTTTTGGCCTTGTGATCTACAAGGCCGCGATCGACAGCGCCAAGTCCCGGCAGCAGCAATAAACCTGGGACGGGCAGAACTCGGATAACGACTTTGCCGGTTTGATAAGCCGACAGCAGTGCAAGGAGCGAAGTACACCATGATCGGAGCAGATATTATTGCAATCGTCATTCTGATCGCACTTGCGATTGCGATTGTCGTTTACCTCCTGCACTGGCTATACAGGAGGTCCTCTAAAGAGGTGTCTTTTGTCCGCACCGGGATGGGCGGGGAAAAGGTCGTTCTGAGTGGTGGCGCGCTAGTGCTGCCCATCGTGCACAACGTGACGATGGTCGGGATGCGAACGCTGTGCATCGAGATCCGCCGAAGCGCCGAGAAATCGCTGATCACGCGCAACCGTATGCGGGTTGAGCTGGTCGCCGAATTCTACGTGCGCGTGAAGCCGAACAAGGAGTCGGTGTCCATCGCCGCCCAAGCACTCGGCAAGCGCACGATGGAACCTGATAGCCTGCGCGAGCTGGTGCAGGGCCGATTCATCGACGCGCTGGCCATCGTCGCCGCCACCATGAGCATGGACGAAATGCAGGAAAAGCGCGGTGACTATATCAAGAACGTCAAAGGCCTTGCCGAAGATCACCTTTCCCGTACGGGCCTGGAGCTTGAAACAGTATCGCTGACTGGCCTGGATCAAGCACCGCTGGAAATGTTCAACCCGTCAAACGCGTTCGACGCCGAAGGCCTGACCCAGCTGACCGAGCAGATTGAGGCGCGCAAAAAGGCGCGCAACGATATCGAGCAGGAAACCCTGATCCAGATTCGCGACAAGAACCTGGAAACCGAGAAGCTGGCGCTGGAGATCGACAAGGAAAGCGAGTTGGCCCGGTTGCGTCAGGAGCAGGAGATTTCGGAAAAGCGTACCCTGCAACGGTCCGCCATACTGAAAGACCGTGCCGAACGCGAGCGGGACGCAGAAGAGGTGCAGATCCGGGCACAGGAGGCCATTGAGGTCTTCCGGATTTCTCAGCGTCAAGTGATCGATATGGAGCGCAAGCTAAACGAAACCCGCCTGGTGGCCGAGATTGAGAAACGCCGGCGGGAGCAGAACGAGATCGAGCGTGACGCTGCGATCGAGATCCAGAAGAAGAACTTGGAGGCGGAAAAAGCCATACTCGACCTGAACAGAGAGATCGAGTTCGCCCGGATCGAGCAGCAGCGCAATATCGCCATCCGCGTTGCAAAAGAGCGGGCGGCGGTCGGCCTCGAAGAGGCGGAGAACGCTCGGATCGCTCAGGTTGCACAGCTTGAAGCGCAAGAGCGCGTGCGGGAGGCCGAGTTGCAGGAACAGAAGAAACTGGACCTTGTCCGGATCGCCACCGAGCAAGAAACCCGCCTGTCGGATATTGCGCGCTCCAAGGCCGTGCAGATGGAACAGTACGAACGTGATCTGGTGCTCAGCGCGAAATCGACGGTCGTTTATGAGGCCAAAGTGAAGGAAGAAGCGGCGCACGCGCTGGCCATCAAGGCGGAAGAGGAGGTGTCCACATCTCGCGAAGCCGCGGCAGCAGATCGCAAGAAGCAGGTGGACGTTATCCTTGCCAATGCCAGTGCGCAAACCAATGCGATCAAATTGACCACGCAAGCAACCGCCGAGACTGAAGTGGCCAGCCTGCACAATAAGGCGCAGGAATATGCCTCGCTTGCCGCCAAGCTCCGGTATGAAATTGATGCCGCCGGTCGGATCAAGCTGAACGAAGCCGAGAACATCCGAAGCGAGGCCAGCCGCGCCAGCGAAATCCGCATGCAACTGGCGCGCAATCTCGATGCCATCATCCGCGAAAGCGTGCGGCCGATGGAAAGCATCGACTCGATCAAGATCATCGAGGTCAATGGCCTGCCTGGCTTCAGCCAGGGTGGTGGGCAAGTTGGGGTGGAGGGCGAGCAAGCCAACCGCGGCCCCGGTACCAATCTGGCGGAGAACGTTGTGAATTCGGCGCTGCGGTACCGCGCACAGATGCCGTTCGTCGATAACCTGCTGGAAGAGATTGGCATGTCGCCGAGCGAGATCGGCAATTTGCGCAACATTCTGGGCGATGCCAAGAAAGCCGGTGCGCTGCCCGATGAAACCAGACCGTGATGCCGCCGCCGCTTGGGGAATCGAGATGAAGGTGGACATCAAGGCATGGGCACGAAAGTACGAAAGCTTGACCAATAGCGATGAAACCATCGCGGCTATGGCCAAGCATTACACTTGCAGTTTCATTTTCGATATGGAGCAGGTGCGGGTTCTGATCGAGATGGATGATGGCAAGGTCAAAAGGATCGACACCAATCCACAGCCGATGGATGCCTGCGACTTTCTGCTGAAAGCGTCGTCAGCTACCTGGCGGGAATTTTCCCGGCCGATCCCGCTGCCGATGTATCAGGGCATCTGGTCGGCCTCGTTTCGCAAGGATCTGAAGATCGAGGGCAACCATCTGGTGCTGATGAAAAACTTGCGGAACTTCACGGTTCAGTTCGAGTTGCTGCGCAAAAGCGGCGTGCCGGTGTGATGTGGGAACGGGTATGTCGGAGAGGAACGTCATGAGGAGCGGGTCTTGGTAAAACACTCACCAGTGACAGGGCGCTATGTGACGCTGGAAGTCGATGGGATGGAGTACAAGGTATTCTATCTGCAAAACGGCACTGGAACACCTCTTGTTTGCCAGCACACGGCAGGTTGTCACAACCATCAGTGGCGTGGTCTGCTGGAAGACGATGAGATCGTCCGGAAATACAATGTCATCGCCTATGACCTGCCCCGGCATGGCAAATCCGATCCGCCGCACAACAAAGAGTGGTGGAAAGCAGAATATAAGCTGACGGCGGATCACTACGTGAATTTCGTGGTGGCCTTCTGTGATGCGCTTGGCCTGAAAGCGCCCATCTTCATGGGCTCGTCCTTCGGCGGCAACGTGGCGCTGCAGCTTGCCTTGCGGCGGCCCAACCGGTTCAAGGCTGTCATTCCGATCGAAGCCGCTGCGCATTCGCCTGGATTCTATCTGGATTGGTGGCGGCACCCGCATGCCAATGCGGCGCAGGTCTGCGCAAGTGGCGTGTGGGATCTAATGGCGCCGCAGTCGCCTGACATGGATCGCTGGTTGACGTGGTTCTATTACACCCAAGGTTCAGAGGCGTTCAAAGGCGATCTCTACTTCTACTCGGTCGATCACGACCTGCGGGAGGAGTTGAGGAATATCGACGGTCGCAGGTGCCCGGTCGTGATGATGACTGGAACGTACGACTATCTGACCACGCCGGAAGAGTCCGAGGCTACCGCCCGCCAAATTCCCGGCGGGGTCTATATCGAGATGGAGAATATCGGCCATTTTCCGATGAGCGAAAATTACCCGGTGTTTCGAATCTATCTGAACGAAGCGCTCCGCATCATTCGGGAACGCACCCTCGAATAACCGCCCTGAAAAAGATGGAAGCGATTTGACATGGCTCAGACCGTCGTCTGGATGTTCATATTCTTCTTGGCCTATGGCGCTTTCTGCCTGTTCATCGGGATTCGCACATCTCGTCTGCACACCGATCCGAAAGCATTCTTTGCGCCTTCTGGCGGGATCGGCACCTGGGTTTTCGTGATCGCGATAACGGCTGCGATGTTCGCCGGTTGGACGGTAACTGGTCAGCCTGGACAGGTCTTTCGCAACGCGTTTCAATACGTCAACGCCTCGCTGTTTGTCATCACAGTGCCGCTGGCTGGAGTTCTGGTGCAAAAGCGCCAGTGGCTGATGGCGCAAAAATATGGCCATGTCACATCAGGCGACATGTATGCGGGCTATTTCGGCAGCAGCACGATTGCGCTGATTTCCGCAGGCATTGCCGTGCTGTTCGCCGTTCCCTTCCTCGCCATCCTATTTAGCGCTGCGGCGGCACTGATGTGGGGTTTGAGCGATGGTTCCGTTTCGCGCGAGGTCGCGATGTGGGGTCTTGCTGGTCTGATTCTGGTCTATTCTGCGCTTGGCGGAATCCGGGCAGCGTCGTCGATCGGGGTGGTACAGGGCGTTTTGTTCGCTGGTGCCGTGATAATCCTTGGCGTGTTTGCGATTGACCAAGTGGGCGGGATAACCGTTCTTGGTCAATGGCTTGCGGCGAGTGGTTCGGCGGCAGGGGAAAGTGCGCGGACCCACGGCTTTGGTGGTGGCGATTATCCGGGCATGTTGGTGGTTCCCGGCGTGGTGCAATGGACCAGTGGACTGGGGCTGGAGCAGTCGCTTGGCGGCCCGTGGACGGCGGTGATGGGTCTATCCTTCGCACTCTCGATGATGGGCCTGCAATTTGCGCCCGGCTTCACCACTCTAGGAATGGCCAGCCGTAATGTGCGCGCCTTCTCGATCCATCAGATCTGGGGCAGCGCGTTTTGCGTGGGCCTGCTCATGTTGTTGTTTTCCACGTTTCAGGGCATGGGGGCGCATCTGTTGGGGGCAGACGGTTCGGCCAATCTAGCGGGACTGGCGAAGCGGGCGATCCTGCCGGAGCTTTCGGGCGCGCAGCAAGGCGATCTTGTGCAGCAATACATCCGGGCGATTGGGGCAAATTATCCGTGGCTTATGGGCTTGCTGGCCGTGGCCGCGATTGCAGCAATCCAATCCACATCGGCGATCATACTGGCAAGCTCGGGCAATATTCTGGCGCGTGATGTCTACAAGCGGCATATCCAACCCGGTGCTGACTGGGCCGACCAGAAACAGGCAAGCGCTATTTTCATGCTGCTGCTTTGCCTTGCCGCCCTGATGCTGGCCAGCTTTGCCATGCAAGCAACGCTGGTGCTGGCGGCACTGGCCATCCCGATGAGCTTTCAGCTTTTGCCCGCCCTGGTCGGCGTGTTGTGGTGGCCCTGGATACCCCAGCGCGCCGTAGTCTTTGGCCTGATTGCCGGTCTGATCGTGGTGGTCCTGACCGAACCGTTGGGGCAGATCCTGACGGGATACGCCCTACCTTGGGGCAAATGGCCCTTTACCATCCATTCCGGCGTGTGGGGCATGTTGTTCAATCTGTTGATCTGCCTGCTGACCGCATCGTTCTCGCGCAACCAGGTCGACCATCGCCGGCGCGAAGCATTCCATACCTTTTTGAATTCAGCTTCCGGCATCCCCACCAGCAGCCGGGCCAAATCCGTGGCCTGGACCATCCTGCTGTTCTGGACATTCTTTGCAGCCGGGCCAGGCTCAGTTCTTGGCAACGCGCTGTTCGGCGATCCCAGCGGTGGGATCGAGACCTGGGTGTTCGCCCTGCCCTCAATCTGGGCATGGACCCTGTTCTGGTGGGCGCTCGGCGTAGGGCTCGTGTGGTTCCTGGCGGTAAAGATAGGAATGTCCGTGCTGCCGGAACAGCGACCAATCACAAATACTGTCGTCAGAGGAGTGTCGGACAATGGATAAGTCAACAGGCGTTCAGGCGAACGAGGCAAAGTATGCCACGGATGACTTTATCACCCGAACCTATGTGCTGCCGCTGTTGCGGGACGAAGCGACGCGCAACCGGCTGATTGCGGAACATCGCGCGAACCCGGTTGGTGCCGCGCCAAAGAACGGTCGCCCTGCGGTCGAGCACAGCGAGGACCTGATCAGGGTGCTGGACAAGTTTCGCAGGCAGCCGATGGCAGGCAAACTCGTAACTGTCTGCAAGAAGTATTTCGCCGACTATCGCATAGCGGTGTGCAGCGGCGTGCGCGGCGAACCGCTGCAATTTCTGGAAGGTTCCTTTTCGTCAGAAGAGGCAGCCGAACACGCGATTTTCCTGAAACGGATCGCCGCGATGCTGAAGAAGTACGAGTACTGACCGGTACTCTATTATAAACGAACATACTTGCTTGTTTTAATAAGGCGCATAGGGAACAACAATGCTACGGATTACAGGATACAGCGACAAATACTCAATTGCGCCAGGCGGGCAGGTCAAGTTTTACGTCAACTCCGAGCGTGGCGAAGACTATGAGATGCAGATGGTCCGGCTTATCCACGGCGATACCAACCCCGATGGACCGGGTTACAAAGAAGAAGAGATTGCCGCCGACTGCAATGGTCATTTCAAGGGGCGCAACCAGCTGATCCATGGTGGATCCTATGTGGTGGTGCCGCAGGATGACCGCCTTAACGTACAAAGCTTCACGCTGCAGGCCTATATTTTCCCGACCACCCCCGAGAAGGGGCGGCAGGGACTTCTGACCAAATGGAATGAGGCCAAGAAGACCGGCTATGGCCTGTTCATCGATGACAAGGGCTGCCTTTCCGTGATGATTGGCGGCGCGAACGGGCAAGCTACGGTGCTGAGCAGCGGTAAGAAGCTGATGACCAAGGTCTGGTACCTGGTTGCCGCCAGCTTCGACGCTGCAACGGGCAAGGTCATTCTGTATCAGACGCCGGTCGTTACCGCGACGAATGGTGGCCTTGGAATGGCGATCCTGCATCCGGCCGAAGAAACCACGGCGTATGTACAGACCATCAATGGCACTGTTCCGGCAGTCAACGGAGCGCCTTTCCTGATTGCTGCCTCGACCAAGGTGGAACGGAGCGGCCGCAAGATTTCCGGGGCGCATTACAAGGAAGCCTTGACGCCGGTTGAATTGCCCGAGCAGACATGTCTTTACAATGGCAAGATCGACCGTCCGCGTCTGTCCAAGCGTGCTCTGTCGCGGTCTGAAATTGGCAATTTGGCGCAAGGCTATCGGGGCTGCACTGCCGATCTGCGCGGCGATGTGGTGGGCGCCTGGGACTTTCACGCCAATATTACCAAGAACATCGCGTCCACTTATGTGATCGACACGTCGGTCAACATGCTGAATGGCCATACGATCAATATGCCCTGCCGCGCGATGACGGGCTTTAACTGGACGGCGGACGAGATCGTCTATCATAATGCCCCGGCAGAATACGGCGCTGTACATTTCCACGACGATGATATCGACGACGCCCGGTGGGAAACCGACTTCGAATGGACGATCCCCGAAGGCCTGCGAAGCGGCGTCTATGCGGCGCGCCTGCGTATAAATGGCGAAGATTCAGCCGACACCGAGGATTACATCCCCTTTGTCGTCCGGCCGCCAGTTGGAACGGTGACAGCTAAGATAGCCCTCATCATGCCGACCAACGCCTATATTGCGTATTCGAACGATAATCTTGGAACCAACTCTGTAGTTGCCCAATTGTTGGCGGGCAAGGTTCCGGTGTTGAACCCCTCCGATCTGTTTCTGAATGAGCATCGGGAGTATGGGCTCTCGACTTATTCTCTGCATTCGGATGGCAGCGGGGTAAGTCATTCCTCGCGGTTGCGCCCGATCCTGAACATGCGGCCCAAATACCGACACTGGCTGTCGCCCTCGCTTTGGCAATTGAACGGCGATTTGCACCTTATCGACTGGCTGGAGCATGAAGGCTATGAATTCGACGTATTGACAGACGAGGATCTGCACCGCGAAGGCGTCGATCTGCTGAAGCGCTACCGCGTCGTGCTGACCGGCAGCCACCCCGAGTATACTTCCGAACGGATGTATGCCGCCTATGAGGCCTATCAGCTGCAAGGCGGGCGCTGGATGTATATGGGCGCCAACGGCTTTTACTGGATCAGCGAATACCACCCCGACAACTTCAACATTATCGAAGTGCGCAAGGGCGAGGCCGGGACACGGGCTTGGACGGCGAATCCGGGTGAATACAACAACGCGTTCGACGGGAAATTCGGCGGCATGTGGCGCGCACGCGGGCGCATTCCATCCAAGCTCTGCGGGTTGACCTTCACCGCCTATGGTTTTGACGTGTCGTCCTATTACCGGCGCGCGAAGGACAGCAAGCGGCCGGAATGCAAGTGGATCTTCGACGGCGTCGGCGAGGATGAAAGGATCGGTGATTTTGGACTTGTGGGCGGTGGTGCTGCGGGGTTGGAGCTGGACCGCTACGATCTCGATTTCGGAACGCCGCACAATGCCTATTTGCTGGCCCGTTCCGAAGGCCACACCAACCTGATGCTGCAAGTCAACGAGGAGACCCACTTTTCCGTTCGTGGCTATTACGGCGGCGGGACCGAGAATCCGATGGTTCGGGCTGACATGATTTACTACAAGACACCGAACGATGGCGCTGTGTTTGCCCCGGGTTCCTTGTCGTGGTGTGGAAGCCTGTCGCACAATAACTACAGCAACAACGTCTCGACGATCATGCGCAACGCCCTGTCGGGCTTTCTGAAGGATGGATCGCTGCCATAGGCGCTTTGGAGCAGCGCACATGGCGAATTTCGGATTCAAAGCCACACAGGCAAACCATTGAAATCTGGTGTGGTCTTGGGAAGTTCGTGAACGCTCATGCCATCCGAATAGCAGGGACTTCAAATCCACCCCACTGGCGAAATGGAGTAGTTATGAGTGCGGGAACGCTTCCCAGAATGATCGACCGGCCAGACGGAAAACCGACGCTCGGGGCCTCGGCCGAACCGCCGAATGCGATGGAGAAAGCCGCTTTGCACGGGCTGGATATCGACAAGATGAATGATCTTGGCGAATGCCTGTTCGTGCTGAACAACCGCCGGTACGGGCCGATTTCGGGGGCCTACATCGTGGTCTGCACCAAGCCTGATGAGGAATGGTGCGTGGGCCAATTGAACGCCGACCGTGCGAAACCTTTCATCCTGTTTGAAGACATGGTGTTTTCTTCGCCTGAATTGGCGCAGGCCGCGGCCGAAGGCCTTAAACAGGAGCGCGGTGAAACCCTTCCGCCGAGCCGAAACACGTGAGGAATGCAATGCGCTTCAACGCCGCTATGCTTGCAGTCCTCATGCTCGCGGGTGTGGCTTCAGAAGGTCGGGCTGACAGCCTTAGCGGAGCCGAGTTGCTGGCCTTGTGCGATACGCCCAAAAGCGGCGATATGCTGTATTTCACCAACTTCTCGCTCTGTGCGGGGTATATCAACGGCGTGTCGGATGCATCGCTATGTGGGAACATGGTGGGCGGCTCCAGCCATTCTCATCCAGAGGGGGCAACCGTCGGGCAGATTTTCGACGTCTTCGTCACGTGGATGCGCAAACACCCGGACAACATAAGTGAAGGCGCTTCCGTTCTTGTGGCGCGGAGTTTGCAGGAAGCCTATCCCTGCAAATAGCATCAGCCTCGCCAGCGAAACCACCCGGGTTTTGAACCACGCAGTCTAGCACTCCCGCATAGCATAGCAAAGCGAGCGCTCGACCCGCGCGAGTACGATCCGAGCCTCTCGGCGCTCGCCGCCCAGGTCGGAGCCTGTGCGACAGGCTGCGTCCGCTTCATCGGTTGACTGGGGGCGCAACGGGGCTTGTCAACATCGGCGGCCCCAAAATGGATATTCTTACGGTGAAAATTTCTTGCATGTTGGTTGACTTTCTCGTTGTTAGGTTGCTACGATTCAGACAAGAAATCGGGTGGGAATATCGGCCTAAAGTTCGGGTTCAGACGGATCCGGGTAGGTAAGCCCTTGGCAGCTACGAGCGGATTTCCATTCTGCAAAGGAAGATGAGGAGTCGTTCGATAGATGACGAAGGTGATAGACGGCAAGGCTGCAGCGGCGGATGTGGTCGCCAACGTCAAGGCGGCAACGGCAGACCTGCTTGCGTCGAGCGGCGTCACACCGGGCATCGCGGTCGTCATCGTCGGTGAGGATCCCGCGAGCCAGGTCTATGTTTCATCCAAGGGCAAGAAGGCCAAAGAGTGCGGCTTCCATTCGGTGCAACACACCTTGGCGGACGATACGTCCGAAACCGATCTCGTCGCACTGATTGAAAAACTCAACCTCGACCCTGCCATCCACGGCATCCTGGTGCAGCTGCCGCTGCCTGGCCACATCGATGCCGGCCGTATCATCCAGGCCATCGCGCCCGACAAGGATGTCGACGGCTTCCATTTCATCAATGTCGGCAAGCTTGGCACCGGCGAGCTCGACACTGCCTTCGTGCCCTGCACACCCGCCGGCTCGATGCTGCTGATCGAACGCGCCCGTGGCCGCGACTTGTCCGGCCTCAATGCAGTCGTCGTCGGTCGTTCCAACATCGTCGGCAAGCCGATGGCCAATCTGCTGCTCAATGCCAATGCCACCGTCACTGTCGCCCACAGCCGGACCAAAGATCTGTCTGTCCTCTGCCGCAGCGCCGACATACTGGTCGCCGCAGTCGGTCGTCCGGAGATGATCAAGGGCGACTGGGTCAAGCCCGGTGCGACCGTCATCGATGTCGGCATCAACCGCGTTGCCTATGGTGACGGAAAGTCCAGGCTGGTTGGAGACGTCGCCTACGCGGAAGCCGAGGCGCAAGCTGGAGCGATCACGCCTGTCCCCGGAGGGGTCGGGCCGATGACCATCGCCTTGCTGATGGCGAACACGTTGACCTCGGCCTGCCGGGCCGCAGGGCAGACGCCGCCGCGCCTTTAGAGAGCAACATCAGGCTCCCCATTGACTCGCCTGAATCCCGAAATCTGAACCCCAACATTGAGGCAGAAAACATGACCGAAGTGAAGTCCGACATCGAGATCGCGCGCGGCGCCAAGAAGAAGCAGATCCAGGAGATCGGCGCCAAGATCGGCATCCCGACCGAGCACCTTTTGCCTTACGGCCACGACAAGGCAAAGATTTCCGCCGAATTCATCAAGTCGGTCAAGGGCAACAAGGACGGCAGGCTGATCCTCGTCACCGCCATCAACCCGACGCCAGCGGGCGAAGGCAAGACGACAACGACGGTGGGTGTCGTACTGCACTTAAATGTGAGATTGCGCCGACCTCTCGCGATCCTTGCGTTTAATTGCGAGAATCGATGCCACTGGGTCTCAATTCAACTGCAGTGGCTGAGGGTTTCTTGAACTGATGATGCCCGCGATTGCAGCGAACCGCGTATTGTGCTCACCAAGAGTTTGGCTCTTGAGTTTGGAGATTGACGTCGGACCTTCCTGGTGGACGATTGAGATACCGGCGAGCAGCGCTATGCGGAGCCCGATAGGTAAGATGGGGCTTGCAATCGTAGGTCTTGGGAGCCGCTGTTCAGCTACATGCTCATCGAAACCTTGAACGACGGCGCCAAGGATCGTGGAGTGATCTATCGATAGATCATGGCGGAACGGTTTCGGGCACCTTCTGACAAGCAGCAGTCGGGCAATATCGATTGGCGACGCCCAACCAGCCGTTGCTCCATTCAGCATCTCACAGATGAGCCGTTCGCCGTGGAGGGCATCTTCCCAAAGATCCTCGAACGGCGATGACGAGCGTCTCATGGGAGATGCTCCCTCCCAATTCCCTCGTTGCCGTTGTCTGCAAACGGGACACGTTATCCGCCAACCCTCGGTCCAGCTTCGCTGTATGGCTGTTGCCGCGCCCTTCCACGTGTTTTGCTCGGGACATGCGGTGCAAGATTGAATGGCGCGTGGTGCGAGGAAACGCGCTGCCGATTTTGGGAAGTCTGCGGTGGTCATGGCCAGGATTTCTGACGATTGGGCTCGAAACAGCTTCGCGATGCGGCCAGCGTCGGTTGGCCCCAGCCTTATATCGGCTTGTCGCAAGGATGTTGCTTCCGGAATGGCATGGCGAAGTACTGTCAGCGGCGAGACGCTGTAGAAACTGGCATGCCGCGCGATCCAAGACGACAGGAGCTCATCGGGGACAGCGTTGAAAATGACAGGAAGCGGCTTCATGTCGCCGAGTTCTCTGATCATGCGTACGCTGTTTCGGCGCTGACTGGCGGGCACCAATTTTCTACCGCTTCATCCGTGATGTGCTCTGTGCCACTCTCGATCGCATCGGCCGCCAGGCTCGTGATTGCCTCGAAGATATTTGCAGTGATGCCGCCGCTGATCTGAAGAATTCGCCGCAGGGATTTCGGCGTGAGTATGGTGGGTCGGCGAAGCGGCATATTCCGCAAAATGGACGTAACCAGCGCTTCGAACTGTTCGTTGGCCGCCCATCTATTCAAGGTCAACTCGCCAAACCGGCGGGCAAGCTGGACGTCGCCGCTTATCGCCTCGCGGGCTTCAATAACGCCGAAACAAACCAGGGAGATCTGAAGCCGATTGCTGAGAAATCGCAGCGTGTTCAGCACGACCCGCTGTTCGCGGTACGAGCCGGCGAGAATGTTATGTATTTCATCGATCACCAGAACCTGGACTCCGACCGTTTTCAGAAGTCGCAACGCCGCTTGCTCCATCTGCACGATGTCGGCACGGGGTGCCTGTGGCGCTCCAAGGGCAGCCAGAATTTCGGCATATAAACGCCGCTCGCCTGGCTTCCCGGTCATCTCAATAGCCAGAACCGGCATAGTCTGTATGCCGGTCGTCGGATCAAAACATGATGGATTATTGTCGCAGAATTTCTCCATGATCATCGTCTTGCCCATGCCACTGTCGCCGTAGATGGCCACGGACGGCATGCGCGTGCCGCGAGGATGATCGACCAGCAGGTTGAGGCGATCGAGCGCCTGCTTGGCGCGCGGATAGAAAATCCAGCGGCGAGCCTTAATTGCGCGAACGCGCAGAATGTCGGGCTCGCTGAGAAGGTCTTTGGCCGCTTGCGTCAGATGGATGTTATCTGTGGTCAAGGGCTCAATCCAAATCTTCGACGGAGGGAACAGGTTTGCTTGAATCCACTCCGCGAAGCGAGCCCAGTTCATCGTCATCCACATTCGGTTTTGGAAGCCGCTGGCGCCCTTGTGTCTTGTTTTTCGCCTCCTGGATCAGTTGGCGCTGCGAAAGCGCTGTGCGAATAAGGACATGCATGTCGATTTCGCTTTTGCCCTGAGCGTTGAGTTTGCGCCGTGCAGCCTGCGCCTCCCATAATGTAATCGGCGCGAGCGTCACATCGGCATAGCGCGCCTCTACAAAGCTGCCTGAGGGACGCCTGACGAAGACGCGCGACAGGTCGCGGGGGTCGTATTTCACAACCAGTCGGGCCTTGGTCCGTCCAATGTCCGCGGCCAGAGCCGGCGACCAGTAGCGGATGTTGAACAAATGGATGCCGGTCGGGCGCAACGTTCTCTCTGCCTCCGGCAGGAATGAAATCCAAAATTGCATACGATCGCTCGGAAGGCGCAACACCAGTTCACTCTCCTGCTGTCGCCAGACCGCAATTGGTGGCCGCCGAAGTGCGCCATGGATGGCATGATGGTATTGCCCGACGATCTCGAGTGCGATGTAGCGCTCGAGCTCTCGGAGTGTCAGCGTCGCGTGGCGTTTGGCATCGTACTCACGCCGCTCCTCGATGCTGCTTGAAGTCGATCCTGGCAGCAGATGAACTGCCCCCATCTGCGTACCAATCAACCGTTCGATGTGGCCGCCGAAATGAGGGGTCCCCGGTGGGCGCCAATCGATCTTTATGCCATGGTCCCGGCAAGCGCGTTCGAATGCGTGGCTTCGAAAATCCGCCCCGTTGTCGACATGAATGGTTCCCGGCAGTCCGGCCACCGGCCACGGTTCATGGATACCCCTCTCCTGCAACCATGGGGTTTTGTCAAAAACGGAGTGCAGTATGCATAGACTTGTCGACAATCGCGAGGGCGCCTCCATCGTCAGATAGAGGCCGGTCACCATCCGAGAGCAAACGTCCAATGCCAGTGTCAGCCAGGGTCGTCCGAGCGGCAGACGCGTGTCTTCGTCGACAACGAATACGTCCACTTTGGTGTGATCAATCTGCACAAGCTCAAGCGGCCGCGACGCCGAAAGCGCACCTGGCGTGGCTGTGGTTGCTTTGACGACCTCGCTCTCGCCGCGCTTACGCCCCCTCACCCGCAGATCGATATCTTCAACCCGGGATTTGATGGTGCGCCAATTTGGTGGAGCAAGGCCAGCCGTTGTACAGTCGATTTGGACTTGGCGAACCAGCTGCGCGAAGGACGGGCGTGTCGGCTTGAGATAAAAGCCTTCAATCGTCCGACGCATGATGGTTTCTCGATCTTTGTCGAGGGCACGATGCCCCTGGCGCCGACCGCGCTTTCGGTCCATCAGCGAACTTACAGTGCCGCCTGCGCGAAAAAGTTTGATCATCCTGTAGAGAGTGGCTCGGCTAAGGTCCAGCTCCCACGCCAGATCCGCTACGGCCTGACCGCTCAGGTTTCTTGGATAGCGCTCCACCAGCTTGCGGATTGCCTCTTCGCGCCGGCACGCCTTATCCCAGCGGGCCCGCTCCTTGTAATCTTCGGTATCGTCGCTCATGCAACCCGCGAACAATTCAAGCTAACGTTGAGTCGGCTGAATCTCACATTAAATGCAGCGCGCCAAGCGCGATTCTCAAATTAAATGCAACTTCTCAAATTAAATACAAGGCCAAGGCCTTGATCTCATTGCGGATCGAGTCTCGTCATTGAATGCAGCGTCACACCCTTTACGAGATCGAGCGTGGCCAGGTCCGCCGCTCGACCTATGATCGCGTAATTGAATCCCTCGACGCTGTGAATGGGGAAATCCTGAACGGCATGATGCGCGTGTGGGGGCGCTCATGAGCAGACGAGATAAATTGACGGGCATTTTTGCCGACACAAGCCGGGAGTTGGCCGCGGCCAACTTTGAGGAAGGCGAGGGCGGTAGAGTTCTTGCTGGCCCTGTTCGGACCATGGGCTTGGCCCTCGATCGCATGGATCAGGAGACGAAGGCCCTGCAAGAAGCCCTTGCTTCGGGAGAGAGGGTCGTCGAACTCGATCCGGCTCTGATCGATGGTTCGTTCATTCGAGACCGATTTGACGTCGAAGCAAGCAAAGACGATGAACTCGTTCAATCCATCCAGAACAACGGGCAGGAGGTTCCGATCCTTGTCCGGCAGCATCCCGATCTTGAAGGCCGTTACCAAGTAGCCTACGGCCATAGAAGGCTGAATGCCGCTCGATATCTCAAGCTGAAGGTGAGGGCGGTTGTCCGCCCTATGACGGATGATCAACTCATCGTTGCGCAGGGTGTCGAGAACACGGCGCGTAGGGATTTGAGCTACATCGAGAGAGCGGCCTTTGCTGCGTCACTTGAGAACCACGGCTTCAAGCGAGACGTCATTATGGAAGCGTTGTCGACGGACAAAACAGAGCTGTCGAAACTGTTGTCTGTTGCCAAGGCTATCCCCGTCTCCATCGTCAGGGCCGTTGGCTCCGCACCGTCTGCAGGTCGGCGCCGCTGGATGGAGGTCGCTGACAAGCTTGCAGACGGGAAGGCGCTGTTGGCCGTCAAGGAAGCGATTCAGAAGGCCAATTTCGAAACCCTGAGCTCGGACGAGCGCTTCATGGCAGTTTTGGCAGCGGCGAACAAGAAGCCGAAGGCAGAGACCGCCGCCCCACAATGGAAACCAACGGGCACCAAGGTCGCCGCTCAGGTCAAAGACAACGGCAAGGCGCTCGTGCTTTCGCTGAAGGCGTCAGGTTCCGACGCTGACTTTGGCAGATATCTAGCAGATCGGCTGGACGATCTCTACGCCGATTGGAAGTCGAAACAGGAGAACTGAAACCGCAAAAGAAAAAGGCCCCCGAACGTCACCGTCGCGGAAGCCCTTCTCATCTCTGGACAAGCTGAGAATCTCATTTCCGCGAATCACTGTCAAGAGTCTTAGGCGTCGATTCGGCGAGCAGAGTTCTTTTGCCCAATGAGAGGGTGAAGGAAAGACATGGGAACGGGCATTGCAACGACGCCTTTTGGGCGGCGGCCAATGTCGCTTGCCTTACTGGCGGCGCAAAACGAGGCAAATGAGATCCCTCACGGCAAGGCCGTCGACAAGTGGCAGGCTTACCGAGATCTCTGCGAAGGCAAATCTGTCGTCGGTATAGGCGATCGCGCTCTCGCGGTCCTGGCGGCCTTGCTGTCGTTCTATCCCGACGACGAGCTGTCGGAGGAAAACGGCCTGGTCGTATTCCCGTCGAACCGGCAGTTGATCCTGCGGGCGCACGGAATGTCGGAACCGACCTTGCGGCGGCACCTAGCGGCCTTGGTCGACAACCGCCTGATCATCCGGCGGGACAGCCCCAACGGCAAACGATACGCCCGTAAGGGCAGGGGAGGGGCCTTCGAGGAAGCCTTTGGTTTCTCACTAGCACCTATGCTCGTGCGCGCTGTCGAATTCTCAGAGGCCGCAGAGCGAGTCCGTGCGGGTAATCGGGCGCTGAAGCTCATGCGGGAACGCATCACGCTGCACCGCAGGGACATCAGCAAGCTGATCGAGGCGGCCGTCGAGGAAGACGTTCCAGGCGACTGGGGCGGTCTCTGGAGGCGTTTTCGGGCCATTGTGGATGCGATTCCGCGCCGCGCGGCCACCTCTGATCTGGAGCCGATTGTGAGTGATCTGGCCGCTATCCGCGACGAGGTCGATATCCTGCTGAATTCTCACATGAATGTCGAAGATTCAATCGGCAATGACGATCGAACTGAGCGGCAGCAGTCTGATTCAAATACCGACTCTCTTCTTGAATTTGAACCTGCTTTCGAAAAAAGCGGGGCGACGGTCGAGCCTAGACGAGAACCGCAGAAGCCGCCGAAAGGCTATCCGCTTGGATTTGTGCTGAAGGCTTGCCCAGAAATCATCGACTACGCCGCCGACGGGATCGGGAGTTGGCGAGATTTAATGGCCGTCGCCGCCCAGGTGAGGGGGTATCTGGGGGTCTCGCCATCGGCGTATGAGGATGCCTGCCATGTCATGGGGCCGGAAACCGCGGCGATCGTCGTTGCCTGTATCCTGCAGCGCGCTCAGCACATCAATTCGGCTGGCGGCTACCTGCGGGCGCTTACCGAAAAGGCAAGGGCAGGGGAGTTCACCGTCGGGCCGATGCTGATGGCGGCGTTCAAATCGAACGGTTCCACTGCGAGGATGGCAGGATGACTGGGTTCGGAGAGTTGGGCTGCTCGCGCGATGAGGCAATGGTTTCCTGGACAAAAAAGTCACCCCTGCCGTTGCCGGGCCGCTAGTTCAAATGAGATGATCTCCGCCGGCGGACGAGGGCTCGCATATTCCTCGGTCATAATGGCGCCGATGAGGAGATCGATCGCGCGGCGCGATTTCCAGCTCGTTTCGTCATCGCCAGACAGCTCCAGTTTGGCCTTGGCGAGGAGTTCGCGCGCGTGTGCAAAGTTCGATGCCATCGTTGATCCTCATGTCGGCCGCAGCTCACCCTAGATCTCGTGCCAGCGGCTTGGAAAGGACCCGTTAACCGTAACGAAGGCTTTTGCATTAAATGGTAGCTATCACGCCACAGGCTGGTTGGGGGCTGTTCGGTTGGAATAGAGGCGGGTGCTGCGCGTGCGGGGCCGACACAATTTCCGATCTCCCGGCTCGAATTGTCGAGTCCACGAGACTCCGAGAGCGTCATCGAACACAAGATTATCGTTCGTTTTGAGTTGTCGACAAGCTGTGCGTTTTTGGTCGAAATTGATGGCGCAAAGCACACCAGCATCTTACGCTCGAAACCATGATTCTTCTCGATCGCGCAACCACCACTCCGTCCGTGCCGCCGACCGTCTCCTCCTGGGTGCTGGCCGCCGGCGGTGGGCCGAGCGACGCCGCTTTCCAGGCCGGAGCCGCATTGGCTTCGCTTGACACGCTGGCCCGGGCGCAAGTCATCCGCAGAAGGTGGAGCCACGTCACCAACACCTTGAAACTTCTGAAGCTACCGGACGTGGTTCACGATATGTTGGTCAGCGGGGCCTTGTCCGCAGGGCGCGCCCGCACGCTGGTTACCTCCTATGACCCCGCTGAGGTTGCGCGTCACATCGTCGAGAACGGTCTGTCCGTGTGACAGGCAGAAGCCCTCGCGCGGACGCCTGCGGTCGAGAGGCCATCGGTATCGCGTCCAGCTGCTTCGGAGAACGATGCCGACTTGCTCTTGCTGGAATAGCGGCTTGCCGATGCAATTGGTATGAATGTGACGATTGCACTTAAAGGCAAGGTCAAAGGGGGGACGATTGTCTGTCGTCCACTCGAATCCCTTGAAGAACTCACCAGGCGTCTCGGGCCGGGATAGTAGTCGACCGCGGTACCGGAATGAGCAAGCCAGATCACGCAAGCCTGCCCTTTCTCGGAGGGGCAGGGACATACTGGACGTGGACCAAATTATACGAGAGTATCATTTTAGAGATCAAGAACGTTACGTTGGCGTGGTCAGCGGAAAGCGAATTTTCGTTCCCGTAGGCCAGCCCAGGCATCGCTCGGGAGAACCGCTTGCGGCAAGAAAGACAGTTCAAAGCGCGACCGTCTGTAAGCCCGCAGGGTAACTTGTGCGCTATACAGGCGTTCTTGGCGCACGGGCGTAACCCGTGGGGCACATCGCCTCAGCCGACACGTGCAGCGGTTGCTCAGCTCAGCTATGTTGATCCGCCATGAGGATCGTCCTCAGAGGTAGGCCTGACTACCCCGTCGACGTGATTTCCACGGAGGAAGCCGAGGCCTTGCGGTCATGGTACGCGCATTCGTCATCCAGCGAGCAGGACGCAATCGCCCTCGCAGTCATTCGCCAGGCGAAGCTCCGCGACGGCTGGATTGAATGCGATTGCATCGGCGGTGCGCATAAGCCACTGCTCGCCCCCCAGCAACAGGAACGGACGTTTACCTTGCGCCGGCTCTCCCCGGCCGACGGAGATCCCCATACTCGCATAGATCGGCCGAACCATGCTGACGATTGCCCGTTCCATGTCGATCGAGCCTTCGACCCGCCTGCTCACGATCGCGCCTTCAATCTGCGGCCGGTGCCGCGCCGCGAGACCACCTATGTCGATGCGCTCCCGGCTATTCCGACTCAACTCGCGGATCCAGATCCTAATCCGCCCGATCCTGACCGCGAACGAAACGACCGCCCTTCCAGGCTTTCTATTGTGCTTTGGAGGCTTATGGACAGCGCCGGCATCAATGTTCTCAGGCCGCTTCAGGATTGGCCCCCGCAATACCAACTGAAAAGTCAGCTCGAGGCCCTGCGCAACGCCGGCGCTAAAATGCGCGTCACACGTACCTGGCGCTTCGGGGCCTTGTCGACGATCTGGGCTGGTGACTACGGCGACAAGAACTCGCGGTTTCAGCGTTTGCTGCGCAAGTCACGGCCGGATTGGGCGCCGAACCAGCGTCGGACCGGTTTCATGATCCTGTTTTCGACGAGCGTCACCCAAACGTCTATCTATCCCGCCGCGACGTCGACGCCGATCGAGGTCCTATCTCGGGTGCGGCAGCCGCTGCGCGGGGATCCCCGACACCGCGGGCCGTATCTCGTGATCGCAAACGCTGACTTCGGCGATGATGACGATGGCGATCTACGTGCCGTGCAGGCCTATGCGCAGCCCGTGTTCAATGGCGAGACGCTTTACCCTGTCGAATCGGGATTCGAACGCGACGTAACGAATTTGCTGATCTGGCTGCAGACATCGCTTTTTGAAGCTGCGCCGCGACTGCGGATCACAATTAGAAGGCCGCTGTTCGCCATCGCGACCCCGAAAGGCTTATGCCGACCGGATTTCGTGCTTGAAACAGTGTTTGCGGACCACCGGCCGATGCACCTTGTCATCGAAGCCATGGGCATGGACACCGAACAATATCGCGCCGCCAAGGCAAGGACATTGCCGCGGATGAAGGAAATCGGCCCGACTTATGAGATCCATCCCGTTGACATCCGGCCGGCCAACGCACAAGCCCTCGGCGAGGACCTGCAGCGATGGGTGCTGGCCCACGCGGCGCATAGGCGACTTCGTTTCGTCAACGGCTGAACTGGCCCGAGAGACGTTGCCATGTTCACGCCAACGACAGCAATGCGGCCACAAGATCATCGGGCCTCATGCACTCAGGATCAGCGTCGATCAGTTCGGCCAGATACACCGCCTTTGCCCGACGATCGTCGGCTGACGCGACGGCCATCTCTGCGACTGCGCTCAAAGCCAGTTGCTCGTCTCGCGACAAACGTTCCATTTGTCTCGCGGAGAATTGGTCGGTGTGGAAATTGTTGTCGCAGTCGCGAGTAAAATTCACCAGGTCACGCATTTTGCGGCGATGGACGGATATTGCTGCGAAAACGCCTCCATCTGCATTCTCTGATGAATTCGGGCAAGTAGTTTCGAGTCGCATGATTGGCGTCCTTCGGTCACAGCGTGTTTGGCCCCCGACGCCCTGCTCTCTCCTGCCGATCGCCCTGGTCCGCTCCTATGCAGGGCAAAATCGAACTGATAGAAACTTTGATTGGGGACGAGGGCACGATACGATACGAAGACAAGCGAAGCGATACGAACCCATCGCCTGTAAGAGTTTGATAAAAAACGGAAAATATTTTCTCCCATCGCCACCTGAGGGGAGTGATTTCAAAGAGCTGTTCAGGCGATTTGCTGCGGCGGGCGCTGGACGGCCAATGGGCGCAGATGGTTTTCCCGCCGGACCATGGACGCCCGAACTTCTTGCCGAGGCGATCTCACAGATTGATTCCAACCGGATTGGAGTCGACCTGCGGACAGTACAGCTTTGGTTTCAGGAGAACGACAAAGGGATTAGCGCCGCTAACATTCGTTGGTTGGCAAGGGTTTTCGGGTGCGATGATCCAATCGCAACTGGGGAATGGCAGGTGGCGCTCAGTGCCGCGCAATCGCGACTGACGGCCAAGCGGCGCGAATCGAAGAGAACGGGAATCGATGATGCGCTCCCGGGTCCAAATCCAGCGCCTTTCAGCACTTCCGCAGCCGCGACAGAGCCCCGGGCGGAACTGGCACGGGATACGGACGCAGCGGAAGCGACCAGACGTCTTAGTCTAGCGAGGAGATCGGAAGCGCTTTTTAGCCACGGCTCCCCCTTGAATCTGCCAGCCTCGGTGTTCGCAGGCATCTCCGCACTTGGATTTTTGTCGTTTATGCTCGGCATTCACAACGTGAAATATGCGCGTGCGGACGGCATCGTTAAGCAAGTTGGATTCCTGTGGGCCGCGAACTGGACGTTCGTGTTCATGGTGTTCCTGCCTCTCTTCCTGGCCTTCGTGTCTGAACTCGTGACCTCGTGGAAATACGAAGAGCGACCAAAGCTTGTAGGATCCGGCAATCTGGGTGAAAGCTTCCATACTTGGGAAGCCGTCATAGACGCGTCATCTTATTCTTTCTGGGCGGTTTTTCTGATCTGTGTGTTGTTCGCCGGACTTTTCCAGTGGATCGGCGTGTGTCTGATCCCGTTGATCAAAGGCGGCGGCAACTATGCTATAGACTGGGGAAAGTTGGCGATCATACGCCCGGAGGCCATATCGGTGCCGACGGAGATCGCGTTCACAGGGGTCGCCTACGTATATATGTGCCTGTGCTTCTATCTGTTCTTCGCTGGTCTCATTTTGCTCTATTCGGTCATCGACGACCTGCGGAAAATTCGCGAGGCATCGAAATTTCGATCGGACATCCAACGTGATCCAGATCTAGATGAAGCCGGCTTCAGAGTGATGCGGTGGGTGTTCCGGTGCACAATTTTGGGCGTCCTGATCGCCACGGTCATGAAGCTTCAAAGCTCGTACCTCGCATCCGACGGAACGAATATCGTAACCTGGTTGGTCGGCGATCTATCGTCGGCCGTGTATGAGCGCGCTCATGCGGGCAACAGATTCAGCTATAGATTGCCGACGCATTTCAGCAGTCTTCTCATCGCAATTTCGGCCTGTGTCGTTTTTCTGCATGGCGCGATCCGTTTGGGCGTCGGACGTCAATCCCAAGTCCCTTTGTGGAAGATGTCGGCGGTCGTGACACTGCTCGTTGCCAGCTACTTGTTGCTCGATACATTTTCAGGCTTCTCGATCCTCCTCGGCGTTGGAGTGCTGCTCGCAACATACGGCCTGGTCGACCCGGGGTTCGGCCAAGGGAGCGCGAGTAAGTTGGGAAACGATCAAAGTGTATCATAGATGGCTTGATCGCTGGGACGAACGGCGGGCACGTCGCGGTGAGGAAGGGAAGAAGGCAACCGCTTTCATCCTCGACGCCGATCGCGCCTTCCCAGGCGAAAAGCAGGCAGGAACTATCGAGGAGTTTTGTGTCCTGGCCGACCAAGCCGTGGCCGACCCAGCCTTTTTCAATGAGACGGGCGGCAACGGCCAGGGTTTTGAAAGACAGGGCGAATGGCTCAAATTTCCATCGGACATTTCGACTGACGTCGAAGAAAACGATGTGGTCTGGGCAAAAATCACCGACAGCGGATCGTGCGATCAGGCGTTGGTGATTTTTCATCATTGGAATGCGAGCTCCTGGAATCGCCAGATTGCCAGCTTTTTCTCCAAACGCGGCATCACGGTTGTCGAGCTCGCAATGCCCTATCATTTCCAGCGCAGCCGTCTCGATTCCTCGCATGCGGACTATATGCTCAGCGCCAACCTTGGTCGAACGATCCAATCCATGAGGCAGGCCGTATTGGACGGCCGAAAGCTCATTCGCTGGTTGAAGCGCGAAGGCTATAGGGACATTTCAGTTCTCGGTATGAGCCTGGGTTCCTGGGTCGCTGGATTGGTCGCGGCGCATGACCTGGCCGTGTCGAGAGCTTCGTTGTTTCTGACGGCGGGAAGCCTGGCCGATATGGTTTGGACAGGTCGCGCAACGCGAGCGATACGCCATAGCCTTGAACCTGAGATCGATCTGACTGATCTCAGGCGGGCATGGGGTCCGCTTAATCTGGAGAACTATGTTCATCGTCTGGCACGGACGGATCTTGCCCTGCACGTCGTATTGGCCAAGAGAGACAAGGTGGTTTTGCCGGAACTGTCGGCAAGCTTCATGCGGAAGCTGAAGGACACCGGCGCCAGACCCAACGTTCTTGAGTTGAACTGCGGCCACTATTCGCTGGCAATGCCGCCCTACGTTTTGTTGGCGGGTTTAAGCCTGAAGCGGTTTCTTTCGAGAACTGATCGGCCGACCCCGCTAAGATGACCGGCGTAAGCTGCTCGGATCATCAGCAAGGTCTCGGGTCTCCGTGCTGTTCACATGCGGCGACATACAAAGACTGTGCCCCTATTCGGTAGCGGCTGTGCGTGGCCGGGTCGTTTTCCTTCGCCGCCGCCGCAACTTCGCCTCGCCCCATTTATCTTCCAGCAGTTCGAATGCTTCAATGTCGAACGCCTTCGAAATCCGGTTCAGCATCGACAGACGAACGTCACGGCGTCCATTGAATACCTGGGACATATAGCTTTCGGTCACATCAAGACGTTCTGCCATTTCCTTGCTGGTCAGGCCGTATACATCGCGAATCCGGATAAGCGCATTGCTCAAACGCTTGTGCAGACGCTCGGCATCGTCCCAATCCGGCGCCAATCCGGCCGCGTGCTTTCCAGCTTTTGGATGCTGCGGCATCAAAACTCACCTTCTAGTATCCCTGGGCGTTATGCCTCGAACCGCTATTCGATGTAAGTCCTTTGGAGACAAATCCCCAAAGTGGAAACGCGTCTTCTGGTCGTTCGAAGTCGGTGAAAATAGAGGTTTTGCCAACCAAGACGTGACACGCGCTCGCGATGGCGCTCGCAAGAGTTCGGGCCGAATAGTGCCAGTTTCACGGACGCCCTCGGGTTACATTTGGACTGCCCCTATCGCGGTGGGCAAGCCCCGCCTACGCTGGCGCACCGTGTTGCGCACCTGATCGTGAAGGGTGCCGATCCCCGACGCAGCCTGCTCATGACCCTCTCACGCCGGGCCGCCTCGAGATGACGCGCCGTGTCGAGCGTATCGCTGCCAAGGTGCTTGGCGACCAGACGGACACCGAGTTCGGCATCCTGCCGAGCGCGGAGATCGATGTCGACGAGGTCAAGACCCTCGCGGAGGGAATCGCTTCGACGGCGGGCCGGCTCATTGAGGCGGCCCTTTTCCTTCCGGCGGTGCCGCTTGCGAGCTGCGGCGGCAAGGGAAGCTGCGCCGCGGCTGGCACGGATCGGCCGGTGCGCGCTCATACTCTCCTCAGCTGGTGCCAGCCGCGCCCTTGCCCCCTTTGCTCTTCGCGGCGTCCGGAAGGGGCTCCGCGAGGTGCGGGGAAAGGAAAAGAAGGAAAGGCGGCCGCAAGTGCGGGCCGGCAAAGCTATGGAAAAGAATGAACTGATAGAATTGCGTGACCAGGTGCCGTGCGCGGCCGTGCTGGAAAAGGCTGGTTTCGCCATCGACTTGAAGGAAAGCACGCGCAGAGCCGTCAAATACCGCCGCGACCGCGAGATCGTCATAGTGATCCACGGGGGCCGGGGATGGTTCGATCCGCTGTCGGACGCCAAGGGCGATGTTTTCAGCCTGGTCGAACATCTCGACCGCGTTCCCTTCGTTGAAGTTCTAGAACGCGTCGCTTCGCTTATCGGCTTTGTCCCCCAGGATCCGGATTGGTCGCGACCACTGCGCAAGATAGAGCCGGCCGCCCCGATTCCCGACCGATGGACGAGGCGCCGCAAGCCGTGGCCCGGATCGATGACCTGGTGCTATCTTCACGGCGAACGGGTCCTGCCCGATGCCATCATCCGCACCGCAATCCGAAATGACGTGCTCCGCGAGGGTCCGCGCGGCAGCATGTGGGCGGCACACCGGGATTGCTGTGGACGCATCACAGGCTGGGAGGAGCGCGGCCCCGAGTGGCGCGGCTTCTCGACAGGAGGCGCGAAGGTCCTCTTCCAGTTCGGCCCGGTCCACGCCCTTCGTCTTTGCGTTACCGAAGCGGCCATCGACGCCATGAGCCTCGCCGCGCTCGAATACGAGCGCGCAGACAGCCTGTATCTCAGCACCGGCGGCGGCTGGTCGCCGGCAACCGACGAAGCAATCCGCAGGCTCGCGGCGCGTGACAACACGCTCTTGGTCGCCGCCACCGACGACAACGCCCAAGGGGACCGATATGCAGACCGCCTGGAAGATGCGTCGATGAAGATGGGATGCGGCTTCGTCCGTCTTCGGCCACGCATTGTCGACTGGAACGCCGACCTGAAGGCGAGGGTGGAGGGTGAAGAAGAAAGGAGGAGAGGAAACTCGGCTGCCGCATGCCCGCCGGCCGCGTCAAGGGTAAAGCTTCGCCCGGCTGCGCCGGCCCTTCACCCGGCCGGGCGGAGAGGCGGCCGCGGGGGAGGGGTCTGAAGGGCCGAAGAGGATGGACATCCAGAGAGGATGAGCCGCGCTCCGGCCCGACGAGGCCAAAGGAGCCCGCACATGACCTCTTCTCCGATCCGCAAGATCTATCAGGGCATCGCCGATCGCCGGCAGATGTTCCGCATGTTCGATCGCCATGCACAGCGACCGAGCCGCTTCGAGGATGACGCAGCCCCCCTTTACCGGGGCGAGTGGTTCGAGGTTTCGCAGGCCGATCACAACTACATGTTCGAGCTCCTGCCGCCGCTCTGGATGCGCTACGGCATGTTCGCGATGCGGGAGTTCCTGACCGGCAATGTGACGAGCGTCTTCTTCACGTTGAGGGTCGATGACCGCATCCGGTATTTCCACGGCTATTGCGACCTGAACGACAGGCGCTCGCCCGACCTGATGCGCGATATCATCGTCGAGCGCGAGTCGCGGCCGGTTCGGGCGATGACGCGCGAGGAGCGCATCGAGCACATCTGGTCGAGCACTCACGACGACTATCGCGGCTACGCAGACTGGCGCTTTCCGATCACCCTGCGAGGGAAGCGCGTCGTCATCGTCTATCTCTCTGGTCAAGCCCATCCCTTCAAACTGCTAGACCAACTCACGGATGACGAGGTCGCGTCCAAGCTGCCGGTGCATCTGCGCCACCTCCCTCACGCGATTGCAGCGTGATGGAGGGGACGATGTTCACATTCCCCATCCTTGCGGTTCGCAAGGTCATCGAACGCGGCATTGCCGACGCCAAGGCCAACGGCGGTTTTCGCAATCCATACTACGGAACCAGGCCCGGCGAAGGCGAGAAACCCGGTCTCTGGCTGGTAGGCGACGAGGGCGTCTACATCATGTCCAATGGCAAGCTCGCCGAGGGCGAGCGTGCCCTCGTCCTCTATTCCGAGCAATGCCACCCGGTCGGCAACCGCGACTGGTGGCACTACAAGCGTCGCCATTTCGGCGGCGATGACGGCGTCGAATTCATCGCAGCCGAACAGCTGATCCCGCTCTTCGACCGCAATCGTCGCGCCACGCATATCAACATGGATCTCACCGAGGACGAAATCGTGTTCTCGCTGATTACTCGCTGATTCCCCTTCAACCGCGGCAACCATCGAGCGGCCAGCCTGCCTGGCCGGTCGATCGCGTGCGCCTTCATCACAGGAGAAATCCCGATGTCTAATGACGATCCTTTCACCATCGACCTCTTCGGCAACACCGCGCTATCGTCCGGCCTCGGGCTTGGCGTCACCGCCTTCGCGGGCGACTTCGATCCCGACGACGATCCCGATCCCTCGACACCGGCGCCGGCTGTGCCGGAACCGAAAGCCGCGAAGCCGGAGCCGTCAGTCTCCCGGTCCCGTGGATCGAACTTCTATCTTGGCGGAGATCGCGGGCTGGCGCGTGGCTGGAAGGAGCGGGCTCGAGACAATATCGCCGCTATCCGCCTTGCCGCCGAGATCGAGGCGGCCGAGCGGCCTGCCACGCGTGAGGAGCAGGAGACGCTGATCCGCTTTATCGGCTTCGGCGCATCCGACCTTGCGAACCACGTCTTCCGGCGACCCGGCGAGATCGAGTTCCGCAAGGGCTGGGACGAGATCGGCTCGGCGCTTGAGGACGCCGTCGGCGAGACCGACTACGCTTCGCTCGCGCGCTGCACGCAATATGCCCATTTCACGCCCGCGTTCATCGTGCGGGCGATCTGGTCCGGCCTCCAGCGTATGGGATGGCGGGGCGGTCGCGTGCTGGAGCCGGGAATCGGCACGGGACTGTTCGCGGCGCTGATGCCCGAAGGCCTGCGCGATGTCTCCCACGTCACCGGCATCGAACTCGATCCCGTCACAGCGCGCATCGCCCGTCTGTTACAGCCGTGGGCAAGGGTCCTCACTGGTGATTTCGCTCGTACCGAGCTGCCGACGAGCTTCGACCTCGCCATCGGCAATCCACCCTTCTCCGACCGCACCGTGCGGTCGGACCGGGCATACCGCTCACTCGGTCTTCGTCTGCACGACTATTTCATCGCGCGAGCGATAGACCTGTTGAAGCCGGGAGCGTTTGCCGCCTTCGTCACCAGCTCCGGAACCATGGACAAGGCAGATTGTGCGGCGCGCGAGCATATCGCGAAGTCGGCCGACCTGATCGCCGCCATTCGCCTGCCCGAGGGTAGTTTCCGCGCCGACGCCGGCACGGACGTGGTCGTCGACATCCTCTTCTTCCGCAAGCGCAAGATCGGCGAGCCGGAAGGCAACCAGTCCTGGCTCGACGTCGAGGAGGTCCGGCCGGCGACAGAGGACGAGGGCGCGATCCGGACCAACCGTTGGTTCGCCCGCCATCCGGATTTCGTGCTTGGCACGCACGCACTGACCTCGGGTCCGTTCGGCGAGACCTACACATGCCTGCCGCGGAAGGGCGAGGACCTGGCGGCCGCGCTCGACGTGGCCATCTCCCTGCTCCCGGAACACCGCTATGACGGCGAGCCCACCGAGATCGATTTCGGTCTGGAGGATGCGGTCGACAACGCGCCGATCGATCTTCCTACCGAACGCCATGTCCGTGAGGGCAGCTTCTTCGTCGACAATGCCAAGGGCCTGATGCAGTTCATCGACGGCGAACCTGCTGCTGTGAAGGTTCGCAAGGGTCGCAGCGCCGAGGGCATGCCGGAGAAGCATGTCCGCATCGTCCAGAAGCTGATCCCCGTTCGCAATGCCGTGCGCGAGGTGCTGAAGGCCCAGGAGCTCGACCAGCCCTGGAAAGAGCTTCAGGTCAAGTTGCGCATCGCCTGGTCGAGCTTCGTGCGCGATTTCGGCCCGATCAACCACACCACCGTCTCGATCGCTGAAGATGACGAGACCGGCGAGGTGCGCGAGACGCACCGCCGCCCCAACCTCGCGCCGTTCCTCGACGATCCCGATTGCTGGCTCGTAGCTGCAATAGAAGACTACGATCTAGAGAACGATACGGCGAGGCCCGGACCGATCTTCTCCGAGCGCGTGATCTCGCCGCCGGCCCCGCCGGTGATCGCAAGTGCGGCCGATGCGCTGGTTGTCGTGCTGAACGAACGCGGCCGCGTCGACCTCGACCATATCGCGGAGCTTCTGCACCGCGATCCGGACGACGTCGTGGCAGAACTGGGCAGCGCCATTTTCCGCGACCCCGCCGAGGGCTCGTGGCAGATGGCCGATGCCTATCTGTCCGGGCCTGTCCGTGACAAGCTGCAGGCGGCGGAGGCGGCCGCCGCGCTCGATCCCGCCTACGAACGCAACGTTGCGGCCCTTCAGGCCGTGCAGCCGGTCGATCTTCGGCCCTCCGACATCACCGCCCGTCTTGGCGCACCGTGGATTCCTGCCGCCGACGTCGTCGCCTTTGTCAAGGAGACGATGGGCGCCGACATCAAGATCCACCACATGCCGGAACTGGCGTCGTGGACGGTACGGGCCGGTCAGCTCGCCTATCTCGCGGCCGGCACGTCCGAGTGGGGTACCAATCGCCGGCACGCCGGCGAGTTGCTGACCGATGCGCTCAACAGCCGCGTGCCGCAGATCTTCGACACGGTCCAGGAGAACGGCAAGGAGCGCCGCGTCCTCAACGTGGTCGACACCGAGGGGGCGAAGGAAAAACTCCAGAAGATCAAGGACGCCTTCCAGCGCTGGATATGGTCCGACGCGGATCGGACCGACCGGCTGGCGCGCGTCTACAACGACCGCTTCAACAATATCGCGCCACGCAAGTTTGACGGTTCGCACCTTCAACTGCCGGGCGCCAGCGGAGCGTTCACGCTCTATCCGCACCAGAAGCGCGGCATCTGGAGGATCATCGCTTCGGGCTCGACATATCTCGCCCACGCCGTCGGCGCCGGCAAGACGATGACCTATTCCGCCGCCATCATGGAGCAGCGACGGCTCGGCCTCATCAACAAGGCGATGGTGACCGTGCCCGGCCATTGCCTCGCTCAGGTCGCACGCGAATTCCTGGCGCTCTATCCGATGGCGCGGATCCTCGTTGCCGACGAGACCAATTTCACCAAGGAGAAGCGCGCCCGGTTCCTGTCGCGTGCGGCCACGGCGAACTGGGACGCGATCATCATCACGCATTCGGCGTTCCGGTTCATCGGCGTGCCGGCCGTCTTCGAGCAGCAGATGATTCAGGACGAGCTGGAGCTTTACGAGAAGCTTCTTCTCGACGTCGATGACGAGGACCGGGTCTCGCGCAAGCGTCTTGAGCGCTTGAAGGAGGGCCTGCAGGAGCGTCTGGAGTCGCTTGCCACGCCCAAGGACGATCTCCTGACCATCGCGGAGATCGGCGTAGATCAGATCATCGTCGACGAGGCGCAGGAGTTCAGAAAGCTCTCCTTCGCCACCAACATGAGCACGTTGAAGGGTGTCGACCCGAACGGCTCGCAGCGCGCCTGGGACCTCTATGTGAAGTCCCGTTTCATCGAAACAAAGAACCCCGGCCGGGCGCTCGTGCTCGCCTCCGGCACGCCCATCACAAATACGCTCGGCGAGATGTTCACGGTGCAGCGGCTTATGGACTTTGCCGCGCTGATGGTGCGTGGCTTGCACGAGTTCGACGCCTGGGCGTCGACCTTCGGCGAAACGGTGACGGAACTGGAGCTACAGCCGTCGGGCAAATACAAGCCCGTCTCGCGCTTCGCCAGCTTCGTCAACGTGCCCGAGCTGATCGCCATGTTCCGGTCCTTCGCGGACGTGGTGATGCCGGAGGACTTGCGCCAATACGTGAAGGTCCCTGCAATCTCGACCGGTAAGCGCCAGATCGTGACGTCGAAGCCGACGCAAGATTTCAAGAACTACCAGTTGGTTTTGGCGGCGCGCATCAAGGCGATCGAGGATCGCAATCGTCCGCCGCAGCCCGGCGACGACATCCTGCTCTCCGTCATCACCGACGGCCGGCACGCCGCGATCGACCTGCGCCTTGTCGATCCCGACAACGACAACGAGCCCGAAAACAAGCTGAACAGGCTGGTCGCCAACGCCTTCCGCATTTGGCGGGAGACAGCGGAGGACACCTACGTTCGTGCCGACGGCAAGCCCTACGAGCTTCCGGGCGCTGCGCAGATGATCTTCTCCGATCTCGGCACGATCAGCGTGGAGAAGACGCGAGGTTTCTCGGCCTATCGCTGGATCCGCGACGAGCTGATTCGCCTCGGCGTGCCGGCCTCCGAGATCGCCTTCATGCAGGACTACAAGAAGTCGGAGGCGAAGCAGCGGCTGTTCGGCGACACGCGCGCCGGCAAGGTGCGGTTCCTGATTGGATCCTCCGAAACCATGGGCACTGGAGTCAACGCACAGCTTCGGCTGAAGGCACTGCACCATCTCGACGTCCCCTGGCTGCCGTCGCAGATCGAGCAGCGGGAAGGCCGCATTGCCCGACAGGGCAATCAGAACCAGGAGGTCGATATCTTCGCCTATGCCACGGAAGGGAGCCTCGATGCCACCATGTGGCAAAACAACGAGCGCAAGGCCCGGTTTATCGCTGCGGCACTCTCCGGCGACATGTCGATCCGTAAGCTGGAGGATTTGGGCGAAGGACAGGCGAACCAGTTCGCCATGGCCAAGGCCGTCGCCAGCGGCGACCAGCGCCTGATGCAGAAGGCCGGGCTCGAGACCGACATCGCCCGGCTGGAGCGTCTGCGCGCCGCCCATATCGACGACCAGCACGCCGTTCGCCGGCAGCTGCGCGATGCCGAGCGCGAAATCGAACGCTGCACGCGCCGCGTTGCCGAGGTCGGGCAGGACATCGGGCGTCTTGTCCCGACTGGTGGCGACGCTTTCGCTATGAGCGTCCGCGGCAAGTCCTATCCCGAGCGCAAGGACGCGGGCCGGGCGCTTATGAAGGAGATCCTGACTCTGGTGCAGCGCCAGCAGGAAGGCGAGAGGGTGATAGCCTCGATCGGCGGGTTCGATCTCGAATATGCCGGCGAGCGGACCGGCAGGGATGGATATCGCTACGCGACCTTGCTGCTGCGCACAGGGGTCCAGGATGAGATCGAGTTGCCGATCACGGTGACGCCGCTCGGAGCGGTTTCGCGCCTCGAGCACGCGATCGGCGGTTTCGAGAACGAGCAGGAGCGCTATCGCCAGCACCTGGCCGATGCGCGGCGCCGACTCGCCTCCTACGAGGCCCATGGCAACGGCGGTGAGTTTGCGTTCGCCGGCGAGCTGGCGGAAAAGCGCCGGCAGCTTGCCGAAGTCGAGGCGGCGCTGGCGAAGGACATAGATGGTATCCATCAGTCTGCCGCAGTTGCTGCATGATCGCTCATGATGGCCGGTCGCGTCTCGCGCGACCGGCCATTTCCATGTCTACGTTAATGCGCGACTATCGCAACGCTGCTTGACCGCCGGGCAGTATTCGATAGGTTCGCTCTGTCCGAGCAAAGGATGGCGCCGGACACCTATTTCGAGCCATCCCGATAACCGGCGACGGTTCTCCGTAACGTCGAAGATAAGAAGAAACCGCACCAGCCTGCGCTGGCCGCGCTGCCTAAGATTTCCATCAATAACCAAAATCAGGCTGCCGCCGATCTGGCGGTTGCCGCAACGCATATGGAGAATCCATGCGGTACGCACTCATCGACAATCACAGGCGCGAGGCAGCGCCAGGCCTTTCAGGAATATATTGCGGCTGCGGTCAGACAATGATCGCGAAATGCGGAAGCCAAAGGATTCACCACTGGGCACACAAGGGCGTTCGCTCCTGCGATCCCTGGTGGGAGCCCGAGACAGCGTGGCATCGCAGCTGGAAGCAGCAGTACCACACGTCATGGCAGGAGGTTATCGTCATCGAAGGAGGCCAGAAGCACATCGCCGACGTGCGGACCAACGCTGGTCTCGTGCTCGAATTCCAGCATTCGCACATCTCGCCAGTCGAGCGGCAATCGCGCGAAGCCTTCTATGGCAACATGATTTGGATCGTCGATGGAACACGCCTGAAGCGCGATCTGCCGAGATTCGCGGACCACCGGCGCGCATTCGGGACCACTCCGTGGCGGGGACTGTTCACGACGCCGTTTCCCGATGAGTACTTTCCTCGGGACTGGCTCGATAGCACCGTGCCGGTATTCTTCGACTTCGCCGGCATAGCTCAACTTCACCCGAACTCTGACGTCGAGCATCGCTTTTTGTGGGGGCTCCTGCCCGGACGGGCTGCAGGTCGCGCCGTGGTCGTCGCCATGGACCGGCAACGCCTTGTGCTTGCAACCCGCACCCGTTCCGAAATCCTGCCCGCCAGGAAGATCGTCGCTGCCCTCGATGCACGGTTTCGCGCCGAGCGCGCCCGAGCGATGATCCGGGCCAGTCGGCATCGCCTGCGGCCAGTCTGGCGGCGTCGCCGCCGCACACCGCGTTTCTAGCACCGTCGCAAAGGAGAAAAGGCGAGGAAGGGGAGGGGAAAAGCCGCTCGCAGATCGGGCGGGCCGCCGACGCTGGCGCTCAACCGCGCCGCTCGCGATCCCGGCTCGGCGCCCTGCGCTGGGCTGTAAGCCCCGCTTGGCCGGCCGGGCAGGGATGCTCGGCCGCAGTTGCACCGGCCCGTCCGCTCCGCGGGCCGGAAGGGGTCTTCGGCAAGAAGACGGAGAAGGACCGGCAAGCCGCTGCGTCCAAAACCCCTGAAAAGGAGCATTCCATGTATCTCATGAAGATGAATCCGCGCGCATTGGTGGAGAACCCAAACCATTCGCGCCAGACCAAGCCGTCGCCACAGGCCGACGCTCTGCTGCTGGCGTCGATCAAGGCGATCGGCATCGTGCATCCGCCTGTCGTCACGCCGCAGGGCGATGGCGGCAACGGCTTCGTCATCGAGGCCGGCCGTCGCCGTGTCAGGCTCGCGCTCAAGGCCGGAATCGAAGAGATCGACATCCTCGTCAACGATGCCGACAACGACAACGCCGGCGCCAACGGCGCGATGCGCTCCTTCGCGGAGAACATCGTCAGGGAGCCGCTCAACCCTGTCGACCAGTGGCGGGCGATCGAGCGCCTGGTCGCTCTCGGTTGGACCGAGGACGCGATCGCCGTCGCGCTGGCGCTGACGCCGCGGCGGATCAAGCAGCTCAGGCTGTTTGCCAACGTGCTGCCGGCGATGCTCGACCAGATGGCCAAGGGCGATATGCCTAACGAGCAGCAGCTGCGCACCATCGCGTCCGCTTCGCTCGATGAGCAGAAGGAAGTCTGGAAGGCGCACAAGCCGTCCAAGGCCGATCCGAGGGTCGGCTGGTGGAACGTGGCGAACGCGCTGGCCAAGACCCGCATGTACGCCAAGGACGCCAGTTTCGACGACGAGCTGGCGCGCGCCTATGGGATCGAATGGGAGGAAGACCTGTTCGGGCCGGCCGACGAGGACGGCCGCTACACCACCAATGTCGAGGCGTTCCTCGGCGCGCAGCAGGAGTGGATGGCGAATCACCTGCCGAAGCGCGGCCTCATCACCGAGGCCAACAGCTGGGGTCAGCCGTTGCTGCCGCCGAAGGCCGAGCGTGTCCACGGCAAGGCGGCCAAGAGCGACTGCGTGGCCATGTATCTCGATCGCGACGGCAAGGTCCAAAGCGTGACCTACCGCATGCCGGAGGCGAAGAAAAATGGCAAGGACGCCGACGATATCGGCACTGTCGCGAAGCCCCGCCCGCCGGTCACCAACAAGGGCATGAACATGATCGGCGACTTCCGCACCGATGCGCTGCGCGAGGCGCTCGACCGGGCGCCGATCGAGGACGACACGCTGATGGCGCTGCTGATCCTCGCCCTCGCGGGACAGAACGTCTCGGTCAGGACCGACGGCGGCGAGTCGCTCTATGGCAGCAGTCGGCTGGCCAGGTGCGCGGCGAGCCTGTTCAACGCCGAGGGCCAGCTCCAGTGCAGCGAGGAGACGTTGCGCGTCGCCGCACGCCTGTCGCTTAAGGAGATCCTGTCGTGCCGGCGAAACGCCTCCAACAGCGGGATCGTCGCGCGCGTGGCCGGCGATGCGATCGGCGCGAACATCTTCCTGCCCAACATGGGCACCGCGGATTTCCTGTCGTGCCTGTCGCGTCAGGCGCTCGAAGCGTCCTGCAACGGCACGCCCGTGCTGCCGCGTGCGCGGGTGAAGGACACGCGCGCAGCCCTTGTCGAGCACTTCAAGGAGGACCGTTTCGTTCACCCGAGCGCGCTGTTCGCGCCGGACGAAAAGGAACTCGCGAATTGGCTCGCCACCAATGCGCCCGAGCCGGACGAGGACGAGGAGTCCGCCTCCGGCGACGACCTGACCGCTGCCTCGGAAGAGCTCGACGAGGGTGAGGACGAGTTCCGCGAAGCGGCCGAATAGCCGCTTTCCAAGCATCATCGAACGAGATCCCGCCGCCGGCTCGTCCGGCGGCGGTTCTGTTTTCATCGTCAACAACAGGAGGACAAGAATGTCCGCTTCATTAATTTTCGACCTGGTGCCGCTTGGCGCCATCGTAAAATATTCCGACGGAACGCCGCGTCCGCCGGAACGCCATCGCAAGAAGCTCGCGGCTTGGGAAAATCGCAACAATGGCGGCCGGCTGATCGCCAAGCGGCCACGGCACGTTGTCGGCAGCACGACGATCCTGGAGTCCTTCACGCTTCATGAGGGGGATTTCGGCAGCGGTGGCGTCGTCGTGCTTCGCGTCCACCGCAGCTTCTCGATCGACAGCGACCTGAAGTTCACCGTCGTCGAACGGCCCGCCATCGGCTCGGTCGTCGTTCTCGACCGGCCTGACGGCGAGCTGGTGCATCTGGCCGAACACCATGCCGCCGCCGAGAACTGGCTGAAGAGCCACGGCTATCCCCATGCGATCCTGAAGCCGGTCACGGCGGACCAGGTGGCAGGGGATGTCGTCGAGGGGAGGGCCGCAGCATGAGCGCGCACGCTTCCCCGATCCCCAACGATGAAGCCCCCGGTTTTCCGGCGGTTTCCTTCGGTGTCAGCGCCGACGGCATGAACGTTGCCCAGGTCGGAGACCGTGCCTACGCGATGGTTCCCGCCCGCGGCGGCAGGCACTATCTCGCCAGCGGCTGGCGGATTCGGCGTCCCATGCCGGAATGGAGGCGCGACGATTTCTACAGCCACGACGGTGAGCTCGCCGACGCGGCCGCGTTCCGCGCCGCCGTGCTCGAACGCGCCGAGCACGCCCGAGAGCTGCGCGCGCTGGGCCGACGCGAGGCGCATGTCCCAGCCAGCACGCCGTGGGGACCGTCCCAGGGCGCGACCTTCTATGCCGAGGACGTCGTGTTGCACAGCACGGCCGGTCATGGCGGGTTTCATCTGTCGGGCGCTCGCAACGCAAAAGTCCATGCGACGCTGCGCCTCGCCGGCGGCTGGTACGAGGAAGACGAGGCCTGGGCCATCGTCGCGATCAGCGTCCCTCATCTCTTCACCGCCTTCGAGCGACGCTGCGCGGAGCGCACGGTCAAGGACAGCTGGCCGGATGCGTGGGAAGCAATCTTCGGCACGATCCTCCAACCAGGCGAATCCCGGTCGAAGGACCGCCGCGCTTTCGAAAGAGAGCATGCGAACGACTGGATCGTCGTCTCGGCGATCACGTCGGACCGCGAGAAGGGCTTCGTGGAGGTCGTCGCCACCCCTGGCGGCAGGCGCGGAGAGGGGACCGAGGAGCGCCGCTTTCTCGTGCCCGCTGAGGAGTACGAGGTCGGCCGCTTCGGCTTCGTCATCGATGTGCACCGCCATCCTGTCTATTGCGGCCCATCGAGTTTCATCGGCTGGCAGCGGAGGACCACGTTACGACCCGCTGCTCTGAACGCGAGGCGCAGCTCTCCCGCATGGAGGAAGCGCGTCGGCAGATACAGCGGCAGCTTGACATGATCGAGCGCCAGATCACGCGGCGCATGACGGCGCTGATCCCGCAATTGCAGCCGCGCCGCAGGGCCTACAGGCGCGGCAAACCGCCCGATCCGAGTGCGTTTCTCGAACGCTACCGATCGAACTTGGCGGCGATCAGGGCGGAGCGACAGCCCGAGATCGACGCCTTGTCACGCAAGCTCGCCCGGAAGGATCGCGCGATCGCGGCCTTCCGCCAGCGTCACCCCGTGCCCGACCGACAGGAGGCCGCATCATGATCGTCTACAACGTCAAGCGCCGGTGGTTCGCCATGAAGGGCGACGCCGAGCAATACCGCATCCGCGAAAAGCTCCCTCCGGACGCCACGATCAAGATCGGCATCGCGGACCGCACCCAGCTCGCAGCCTTTCTCGACGCGCTGTGCGAGCCGCCGGCCTCCCCCGCCGAAGGCGGCACGCAGGTCGCGGCCGTGCCGGAGGGGATCGACAACGCCTTTGTCGATCCCGACCTCGATATCCCGAAATTCCTCCGGGACAGCTGGGCGCGGCTCATGGCCGGGAAAGGAGACTAGCGATGGCTGCCCCCTGGTCCTTCATCGCGTCCTATGTCGGAACCGCGCTGTGGTCATCCTGCGGCGGCGACGGTGTTCCTCTCGACCGCCGCCATGACATGAGCGATCTCGCGGCCGAGACGCGCGCGCGGATGGAAGCGGATTGCCACCGCCTTCTATGACGCGAACCACCGGCTTATCCATTGCCTCGACGCGCCGCTCGCGCGGGATTTCGAGGGGCCGATCCATGACCGCGAGGCGGCGATGGCGGCTCATGATTTCTGGCTGACGCGCTGCGGTCACGGCGCCGGATTCTGGGACGAGGACTGGCCCGAGCCCCACGCCAGCAGGCTGGACTTCGCGGCGCGCGCGTTCGGCGTCTATGTCGGCGACAACGGCATGATCTACCTTTGATAGCCGGTGCGACCGCATTTCACCATCTTGGCGAACCGTGCCGGCAGACCCGTGCCAGAGCGGTCCTGGCGTGATATAGCACGTCTGGCAGGGAGCATTCGCCATGGACGAACCGACACGTGAGGCATTCGAGCGCCTTCTTCGCATCGCTCGCAGCGACACCGGCCAATCGCGCCGTGTCGCCGACTTCATCCTCGCATGGTGGAATGCGGACAGTCTCGGCGGCTTCGACCTAGCCGACCTCTTCGCAGTGGACAAGGCGATCGCCCGCGACATGACGAGCGTTTTCGCCTGGCTCGCCAGCCGAGCGGAAGCCGAGTATCCCATCGACCACCGGGCTCAGATCGAGGAGATCATCCGACTTTGGCGACCCGAGGTTCTGGAGCGGATGTCGAAGACGGCCTGAGGCGTCTCGGATAGGCCGCCGCACCGCGCGGCATCGCGGCTTCTTCTTCGCAGACCGCGGGACCGGATTCGTCATGCGGGTCCTTTCCTACTGGCGGTCTATCGAAACGCCGGCCCTTGCCGGCCTCCCTTCGGATCAAGGTGCGCTCGTAAACCGGCGGCCGTGCGCTTCAAGGCCGCTTCGCGCCGCCTTGCGGCCGGGCCGTCCGATCTCGCCAAGGCAGGCCCGCGGGCTGCGCGGGGCTGGAAAGCCCCGCTGGCCCGCAAGCCGGACTCGCTCGATTCCGCCCGGCCCGGACCCTGAAGCGCCCGTCTTTCCGCCGGTTTTTCCCGAGCACGCCCGAAGGGAGGGCCGGCAAGGGCCGGCCCGAGCCATCGGCCCATCTGAAGGAAAGGACATCCCATGGCAAAGAAATCCGCTCCCGTGCCGCGCCCGGCCGCTCGTGTCGTCCCGTTGCGCAAGGGCACGACCCTCGAAATGGTTCGCCTCGCCTGCCCAGACGCCACACAGGCCACCCTGATCGCCGAGAGTTTTGGATCTCCGGTGATCGACAGCGAAGGCATCCGCGAGCTTCACGAGCGCATGATCGTCGAGACTGCCGATGCGCTCGGAGAGGGTCTGGGCGAGCGCGCCATGCAGATCCACCTGCAACGCATTGTCGGCTCCTATGTCGGTTCCGCCCACGGCGCAGGCCAGTTCTACAGCCGGGCGGTGACGGAAGCGCGCGACCTGACGGCAAAAGCCGCCAACGACCTGCGCGACGAGGACCTCGACGGTCCGGGCGGCTTCGAGAGTGCCGCCCAGCGCAAGCGCGAGTTCGCCGCCGACATGGGCATTCAGGCCCATGCGCTACGCATGGCCGCCGAGGGCGCCGTCGCGGCCTACGAGCACGTCGTCGGCGAGCGTTGGAAGCCCTTCGAGCGCCCCGTCGAAAACCCCGGCCATATGCTGGATCGAAAAGCGGCCGAGATGCAGATGGCGGCTCTCGGTTGAGCCTCAATCGGGCGAGGCTCCGGCCTCGCCCCTTCTTCGAGCCAAACAGCCCGGTCCCGGACGGGGCCGGCCTGTTGTCTTGTCGATGCACGCCGGAAAGCAGGGAAAGGAAGGGAAGGACGGCCGCGCCCGCGGCCCGTCCCGGACGGCGGTCCTGCCGGGGCCGGCGGTCCGCGCAACGGCTTTGCCGTCCTCCACTTCGTTTCGGCCCTTCCCCGCCCGTCGCAGTGCGACGGGCCTGGTCGGGTGCGCTGGCCCTCCTGATTGCCCCGGCACTGGACCTCCGCGACGGGCCGCGATGGGCGCGGCCCCGAAACGGAGGATAGGAAAATGACGACCAAGAAATCCGGCCCGCGCGCCGACGTCTACACGCGCATCACCGAACGCATCGTCGTCGATCTCGAAAAGGGCGTCCGGCCATGGGTCCAGCCATGGGGCGCCCGCAACGCCAACGGCCGCGTGACGCGACCGTTGCGTCACAACGGCCAGCCCTATACCGGGCTCAACGTGTTGCTTCTCTGGTCGGAGGCGATGGCGCGGGGCTTCACCTCGCCGATGTGGATGACCTTCAGGCAGGCGTCCGAGCTTGATGCGCATGTCCGCAAGGGCGAGAGCGGTACGACCGTCGTCTATGCCAGCCGCTTCACCAAGACCGAGGTCGACAGCCATGGCGGCGAGGTTGAAAGGGACATCCCCTTCCTCAAGGCTTACACCGTCTTTAACTGCGACCAGATAGACGGTCTTCCCGATCATTACTACAATCGGACCGAGCCGGTCATCGATCAAGTCGAGCGCATCGCCGAGGCGGACAGCTTCTTCGCCAACACCGGCGCGGTGATCCGGCACGGCGGCCCCAAAGCATTCTTCTCGCCGTCCAGCGATATGGTGCAGATGCCGCCGTTCGAGACGTTTCGCGACGCGGCGAGCTACTACGCGGTGCTCGGACACGAATGTGTCCACTGGGCCGGCGGGAGCCATCGTCTCAACCGCGACCTCAGCCGCTACCACAAGGAGCGGAGCGAACGCGCCCGCGAGGAGCTGGTCGCGGACATCGGCGCCAGCTTCCTCTGCGCCGACCTGGGCATCGTTCCCGAAATGGAGCCGCGCCCCGACCATGCCAGCTACGTCCAGTCGTGGCTTACCGTGCTGGAGGGCGACAGGAAGGCGATCTTCCAGGCCGCGGCCCACGCGCAGCGTGCCGTCGCATATCTGCACGATCTCCAGCCGCAACCGGCGACGGAGCGGGAAGCAGCCTGATGATCCTTTCCGCTCCCCGGCGGCGGCCGCTGTCCGGCAGGCAAATGCCTGCTCCGGCTTGACCCACTCTGCGGGGCGCGCCGAAATCCATGATTCGGAGGAGCGGCGGGCGCAGATCGCTCGGACTCCCGACAGACCTGGATATTCCGGCATCGCCATCGACGACAGGAAAAGCATCGGCATTCCTTTATCGATCGGAGACCGCCTGAGGCCCCACGCACAATAAAGCTGGCATCCGTCATTCAGTTGCATTACATTGCGGGAAAGGAGGCGCTTATGCCTGCAAACGCATTGGTTCAAACGCGGATCGACTCGGACGTGCGCGACCGCGCGTCGGCCGTTTTGGAGAACATGGGCCTCACGGTGTCGGATGCGGTGCGCATTCTGCTCACCCGCACCGCCAACGAGGGCGCGCTCCCGTTGGAGTTGCTCTCGAACAGCGAGGCCCACGACGCCTGGTTCCGCGCCAAGGTTCGCGAAGCGCTGGAGGATAGCCGGCCTGACATCCCCGACGACCAGGTCGAAGCGCATTTCGCCGGGCGGCGTGCCGCGGCGCGTCGCAAGATCGGCGACCTCAAATCGTGAGGCTCACCTGGTCGGCTTTCGCGCTCTCCGATCGCGACGGCATCTTCACCCATGTTGAAGCCCAGAATCCCGCAGCCGCCGTCGCCATCGATGAGCGGATCGTCGCCGTTGCGCGGCGGCTTCGCGACTTTCCAAAGCGGCCGGCCAGGCCGCGTCGCCGGAACGCGCGAACTTGTCGTCACCGGGACGCCTTACGTCGCGGCCTACCAGGTTACCCGCGAGACAGTACGGATCCTGCGCGTTCTACATGGCGCCCAGCAATGGCCTGACGATCTTTCGGACGGCTGACAGTGCGCCTCCGTCTCCGCGCCCGGCTGGACGCGCCAGGATCCCCCGCCCCGGCGGCCGAGGGTGCATGGCGGGATCAAACGTCGCCGCCGTAGGCGCACAGGAGACGCGAAGGCCGTCGCACGCGCAGCCGGAAAGCAGCTGATGATGCGGTGCGAGACGGAGATCGCGGCATCGGCGGGTGCGGACTTCGCCAACGTCCGAATTCCTCCACAGCACGGCGCCCGCGGCCGTCGCAGGCCATGATGCGGTCGGAGCGGCCGGGCGCGGGCGGCATCGGTCGATCCGGCAGGGCAGGGTAGTCGGCGATGGTGGGAACACTTCTGCGGTCCGGCGGCCGTCGGCGTGTCCTCGAATTCCACCGATGAGCATGAAGCCAGGATCAGGTTCCTGTCCGAATCTGCCTGGCGGGCGCCCACGCAGGCCTCGATGAGTCCGGTATGACCTGAGGCTGACTGCGTCTCGATCGCCTTCCCGCAACGTCCGGCCCCGGCCATTTTCCGCCGGCGGCTGCGCCGCCTTTGCATCGCGAGGCAAAATAGCCGTTGCCGGCCGCCCTCCACTTCGTTCCGGCCCTGAGGACCACCCCATTGCGCAAGCGCAACGGGGACCCCGGTGGGTGCGGGGTCGATCGCCTCCGGTCCTTTCACCGTCATCGAGGCCGCGATGGGCGCGGCCCGAGCAAACCGGAAAGGAACCTATCATGGCTGTCATCGGCAATTTCGCGACCAACGGCAACGGCATCGTCGGCAACGTCCGCACTCTCTCGGTCGGCTTCCGCGCCCGCCTCAACCCGATCGAACGCGTCTCGCGCGACGCTCCGGACTTCCGCATCACCGCCGGCAACGGCGTCGAGGTCGGCGCAGGCTGGAAGGCGGTCTCGGACGACGGCGAAGAGTACATCTCCATCAAGCTGGACGATCCGAGCTTCGTCGCCCCGATTTCGGCGGCGCTCTGGCCGGGCGAGAAGGACGGCGAATACGCCCTCATCTGGAACCGCCCGAGGCGGCGCGACGCCTGATCCCGCGACCAACGAGCCCCGCCGCAAGGCGGGGCTTCCTCGCTGCGTATGGTGAGGCCGCAACCGGGCATCGAGCCCGGCTCCGGCTGGCCGGGCGCTCTACCGGGAGCGGTGGGTCTGCTCAGATCGTCCCATTGTGCCCTGGCGTTCCGAAGGCCTCAAGGACATCGCGGTTCCCCAATTTTCCGCCGCCGCCCGAAGAGGGCGGCGTCAGAAAATCGGCTCCCCCGCTCGCCGCCTCCGGCGGTCGCTCCGCGATCCTTGACCCCTCCGGCCCGCCACGGCCGCCGACGTCGTCCTTCACAAACATCAAGGAGACGACGATGTCGATCGATCAACACATTGAGGAGCTTCGGGCCGAACTGCGGAATGCCGTCTACGCGGACGAGCGGCGCTGGATCGAGGAGGAGCTGGCGATGGCGCTGGCCGAACGCGAGGCGATCTGGGCCGAGCAGGAAGGCCTCGCCAGCAGCGAGCCGCCCTTCTAGGGGCGCCTCGCGCCTCGGACGCACTCGGCGGCCTTAGCCGTTGAGCGCGTCCTTGACGGCCTTCGCCGGTGCGAAGGTCAGCTTCTTCGATGCCGCGATCTTGATCGTTCCCCCGGTGGCCGGATTGCGGCCCTCGCGGGCAGCCGTCTGTTTGACTTTGAACTTTCCGAAACCGGGGATATTCGTCTCGGCCCCGCTCGCCGCCGCAGAGGCAATTTCCTTGAAGACGCTGTCGACGATGGCCTTGGTCTGCGCCTTGGTCAGGTTCTGCGCTTCGGCGATCTCGGTCGCTGTCGTCATGTCCGTGGCTCTCCTCGCTGTTGGATCAATCCCTTTCCTATGGCAATGAATTCGACGCGAGGGTAGGGCGGGCGCGAGGGCCCCGGCGCGAATCCACTGAAAAGCGTGGAATTCCCGCTATTTCGACCTATTCAGGTCGGGCGCTGTCACGATATCCCTTGCGGCGCTTGGCGCGCTCAAGGCGTGCAGAAGCGCTAGCCGCATCGTCGTCGCTGTCGAACGTCTCCATCATCGACCGGCCGTTCGTGCCGATCCTGCCCCAATTGCGGATGACCGAAGCGCCGCCGAATAGGGTCGGCTGGATGGCGAGCATGTAGAAGCGCCGCATGTTCCGCGACGGGTCGATGCGGCGAAGATGAACCGGTCCTGTTTCGTCGTGATCCATGCCTAGAATCTCGCTTCCTCCGGAAGCGGTGTCCAACGACATTGATGAATCGATGCAGCACTACCGATTCATGGCAGTGATGGTTCGGCATCATCGATAAGCGTATTGTCGGGCTCTTCTTCCAGAAGGAAGGCTCGGGCGAGACCCTTCGGGCACGGCTCTACTCGCGCCCCAAGGGGGCGCTCACCGAACCCGCTGTGCGGTTTCGGCCCATGCGGGTTACGCTCCTCTCGCGGCGCTCGACTGTCGGCGAAACGTTACGGCCGTTTGCGGCACTGGTAGGGCACAAGGCCGGCTGGTCGCCGGATGCGGACACGGCGCCTGCCGGCGCCGTGGCGGCTGATCGGTCGTCACGAGGTCGGGCTCGTAGTCATGGCACTTCGACCAGACACGGATTAAGGTCTGGATCGAGGCGGCTTGGGCCGCCTCGATCTCACTTCACGGCGAGCCGACTCTGTCTGCTCGTCTGCATCATCGTGTAAGCCAGATCAGGGCAGGCCACCTCACATCGGGCACGCCGGCCTGCCCTGGGGGAGACACTAGCCGCCTCTCCCCCCAGACCCTCCGCTCCATTCGGACTGCTTCGCAGCCGGCCTTTCGGGCCGGTTGATGGACGCTGCCGCGACTTCGCCAATGCAACCGGGCAGTTCGCTCGACCTCAACCGCATAAGCGGCTGAAGTCTTCGCTGCTGCCCTGGCGGCGCGCTCACGCCTCGATGCACGCTGTCGCGACCAGCCTTCCGCCGAGCGGCTGGCTGGTCGCTCTCGCGCATTCTCGGCGTCCGCTTCTGATTTTTTTTTGAGAGCACGCTGGCCAACCAGCGTGCTCTCAAAAATGGCAGGATAGGCTAGCTGGTGACAGCTAGCCATTGCGCCCGAGGGGCGCCGGATCGGTTTCGCCGCAGACGGGTGAGAACAAGCTCGCATGTGTCCGTTTCGGCGAGGGCGCCCGGGCACGGAACGCAAGCGGACGGAAGGAATTGGCTTCGGTGTCATTGTCACAATGCCACCCGGTGACAATGACACCGGGTGACAACGTGACATTGTGAAATCGTGTCGTTGTCACCGGACGACATTATCAAAATGACGCCCGGTGACATTGCATTCGATATGCAAGGAAATTATACTATGGTGTAAGTCTAATTCTCACTTCCAAGAGATGTCTCCTCATGCCGGTTCGTGAAATCTCCAATGTCCCGTCCGTCTCGCTGGCCCTTTGCACGTTCAAAGGAGGTGGAGGAAAGACCGTTCTCAGCCTCAACCTCGCCGGGGAGTTCGGCAGCCAGGGAACCAGGACCTTGCTCATCGACTGCGACCAACAGCAGTCGCTGTTTCGTTGGTACAAGACGTCTGTCGCCCGCGGCTCGATCAGCGAGATCGACAATATCGATGCGATCTCGGTGCTGCCCAACGAGGATCTGAACGAACGGCTGAAATCAGCGCCAGTGGCCGACATCCATATTTACGATGTCGGCGGGCATGCCCACGGCCGCGCCCTCGATGTTTTCAGGCGGGTGCAGGCCGTCATCATTCCCGTCATTCTCGAGGCGACGAGCGCTACCCAAGCCATCAATGTCTCAAATCTGCTGAAGCAGATTGCAGCGAAGGAGGGCAGGGCGGTCACACCTCATGCGGCAATCTGGAACAATGTCGATCATATCGCCATGACGAAGAATCGGGCCATTCCGGAGGTCATCAAACTCCTCAACGCTGGAAAAGTGCTGACCTTCGAGACGATCATTCGCAAGAGCAACCATTTCAGCGACGTCGCAGCCGGGTACGGGACGCTCTATACGAAGCTGCGCGAAATCGACCACAATCCGAAGATGGCGCCATCGGCGAAGAAACGAGCCCGCGAGAGCGTCCTGGATGCCATCGACCAGATCAAATCGTTGAACAACGATTTCATCAACCTCATCAGCGCGGCATCGTGAATATGGCCAGTTCTCCCAAAAGCCGCGTCCAGGTAGTGGGCAACCTGGCCGTGATCGCCCGAACCCGCCAGATCGAGCCTGTAGACCCCGACGATCCGGCAATGACCTTCATGCCCCCGCTCGCGTCTGTCGAGGAACTCTCCTCTTCCGGCCCTGCATCGATGCCGGAGACAGACAACGGCTCTCCTAAGATCGATGCCCCGCCGCCCACCACCGTCGAGGTTTCGACAGCATTGTCGACGGGCGGGCAGGCGCAAAAGCGCAATAACGGCCGTTCCTCCGTCCGCCCGCAGGGGGCACCGTCGCAATTCGCCCGTGTCAACAAGGCCGAGTCCGCCGACTACACGCGTGTCACGCTCAGATTGCGCAATGACGTCATCACGCGCCTGGTTGCGCATGGCCTCTCCCAGAGCAAACGCTACACGACGGTGATCGAGGACTTCATCATGGCCGGGCTGGACCGGCACCAGGACTGACAATGCCCAGTCCGCGCTATTACCTTCGGCTCCCTCGGCGCCAGGCTGATGAACTGGAGGCGCTGGCGACACGCCTCGACACCTCGCCGGCTCTTGTCATCAAGCTTCTCGTGGACCGGACGCTTTCGGAAGCTGCCCCACTTCTGGCCGATCACGATGAGCAACTTGAACATATCCATCTCACAATCCGCGACATCGCGCAGATCCACCGGGGTCTCATGCGCGATGAGGCCGCCGTGCCCGATCAGCACGCGATCCAGATCCTGGAAAAGCTCGACGAGATTGCGCGTGCAATCGACTCTATCCGCGACGCCGCATTTGTGCGATCTTATACGATAGTGAAAGATTTGATCGCCGCGCACGATGAGAAACCCACGCAGGAAACCCTTCCGCTCTAGGCGTCACTTGCCGCTCTACCAAGAACTCATCGAGGACGATCGCCGTGGCGGCGGGGGCGGAGGAGGGGGAGGCAATGGCGGCGGTGTTGCCGGGAAGGGGGCGGGCGGTTCTCGCCGCCCGTACAGCCCCGCCAGATCCCGGCCCGACCCCTTTGCTGCCAGCACCGCACTCAGCCGGGCCACAGGCCACAACGCCGTGGTCGTCAAGATATTGTCCTATGGCGCCGGCGCGGGATCTGCGCGCAATGTTCTCGAATACCAGGCCAAAGAAGAGCGGGCGATCGACCAGGACGGACGCGAAGTCGTCAGCATCAAGGATGCCCTCAAACAATGGGAACGCGATTTCACCACGCGTGAAGGGTCGAAGGACATTCTCCTCCTCACCTATGAACTGCCGAACGCCAGCCGCGAAACCGTCGCCAAGGCGCTTGATAATCTGGCACGCGACGGCATCCTTCAGGATGGCGACACACAACGCACCTATGCCTACAGCATCGGCCCGGGCGTGAAGGATCAGACGCGGCTTCAGCTCGCCATCGTTCTGGCTCATGAAAAATTGGACCGGGCTGACCGCACGAGCGACGGCCACATTCCCCCTTCGATCGAAATGGTTCGGGCCATCGATCGTCGTGTCGACGACCGCCTCGCAGGGCAGGGGATCGCGCCAATATGGCGCTATCCTGCCCAATTTGCATCCGGTCCAAAAGGATTCAACGCGACCCTGCACGCCATGCAGCGCCAGGACAACGCAGTCACACTGTCGACCCACGCTCACCTGGTTGAACGCGGCAACAAGACACCGATCTACAAGCGCACCGGCGAGCGCCGCTCGATCACGACAACCGATCATAAGGAGCTCACGCGAGAGGGCCGCACGATCGGCGTCCTTCTGCAAAGCCGGCAACCCCGCGACTTCATGCACCTGCTCCTGTCCGGTCCAGCAAGCGTCGACCGCGACAAATTCATCGAGGCGGCAGGCGACTTCCTCGGCACCCAGTTCCATGGGCATCGCTATGCCTTCGCGATTCACAATCGTCACGAGAGGGCCAAACACCCGCATGTCCATGCCATCGTCAGCCTGAAAGGCCCCGGCAGGACTCGCCTCAATCCCAACATCCGCGATTTCACGGAGTGGCGTGAACGATTTGCCGACAAGGCACGCGACCGCGGCCTGGCCATCGATCACCAGAAGCGCCTCGATCGTGCCGGCCCGCCTCCCGTCAAACGCTGGGAGTGGGAAATGTTTCGCCGCATGGGCGCCTACACGCCACCCAACGTCATGACCAAGGTCATGAACAAGATCCGCGACACGCCGACGGCGCCCACAATGCAGGCCGGCGTCGACCGCTTCAACACATCGAAGAAGGCGCTGGGCCGTGTCATCGACATGCTGGAAACGATCGGCAAGGACCGGGCGCAACCGAGCACCGCCCGCGAGCTCTCCAAGGATCTGACGATCGGGTTAAGGCGCGAATATCGCCGCCTGGAAGATGCCGTCTCAAGCGGCGAACTGCCTTCGCATGAGAAAGGAGAAATCCATATGCTGCGCAACACACCCATCACCTCCAGCCAGGCAAAGACCGCCATGGACGCGATCGCCACGTCCGCGGCAGCGGTCGCAAAGGCGATCTCCAACCCAACCGAACGCGCGATCTTCGAATCCGCTACCAGGGTCATCGACAAGGTCGTCAAGCTTCAGCTCGACTCTCGTGTCGCCAAGGGCAAAGAGCGGCACGATGACAGGACTTCAAACGCGACGTCGACGAAATCGGGCGCCGGGCGCGACGCCATGTTCGAGAAGGGCGAGATCGATCGTACATCGAGCAATCGCAGCGCCGACGTTTCCCGGATTGCCCAGGCTAATCAGGGCAGGGCTATTGTCGGCGACAGTCAGGAGCGTGGCCGCGATCGGGCGAAGGAACGCGATCCGGAAAAGCAGCAGGAGCGCCAGATCCCATCTCGGGTGGTTCTGACCCCGCCGAAAGACCGGGATCGCGGCGATCGCAGCCGGTAATACGGGGGCGGGCCTTTTGATGTCTATGCGGCCAACGCCGACCATTTTTCGCCGACAAACCTGGTTTCGGCGTTATGAGCATTGCGAGGGCTGTGATGGCAAGCGCGTTGCCAGGCTTGATCCTTGCCGGCTTTGCTCTATCGGTTCTCACCGGCAGCGGTGAAGTCCAACCTGCCGCAAGCTTCGCCGAACGATGCACGCTCTATTTCTCCGGCAACGTCATCCTCGCTGACGTGCCTGTCGCCAGAACGCCGGAGCAGATGGCCCAGGGGCTCATGTTCCGAGAAGACGTCGGCCCGGGAATGCTCTTCTCCTGGCCGTCGCCCAAAGAGCGCGTGTTTTGGATGCGCATACGCACGTGCCCCTTTCCGTCGGCTTCATCTCGGCTGGCGGCAAGCTGTTCGCCGTCGAGGACATGGCGCCGAACACCGACGACTATCACTACTCGGCAGGACCGGCGACGGATGCGCTCGAACTCGCCCAGGGCCAATTTGCTCGGAAAGGCCTGAGACCAGGTTCCCGTTTGCTACGCCGGAAATGCCGTTCTGATCAGTCGCTCGGTCATACGCAAACAAAAAGCCCGCCAGGGGCGGAGATCCGGCGGGCTGATTAGAGAAGGCAAGCACGGGAGGGAGGTGTACCGCCTTTGATGTCGGCATCGTATCTGGGAGGAGGAGATAGCCGACGACCGAGATGTAAGTTCGGACGCTGGATTTGCCAAGTTGCGATTTTGCATAGCAACCCTGCAAAACGATACGAATGCGAGCCACTTGCCCACTAGGCATCGACGTAACCGGTTGGTTCTCTGCACGGCTTTGCTAAATCAGACGGCATTTCACTTTAGATTGGACGAGTTTGGTTCGAGTACCAGCTCAATGCGCGGTGCTGACCATACATCGCATCAGTGATTGTTTAACGAGAAATATGCAATCTAAAGTTGCATAAGATATATTATGGAACTAAGCTATTGATATTGAACATGAAATAGAAACAATTTCACCCGTGATTGATCGATTCCTTTGGCCAATCTTGTCAGTCCACGACCGGCCGCTTTGCGCCCCCCCCCATTCAGGACGCTGAGGCAAGATTTTGGTACTCCTGAAAGCGCACATCTTGGCGGGATTGTCGCCGCTATTCGGGGGGATATCAACGAAGCTGGCCCCTCCGGTGTCGTCGGCCTGCATCTTTGATAATGTCCTTCATCACATATAGACCATCGGATGTTTATGCGAATGACCGACGATCCAAAAATGCCGATCACTCCGCCGGCGCCGGCAGCGGGTCGAGAGATTCTCCGCAACGTGGTTGAAGCCGCGGCAGAGACGCTTCCTGGCGCCGGCATGTTGACCGCGATCTACCGCACGACGTTCCCATCGCAGTCCGACCGTCAACGCGATGATTGGCAGCACGCCATTTCCGAGCGAACGAATGAGCACAGTGAGCGACTGGATCGCCACGAAGCAATGCTTTCTCCCGCTGCGGATGCGTATTCCGGGACGGCCGCGAGGCTCGTCGAAGCGGTCGCGCATGCGTGTCCCGATGGGCTGGCAGAGCATTTCTGGGATATCGAGGACATCGTGCAGATGGTGCCCGACGCGAATCCGTCGGAGGTCGAGGACGCAGCTCTGGAGCTTTCCGCCGCTGGATATCTGGAGGAGCGGCACCTGACAAGCGCACATCGCTTCCGTCCCACGCAGCGCTTCTATGAGCAATTCGATCACCAGGTCATGGGATGGAACGGCACCCGAAAAGATGCGGCGTTTCTCGCATCGTTGATGATGCAACACGACACCGGTGACGCCACGGATCTTCACGAACGCTCCGGATGGCCTTTGCGGCGCTTCAACCCCGCGCTGGAGCATCTTAAAGCCGAGTACCCGCGGTGGCCGTGGCGTCCGCAATATCACTTTGATTTTCCGTCAGCCGGCCTTGTGATCGGAAGGCCCGAAACAGTCGGGCTGCGTCGGTTCGTTGACGCAGTGGCCCGCGAGGCCGGCCGGTGAGCCAGCTAATACAGGTCAGGGACTTGCTGTGCCGCAGCTCGTTGAAGCTGGCGGCGAGCGGGTTCGCTTGCGCTTCCTTGAGTTCTTCGCGGCCAATATCCGCAACCCGAACACGCGTCGCGCCTGTGCGCGCGGGGCCTTGGGTTTTTCAGCTGGCACACCGCAGGTAGGTGCAACAGCTCGCAGACATCCACCCCATCCATGTCGCCGCATGGATAGGTGGGAAAAACGCATTCCGCCCCGACGGTCAAGCAGGGCCTCTGCGCTTAAAGAATGGCGACACCCTCGAAAAAAGCCGCTGCAACGGCGAAACCATAGCTCTACCCATACCACCGCAGTCATGATACGAAACCAATGTTCTTTCTTTGTTCTGGAGCCGATTTAGACTATGAGCATCTGCAGGCCGCCGGCCGAGCAGCCGGGAACGCGTTTCGGGTGGTAAACATTGATGTGTGGACGCCGGTCTCGCCGCCTTCATTGATGTTCCAAACCCGTCTATGCTCTATACAGTGAGGGGACGTGTCTAACACCAAACAGATATTGGCGATGTTGCGAAGTCGCGTCGAAGGCGACGACGAGCTGTTCTATTCCATTGCGTTGCAGGTCGCGGCTTCCGAGGCGAGGCAGGGACACCGCAGCGTTGCGGAAGAGTTGCGCGCCGAGGTGGAGAAAGCCCGCGTGGTAAAGCCACGCGGGCCATCCGTCGCCATTCCGTTCGGCCTGCCGCGAGGCAACTTGGAAGGTCTCCTCGAACTGCGGGAGCCACGGCTCAAGCTCAAGGACGTTGTGCTCGATGCGTCGCTTACCAAGCATATGGGTGACGTTGTCCGCCAGCAGCGCCGGCGGGATTGGCTCAGGGAGCACGGCAAGAAGCCGTCGCGCCGTCTCCTCTTCGTCGGGCCGCCTGGATCAGGCAAGACCATGTCGGCCGAAGCGGTCGCGGGTGAGCTGGGACTACCGCTTTTTGTCATTCGTCTTGAGCAGCTGATTTCCCGCTTCATGGGCGACACCGCAGCAAAGCTGCGACTGGTGTTCGACGAGACTGCGCAGCGGCGCGGCGTCTATCTGTTCGACGAGTTCGACGCCGTCGGCGCGCACCGGACCGCCACCAATGACGTAGCTGAAATGCGACGCGTGCTGAATTCCTTCCTGCAGTTCATGGAGGAGGAAGCTCCGACCGATAGCGTCATCATCTGCGCGACCAATCACCCGGGGTTACTCGACCGCGCGTTGCTGCGCCGGTATGATCAGGTGCTGGAATTCAGGCCGCCGTCGAACGATCAGATCAAGGACATTCTCTTGCGTAACCTGCGTCCGATGAAGGCGCCGCGACTGGCATGGGCGAAGATCCTGAAGGCCGCCGGCGAGCTCAGTCAGGCCGAGCTTGCGCGTGCCGCCGATGACGCGGTCAAGAACGCGATTCTCGACGAGCGCAACACCGTCTCTTCGGAGGATATCCTCGTGCTACTCGAAGAGCGGCATCGCATGCGCAGTGCATTTCTGGATGCAGCGAAGTCCTAGTGCATGGCGACACGCTTTTCGCTCCCCCACATTGATATTTCGGCAAACTACAGCAGCAGCGCGTATACCGGTGAGGGAAGCGGTCGCAGCAACAACGTCCGAATCCGCGATGAGCACGCGGCCCGCCTCCAGAATGAACTCGACGCAGCCCTCGCGGTCGTCGACCAGCAACGAGCGGCAGACCCGAGGTTGCCGCCTGCGCAGGGTGGCTATATCGAAGTAGAGCTGCGCCGCGGATCGAGCCCTGACATTCTGGAGCGCAGAACACTTGGACTGCGACCAGGCGCCGTCAAGGATAGGCAGGCGGCCCGTCTGGTCGGTCTCTATATACCGGATGACGCTCGCGAGGCGTTTGCCGCCATACTTGCGGATTATCGAAGCGGGCCGCTGACACCGAAGGGTGAGCCCCACCACAAGTCCACCGTCGAACCGATCGAGGCCTTCCGCCGTGCACGTCTAGAGACGTTATGGACGGACGATCCGCAGGCGCTTCCCCTCGATCCGCAGTACCAGATGTGGTGGGCGATCTGGGTTTCGCGTGGGCAGGAACTGGAGCTGGAGGACATCGCGCAGCGTTTGCGCCTTCGCGCAGGAGCCCGCGACAGACGACTGCGATTCCCCGAGGTCGTTATTGTTCCGGTCTATGCCACCAGGGCCGAGATCGAGCTGATGATGTATGCGACCGGCGTCATCGTTGAGCTGCGCCGGGCAACCGATAATCCTTCATTCTTCGTCGATGACGTACGCGAGGAGCAACACGAGTGGAATGAAGAACTTGCCGGACGGATCGAATGGCCTGGACAGGACGTGCCGTCGGTCTGCCTATTCGATACCGGCGTCAACCGCGCCCACGTCCTGCTCGAGCCTGCCCTGTCGATCGACGACATGCATGCGGTCAGGCGTGGTTGGGGCGTGGACGACCATGACAATCACGGCACCGCCATGGGCGGTATCGCTTTGCATGGCGATCTTACCATCCCGTTGGGAGACAACGCGCCGCGGACGCTAACGCATCGCCTCGAGTCCGTAAAACTCCTGCCGCCTGGAAGGGCAGACCCAAACGATCCGAACTCCTATGGATCGGTCACGCAGTCGGCGGCCGCCCTTCCGGAGATCCAGCGGCCGGAGCGCACACGCGTATTCTGCATGGCTGTGACCAATGACGGGGTGTCAGGCGCGCGTCCCTCGACTTGGAGCTCCGCCATCGACCAGATCGCCGCGGGGACCATGCCGGGCGACAATGAGAATTCGCCGAAGCGGCTCGTCGTGCTTGCGGTCGGCAACACCAAACCGGTCATGCAGTTCCAGCAATTGCTGGACAATGATAGCTATCCCGCGCAGGATCCGGCGCAGGCGTGGAACGCCCTAACGATCGGGGGGTACACGGACCTCGACCAGATCCGCGGCGCCGGATACGAGGATTGGACTCATCTCGCCGGCGTAGGTGAGCTGAGCCCCCATAGCCGGACGAGCGTCGACTGGGGTACGCGAGCGCCGATCAAGCCAGAGCTTATGCTCGAGGCGGGAAACCGCGCGGTGAGCCCAAGTCGCCGCGACATCGTGACCCTCGATTCACTCTGCCTGCTCAGTACCGGTCGCGACGTAGCGGCCGCGCCGCTGGTGCCTTTCCATGCGACAAGCGCCGCCACGGCGCAGGCTGCCCGCATGGCGGCGCAGCTGACAGCGGCGCATCCGGATTACTGGCCCGAAACCATTCGCGCCCTGATGGTGCACAGCGCTGAGTATACGGAGCCGATGAAGGCGCTGTTCGCGGCCGAGACCAATCTGCGCAATCGCTACGACATCGCGAGGCGATTCGGGTATGGCGTGCCGGACATCGATCGCGCGACGGCCTCCGCGCGGGATCATCTTGCGCTTATCGCGCAGACCGACATCCAGCCCTACCGGTTGGAGGGCACGAGGAAATTCAACGAGTGCCATTACTACACCCTGCCCCTTCCTGCAGCCGTCCTTGAGGAGCTAGACAACGAGATCGTCGACCTCAAGATCACCTTGTCCTATTTCGTGGACCCAAACCCAGGCTTCGCGGCCAACGTCGACCCGTTGCGCTATCAGTCGTTCGGCCTGCGGTTCGATCTGCGGCGCAAGGGCGAGTTGCTCGCCAATTTTAAGCGAAGGGTCAACGCGGCCGAGCGTGATGTGCGTACCCAGCGTGCGCCCCGTCATCCTGACGACAACCGTTGGCTACTGGGCCCTGACAGCATTTCCGCAGGGTCACTGCATTGCGATACCTGGAGCGGGCCGGCCGTAGACTTGCTGGGCCGCGACGTGCTCTGCATTAAGCCAGTCGGGGGCTGGTGGAGGGATCGCGCCCGCGCCGCCATCGTGAACCAACGCGCGCGTTATGCCCTCGTGGTCACGCTGAAGGCCCGGCGTACCGATATCGACCTCTACACACCGATTGTGTTATCGATCACACCCGGACAGGCGGTCCGCAACGAAGTGCTTGTCGAGCGCTGACACCACGGCGCGCCGCTCCCGCTATGTTCCGGATGCGACATACACTTCCATGCACTCAACTATCTTGGTCAAGGAGGAAATCCGTTAGCCCAAAGCCGCTTCAGGTATGGCCGCCGACATATTGCCGTGTTCAATCTGATCGCAGTAGCGCATGAACGCGGAAACGCTCGCGGCTGAGCGGTCCTCCTTCGCGAAGAACTCCTCGCGGCGGGCTTGAAGGACGGAAGCGAAACACTGCGAGAGCTCGCAATTGAAGAGCTCGACCGCCTCGTCCGGCCCGTGCGCCTTGTTCTCGTTGATCCTGAAGTTACTCGCCTGCAGCGCCTTACGAAGATCGGCATAGGCCGCTTCGAGCGCTGGCAAGTCGTCGGACGACAGCGCGATATCGTCCATATAGACGCTCGCCGTAACCACCGCCGGCAACACGCGCAGGAAGGCTCCTGCCCCTGAGCGCATTAGGACCAAAGTGGCGAGGATCGGCGACTGGACGAATCCGTAAGGCAGTGCGTGGCCGGGCTCCCCGAAAGGATTCTTTACACAGGACCATTTCGCGAGGTAGCCCGCTTTTCCGATACCGATCGCATGCAGCTCGCGCGCGACGCGGTTGCGGCCGATGCCGTAGAAAAAACGTTCGATATCGACCCGGGCGAAGTAGCGATGGTCCCGATGTGCATGCAGCGCCGCGACATGCCCGCCTTTGCGGAGATGGTAGTATATATCCTCGAAATCGGTCGCGGCTTCGACCTGGGCCTTCAGTTCGCGCCCGATCGCTTCGCATCGTTCGCTCGGAACGAAGACGGGCTTGCCCTTACGCAGGTAGGAGTAACGGTAGGTTTCGAACTTGACGGGCATAGTAGTTGACGACCTTGCTCATGAGATCAAGCGACACGTTGACCAGCTCGAGGACGAGCACAATCACGGGAAGCAAGCTCAGAGCAAGGCGCGTGAGATTAGGCTTTTTACGCATAACCCACCTCCATGTTCTCGTTCTCCGGCAACCTGCAACTCTGCAACACAGAGTCGTCAACTGAGAGAACCTAATGGCCTCGAAGCGGGTCTTGGGGCATCCCGTAAGGTGTGCTTAAGGACCGCCGGGTGAGCTGTAGGTTATCGCCGGCAACGTGGAAGATGACGTAAAGACAGCGCGCAAATCTTTCAAGTGCGGGGATCACAAATTTCAGTCGGCTCACCCGAGCAATCGAACGTCCAGATTAAACGGTTCGATCCGCTCGATTCTGACTGCCGCAGCCGCGGGATGGCGATGGTTGACAATAACGTTCCAGTCGGGGCTGCCGGCCACCGCCACGATCGCCGACGGGACAAACAGAAGCGCGTGTTCAAGCCCGGCCAGCCACTCGTCTCCCATCCGCTGGGTGTCAGCTTCCCTGCGGCGCCAGTCAGCGGGTAGGTCGGACAAGGCCCGTTGCGTGAGCGGCGTCTCGTCGGGAACGTCGTAGAGGACCATTGCAAGCGCCGGCAGCAATGCCGGATCCTCGACGTGGACAAGCTTTTCAAGGACGCAAAGAGACGGCGATGTGGCCGTATAGGTCACCGGACGGCCGACGGTGTTCCAGCGTCCGTTGAACAACAATCCGTACCCGCCATCCATGGCGGCTGCGAATTGCCGGCTGGAAAGCCCCCAGAGCTGCATCAGGCGGCAGCACCCCAAGCGATCTTGCCGAGGATGGTTTCAATGACCCTCGTGCCCGCCTCAGTTTGTGCCACCGTCAGCGGGGTTTCGCCGCTCAATTCCGCCAGTTCCTTGCGCAGCCAACGATTCGCCTTCGCGGGATCTCCAAAGGTCTCCTCCGCGAGCGACTGTATACGGGCGAGCCGCACGGCCCGGTCGGATTCGTCGACCGTCAGGGGCTCGTTCTTCTCCGCGCGATGCCGGCGCGTGCGTTGCGGAATGACGAAGCGCTCGATCTCTTGTTCACTGAGCCCGGCGAGAGACAGGCCCTTCAGCGTCGCAAGCGGAAGCCGCCGGCGCACCAACATCGCAAGGTCCGCCTGCGACCGAACATCGGCTCCCAGCACCGCGGCGCCGCCGAGCTTGCGTGCTACATCGTCAATGAGTGCAACAGAGGTGCTCATATTCAATCTCCGGCAATATGCCGAGATATTTAAGGCATCTTGCCGGAAATGCAATCCCATGCAATGGATTTCTGACATCAGCCGACGTGCAGCAGTCTCGGGTCGCACCACGTTCAGACAGCTAATTTACTCCCCTCGCCGACCGGATCCATCACTAATGCGGCATGGCCGCGAACAAGCTCCTTGGTCTCCTCGCTTTCCATCCGGTCGATCGTTGCCCGCCACATCGACTCGAGACCGTCATTCAGGGCGAGCGCATCGACATTTTCGACGCCCTTGGCGCTCTCGTCGAGCATCGCATGCAACGCCGCGTTCATCTTGCCGAACTGGCTGCTCACCTCCTGCCATTTCAGGATCGGTGAGCGCACAACGTTGGCCTCGTGCCTCGTCACGTCCTTTCGAGATCGTGATGCCGACCGATCGTGGTGCCTGGGCGGGACGTAGCTCTCTTTCAGCAACGCCTGCACATTGACCTCGAGCTCATCATCGTCGGCGCGATCTGCCGCCATGAGATCGCCCATATCAACATCCGGAAGATCGGTGTCCTCCAAGCGTGGGCGCTTCTGATCGGCATCCGCCGTCTCGGCCACATCGCTACTGTTTCCGGCGTGCCACCGTCGCCTGGTTGCCGTGTCTTCGGCCGAAGCCTCCGATTGCTGCGGCGCCTCCCCTGGCGTTACGCCCGGAACGCGCGTCGCATCGAGGTTCAGCCTGATCGTCAGCTCGTCGAGCGATGAGAAGAAGATGTGCCGCTCGCCGTCGACATCCTGCCATAGGAAATCGACCGGGCGTGGCCCCGTGGGCGTCTTCAACGCCGCGCTGGTGACGCCGCCGGCTTTCAACGCGGCAACCCGCCGCTGCACGACCCGAGCATCCGGATGGAGCATCTGACGCGTCATCACCCCTTTGAATGCCGCAGGCTTTGCTTTGAACTGCGCGTCGTCCTCAAGCGTCCAGGCCCTCGGCTGGATCTGTGGCTTTCGGATTTCCCGGTATTTGTCCATCGCCCGGAATTGCCGCTCGCCACCGGAATCGAGTTTCATGATGCGCATGATCGGCATGCCGGTCACCTGCAGGATCGCCTCCTCCGGCTTCATCTGCATCAGGGCGTGAACCGGCAGCAGTTCCACGCGCATCGGCATCATGGAGCCGCCACGGTCACGGCGGCCATGACGGTATGAGTATGACGGCTGGGGCATCAACTTTGTGTCGACGCCTGCAATCTGGGACACGGCCTGCGCATCCTCGACATTCTGGAAATTCATGTAGAGCTTGATCGTCGACGTCCCCATCAGGATCTTCTGGCCCGGTCGCTGGTAAAGCCGCTCCAGTTGCGCGCCGTCCTGCAGGATGAACACGAACCGCACCCCGTTCTTGCGGATCAGCGGCGCCAGCGTCAGCACCGTGTCAAGTCGGCCGCCATTGCCGAACTCGTCGAGCATCATCAGGACCTCGTATTCGCCATTGCGCAGTGGGCCGAGCTGCACGAGGTTGTCGGCCATCTGCTGCACGAAGATCGAAATCAGCCGTTCGTACATCTGGATGACGTTCCAGTCGGCCTGCAGGTAGATGACCATCCTGCGCTTGCGGATCTCGGTGATCGGGATCGTCGTCACCGACGTCATCGCCTCGATGAGCTCGTTCTGCAGGAAATTGAACTTGGCGCCGATCTCGGCCGCTATCCCCTCGCCCAGCTTTTCATGGCGGCCGATGAACTTTGTCAGCTGCATGCGCGTCTGGTCGGACAGATGATCGCCGTATCGCGACAGGAGCTGTGCGATCGCCGTGCGCTCGTCCGACATGGAATTGAGGATGCGATAGAGCTCGCTCAGCGACTTGCGCGTATCCGGACACTCGATCACAAAGCCCAGCATGGCGACCAGCAGGATCCTGGCGCTTTCCTCCCAGAAATCGTTCGAATCCGAACGCAGCCGTTCCGGCATCAGCATCTGCGCCAGCTTCTGCAGATCGGTGATGCGGTGATGCGGATCCTTGCTGATCACGTCCAGCGGATTGAAGCAGTGCGTTCCATGCTGGCCTGGCGCCAAGAGGTAGACTTCGTAACCCTTCTTCTTCATGTAGCCGGAGGTTTTTTCGTAGAGCTCCCCGCTCATGTCGAGGATGAACATCGATCCGGCGTAGTTCATCATCGTCGGCATGACGAAGCTGCGCGACTTGCCCTGCCCCGGCGAGCCGATCACCATGACATGCTGATCGCTGTCCGAGCGCAGAAGCATCCCCTGCTTGTATCCGAGCACGATGCCGCTCTTTTCGCGCAATCGATAGTCCGCGGCATCCCGCAGCGTCGCCAGTCGGGAATGACCAAACACCTTTCGCTCGCGCTGAATCACCGCCCTGACGATCGGGAATCCGATCAAAAATCCTGCCGCGGCCAATCCGCCCAGGCTGGCGAGGACCGTCAACTTCGCCGGCTTGATGAGCTGGCCGGCGGCATTGGTGCCGCCGAAGGGCGCCTGGTACATGGCGGTCAGCGCGGTGCCGTAGTAATTCGCGACGGCGTCCAGCGTCAGGCCATTGGTGGCGATCAGGTAGAAGGCCACGCCGTAGACGACGACACCCGCCCAACAGGCCGCGAACACCAGGCCGGACGTTGCCAGCAGACTGAAGATCGACCGGACATGCAACAGGTAGAGGATCAGGCGCGACAGCGACCGGCCGCCCTTCAACATCCACCAGGTCAGCCAGACATAGATGAACGGAAACGCGACAAGGAGGGCGAGCAGCGACAGCCCGATCGTGTTGCGCGTGAACACGATCACCATGGTCTGCCTCGCCCCATCCATGATCGGCGCGCGGCTCAGATAGTCGATGAACGACGCCTGGCCGAACGACGTCGAGTACAGGTCGTAGATGAAAACGAATGTCGTGAGCCACATCAGCCCTGCGACCACGATGACAACCGGAAAGGTCAGAAACGAAAATCGCCGCAGCGCCGTCGGCCGTTTCGGTCGCGGCACCTCGTCCATAGCGGCGCGCAACGTCGCCGCATCGATCTCGAAGGGGTCCTGCAGCAACCCGCTGTCGTCGGAGAACCTGACCGGCCCGTCATTCGCTGCCTGCCGCGTCGTCTTGACCTGCCACTGCGCCTCGTGTGCGGTGTGGTCCGCCGCGTGCCGAGGCGCGTCGTCAAAAGACCTGGCTGTGAACCTTTTCGCCATCTTCGTTGACCTCGTCCCGAAAATAGATCTCGCTCACCCCCCGGCTGACCGTTTCGTCGCCCTTGCGCAGCTGCACCACGATCGGGATGATCGAGCGGATGTATTTGAGGATGTCATCCCGCTCCATCCGCACGCCGGCGTTCACGATCAAGGTCGACAAACGGTTGAACGCCTGATGCGGCGAATTCGCGTGGATCGTGGTCATGGAGCCGGGATGGCCCGTATTGATCGCGTTGAGGAAGTCGAAAGCTTCCGGGCCGCGCAGCTCGCCCATAAATATCCTGTCCGGGCGCAGGCGTAGCGCCGTCGCCAGCAAGTCTGCCATCGATACCTTCGCCTCGCCCTGGTCTCCTTTCGAGACCAGAAGCGACACCACGTTTTCCTGCCGAGGCTCCAACTCGCGCGTGTCCTCCATCAGGACGAAGCGCTCGTGCATGGGAATGGCCGTCAGCATCGTGTTCAGGAACGTCGTCTTTCCCGAGGACGTGCCGCCCGACACCAGCATGGAGCGATGCTCCGAGGCCGCGAGCTCCAGGAACTGCCGCACCTGCCTGCTGCGCAGCAAGGCCGACAATTGCCGGTCGACCTCGTCCATATCGTCGTCTCCCGTCACCTTCACATGATCGAAGGCGCCGCGCTTCTCGTAGTCCTCCAGCGACAGCCGCCGGATGAACTGCTTGCGGATCGAAAACGCATGGCCTGTGGCGGAAGTCGGATGAAGCACGAACTGGACGCGTTCGCCGCCCGTCAGGACGGCCGAGAGCAACGGGTTTTCGCGATTGATCACCTGGGCCGTCAAAGCAGCGGACCGTACGGCCATGTTCTCGACCGAATGTTCGGTGAGGGCCGGTTCCTCGATCTTCTGCATCACCAGGCTGCCGCCTTTTTCCAGCCACAGCTCCCCCGGCTTCTGGCAGGAGATTTCGACCACCTCGGGATCATCGAGGTATGGCCTGATCGGCTTCAGCGCCTCGCCGAGCCAATGAAGATCGATGTCCCTTCGGCTGGTTGCTGCATCGACCTTCTTAAGCGGAGTCACCACCTTCTTGTCGAGCAGTGCGTCTACGCGCGTATCGTTGGCAGAATCCATCGCTACTTGCCTACCCGCTTCGACCTTTTCAACCGCTCGAACTCTTCAACGACCGGGTCTGGGTACAAATCGGAGAAATCGAGATCACGCGTGACGAAGACGTTGATGTCCGACCCCTGGTCGATATGGATCGTCGGCCTGATATCCTTGGTATTGCCGAAAGCCTCAGCGGCCATCTGCTGGATGCCGGCTGCGATCGTCTGCGCCGCAATGCCACGAGCCTGCTCTTCCGGTGTTTGCGTGCTGCTTTGCGGTATCCGCGTCACCGAGCCATCCGGATTGACGATCGTGATGTCGTTGTTGCGATCGGGATTTCCGAGCGTCGCCACATATTGCGCCGCCCCGCCGATCATCGTGAGCAGCGCCGGCGGGCCGAAGCGCTCCCAATATTTCCGGTCGACCTTCCCTGTTATGCCGGACCGGCCGAGCCGGTCCGTTCCGAACGAACCGAGCTGGACCGAAACGCCGTCGCCGCGGATCATGCGCGTCCAGACGATGAAAACCCGCTCCTGGCCCTGCTGAATGTCGGCCTTGTAGTCGCCGATCAGGCTCGATCCGGCCGGAATCAGGATGCGGCGGCCGTCGAAAGAGTAGACGTCGTCTCGCACGCTTGCCTTCGCCATGCCGGCGAGGTCCGAGTTGATCGCGGTTTCCAGCGTTCCCCTGATCATTGTGCCCTGCGCGATCCAGGCGTCGGTGCGATTGTTTTTCACCGCCCGCGAAACCGTGACGTCCTGGTTGCCCATCGCCGCCAGGAAAGCCCTGTTGGCATCTCCTCCCGTGCCGTCGCGGCCGCTAACGCTCGCGCCGCCCTCTGCGGAGAAATCTTCGCCGCCATTCAGGCCGGCCAGCCCTTGTGCATCACCACCCAGCTGCGTGGATGCCTGCGCCATATCCGTGCCCTGTTGGCCACGCGACTGGTCGTAGACCATTGCATTCGCCTTCACGCGCTCGAGCAACTTCTGCTGGCGTTCGAGTTCGATGCACTTCGGGTCGTCCGGATTGTTTCCGTTCGAGCAATCGACCGGCTTCTCCAGCACCGGCGGCAACTCAACCTGTTCCACCGGTGGCGGCGGCGGTGGGGGTGGCGGCGCCTCCGGCACCACCACGGTGGGGATCGGCGGCGGGGGTGGCGGCGTGTTGAAGCCCGGGCTCTCCGGTGCTCTCACCGGGGCGAAGGTCTCGGGTTCTGCCTGGTTCGTCGCGATCTTTTCCTGCGGTGTCGAGAAGGCCAGGTAGAGCACAATCCCAACGCCAAAGAGCGCCACCAGCAGCGCCAATGGCCGTCCGATGCCTATTCCGCGACGCCGCACCGCGCCACCAATTGCGGCTTCGTTTTCGATGCCATGGCTATATTGCGGATCAGACATCGGCCTACCTCATGCTCCTGTCCGGAGGGCGGCTCGAATACGCCCCTCGCTTTCCCAACGGCTTCGGCCCGACCACGCCCTCGATCGGCGCCGGCTCGTCGGCCGGCCCCGTGCGCAGATTGAACAGGCAGGTTTCCGTCTCCGTCCCAAAACGGAGCGTCCATTGGCGCGACACCGCGTCGATCACGATGTAGTCCTGCTCCCGGCGGTAGTTGACCAGCGACTCGCGCCGCTTCCTGTCGACAACAAAAATCGCCGGCGTGTCGCCCGAAAACTTCATGAAGGTCTTGATGCCGTCGTCGAACACCCACACCGGTTTCGCGCCGGGATCGCCCTTGAAGCCGTAGTCATAGTTCACGTTGTCGCGGCGGATATTCTTGATGTTCGGATTCTTCTGCGCCTCCTGGGCCTGCTCCCACAGCTCCGCCATGCCCTTCATCCCGACATCCTCAGGATAGGAAAATCGAAGCTTGTAGGTCTGATTCCGCTGGCTTTTGGAATCGTTGACCAGCAGCTCGAACGAATAGGTGCGCTTCGTCGTGATGACCGACATATTCGTGGAGGCTTCTTTTTCCATGGGCTTCAGCGTAAGCGAGCGACGGTCGGCCGACGTCAGGATCTGCCAGGAGACCGTATCGCCGGCGACGACCTGCGTGATCTCCTCGTCCGTCCCGAACAGGATCACCGTGACCATGCCGTAGGTGCCGGTGACCTCGAACACCTGCTCCGAGGAATAGGGAACCGTGCGAATGCGAGGATCATAGCGTCCTGGCTGCGCCACCAATTCCGCGTGCGCGAGTGCCGTGCCGAGCAGGACCGCCAGCGCTGCCAGTCCCACTCTCCTCATTGCGGCAGCCCGCTTGGCATCATTTCCGGAACCCTGGTGTAGTCGGTCACCAAGAAGCCCAGCGGATTGAACATCCGCACCCTCTGGCTCATTTCCAGATTGCCCTGCCGATAGCGGATCGTCGCCGACCACCGGCCGACTTTGGCCATACCGCCTTGGCGGCGCTCTTCCGTCTCGAAGCGCACGTTCATGGTCTCGTTATTCAGGGGATTGACGGACAAGAGGTTCACCCGGACGTCTCCCTCCGCTCCGATCCTCTTGACCGGCGACTTCGGATTGCCCGGGTTCATCAGCTCTTCATAGTCGCGAAACGCCCGCCCGTTCGGGTCCGACCACAACTGGATCATGTCGAAGGTGTCGGCGAGATACCTGGGATCGTAGGTCTCCCGCTTGATCACGTAGTTGCCGATGAAGGCTGCCCTCACCGCCTGTAGTTCGGAGACCGACCTGTCATGGTCGAGCGTGGTCACCGTCTCCATGTAGCCTGTTGTCTTATCGACGATCAGCGGCACCACCTCGGTCGATTTCAGTGGGAACAACTGCGCCGACGACCAAACCGAGATGCCGGCGACGGCCCACCCGGCGATGGCCGCCAGACCGAGCACGAACGCAAGCAGGGAAAGGAGCGACCTCTGCCGCGCCCCCCATGTCAAATGCTGCTGATAGATTTCCTCAGGACCTGGGACTTTCCCGTCAGGCAGGCCGATCGTCTCTTTCCTCAACAATGCCACTCGAATTCATCTCCGCGCAAAACCGGGGAACTACCGCGAACCGTGTTCCGGATTTCTACCCGGAGCGGCCCCGCATGCGGCCGGCAAGCATCCGGCCCATGGCCCGAGTTCCTCGCCCCATGTCTCCCGCCATGGCCATCGTGCCGCGCACGGCGCCGCCGGTGATGCCTGCCGGTATAAAGCTTGTTGCGAGATTGGCAGCTCTAGAGCCCCGGTTCCTTGCCGTTTGCAGTGTTTCGCCTATACCGCCAGCAGTAGATATCCCATGGAACAACGTCCCATATGCGAACGACTGCGCCAATGACGGCACCCGGACGACGAACGCGGCGACAACCAGCATGTAGAGCACCAGGCCCGCCGCCACGCCGAAGGACTCCTCCTGCGTTGCCGTCGCAATCTGGATGGAATCCAGATAGGAACGCACAAAGCCGAAGCAGAAGCCGGCAATGATGTAGGAAAAAAGCAGCGTGAATATTCCGAAGGCTATGCCTTTGACCCAGCCCTCGAACACAAATCTGGTGATGCCGAAGAAATTGCAGAGAATGGCAATTGGCCCTACCGCCAGCATCACGGCGACTGTCATTTTTGCAAACAGCGTCACGCCGGTCAGGACCAGAAGCATGGGGATCAACCCGCCACCCACGATGAACAGATCGAGCAAGGCACCGACGATCGAGCCGATCCATCCGCCGGCCTGAGCGGTCGCGATCGCCGATGCGAATTCGTAGACTTTCTCGGCGACCTGACGGACCTGTTCCGCCATGTTGGCGCCGCCGGCAATCCCCGCCATGCGCGACGACAGCGCGGCCCCAAGCTGTTCCGGCGTCTCGAGGATCAGCTTGCCCACTTCCTCATGGAAGACCGACCAGGACATAACGAACGCATATGCGAGGGCGACCTTGCAGCCGGTGATGGCCATGTCCTGGAAGCTGATGTGGGTCCGGCCCAATGCTCCCCACAGAAAATAGATGATGAGGAACAGGGCCAGAAGGGAGGTGACCAGTCCCTTGTTTTCGGCAAACAGCCCCCAAGCCCGCTCGATCGTATCCTGGTTGATCTTGTCGAAATAGGTGAGCGCGGTTCCATAGAAATTGGTGAGCCCGTCCCGCGGATCCATCTGGCAACGCTCCGATCAGAACTGGTTCACCGGCCGCATGGGGCCACATTCATCGGTCAACTGCTGGACGAGAATCCCGCCGGCATCCCAGCGTCCGGGATCTCGAGCATACGCAAGTTCGCCAACCGGATTCTCGTCAGCCGAGCACTTCGCCAAACGCTCCTTATGGCCGGCGCAGCCGGCAAGAGCGATGAGGCAGGCCAGCAACGGGATGGAACAGGGCGGCTTCACTGCGACTGCGCTTCGAACTGTTCGAGCTGCTCCCTGACGGACTGGCCGTCCTGCTGCTGGCCGTTGCGTCTGCGCACTGCCCCCGCTGCGAAGGTCTTCAGGAATTGCGATTGCTCGGAGAGGGCTGCCTTGTACCGCTGCGATTCCAGCACGACGGCGCTGTTCAAGGCGCCGACCGCTTCGTTGGCGGTCTGGTTCCCCTGCAACACCATCTGCGTGTTCTGCTCCAGCGCGCCCTTCATATCCGGGGCGCTGCCAATCTCACCGGCGGCACCGGTGAAAGCGTCTGTACGCTTCTTCGACGCGGCGTTCATGGCGTCCGTCATCGCGGTCAGGGCCGTCACCGTCTGGACCCCCTGATTATAGGCCTGGTTCGCACCGGTGAGCTCGCCGCCGGTCACCGCGTCCTTCACCATCTTGACGAGGTTCAGGCCATTGATGACCTGGGCCGCCATGTTTTGAAACTGCCCACCAATCCCGCCGAACGATGCCTGATTTCCCTGCAGGATCGCCCCGAAATCCGGTGCCTGGCTCATCGTGAATCCGCCGCCGGTCGCCAGCGACGAGAACTTGCTGGCATCTTGCGTCCTGTCGCCGGTGATCGCCTGCAGCGTCCGCGTCGTGTTGTCCTTGATGATGGTCGTGTCCGACTGGATCTGCGACGTTAGCGCCTTGATCTTCTCGTTGACCGCGGTATTGGCGCCATCTGTCACGGGCACCTGTGCAAAGGCCGCCGTCGACAACAGCAGTGCGGCCGCACTTCCAAGAATGATCGTCTTCATCGGTTCACATCCTTCCGCTTCGTAATCGTTCAGTTCGCTCATTGCGCCCGCCGGCTGTCGACGATCGCGACCAGCCCGACCACGTCGTCGTCCATCGCCGCGAAGGTGGCGTTGAGGCCCTGTGTCCGCGCCTGCTCCTGCAGGTACCCAAGCAGTCGCTGGATATCGGACGTCGCCGATTGTGGTGGAACCGCATAGCAGCGCGTCGACCCCGTGTTCACCACCGTCGACGGACAAGCGATTTCGGCGATCTTGATCTCGCCCGAGCCGTCGCCGAAATTGCCGTTTTGACCGCTGCCCGATCCCCTCAGGAACGCCGACGCCTCTTTGAGTTGCCCAAGCATTGTCTGCTGCTTCAGCTGGTTCGCCTCGAGCGCCTTGCCGACGAGGGTATTCCATGTCTGGGCCCGCTCGAGCTGCGCCTCGGTGTTGCGGTCCACGGCCTTCTTTATGGCTTCGCCGCACCCTGCCGGCGCCGAAACCATCTGAGGGATCGGGGCTCCCATCGGTCTTTGATCGCCAAATTGCCGTTTGTTGCCATTGTAGAACTGGCTGACCATGTTCACGTAGTTCTGCGTCTCGCGGATCTGCGGAATGTTGCCGTTACGCAGCGATTGCCGATGCGGTCCTGCATTATAACCGGCCGCCACCAGATCCAGCCGCCCCGGATACATGCCCATGATCTGCTTGAGATACGTCACTCCACCACGGATGTTGTCGCGAAGATCATAGGGATTGACGCCGAGCTTGGCGGCGGTTGCCGGCATCAGCTGCATCGTGCCGAGGGCTCCGACTGCGGAAACCGCGCTTTGGCGGAAACGCGATTCCTGTTCCGCGATCGCCATCGCGAAATTCGGATCGACGCCCTGGCGCCGGGCCTCATCCGCCACCATTTGCCGGATTTGCTCCTGGGTGGCGTTGCGCGGATTGTTCGGCCCGACCTGATCGCCCCAACCGGCGCCGCCGCCGAAGGACGAGCAATCCATGCCGCCGACGCCCTGCCCCGGCGCATAGCTGTTCGTCGTATCACCCGAGTTGCCGCGCGCGATCTGCTGGTTCTTGCGGTAGCTGTCGTACCACTGCTGCGTCGTCTGCTGGATCCTCAGCCGGGCCGCGTCATTCACCGGTACCTGGGCATACGACGACGACAGCATCGCGCCCGCAAGCAATGCCGTCGCCATCGCCCCGCATAGCATCGGTCGCCGCATCGTCTTATTCCTTCCAGTCACAGAATTTGTCCAACCAGTCGCGCGGATCCTCGCCATATTCCTCGCGCAGCATTTCGACCTGGCGCACGGTGTCCTCCCGGCCGGACAGCACCTTCACGAAATCCATCATGTGGCCCATGTCGACACGGGCCACGACACTGTCGCGGGCGTGCTTGATCAGGACGAAACGCTCAGCCGGATCGCCTTCCTTGACCCAGGTGAATTCGGCATCCGACAGACCGAACGGCTTCTTGAGGCTGTCTTCGTCGGCCTTGGGGAACGGAAAGAAGATGTTCGTGCTGGTCTGCTCGATGATCGTGCGCGACACGCTCGACCGCACCACGTCGTCCGGTGACTGCGTGCCGAAAATGATCATCCCGTTGCGCTTGCGGATGGTCTTGAAATAATCCTTCATCGAGCGCTTGAACTCCTCGTCATCAAGGAGCTTCCAGGCCTCGTCCATCAGGTTGATCACCGGCGTCTTGCCGTCATAGATCTTGTCGAGGCGATGAAACATGTAGAGAAGCGCGGCCGTCCTGGCCTGCGGGTCTTCCAGTATCGAGGTCATGTCGAAGCCGATCATCGGCCTGGAAATGTCCAGACGGTCCTCGGCATTGTCGAACAGCCAGGCGTATTGCCCGTTCTCGACCCACTTATCGAGCCGAGCCATCAGGCCGGTTTCGGTCCGCTGTGAGCCGGCAAGAAGCGAGCGCAGTGCCGACATGCGTCGGAACTTCACATCGCCCGAGGACATGATCTGCTTGATGGCGGAGCGGATGATCTGCTCCTCCTGAGGGGTCAGGGACTCGCCCTCGCGGTTCGGCTTCAGCATGAAGCTGATCAGCCGATAGAGGAACACACGGTTTTCTTCCGTGTTCTCCATCATCAGAGGATTCCAGCCTGACGGCTCCCCCGGCTCCAGCGTCATGTACGCGCCGCCTGCGGCGCGCACCATGATGTCCAGGCCGCGGTCCTTGTCGAACACCACGGCCTTCAGATCAGGATTGACCCGATAGGCCTGATTGATCAGGAAGCCCATCAGCACCGTCTTGCCGGAGCCGGTCGGGCCGAAAACGGTTGTGTGCCCGACATCGCCCTGATGGAAATTGAAGAAGAAGGGCGTGCCCGACGTCGTCTCGAAAATCGTGATCGCCGGCCCCCAATGGTTGCCGTCGGGCCTGCCGTAGGGGTAGGCATGAAACGACGATAAGCCGGCGAAATTCAGTGTCGAGATCGTCGCCCGTCTGGCGATATAGGCCTGGTTGCCGGGCAACTGCGCCCAATAGCATGGTTCGCAATTGAGGTCCTCGCGCACATAGCTGGCGCCAAGGGCGCCGAACTCCGAGCCGACCACGGCCACCGCCTCGTCCAGCGCGTCAATGGTCCTGGCGATCGGCATGACCGTCAGATGGTGTTCCGCGTACGCCACATTCTTTCGCGCCAGCTGGTCGCGCGCGAAATCGAGGTCGCTCTGGATCGAAGAACCGCCTTCATCGGATTTCGACAATTGCCGGTCCAGACGATCGATCTTGTAGCGGGCGGCCTGGTCGTCAACGAAGGACAGAGATTGCGTGACCACCATCTCGAAGGGCTGCTTGAGCACATAGTCGAGCATTCCGGCGCCGGTCTCCGGCGGGTACTCCCGCAACGAGATCATTGCGGCATAGCGATCCTCGACCCGCGTATCTCCTTCCAGATGGAGCGTGCGATTGCCGAATGTGGTTCGCCGCGATGGCACCATCTCGTCGATCGGCATGTTTCCTAGATGCATCGGCCGAACTTTGCCGGCATTGAGCAGAGCATAGAAAAACTCACACTGCTCGGAAAACCAGACGACACGCGCATCCGGATCCACGACCATGTCTGCGCTGACGTCGCGATAGATCCGCCGGCCATCCGGCATGGACACCTCGACGCGCTTCACATCGCGCAATACCTGCGGACCGTATGGATCGAGGCTCTTCTCCAGCGCGCGCGTCGCTTCGAGCAGCTTGTCGCGCATATGGCGCAGTTGCTCCCGCGCCACCACAGTGCCGCCCGCACCCAGGATTCGGCCCAAAACGGTGCCCTTCCTGAACACCGGTCGCACCACGAGGGACACATAGGTGTCGTTGACGAACATCTCGTTCTTCGAGATGCTGGCCTGATAGACCTCGTCCATACGAGCCATGAAAGGATCGGCGAAGTTGCCCGGCAGCGAAGGCTTCACCTTGTGGCGCACGACGTGGGTGTAGACCGCAAAGCTTCCCAGGCTCGAAATCGCCCGAAATGCCGTGTTGCGCTGCCGTTGCAGCAGATTGACGTAGTCGATATCGGCCGTTTCGAACGAAAACCCGTTGAGACGCAGCGTCGTGACGAGACAGTCGTTCTTGAGCCGGATGATCCCGTTCTCGATCGGCGCGAAATACGGCACATGCGTCGATATCCCCTTGTCGGCGAAGATGTCCCATCCCCGACTGAGATTCGACCGCAAGGAGCTCGCAACCGTCGTCATTTGCCGTAGGTCCTGATCCGGCCTCCAATCCGCCTGCCGAGCGGATTGACGCCGCATGCACTGTGCTTCTGCAGGATGTCGAAGAACCACAGATCGATCTTCGTGCTCACCACGTACAGAACCGAATGCTGGACGATGAAGGCGGCCGGGAACCAGAGAATGGAACCGAGCGCCAGGAACAGCATGAGCGAGGTGAAGCACTCCGCGAGAAAGAAGGTGTAGGGGATGCCCATCACCGTCGGCGGCCGCGTCATCGCCAGGATGACGGGGTACGTGTCCACGATCTCTTCTTCGTCTCTGTTCGCCATGACGATGAAGGCGCCTACTGCGCGCCACCGGCCAGAAAATCGACAAGCTCGGCCGCCGCGAACATGCCGGCGAGCGAACCGCCGACCCGCAACAGGGCGCCCCAGCTCCAGTAGCCAAACGCCGCGGCGAGAAACATGCCGATAAAGGCGATCGCGCCGATGCTGCGCCCGAATGGCCCGGTGAAGAACTGGACGATACGGTCGGCGGCGTTCTGCAGGGCCTGCAGGTTCTGCGCCGCTGCCGGTTCGATCGCGGACATGAACAAGATCCCCGCGCTCACCGTCGCCATGGTTGAATGGACGATCACCCGCTTGCCGAGTGGCGAGTTCCACCCTTTCCTGGCAGCGTCTTTCAGCCCGCCGCAAAATGCCTTCACGCTGTTCATAGGCTGCCTTCCTCTTTTACTTTCACGGGGCCGTCCGGACCCGGTATCTGCTCAGCCGCATCCGTCCCCATGGGGCTTGGGTCATTTGTGGAAAACACCAGCATCGTCGATCGTGCGGGGCTGGAGACCTCTGGGTTCGCCGCTCTCCGCTTCTCACGTGCGTTGAGACCTTGGCGCACCCGTCCAACGGTCTGGATGTCGCCTTGCGCGTATGCGTGGGTGTAGAGACCCACCACGCGTGTCACATAGTCGGCCGTTTCGCGGATAAGCGGCAGCGAAGTGCGGGCGTCCACCTTCGGCTCGCCGGCGTTGTACGCCGCCGCCACGAGCAACGGGTTGGCATATTTATCGACCAGCACTTTCAGGAATTTCGCCGATGCGCGCACATTCTGCACCGGATCGGTCAAATCGCTCGCGCCATATGCGGCTCCCGTCTCCGGCAGCATCTGCATGATCCCGATCGCCCCTGCCCCGCTGATCGCCTCGGGATCGAAAGCGCCGTTCTCGGCCCGAGCGATCGAAAGCATCAAATTCGGATCGACGCCCTCTTCGCCCGCCGCCTGAACAATCAACCGTGCGACATCGTCAGGGATTCCCGCCAGCAGGTCGGGCCGAACTTTCGCGCCAACGTTGCCGATTGCCGACCACGGCATCACATCGGCGGCGTCTGCGGTGCTTTCGGCCGTCAGATCGTGCGGCGGCTCGACCCGAAGAGGCTCGGCCCGATAGGCAAAGACATTGGCGCTTGCCCGAACGGCCTTCACTCGGACCGGCACCAGGACAGCTTTCGCTGATGTACGCGGCGCCGCCGTTGCGGCTCCGGTACGGGCGGAAAACGCCTCATCGCTCAGCGGCGTCTCCACGCCTGAAGGTCGAGCCTCCAGACCCTCCCCGACAGCCTGCAGGGGTATCACCGCGCACAACAGTGCAATGGCCGTGAGGCCGTGAGCACTGGAAAATCGCGTCGCTCTCCTCGACAGAAACCGCATTCTTGACCCTGTACGGTGGACCTTAGATTGCACTCTAGTATAATCTAATTCGCAAAGGTCAAGGACAAACTGTCACTATCGTATAATTTAACTCCTGAGCTACCGATCGCATTCGCCGGTCTGAGTCTCCGATCAGGAGCCTTTTCGCTCCCAGGGATCACGCGTCCGCTGATAGCGCAGTTGCTCCTGGTCGCCGAGGAATTTGGCCAGATTGACCGCAGTTGCGCCTTTGACGAACACCGACCCCGCATCGGCCCCAGTTCGGTACCTAACGATGCGGCAGAGGTAGTTCGGCAATGGTCTGTTTACGCGCTCAATCTGGTAGCAACCCGTGATCTGATACTGATAGTCGTCGCTCAAGGTCTGGAACCGACGGTTCTGTTGCTGCACCGGACCGAGCCGATATCGCCGGTACTGTGACGTCGACGTTTGCACCAACTGGCATTCCGAGAACGTCCCGTATGCCTTGCATTGCGTCAGCTTCAAACCTGTCCATGGACGTGGAGCGGAGTAGCTCGACGGACCGACCGGTGACGCGCACCCTTCCACAGCCAAACCCAGTGCTATCGCCGCGATGACCGGCACCTTCATTCAACTTCTCCCCGCGTCGCAAGCATAGCCGCTCGCCATCAGCCCATTGACGATCTGCTCGAACGCGAACCGGCAAACGGGTCCTGCATCGTCAATGCAGCCCAGCGATGTCAGATCGATCTCCGCCAGCGCCAACTGCTCCACCATCGTTGCGATTTGCCTGCCCGAGACGGCGGACAGCGTCGACCACGCCTTCTGCGACCCGCGGTTTCCGAACATCGTCGACCAGGCGTAATGCCCTGCCGCCAGATCCAGCAGGATCTCGATACGTCCTTGCCCGCGGCTATCGTTATGGCAGGCGCCGCGCGCCACCACGGCGAATGACGGACCGATCGCCCGGTCGAAATCAATGACCGTGCCATCGTGAAACTTCGCAATGTCCGCCCCCTTGGCGACGATCATTCGCCGTTCGTTGCGCATCGCGCGCAGCGATCCCCACTGTACGAAATTCTCCATCGCAGTAGGTGCCACCGCGCCCAGTCCGGTTCTTCCGCCACAATGCTCGCACGCGAGCAACAGCTCATCCTTGGTGAAGCGCAGCCTTCCTTCGCTCATGGCGGTGATGAACTCGCACCGCTGTGGGCCGGCGCGCTTCCAACCGCATACGGCGCCATAGGTACCAAGTCGGTCCACGTCCCAATTCTCGGCCGTCGTCCCCTGTGATACCTGCGTGTTCGGTCCGAGCACCAGCCCATATCCGTCCGCCTGCGTCCCGCAATGCCGACAGTCGTATTGCAGCGGTACGAGATACCAATCCATCGACCACACTTCGCTCACGGGCGACTCTGTTCTCTCATTTCGCTCCGAATTCGAGCGTGCAGACGCTCAATGCAAACCCCGGCGCCTCCTCAAAATGTTACTATCGTATAATTTTAGATGGCGCAATTCCTATGCCGCTGGCAAGGCGCAGCAACGGCCTTTGGCCGTGCTGCTGCGGCCTTCAGGACTTGGCCTGCAAGGAGGAGGTGGGGCGTGGACCTGCCGCGTCAGCGTCTGGGGCGGAGAAACAGGAAAGCGCGCGATAAAAGGTGCGGCTTTGGCCGCGTTTGCGGCCTTGGACTTCACGGTCATCGTGATGCTGCTTCACAGGCGGATACCGTTAGTCGAAGATCCGCGTGGCAAGTCGATTCTGCTATGGAACTACCGGTTGGCAGTTACAGCCTGTCGGTAGCGGCCTGCACAGCGCTGCTTGGGATTCATGTCAGCAGACAGCGGCGTCAGCTAGCGCAGCCCCGCAGACCGTTCCCAAGCGCATTGGGATGCCCTTGAGTTGCGCTGACCAATGATCGTCTCATCGGCGAGGTTTTGCTTTTCTTGCTCCGTCTTACGCTCGTCGTCAAAATTTGAAGCCGGCCTGGTGCGCCGGCTGGTCGTCTCACCCGAGATCGCTCCGACAAGCGTCAGGCATGCCAGGATGGCGACAAGCTTCACCCAGAAGTGCTGGACAAGGAAATCATAGCCCCAAGAGCCGATCGCAGGGGCCCATGTCGCACCAATAGCGGACGACCCGATCCACAGAAGAAGCCAACCACCGAAGGCGATCCAGACGACGAGCATGACAAGACCGGCAAGCATCCAGAACGCCTGCACCAATTTTTTTATAGCCCTGATCATCGCCAATCGTCCGTATAATTTTACCGCGTCATGTGCCGGAAAAGCGGTTCCGTGCCTCTCGAAACTTGCACTATCGTATAATTATCGTCTATAGCATTTTCCCGTCGGTTGGAAAAGGCCGAACTGAAAAATGCGCGCAATTGCTCCAATTTCCATCTCTGTCCTCTTGGCTTCGGCCTCGACCGTCGCCGCCCAAAAGGCGACGGCGCCGCGTCGTGCCAAGTTTGTCGAATATTATCAGAATGCCTACGCAAACGGCCGCGATCTTGTTCCGGGGCCACAACGCGCGCCGGATCCGGCCAGTTTGGAGAAGGCCCTGAGACTCGAAACCGTCATTCCTGAAGCGGCATTGACCGGCAATGCGTTTGTCGATGCCGAAAACACCATCATCAAGCTGGTCGGCGCTCAGGGCTGCCAATCGACGCAACAACTGCAACTGAACGGGATGCGCGCGACGTGCACCATGCTGTCGCTCGCTGGACTGAATGCTGCTCTGCAAACGGCCGCAGCATCTGCGGGCGGCGCGTTTCCGTGCCATTTTCTTGGCGCGAACACCGGAAAACCTTCGGTTCGCTTTGCCGAATGCTTCTTCATCGGCGCTGACGATCGTGTCCAGCCGTTGTCGGAATACCTCATTCGGCGCGGATTGGCTTTCCCTACCCGGGCGCCTGACGGCACAGCGCTCTTCCCTGAATACGCCGCTGCCGAAGCCGCGGCCTCAAAGGCCCATGTCGGCATTTGGTCGAACGCCTCGTTCCAGCACCCCTATGGTGAACGGTACCGGCAAAGCCAGACGAATTGATGCAGGTCTCGACAATCATGCTTATTGCTATCGTCGCCCGTTCTCTTGTGTTCGCCTATGCGGCCGTTGTGCCGGCTGTTCAGGTGCCGGCGCGACCGGAGCCAGTTCCTGTCCAGGCGCAGGCGCCGGCGCCGGACGGAAGAGATCCGACCCCGTCGGCAGACGGGAACGGCAGCAAATTCGTGCCCTTTCCCATGACGGCGCAATTTGAGACCGCCGATAGCTGGATCGCGGATGGCAAGCGTTACCGGCTCTATGGCCTACAAGCCTGTCTGCGTGGCACGTCGGTGACGATAGCACCCGGCGTAAAGCGTGATTGCGGTGAGCTGAACCTGATCATGGCGCAGGCTATAGTCCGGGACAGCAAACCCGTCTGTACGACGATCCGGGAACTCGATGCCAGCAATCTGCTTGTTGTCTGTCAGACGACGACGGGAAAAACCCGCTACGACCTCGCGACCTTCATGATCGCGCAGGGATGGGGATTTGCAGCTGTCAGCTCGACCGGCCAGCTGGTCGTTCCGGGTTATCGGCTCGCCGAACAAGGCGCACGCGAAGCGCGCGAAGGGCTCTGGGCCTATTCGGATCTTCCCCATCCTGTTTCCATCCTCATTGGACAGGGTCAGCAGCAGTCCTCAAAAGACGTAGTCGGCAAGCAATGAAACCCCTCAACGGCATCGCGATCTTCGTCATGCTCGCCACGATATGGCCGGCGAGCGCGCAGGGCCCAGCGGACACGGTCCTGCCGAAGCAAATCTATGGACGCGTGCAGGTGCTCGACGGATCGACCATCGAGTTCATCACCCCTAAGAAGATCGTCCGCCTTGCAGGGTATCTTGCACCTCGGCTCGATCAGGTTGCCACGACCGAAAGCGTCGAATGGCCCGTCGGTCAGGTGGCCCGCGCCTGGTTGATCCTTCGCACCCTGAAACACGATGTGAATTGTGCATCCGTGACGACCGATGCGAATGGCACCGTTCTCGCGCATTGCTTTGTCGATGAAACCAATCTGGCCGCGACCGCGATCGCCGAAGGCATTGGATACGCGTACAATTTTCCCGGCGAGCCGCAGGTTCCCGCTTATTTCGATATCGAACGCCGCGCGCGTGGCCTGGGGTTTGGCGTCTGGTCCGATCCGAAGCTCACCCCGCCCTGGAATTACAAACCCGACAAGCCGGCGGAGCCTGTGGCGCGTTCGACGTCAAAGGAAACGTCGGAATTCGGCCTACCCCTTCCTCCCCCCGCTCCAGTGCCACCCGAAAATCCTCCGCGAGGTTAAGATGAAAAGCCTATTCTTCATGGTCCTGATTGTTGGCGCCGGCGCGATCCTCGCTTCGCCGGCGATATCGCAGACTTCCCAGCAGCCGTCTCAAAACACCGGCATCGACCCGGATCAGTGTGGCGCCGGCGGTATGGGGTGTACGCCTGATGATGTCCAGAAGTGGATGGATAAGGGCAACGAGCTCGCAAATCTCTCCAGCGCCGATCTCAGCCAATACGCCTATGGCTGCGCCAGACATCCGGACTGGAAGCATGATTGCGAGACCGACCCGGGCAAAGTCCTGCGCCGTCTCGGCATCACTGACTATCAGTGACGGACATTCTCCCATGAATCAGACGGTGAATTTAGGCGTCACGGGACTCGTGTCGTTGATCGTCGGGGTTGCTGGCGGCTACGTCTACGCGAGCTCGATCCACGCGACCAAGGTCGAGGAACTCGCTGGCCAGATCACCACGCTGCAAAAGAAGGTTGACGAATACGAGGCGGCGACCAGGCTTGAAGTGCCATCCGATGGAGAAGCGCTCGCCGCAATCCGCAAACTCATATTCTTCGGCGGCGTGAAAAAAGTCGCCATCGATCAGTGCCAGAAGGACGCGGCCGGTCCAGGTGTCCTCTGCTCGCTCACGATCACCGACAAGCACGACCACGTTCTGCCCAAGGTGCTCCGCTTTGTCAAAATCGACGACGTCTGGGCATCACAGAATTGACGAGACAAGGAGAGAACCATGAAGCCCCTACGATACCTGCTTCCCGCTATCGCCAGCATCGTCATCGGCATTTCGGTTCATAGTGCCCAGGCCCAGGATGCTTCCTTCGGCTGCAAAATCCTGCTGTGTGTTGCGTCGCAAAATCCTTCATGGCAAGGGGTTTCGTATTGCGTGCCGCCCGTTTTGAAACTGCTGTCAATCCGCAAGGTTCATCCCGGCTATTGGCCATCCTGTCCCGAGGCAGGAACCAAAGAGCCGGGTTATGCCGAATATGAAGATTGTCCGGCCGGAACGACTGCGACCACTATCAACACCTACAGCGGCCATGGCGGCAACATGCGCGACACCGCCGTTTGCGCAAAGCCGGTTCAGGTCGCCTGCACCACGCTTTTCAATCGCAGTAGACACTTCGGAAATATCGACTACCTGAAAAGTGACCAGTTTCGGCGCGATGGCAACACTTGCATGACGAACGAGATCATTCCGAGACCGAAGCGCAAAGATCCCTACTATTTCGACATTCGCAACAAAGAGACCGGCAATGTTGCGCGCTATCATTTCAATTTGAGGAACTGAGATTGAATTCCCCATCACTGAGCAGCCTACAATGAAGGAATGGGCTTTGATGCCATTCAATCGTGATGCGCAAATGCGGATTCTTTCTCGAAATATCTGTACCTGAAGGGGGTTGGAGCGTCCCAGTTGGACGACATGTTCGTTCAAATCACCATTCCGCCGCCCTGCGCCTTTTTCCGCCTGCGCAGGCCATAAACGGCATCCTGGTCGACGAATGTCCCAACCCTTTGAATTCAGATTCTTTTTGACTCCGGAACCATATCGGCGGTCCATGGCTTTATTGACTCGCATAGGTTGTGCCGGAGTGCGAGTGTCATGGTTGCAGCGCGGGCAAACTGGAAGGGTTACATCAAGTTCGGAGAAGTTGCCTGCGCGGTAGCGCTCTACACGGCCGCTTCCTCGTCCGAGCGCATCGCTGTTGATTTCCGCTGAGAGCTGACCCGGGATTTTCGCCGAGAAGTGACCCGCCTTCATGTATGGTTTGGGTCTTAGGTCTTGGTCAAGGTGGGTGCTTTCTCCTTCTTTGTTGGTGTGGTCTGGGCAGAGCTGTTCTTGAAGCGGAAGCTGTCGTTTCCAGTCTCCAGGATGTGGCAGTGATGGGTGAGCCGATCGAGCAGCGCCGTCGTCATCTTGGCATCGCCGAAGACGGTGGCCCATTCGCTGAAGCTGAGGTTGGTGGTGATGACGACGCTGGTGCGCTCGTAGAGCGTGCTCAGCAGATGGAACAGCAGCGCCCCGCCTGACGCGCTGAAGGGCAGGTATCCGAGTTCGTCGAGGATGACGAGATCGGAGTGGGCGAGCCGGTTGGCGATCTGGCCGGCCTTGCCCTGAGCCTTCTCCTGCTCAAGCGTGTTGACGAGCTCGACGGTGGAGAAGAAGCGGACACGCTTGCGATGATGCTCAACCGCCTGCACGCCGAGGGCGGTGGCAATGTGGGTCTTGCCGGTGCCGGGGCCGCCGACAAGCACGACATTGTTGGCATCGTCCATGAACTCGCATCGATGGAGTTGGCGCACGAGGGCCTCGTTGATCTCGCTGCTGGCGAAGTCGAAGCCGGCCAGGTCGCGATAGACCGGGAAGCGGGCTGCCTTGAGCTGATAGGCTACGGACCTGACCTCCCGCTCGGCCATCTCGGCCTTCAGGAGTTGCGACAGGATGGGGATGGCGGCCTCGAAGGCGGGTGAAGCCTGCTCGGTGAGTTCGGCGACGGCCTGCGCCATGCCGTGCATTTTAAGGCTTCTGAGCATGACGACGATAGCGCCGCTGGCGGGATCATGACGCATGACGCACCTCCCGGGTCTGGCGCAGAGCATCGTAGCGCTCGACATTGGCCTGCGGCTCCTTGACCAGGCTCAGCGCCTGCGGCGCATCCACGATCGGCGTCTCGATCGGTTTGCCGTCGACCAGCCTGTGCAGGAGATTGAGGATGTGGACCTTGGTCGGAACGCCGGCCTGCAGCGCCATCTCCACGGCGGTCAGCACGACCTGCTCGTCATGTTGCAGGACGAGCGACAGGATCTCGACCATCTCGCGGTCGCCGCCGGGCTTCCTGAGCAGGTGCTGCTGCAGCCGTTTGAAGGCTTCGGGGAGTTCAGTGAAGGGAGCGCCGTT
>BFBZ01000005.1_pt549 | contig 167852 bp, 160 predicted proteins | sample 1888401 | NCBI WGS metagenome assembly BFBZ01 (sample SAMD00112614, study PRJDB3348) | symbiont metagenome | host: Chara braunii
CRGATTACACTGCGCGAACTCACCAGGCCGCGATATAGCTGCCCTTGAAACGGGTTTCGAGAAACTGCCGGACCGGCTCGGAGTGATAGGCCGATATCAGCTCTTTCACCCAGGGCCTGTCCTTGTCTTCCTCGCGCACCGCCAGGATGTTGACCCATGGACCTTCCGCGCTTTCGCGGGCGATCGCATCCTTCGCCGGGTTGAGCCCGGCCTGCACCGCGTAATTGTTGTTGATCGACACCAGGTCCACGTCCTGCAGCGACCGCGGCAGCTGCGCCGCATCGAGCTCGACAAACCTCAGCTTCTTCGGATTGTCCACGATATCGGCCACCGTCGCGTTGACGCCGGCGCCATCGCGCAGCTTGATCACGCCGTGCAGGGCCAGGATCAGCAGGCCGCGCGCGCCGTTGGTCGGATCATTGGCGATCGCAACACGCGCGCCCTCGGGCAGCTCGGCCAGCGACTTGTATTTTTGCGAATAGACACCCTGCGGCGAGGCGATGGTGGTCGCGACCTTGACGATCTTCCAGTTGGTCTTGGAAATCTGGTTCAGCAGATAAGGCTCGTGCTGGAACGAGTTGGCCTCGAGATCCTTCTGCGCCAGCGCCTGGTTGGGGATCACATAGTCGGTGAACTCGATCACCTTGATGTCGAGCCCGCGCTCGGCCGCGACCTTGCGCACCACATCGAGCACTTCGGCGTGCGGGCCGGCGGTGACGCCCACCCGGATGGTCTCGGCCCGTACCGTCGCGGTCAGCGCGGCAAGGGCAACACAAATGGCAGCAACGATACGCATGTAAAGAGGTCCTTGGAGCCTGATCAGGAATGGCGCGAGCGCTTGTCGAGACGCCGCGCGATGGTGTCACCGATGGTCTGCACACCCTGCACCAGGGCGATCAGCACCAGCACCACGGTCAGCATCACGTCGGGCATGAAGCGCTGGTAACCGTAACGAATGCCGAGATCGCCGAGGCCGCCGCCGCCGACCGCGCCGACCATCGCCGAATAGCCGAGCAGGCTGACCGCCGTCAGTGTCAGCGCCAGCGTCACCGCGGGCAGCGCTTCCGGCAGCAGCACCTTGCGCACGATCTGCAGCGGACTGGCGCCGAAGGCGCGCGCCGCCTCGATCAGCCCCTGGTCGACCTCGCGGATCGCCGCTTCGACCACGCGGGCAATGAACGGAATCGCCGCGATGGTCAGCGGCACGGTGGCCGCCGCTGTCCCGATCGAGGTGCCTGCGATCAGCCGCGTCAGCGGCACGATGGCGACCACCAGGATGATGAAGGGGGTCGAGCGGGTGGCGTTGACCACGAGACCGACGATCCGGTTGACCGCAGGGGCCGGAAACAGCTCATTGGCGCGGCTGGTGGCGAGGAAAATCCCGAGCGGCAGGCCGATCAATGTGCCGAAACAACCCGCCAGCCCGACCATCATCAGGGTGTCGAGGGTCGACCAGGCGATCATGCGGATGAGTTCAGGCGACATAGCCGAGGTGCTCCACAGTGTTACCGGCGGCTTCGAGCTGCGCGGTAATTTGGCCGACGATCCCGGACGCGGCCGCCACCGAAACGATCAGTGTTCCGAACGGATGCCCGGCGATCATCTCGACCTGTCCATAGAGAATATTGACGTCGACATTGAAGGCCCGGGAGATCTGCGACAGCAGCGGCTGGCTCGCCTCGCTGCCCCTGAAGGAGATCCGCAGCACGGCTTGGCCGCCGGCGGATGCGTCCGGCTTCAGTTGAGCCAGCAGCCAGTCCGGCGCACGGCTGCCGGTGACGGAGGAAACGAAGCGCCTGGTCACCTCGTGCTGGGGTGACGCGAATACCTCATAGGTGGTGCCTTCCTCGACGATGCGGCCCTGCTCGAGCACCGCGACGCGATCGGCCAGCGCCTTCACCACCGCCATCTCGTGGGTGATGAACAGAATGGTCAGGCGCAGATCCCTGTTGATCTGCTTTAGCAGCGCGAGGATCTGGTCGGTGGTTTCCGGATCCAGCGCCGAGGTTGCCTCATCCGACAACAGCACCTTGGGGCTGGTGGCGAGCGCCCGCGCGATGCCGACCCGCTGCTTCTGGCCACCCGACAGCTCGGAGGGATAACGTTCGCGTTTGTCGGCGAGGCCGACCATGTCGAGCAGCGGCAGCACCGTGGACGCGATCTTGCTTTTCGGCACGCCCGCGATTTCGAGCGGCAGCGCGATGTTCTCGAACGCCGTGCGCGACGACAGCAGGTTGAAATGCTGGAAGATCATGCCGATGGAGCGGCGCGCCTGCCGCAGGCCGCGCTCGTCGAGTGCGGTGATCTCGGTGCCGTTGACAATGACGCGCCCCGCGGTGGGACGCTCCAGCCCGTTGATCACGCGGATCAGCGACGACTTGCCGGCGCCACTGCGGCCGATCACGCCGACGATCGTGCCGTCGGGCACATTCAGATTGATGTCCTGCAGGGCCGCGACCGCAGCAGAGCCCTTGCGCGCCGGATAAGTCTTGCCGACACGCTCGATCGTGATGCCCGATCGCAACTGAAGAGGCGGAGACTCCACGGGCACTCCCGCAAGCTGGGGCCCAGACTGAGGCCAAGGTGCATTCATCGTAGACCGGTTTTCGCTGGGGTGAAGCTGAACATTGCTGTGCTGAAATCCCTGATCATTCAGGGAAACAAGATTTGGCTTAACCAGAAACCGGATTTGCCGCAATGCACCACGATCACAAAGCAATACATTGGCCCGATCCCGCGCGGGATCGAAAGAATCTTTCAGAGGGAGGCGCGTCGCAAGCATCGCGTCCTACACGACAACCCATGGTCGAGAGATCGCCGGCACGCCTTTCGAGCAAATCGCATTTGTTTCGCAATCGCGGCCTGGCGCAGAACGAAACGAACGTCCCAGGCGCCAACTATGGCAACTCATTATCCCCGGCTTTTCATAAAATCGCGGGACGGCATGCCCAATGGCCTTTTCGTCAAAACAACGGCCGCCGTGCCAACCCGACATGCCGAGGGACGATCGAACGATGAAGCGATACATCCATTCCTGCGCGGCCGCGCTGTTCGCGGTTGCTGCGATGCTGCTCACGGCAACATCATCGTTCGCACAGGCCGGCAAGCCCGATCAGATCCGCATCGGGTTGCAGAAGTCCTCGACCCTGATCGCGGTGCTGCGCGCCAATGGCGAACTCGAGAAGGCGCTGGCGCCGCTTGGCGTCAAGGTCACGTGGCATGAGTTCTCCAGCGGCCTGCCGCTGCTGGAGTCGCTCGGCGTCGGCAATCTGGATTTCGGCGCCGACGTCGCCGACACCGTTCCGATCTTCGCGCAGGCGGCGGGATCGAAACTCGCCTATGTGGCCGAGGAGAGCGCGTCGCCCGCGGCCCAGGCCATCGTGGTGCCGGACAATTCGCCGATCAGGACGCTGGCCGATCTCAAGGGCAAGAAGATCGCCGTCACCAAGGGCGCCGGCAGCCACTATCTGCTGCTCGCCGCGCTCGGCAGGGCCGGGCTTGGCTTCAAGGATATCTCTCCGGCCTATCTCGCGCCCGCCGACGGCCGTGCCGCGTTCGTCAGCAACAATGTCGATGCCTGGGTGGCATGGGATCCGTTCCTGAGCAGCACGCAGCGGCAGTCCGGCGCGCGCACGCTGGCGGACGGCAGCGGCGGCCTCGCCAGCTACAAACGTTATTATCTGGCGTCGGAAACCTTCGCTGACCGGCGCCCCGACGTGCTAAGCGTCGTCGTCGACAAACTGCGCGAAACAGGTAAATGGGTGAAGAGCAATCCCAAGGAGGCCGCGAAACTATTGGCCGATCTCTGGGGCATCGATGCAGCCGCCGTCGAAGAGGCCAACAGCCACCGCAGTTACGGCGTCGGCCTGGTGACGCCCGCGGGCCTTTCGGAACAGCAGAAGATCGCCGACGCCTTCTTCGGCGAAGGCCTGATTCCCAGGCGGATCGAAACCGTGACGGTGAAGATCTGGGCGCCCAAAGCTCCGTGAAGGTGGCGCAGTGAGCGGCAGCGCCATCACGCTTGCGACAATGATCCCGACATGACCCGGCATCATCCGCACGACATTCCCACCGTGGTGATCGTGGGCGGCGGCGTGTCCGGCGCCACGGTCGCTCTGTTCCTCAGCCGGTTCGCGCCGGGCGCTGCACGCATTGTGGTCGTTGAACCGCGCGCGCAGATCGGGCGCGGCCTCGCCTACAGTACCCCCGATCCGTCGCACCGGATCAACGTCCCGGCGGCGCGGATGCAGCTTTACGCCGACGATCCCGATCACTTCGACCGCTGGTTCACCGGATCAGAACTTGCGCAGTCCGATCCGGACGCCAGCCTGCCCGACGGCCGGCATTTTCCCTCGCGTGACGCGTTCGGGCGCTATCTCGGCGAACAGACCGCGCGCATCGCCGGCCTGTCGCATGTGCGCGGCAGGGCCATCGCCATCACACCCAGCACCGGCCGCTACAGTGTGTCCTGCGACAACGGGCAGAGCATCGACGCCGAGGTCGTGGTGCTGGCGATCTGCCATCCGCCGCCGACCATTCCATCCGCGCTCGGCGGCCTCACGGACAGCGACGCCCTCGTCGCTAATCCCTGGCAAGCCCACGCACTCGAAACCATCGCACCCGATGAGCGCATTCTCATTGTCGGCACGGGGCTGACCATGGCCGACATCGTCGCGACACTGGATCGGCAGGGGCATCGCGGCACGATCACGGCGATCTCGCGCCGCGGCCAGCGCGCGCAGGCGCACGCCACTGCTCCCTCCGAACCGTATGGCGACTTTCTCAACCCCCCACTGACAGCGGTGGGTTTGCTGAGAGCAATCCGGCGCACACTCACACAGGCCACGGCCGCAGGCTTGTCCTGGCACCCGGTGCTCGATCAGGTGCGCCTCCAGGGTAGCAGCATCTGGCAGGCGCTGCCCGTCGCGGAGAGGCAGCGCCTGCTGCGCCACCTGCGGCCATTCTGGGATACCCACCGGTTTCGTCTCGCGCCGCAGGTGCATGCCGTGCTTGAACGACGACGACACGACGGCAATCTGGTGCTGTGCGCGGCAACGATCCAGTCCGTCGTGCAGAGCGGCGATGGCGTGAGCGTCCTGCTGCGCGATCGTTACGCAAAAGAGGCCCGTGCAGTGCCGGTCGACCGGATCATTCTTGCGACCGGCCCGGCGCATGGCAGCCTGTTTCGCGATGATCCGCTGCTGCGCCATCTGCAGCACAACGGCCTCTCACACCCCGACATCTACGACCTCGGCATCGCGGTGGACAGCGACAGCCGCGTGCTCGGCAGGACCGGAGACGCGTTACGCCATGTGTTCGTGGCCGGCCCACTGGCGCGCGGCACTTTTGGCGAACTGATGGGCGTGCCTGACGTGGCACGGCAGGCCGAGCGCGTTGCCGCGGCGATCGCTGCCCTGCCGGCGATCGGCGCCGGTTATGCCGTCAACACACTGATCGCCAAGCCTTAAATTCAAGCCATAAGCCGTGGCCAGCCGGCGATGTCGATCGGCCGAAAACCCGCAAAAAGACGAATGATTCGGCCGCCCTTGTATTCCCGGCGTTTGTCGCGTATATATCCGGTATTCGAGTTGGAGCTCTGCCTTGTTGAGCGCGCCCTTTGAGGGCTCTTTTCCCCAAGACATCGCTGAAGATCGGATGGAACCTGCACGGTGGTCGTGTGGGCAGCATTTACGCATTTTGCGTGTTTTGGAGAAGATAAATGGCAAGCGGAACAGTCAAGTGGTTCAACGCCCAGAAGGGCTTCGGTTTCATTCAGCCGAGCGATGGCTCGCAGGACGTGTTCGTCCACATCAGCGCCGTCGAACGCGCTGGTTTGAGCACGCTCAATGAAAACCAGAAGATCAATTATGAGCTGAAGACCGACAAGATGCGCGGCAAGGTCAGCGCTGAGAATCTCAGCGTCAGCTAAGCGGCGACCGCCAAATCGAGATCACCGCGGATGTACCGGGATCTCACTGGCGTGATTGCGTCCTCACCCATGGGTGAGGACGTTGTTATTTGAGGCCTCATTTTTTGTGGCTTTTTTACAGGGCCGTTTTTTTAAGCCCGTGTTGCCGACGCCAGGTTCAAGCCCGAGCGTTCAGCGCTTCTTCTTGACCGGTGCCGGGTTGAGTTCGCTGATCTTGCTGAGGCACTCCGCGTGGGTCGCATGTGGCCCGGTGACGAACGTCCCGCTCACCTTGGTGCTGTACCATCCGGATTGAACGCCGAGCCTGAGCGACTCCTCGGTTTTGACTTCGCGTGCCGAGAGAATATCCACTTTGGTTCCTTTCGATAACGCGCCGGCGGGCCTGCCGAGCGCAAGATGTCCTTCAGATCAGCCGCTCGCCGACAACGACCGCAAATGATCACGTATCCATCGAGAGCCGCGCGAAATCCGCCAGCACGGCAGCCACCAGATCGCGGTGCCGTGAATCCTGCGGGCCCAGCGCGGCCGCATACAAATTCAGAACGTAGCGTGCCTTGGCGGCCGCTTCCGGCCAGGACGCTGCGGGGACTGCCAGCAACTCGGTTTCGAGCTGCAATTGCCGATCGCGCAGCGCCCGTGCGTTGGCTTCGACCTCCGCAAGCGTGCGCCGGATACCGGTCGCCTTCTGGGCGGCCATGCCGCGATGCTTGTCGAGCTCGACGGGAGGATCACTCACGCGATGCGATCGCATCGGTCCGCTGCGCGTCGGACAATTCGATCGAACCAACCATGATCATCTCGATGGATGAGCTGTGAGGTGGGGCGGTCGGCACCATCATCATCGTGGCGACGCGCCGGAAACTCGGAAACGACAGGCCCTCGATCATCTCTTCGTCGGTCACGACCTCATAAGCACCTGCCGGCAACTGCCGGGCGATGCTGGCAAGCCGGAATGGACGCTTGAAAACGACCGTTTCCCGCCGTGACCTGGTCATTGTCATGATCACTCGCTGACAGCGGCAATCATGCGCCGCTGCAGCGGGTAGTCGCTGTCATCGTAAAGGCGCCGGATTTCGCTGGCGTTGAAGCGCTCTTCGTTGACCTCGAGCATCGCGCCATGAAGCAGCGCCGGAGGCAGCGTTTCGATGGCAAAACGGATCGCGTCCGCGGCCTGCGGAAAGCGCTGATATCCGATTTTTTTGCGAGCTTTCATTCCGGCATGCCCGGAATACAGTTCCGCGCCGGCGCGATAGTCGAACATCGATCGACCCTGCGCCCTTTCGCCCCCAATAGCTATCGGTTTCTTTTGTCCCGTTCCGGGCTTACTTCTTCGGCGGCTTCGCCGCCGCCCGCGCATCGGCGATCGCCCGCTTGAACATCGCCGCGTCGAGCACCCCGGGAATGCGGAAGGTACCGACGATGAAGGCCGGCGTGCCGCGGAAACCGAAGGCTTCGGCCTGGGTGTTGTTGCGCTTCAGCACCGCCTCGATTTCGCTCTGGTGAGCGATGAGGTCGGCATCGGCCTTGGCGACATCGACACCTGCCTGGGTCAGCGCCTCGCGCAAGCTGGTTTCGGTCAGCCGGCCCTTGAGCCCGATCAGCGCATCATGGCTCACTTCGTATTTGTTCTGGTAGCGCGTGGCCAGCACCAGCCGCGCGGCGAGATCCGACGGCGGTCCCAGGATCGGCCAGTCCTTGACGACCAGCCGCACCTTGCCGTCCTCCTTCACCACCTGCGCGAGCTCCGGCGCCACCTTCTTGCAGTAGGGGCACTGATAGTCGAAATACTCGACAATGGTGATGTCGCCGTCGGGATTTCCCAGCGCCGGAATGTCGCGATCGCGCAGCACGCTGTCGCGCGACAGGACGTCTTCCTCTTCCGCACGCACGCCGCCGGGCGAGCAGACCGCAACCACCGTGCCGATCAGCGAGGCGACGAGCGCCCGCCTGAGTATTGTCAGTCCGAAAGCCATGATATCCCGATACCCCTTGCGCCCGGCGATCATACTACGCCGCGCGCGGATGCGATGTTACTTGTTGTCCATCATGTAGTCTTGAATCTTGCGCAGATCGCCCTTGCTCTTCTGCGATTGCATCGTGGTGGCCACGTGGTCGCGATCCCTGCGGCAATTGACATAATCGTCGGAGCCCGCCTTGAAGCCCTTGGCGCGGCAGTAGGCGTCATCGTCGGGCGGAGGCGCGGCCGCGGCGGCCACCGGCTGCTCCTGCTGCGAGGCGCAGCCACCGAGCAGCAGGGCGCCAAAGGCCGCAACCAGGATCAGCTTTGTCGTCATTCGGCCCATATCCGCTCCGCCTCGTCGTGCCTTCAAATCGCGGCCGACTGTCGAACCAAAATCGTGGATTTGTAAAGGCAGGATCCCGCATATCGGCGGCTGGCGGCCGGAAAATCAGGACAAATCCGGTTGCCGCCCAAGATCCCTCTAGCTCAAAAGCCCCTTACGTTTCAGGGCGCTGCCGATTTCGTCCAGGATGGCGGGGTCGTCGATGGTGGCGGGCATGCTCCAGGCGTCGCCGTCGGCAATCTTCTTCATGGTGCCGCGCAGGATCTTGCCCGAACGCGTCTTCGGCAGCCGCCCCACGGTGATCGCGAGCTTGAAGGCGGCCACCGGCCCGATCCGGTCACGCACCAGGGCGACAACGTCCTTCTCCACCTCCGCAGGAGCCTTGGCGACACCGGCCTTCAGCACCAGGAAGCCGCAGGGCACCTCGCCCTTGAGCTGATCCTTGATGCCGAGCACAGCGCACTCCGCCACATCCGGATGCGAGGCCAGCACCTCCTCCATGCCGCCGGTCGAGAGCCGGTGGCCGGCAACATTGATGATGTCGTCGGTGCGGCCCATCACGAACACATAGCCGTCGGCATCCTTGTAGCCGGCGTCGGAGGTCTTGTAGTAGCCGGGAAACTCCGCGAGATAGGCGTCGTGAAAACGCTGGTCCTGCTGCCACAGGGTCGGCAGGCAGGCCGGCGGCATCGGCAGCTTGATCACGATCGAGCCCATGGTGTTCGGCGGCACGGGCCGCGCGGCTTCATCCACCACGTCGACCTGATACCCCGGCATCGGCACCGTCGGCGAGCCATGCTTCACCGGCAACTGGCCGACTCCGACCGGATTGCCGGCGATGCACCAGCCGGTTTCGGTCTGCCACCAGTGATCGATCACCGGCACGTGCAACTGCTGCTCCGCCCATTCCACCGTCGGCGGATCGGCGCGCTCGCCCGCGAGGAACAGCGTGCGGAATTGCGACAGATCGTATTTGCGGATGAATTCGCCGTTCGGATCGTCCTTCTTGATGGCGCGGAATGCGGTCGGCGCGGTGAACAGCGCCACCGCCTTGTGCTCGGCGATCACCCGCCAGAACGCGCCAGCGTCCGGCGTACCGACGGGCTTGCCCTCGTACATGATCGAGGTCGCGCCATGGAACAGCGGCGCGTAGATGATGTAGCTGTGGCCGACCACCCAGCCGATATCGGAGCCGCACCACCAAACCTCGCCGGGCTTGATGCCGTAGAGATTGAACATCGACCATTTCAGCGCCACGGCATGGCCGCCATTGTCGCGCACCACGCCCTTGGGAATGCCGGTGGTGCCCGACGTGTAGAGAATATAGAGCGGATCGGTCGCCTTCACCGGCACGCATGGTGCGGCCTTACTGGCCGCCATCGCCGCCGCGCGCAGTTCCGCCCAGTCGTGGTCACGGCCCGCGATCAGATCGCAGGGCTGCTGCGGACGTTGCAGAACGATGCAGGCGGCCGGCTTCGCCTGCGCGAGCCGGATGGCTTCGTCGAGCAGCGGCTTGTAGGAGACGATGCGGCCCGGCTCCAGTCCGCAACTCGCGGACATGATCAGTTTCGGCTGCGCGTCGTCGATGCGGGTGGCCAGTTCCTTGGCGGCAAAACCACCGAACACGACGGAATGCACGGCGCCGATCCGCGCGCAGGCCAGCATCGCGACCATCGCTTCCGGCACCATCGGCATGTACAGCAGCACGCGGTCGCCCTTGGCCACGCCGAAGTCCTGCATGATCGCGGCGAGCGTGCTCACCTCGTGCAGCATTTCGCGATAGGTCAGCCTGGTGACGCTGTTCGACAGCGGCGAGTCATGGATCAGCGCCAGCTGATCGGCGCGGCCGTTCGTCACCTGGCGGTCGAGCGCGTTGTAGCAGGTGTTGAGCACGCCATCGGCGAACCAGCGGCCATAGACGCCCTGCGCCGGATCAAAGATGGTTTTCGGGAATTCGATCCAGTCGATCTCGCGTGCCGCCTCCGCCCAAAACCCTTCCGGATCGCGCATCGCGCGTGCGTAGACCTCATGATAGCGACTGTCGTTGGCCATGACGTTCTCTCCCGCGGCCTGTTCCGACGATCCCATTTCCGACAATCTCACGGGGCGCACCGGACAAGCTTACCTTTTGTGGTGTCATTGTCATGGGATTGCCCATCAGTTCAAGCCGAAATGACAGATCATGCCGGCTTTTCAGCATCACCGCGCCCCTGCGACCCGACAGGACATTGTCCGGGAATGTCGACGCATCGTGACGAAGAAACCATGAGTCGAGAAAGAGCCGGCGCACGGCCCGATGCGCATGAATTTTCATTGACCCTCGGCTTCAGTCCGGCAGACTGATTTCATGTTGCAGATACTGGACCTGCAGAGGCCTGTATGTCCGCCGAACCCGCGCGGCGCATCGCCTTCGAAGGTTCGCAGGCATAAGCCTACCGCCGCGACGATGCGGATACGTAAATTCACCAGTGCGAAAACCGGCAGCGTCTCCCGACCGGCGCGAACGCCGACCTGAACCAAGTTGAGAAGACAAGATGATCCACCAGGATATCAGCGCGAACTTCTTCCCCGAGATCAATGCGGGGGGCTTCTCGCGTTTTGACGGAACGATCCAGTTCTATCAGCGGGTCAATTCGATTTTGCATCCCGACGCCGTCGTGCTCGATTACGGTGCCGGACGCGGGGCTCCGCATATCGACGATACGGTCCTGTTCCGTCGTCAGCTCAGCCGCATCCAGGGCAAGGTGCGCAAAGTCATCGGCGCCGACGTCGACCCGATCGTCAAGACCAACCCGGTGATCGACGAAGCCATCGTGCTCGACAGTTCGGGGCGGCTGCCTCTCGAAGACCGTTCGGTCGACATCATCGTTTCGGATTACACCTTTGAACATCTCGAACATCCCGCCAGCGTTGCCAGCGAATTCGATCGCATCCTGGTGCCGGGCGGCTGGATCTGCGCCCGCACGCCAAATCGATACGGCTACATTGCCCTGATGAATCGCATGATCCCGGAGGCTCTTCGTTTGCGCGTGGTCGGCATGGCGCAAGAGGAACGCAAGGAGCACGACATTTTTCCGGCGTACTATCGCCTCAACTCGCCCGGCGCATTGCGCCGGCATTTCGATCCGGCGCGGTACGATCATTTTTCGCACCCGTGGGATCCGGAACCGGCCTATCACTTCTCATCACAGGTCTTCTACAGCCTGTTCCTTCTCACCCATGCGATTTCGCCGCCGGCCCTCAAGGCAATGCTGCACATTTTCCTGAGGAAGAAGCCGGTCTAAAGCGTGATGAAGGTTCGATTGGCGCGGCATCGGAGGTCCACCTCTCCCATCGGAAGAGGTCGATTTGCGCAAGCAAATCGGGTGAGGGGTTTCGATCTATAAAGAGGACGGCAGCCCCTCACCCGGATTGCTTCGCAATCCGACCTCTCCCCGACGGGGAGAGGTGAACCAGGCGTCTATCGCATCGATTCAACCAAACGCATCGTGCTTTAGGCGTCACGGCTTCGGGCGACCGGAAAACGGCGGCAACGCCGCCTGATGTTTTTGAAACAGCTCGAGCCATCGTTGCTCGTCGGGCGTTCGCCATTCATCGGCGGACAGGCTCGGAAACGTGCCGGGGTCGGCGATCGTCGCATCGAGCCGGAAAAACTCTTCGGTCTCGGCGAACGTCAATCCGACCAGCACGCGATTGCCGTACGCGTCGTATTCATAAATGTCGTCATCGATGCTCATCATACCACTTGAGAGCACCCATCCGGGGGGTCAACGCGATCCCGGTTTTAACGTAACTCATCAAAGTTAAGGGCACCGCGCGGCGGTAGGATCATCTTGACGTGCGGGAGACGACCGGCACGCGTGGATGCAACGCCGATCAATTGGCCGACGAGATCGTCGCACGCAATCGTTCCAGCCGCTTTTCCATGGCATCGCGCACGTCATAGTCCGGCCTGCCGAACGACGTGTTGCGCACGGTGATGAACTCGCGCTGCTGGTCGCGCAGTGCGTCCGCGGCCCGCGGGCTGCCGCCGCCGGCGGATTTGATCACCTTCGCATAGGTCTCGTTGAGATCGCGGTCGAGCTGGCTCAGCGCGGGATCGGCGCAGATCACCTTCTCGACGGCCCGCTTCGCGGTGGCGCAGTCGAACGACGGACCGGCCTTGGCGGCGGCCGACTGCAGCGGCATCTGCGCGCCGGCGCGTTCGATCTCCAGTGCCAGCGACTTGCGTCCGGTGATGGCGCTGTCAAGCCGCGGATTGATCCGCAGCGCGGCGTCGTAGTCGGCTAAGGCCTTAACGCGATCGCCTTTCTTGCGCCAGAGCACCGCGCGATTGTTGTAGGCCAGCACGAAGTTCGAATCGAGCCGCAACGCTGCGTCGTAGTCCGCCATGGCACGGTCGAGATCGCCCTTGTACTGGTAGGAATCGCCGCGGTTGGTCAGGAAATTGGCCTTGGGGCGAAGACGGATGGCTTCGTTGTAATCGGCGATCGCCTTGTCGTAGTCGTTGTTCTGGGCATAGGAGAGGCCGCGATTGTCGAAATATTCCGGCACCGTCGGGTCGAGCCGGATCGCCTCGCTCTCGTCCTGCAGTGCGCGGTCGTTGCGGCCGATCTTCTTGTAGGCCGCACCGCGGTTGGTGAAGGTCTTGGGACGGTTCGGATCGAGCCGGATCGCCTGGTCGTAGTCCTGGATCGCAGCGGTGATGTCGCCCTTGAAATAATAGGCGGCTCCGCGATCGGAGAACGCCTGCGCAAAATTCGGGTCGAGCCGGACCGCCTCGTTGTAATCATCGATCGCGCGATCGTACTGGCGCAGGTTGTTGAAGACGTTGCCGCGCTGGCCGAAGGCGACCGCATCGCCGGGGTTGAGGCGGATGGCTTCGTTGAAATCCAGCACCGCGCGGTCGAGATTGCCGCCGCTGTGGCGCAGCAGTTCACCGCGCGCCCGGTAGGCCCTCGCGCTGTTGGCGTCGAGCATGATGGCGCGGTCGAGATCCGCCATCGCACGATCGCTCTCGCCCCGGTTATCGAGCGCACCCGCACGCACCACCAGCGCTGCGACGCGGTCGGTGCCGGAGGTTGCCGCCGCATCGATCACGGACGTGCAGCTGTCGATCAGCTTGTCCGCAGCCGCCTTGCTGTCCGCCACGCAGGGCGCAGGCTCGCTCGCCGTTTGTGCCGCGGCAGGCCACGCCACGCAGGAGGCGACAGTGACGAAGGCCGCCGACGCCAGGACCGATGCGAGATGCCGCATCATCGAACTCTCCGCTCACAACAGGATGGCCCGCGATAAACGCGCTTCATCATAGTCGCCGGTGGCAGGGGCCCGGTTCAACAAGCTGGCATTCAAGGAACCCGGCCAATAGGATATCAAACGGGGGTTTTCCGAACCCTGCCCCATCGCTTTTCGGCCTGACCGCGCGAACCGCAACGCCATCAGGCCGCCCGGACAAGGATGTGTTTTGATTACATTTGAATGGATTATCGGCCTGCTCGCCGGATCGGTCGTTCTATCGGCCCTCGCGCGGCGGATCGGTGTTCCCTACCCGACCTTCCTCGCGGTCGGGGGCATGCTGCTGGCCTTCCTGCCGGGCGCCCCGGCCTGGACGCTGGAGCCGGAACTGGCGCTGGCGTTGTTCGTGGCGCCGGTGCTGCTCGACGCGGCCTACGACACCTCGCTGCGCGATCTCCGGGACAACTGGCTGCCGGTCACCACCCTGGTGTTTGTCGCTGTCGGCGTGACCACCGCCTGCGTGGCCGTGGTCGCGCACCGGCTGGTGCCGGACTTGCCATGGTCGGCGGCAGTCGTGCTCGGCGCCATCGTCGCGCCGCCGGACGCCGCAGCCGCCACCGCGATCCTGCGCTCGGTCAAGCTGCCCTATCGCATCCTGAAGATCCTGGAGGGCGAGAGCCTGCTCAACGATGCCAGCGCGCTCCTGATCTATCGCATCGCCGTCGGCGTCGCCATGACCCGGCATTTCAGCTGGTCGGCGTTCGCCCCCACGGTCGCGCTGGCGCTGCTTGGCAGCCTGATCGCAGGCTATATTTTCGCAAAACTCTCCATGCTGCTCAGCGCGCGCATCGCCGACGTGCCGAGCGCGATCATCGTGCAGTTCGCGGGCACCTTCACGGTGTGGATTGTCGCGGAGCACCTCGGGCTGTCCGGCATCCTCACCATCGTGGCCTACGCCATCACCATCGCCCGCACCGCGCCCGCGCGCACCCCGGCGCGGCTGCGCGTCCCCTCCTACGCGGTGTGGGAAACCATGGTGTTCCTGCTCAACGTGCTCGCTTTCGTCCTGATCGGCATGCAGCTCAGCCCGATCTGGCAGCGCATGAACGATGACAACCGCTTCGACTATTCCATAGTGGCCGCAGCGGTGCTGGTGACCGTCATTCTTGCGCGCCTGGTCTGGGTGATGTCCTACAACACCCTGATGCGGGCGACGCTGACGCGATTTGGCCGCCGCACGGATCTTCTGCGGATGCCGCCGACCCTGCAGGGCGGCGTCGTGGTGTCGTGGTGCGGCATGCGCGGCATCGTGACCCTCGCAGCCGCCTTTGCGCTGCCGGAGGAATTCCCGCACCGCGACCTGATGCTGCTAACGGCGTTCGCCGTGGTGCTGGGGACGCTGGTGATCCAGGGCCTGACGCTGCGGCCGCTGATCGCGCTGCTGAACCTGCGGGATGACAACCCGGTGGCGCGCGAGATCTCCCACGCCCGCGCGGTGGCCTATCGCGCGGCGCTGGACGAGATCAGCAGCGATCCCTCCGAGGAAGCCGAAGTGCTGCGGCTGGAATACGGCGCCGTGCTGCTGCGCGCGGAGAGCGAACCGGACGGGCAGGTGTCCGGCGAACTGCCGGCCGATCCGATGCGGCGTCGCGCCATCGAGGCGGCGCGGCGCTCGCTGATCGGCCTGCGCAACACCGGCGTGATCGGCGACGACGCCTTTCATCGTCTGGAAGAGGAATTCGACTGGGCCGAGCTCAGCGCGCAGGCTGGATAATCACGCGCGTTGCTACCCGAGCTCGGCCAGTCGCTTCACCAGCCAGCGCCGCTCCGGCTCCAGCCGCACCAGGCGGATCGCATCGCGATAGGCCTCCCGCGCCTCCGCGGTCCGATCGAGCCGGCGCAGCAGGTCGGCGCGCACCGCCGGCAGCAAATGATAACCGGCGAGCCGCTCGCGCGCCGCCAGGGCATCGACCAGATAAAGCGCCTTCTGCGGGCCATCCACCATCGACACCGCGGCGGCATGGTTGAGCGCCACCACCGGCGAGGGATGCAGCCGCAGCAGCACGTCGTAGAGGCCGACGATCTGCGGCCAGTCGGTGGCCGAAAACCGCTCGGCCTGGGCATGCAGCGCGGCAATGGCGGCCTGGACCGCATAGACGCTGGGCCATCCCGGGCCACGCAGCGCCCGCTCCACCAGCGCGGCGCCTTCGACGATCTCGGCGCGATCCCACAGCGAGCGGTCCTGGTATTCGAGCTGGATGAGGTCGCCGTCCGGCGTGGTCCGCGCGCCGCGCCGGGCATCGTGCAGCAGCATCAGGGCCAGCAGTCCCATGACCGCGGGCCGCTGCGGCATCAGCGCATGCAGCAGTCGGCCGAGCCGGATCGCCTCGCTGGACAGATCGGCGCGGACCAGCTCGTGCCCCGTGGTCGGCGCGTAACCTTCGGTGAACACCTGGTAGATCACCGCCAGCACGCCGTCGACGCGCTCGTCGAGCCGATCGGGGTCGGGCGTCTGGTAGGGAATGCCGGCGACGCGGATCTTGGTCTTGGCGCGGACCAGGCGCTGCGCCATGGTCTCCTCACCGACCAGGAACGCCCGCGCCACCGCTTCGGTGGACAGGCCGCACACCGCCCGCAACGTCAGCGCCACCTGGCTCTCCATGGCCAGCGCCGGATGGCAGCAGGTGAAGATCAGCCGCAGCATGTCGTCGTCGAGGACGTCCCAGCCCTCGGCGGGAGCGGCCTGGCTGTCGATCACCGCCTCGATCTGCAGCGTGCGCTGCCGATCGCGGAACATCTTCTGGCGCCGCACGCGATCGATCGCCTTGTGCCGCCCGACATTGACCAGCCAGGCCCGCGGATTGGACGGCATCCCCTCGCCGGGCCACTGCTGCAGCGCCGCCGCGAACGCCTCCTGCAATCCCTCCTCGGCCAGTTCGAAATCGCCGACCAGGCGGATCAGTGTCGCAAGGACACGACCCGCCTCGGCACGAAAGACACGCTCGGTGTCGCTGTCGCTCACGCCGGTGTCAGCTCACGTTCAGCCCATGGCCCAGATCGGGCGCACCTCGATGGTGCCGTCGCGCGCGCCCGGAATGCGGGCGGCGATGGCGGCGGCTTCGTCGAGATCCTTGGCCTCGATCATGTAATAGCCGCCGAGCTGTTCGCGGGTTTCCGCGAACGGGCCGTCGGTGGTCAGGGTCTTGCCGTTGCGAACCCGCACCGTGGTCGCGGCTGCAACCGGGTGCAGGCGCTCGCCGCCCTTGTAGTGGCCGCTCTGGATGATGCCCTGGGTAAAGACGCCGTATTCGGCGGTCATCGCCGTTTTCTGGGCATCCGACATCGCCATCATTTCGGCTTCGTTTCGATAGATCAGCAGCAGATATTGCATGGGATTGCTCCGTGGCTTGACGAGCAGGATAGCTCATCATCCAGTCGAACGGGACTTCGGAGATTCGACAGCGGCCGCAAGATTTTCAGAATTTTTTTTGGCGTCGGGGGGGGCACCCCACCCATTTTGTCATCACCGGGCTTGTCCCCAGCGACTTGGCGAAGCCAAGTCGCAGAGATCCCGCTTAGGAAGGCACTGCGTCCCTAAGCGGGGTTGTGTCCGCGACTTCGGCATAGCCGAAGTCGCTGAGGACAAGCCCGGCAACGACAAGGGAAGATTATAGCGCCGCGCCGAGCCGGCAACATGCAAACAGCTATTCGAACTTCATGTCGACGCAGCGCTGCACGTCGGGCTGGTTGCCGCCGATGGCGATGGAGAAGCAGGCTTTGGCGGCGAGCTTGGTGTTGTCGCTGACCCAGATCACGAACCCGCCGGGGCCGAAGAACGAGTTGGTGTTCGGGCCTTCCGTCTCCGCGGCATCGAAGGAGTAGCTGGAGTCGGTGGGGAACAGCCGCTCCCGCTTCTGGCAGTTGCCGCCTTCGGTCTGGATCTGGATGAAGTCCTTGTTGTCCTTGGTGACGGTGACAGTCGCGGCACAGCGATAATACTCGGTGGTCTTCGCATTGAAGACATAGGCATACGAGCGGCAGGTCGAGGTCTGCAGCTTGCCGGCCATCAATCCGCGCCCGCAGGAAATCCGCTGGTTGCTGCTGAGCTTGATATCGTCGGCTGCGGCCACGGAGATCGACACCAGCGACGCCGTGGCCATCACGGCTGCGAAAGAAAGCGCTTTGAGCGAAACAGACATCCACCGGCTCCGGAAATTCTTGAAAGTGAGTCCCAATCGCCGGCACGATAGCGGGACTGCGGACGAAGGGATAGCGGGAAAATCCGAGCAGGACTACGATCACCCGAGCCAATGAAATCAAGCCGATAAAATCAAGCCAATCAAAGCAGGACATGGGAGAAGCACACGATGGCCGGCCATATCGACCCGTCAAAAGAGCGTTATCAATTGTTCAGGGATCTGCCGCGCAGCGGGCCGATCCACATGCTCAACCTGGTGCGCTTCCGCGGCGAGGCCGCCTATCCGGACGGCCGCAAGGCGACCGGCGCGGAGGCCTACGCCGCCTATGGCCGCGACAGCGGGCCGGTGTTCACCCGGCTCGGCGGCAAGATCATCTGGCGCGGCGATTTCCAGTTCATGCTGATCGGCCCGTCCGACGAACGCTGGGACGAAGCCTTCATCGCGCAGTATCCCAGCGCCGACGCCTTCATCGAGATGCTGCGCGATCCGGTGTATCGCGAGGCGGTGAAACACCGCCAGGCCGCCGTCGACGATTCCCGGCTGATCCGGCTGTCGCCGGCGGAGACCGGCGCGCACTTCGGATAATCAGCCCCGGCGCCGCGTCCACGCCTCGGCGTTGACGGCGCCTTCCGGCACCTCGCCGCGCAGGATCACCTGCAGCTGCCGCACCGTATCGAAGGCCTGCGATTCCACCGCTTCCGGCGTCAGGCCGCCGATGTGCGGCGTCGCGATCACGTTGGGCAGCGCGGCCAGCGCCGCTGACGGCATCTGGTCGGTGGCGCGGCCGACATCCATCGCGGCGCCAGCGATGCGCCCGTCACGCAGCGCCTGCGCAAGCGCCGCTTCATCCACCAGGTTGCCGCGTGACAGATTGATGAAACACGCATCACTGCGCATGCGCCCAAGCGTCGTCGCATTGATCAGGTTTTCGGTCTCCGCATTGGCCACCGCCAGGCAGATCACATAGTGGGAGCGCGCCAGCAGGTCTTCGAGCGCGACCTGCTCGACCCCTTCGTCGTCGATCCGCACATGGGGGTCGGCGACCAGCACGGTCATGCCGAGGCCGGACACCATCGGCGCCAGCGTGCGGGAGATCGCGCCGTAGCCGATGATGCCGACGGTGGCGCCGGCGAGTTCGCGGCCCATGCGGATCTCGGGCTTGCGGCCGGCATGATAATCCACGGTGGCGCGGGAGATGCCGCGCGCGAGATCGATCATGAAGCCGACCCCGAGCTCGGCCACCGCCGTCATGAAGCCCGGTTTGGCCCGCGTCACCAGCACGCCCGCAGCACTCGCCGCCGCCACGTCGATATTGCGGATATCGACCGCAACACGCAGGAATGCCTTCAGCGCCGGCAGATCGCGGAACACTTCGGCAGGACCGGCGGTGAGCCGATCGGCGATGATGACATCGATGCCGCCGGCGGCGGCGATGAGATCCGCCGGTGTCAACGCCTCGGCGCCTTCATGCAGGCGCACCTCGGCCATGTCGCGCAGCGCCGCAAGCGCGCGCTCGCCATAATATTGCCGGCGCGCCTGCGGCGTGTGGGTCAGCAGAACTTTCACGAGACGATCCCTTCAATATCCCAGCGCGTGCGGCAGCCACAGGCTGATGGCCGGCACGAACGCGATCAGCAGCAGGCACAGGAACAGCAGGCCGAGATACCCGAAGATCGGTTTGACGGTCTGTTCGATCGGCACATTGCCGATCAGGCAGGCGCCGTACAGCCCGAGCCCCAGCGGCGGCGCGAACAGCCCGATGCCCATGGCGATCACCAGCACCACGCCGAAGTGCAGCGGCGCGATGCCGAGCTGCCCCGCCACCGGCACCAGCAGCGGCCCAAAGATGATAAGCGCCGCCGCGCCCTCCAGCACCGACCCCATCACGATCAGGATCGCGATCGACAACAGCATGAACAGCCAGGTGCCGCTGGAATGCGAGAGCTGGACCATCATCTCGGCCACCGCATGCGGCACCTGCTGCAGCGTCAGCACGAACGCCAGCGCCTGTGCCGCGGCAACGATGAACAGCACCAGCCCCGAACGATTGGCCGCATGGACAAAACAACGCGCCGCATTGGCCCACGACAGCTCGCGGAACACGGCCGCCCCGACCACGATGGCATAGAGCGCGGCGAACGCGGAGATTTCCGTCGCCGTCGCAAACCCGCTCTTGAAACCGATGAAGATCATCGCGATCAAGCCCAGCGAGACGATCGCGCCCAGCCACATCCGGCCGAGCGAGCCGGAGGGAATGATCTCGGCGGCCACCGCGGCCTTGGTGCCGAACAGGATCGACACGCTGATCAGCGCCACCGCCATCAGGCCGGCCGGCAGCAGCCCCGCCATGAACAGGCCGCCGATGGAAAGATTGGCGACGAAGCCGAGGATGATGAGATTGATGCAGGGCGGAATGGTCTCGGCCATCACCGCGGACGCCGCGAGCAGCGCCACTGCGTTCCCGGGGTTCTGCCGCGATTTTCGCGCGGCGGGGATCAGCACCGAGCCGACGGCGGCGACGTCGGCCATCTTCGAGCCGGAGATGCCGGAGAACAGCACCATCGACATCACCATCACCACGTTCAGCCCGCCGCGCATGCGCCCGACCAGCCGCTGCAGCAGTTCGATCAGGCGGACCGACATGCCATTGGCTTCCATCAGGTAGCCGACCAGGATGAAGAACGGGATCGCAAGCAGCACGAAATTATCGATGCCGCGCGCCATCTGCTGCGCGAAGATCACGCCCGGCAGCGTGCCCTCGGCCCAGATGTAGATCAGCGCCGCCAGCGCCAGCGCAAAACCGATCGGCAGCCCTCCGACCAGCGTCAGCGCGAAGCCGGCCAGCATCAGCGTGCGCGACGACGGCACGCTGTCGGGCGACAGCGCATCCCACGTCCAATAGAGCGCGACCACGCAGAGCACCAGCGCCAGGCCCGCGGCGATCTCGCGCGCCGGCCGGCGCAGGAACAGGTCGGTGGCGAACAGCGCCATGCACAGGCATCCGGCGCCCATCGGATAGAACGTCCATTCCAGCGGCAGTCCGGAGCCGGTGGTCTGGCCGGTGGTCAGCCATCCCATCTTCAGGGCGTTATAAGCCGCATACGCCGCCACCATCAGCACCAGCAGCGCGCCGGCCGCATCCGCCACGCGGCGCACAGCCGCCGGCGCCCGGTCGATGAAAAAGACCACGCCTGGATTTTCCGCCCGCGCCAGCGCGCTGGCTGCGCCGAAAAAGCTCGACCCGACCATCAGCCCGCGCGCGACGTCGTCGGCCCATTCCACCGGTGCATTGAACAGCGAGCGCGCCAGCACGGAGCCGATCACCACCAGCAGATCAGCGGCCAGCAGCACCGCCGCCACCACGTCGGTGACACCGAGCAGGATCTTCGTCGCCGGACGCGCGACCGGCCCGGTCAAGGCGATGTCACCGGCCATCGAAGCGGCTCCAGACTTGACCATGATCCTACGCCTGGGTGGCGCGGATGGCGTCGACAATCGGCTTGGCCTCCGGCCGCGCCTTCACGAAGCTGTCGGTCTGCGGCAGCACCCGCTTGCGGAACGCCTCGCGGTCGCAATCGATGATGGTGACGCCCTTCTGCGCCAGCACGTCGAGCGCTTCCTTCTCCACCGCCAGGCCGTGGACGCGGGTCTCGACCGCCGCCTTCTGCGCCGCATCGACAAAACCGTCGCGCAGCTTCGGATCCATCCGGCCGAACGTGGTTTCGCTGAAATACACCGCCAGCGGCGAGAAATTGTGCTTGGTCAGCGCGTAGTACTTCGCGGTCTCGAAGAACTTGCTCGCCACCAGCGTCGGCGGATCGTGCTCGAGGCCATCAAGCACGCCGGCCTGCAGCGCGGTGTAGATCTCGCCGAACGCCAGCGGCGTCGCGGCCGCGCCCATCAGGCGCAGGCATTCGGTGATGACCGGATTGGGCAAGGTGCGGATCTTGAGCCCGGCAAGATCCTCCGGCGTCTTCACCGGCTTCTTCGCCAGCACGCTGCGCGAGCCGAAATTATAGGCCCAGGCAAGAATGCGGATGTTGGCGCCCTTCAGCAGCGCCGCTTCGACCGGCTTGGCCGCGCCGGCATCGAACGCCTTGGTCTGCTGCTCGAAGCTCGAGAACAGGTAGCCGAGGTCGAAGGTGCCGACCAGCGGCACCAGGTTGGCCGAGATCGAGGAGCCGGACAGCATCATGTCGATGACGCCGAGCTTCACGGAGTTGATGACGTCGATTTCCTGCCCGAGCTGATTGTCCGGAAAGAACGCCAGCTCGATCTGCCCGTCGAGGCCGGCGGCTTTCACCTGCTTGACCAGGTTGTCGTAGTAGACGCGGCCATTGGCGTAATTCGGATCGTTGGCGAGCGACGACGACACCTTCATCTTCATGGTGGCGGCGGCGGCGCGGCCGATCAGCGCGGGCGCGGCGATCAGGCCGGTGGCGAGCACGGCCGAGCTTTTCAGCACCGTGCGGCGGGACAGCGAAACGGACATGGCTTTCCTCCGAGAGGCAGGTCTGGCGCCTGCTTTTGCAAGAAAGATGGGTGGTCATTCCACCTCATCTGGGCTTAATGTAAGACCAGATGAGGCCAGTGGGCAAGCGACCCCGGAAAAGATTCCGGGCCGCGGGCGCCGCAGACGCCTTCCGACCGCAGGACGCCATGCTGAAGACCACAGCCAACTTGGTGCGCAACATTCACAGCCAGATCGCGGAGCAGATCGGCACCAGCATCGTCCGCGGTGAAATCGGCGCCGGCGAACAGCTGCCGTCCGAAATGAAGATCTGCGAGATGTTCGATGTGTCGCGGCCGGTGGTGCGCGAGGCCATCCGCATCCTTGCCGGCAAGGGCCTGATCGAGTCCCGCGCGAAAAGCGGCACGCGGGTGCGTCCCCCCGAACTGTGGAGCCATCTGGATTCGGATGTGCTGCGCTGGCGCCTCGCGACCACCAGCCTCGACAGCTACCTGCAGAAACTGTTCGACCTGCGCAACGCGGTCGAGCCGGCCGCCTCCGCACTGGCTGCCGCGGCGGCGACGCCCGAGGACTGCGACGCCATCAGCGAGGCGATGGACGGGATGGCGGCGGCGACCACCAACGACGAGTTCGTCAACGCCGACATCGCCTTCCACAAGGCGATCTACATCGCTACCCGCAACGAGCTGTTCTGGCCGCTCGCCCAGATGCTGGAGATCCTGYTGCGCCGCGGCTTCACCATCGCCGCGGTCGGCGACCATCGCGCGCGTGCGCTCGCCGAGCATCGCGCCGTGCTGCAGGCGATCCGCGCCGGCGACAGCACCGCCGCCCACGCCGCCGCCACTACCTTGCTCGGCAACACCGTCGACGATCTCAAGCGGATTCGCACCCACGGCGCGTGACGCGGTGAACCTCCAAGATTCACACATCACAAGGCGGCGACTCGATCACTTATCTTTGTCGTTGCCGGGCTTGTCCTCAGCGACTTGGCTGCGCCAAGTCGCGGACACAACCCCGATCAGGAACGCACTGCGCCCCTAAGCGGGGTCACCGGGACAAGCCCGGTGATGACAATGTGGGTGGGATGAGTTCGCAGGAAACAAGCCAATTATCGCGTCTGCGCGGGGCCGACTCCAGCGGGGCGCGGCTGATCCGTTGTCGGGCGCACGAATGACGGCGCGTGTCCGAACAGGCCGCCCTTGTCCTCCTCGACCTCCGCGGCCGGAGCTTCGGGAGGTGCAGCCGCCGTCGCGGCCTTTGGCGCGGGCGCCGGAATGGCATCGCATTTCATCGAATAGACCAGCTTGCCGTCTTCGGTCTTGCCGATCGGCTTGCAGACGTCAGCGCGACGGTCCGCCGCCGGTGGCTTGGTCTGCGCCCACGCCGCGCCCGTTGCCGCGACACCCGTCAAAACAACCGCCATCATCAGAGTCTTCATCATCATCCCCGTGCTCGTGACGGCGGTGATCTGAGGACCGCACCCCGATTTTTGCAAGCGCGTAAACCTCGCAACCTGACCACGCGGTGGGCAGCACACGAGCGGTTCCACCGCCGCCGCCATGCACGAACGGCACAAGCGCGATGCCGGATCGTTTGCTATCCTCACTGCGAACGCGCGCAAGACGCGTTGCAACAGGCGAGAGGAAACACCATGGACATTGGTTACTTCGCAATGCCGTCGCATCCGCCGGAGTGTGGCTTCAAGGAGGGCCACGACTGGGATCTTCAGGTCCTGCGCTGGCTCGATGAGCTCGGCTACCAGGAGGCCTGGATCGGCGAGCATCACACCGCGCCATGGGAACCGCATCCGTCCCCGGACCTGTTGCTCGCCCAGGCCTTCCTGCAGACCAAGACCATCCGTCTCGGCCCCGGCGGTTTCCTGCTGCCGTATCATCACCCGGCCGAACTCGCCAACCGCGTTGCCGCGCTCGATCACCTGTCCGGCGGACGGCTGAATTTCGGCGTCGCCGCCAGCGGCCTTCCCAGCGACTGGGCGATGTTCAATGTCGACGGCATGTCGGGACAGAACCGCGACATGACCCGCGAGGCGCTGGAGATCATCCTGCGATTGTGGACGGAGGACGCGCCGTTCACCCACACCGGCAAGTTCTGGACGGTGACCAAGCCGGACACCATGTTCGATTTCCTCAAACCGCATCTGAAACCGGTGCAGGCGCCGCATCCGCCGATCGGCGTTGCCGGCCTCAGCAAGAACTCGGACACCCTGAAGCTCGCGGGCGAACGCGGCTTCATTCCCATGAGCCTCAATCTCAACCCGGCCTATGTGTCGAGCCACTGGGATTCGGTCGAGGCGGGTGCGGCGAAAACCGGCCGCAAGCCGAACCGCGGCGATTGGCGGCTGGTGCGCGAGGTCTGCGTGGCCGAGACCGACGAGGAAGCCTGGAAACTGTCGGTCGGCGACATGATGGGCCGGATGATGGGCGAATACTTCCTGCCGCTGCTCGGGCACTTCGGCTTCAAGGACTATCTCAAGCACGCCCCCGATGTGCCCGACAGCGACGTGACGGTGAAATACTGCGCCGAGCGCAACTGGATCGTCGGCTCGCCCGCGACCGTCGCCGCCAAGATCGAGAAGATCTATCACGAGGTCGGCGGCTTCGGCACGCTGCTGGTGTTCGGCTTCGATTACAAGCACAAGCCCGAAGCCTGGCACAACTCGCTGCGGTTGCTGAGCCAGGAGGTGATGCCACGGCTCAAGCACCTCAAGCCGGAGATCGTGCGCGCGGCGTGAGGGAGATCTTCACCTCGCCCCGCTTGCGGCTGTCGAATGCACACATCTCCGCTCGGCAAAGACTCGTTCCCTCCCCCCTTGTGGGGGAGGGTTAGGGAGGGGGGTTAGCGGGCAGTCTGCAGCGTGGCAGATCGATGCCATTACACCACGATGTCAGAATGCGGGGTACCCCCCTCCCCAGCCCTCCCCCACAAGGGGGGAGGGAGCAGAACGTCTCCCGCCGCCGCTATTGCGCCGGCGCCCGCATCGGCTCGCCAGGGGCGCGCTGCAGGGGCGGATGCGGATGGGCCAGCCCGGTCGTTCCCGGCACGCGTTCGGTGCTTGCGGTTCTGACGTCGACCCGGTTGATGGTGGTGATGAACGCCAGCACCACGATTGCGACCACGAGGATGGCGAAAGCCATCACCGTCAGGTGCGCATTGCCGAACTCCGGCGGTTTGGTGTCGCGGGTCACAGCGGTGCCTTCTCTCTCACCAGCTCTCTCACCAGCGCGGTCTTGCCAGCGCGAATTCCACCAGCGCAGTTCTACCAGCGAACGTAGTGGTCAACGCCGGCCGTCCGGATCGGCTCGATGGAAAAGCCGCGGTTGATCATGACCAGCGCCATCCCGACAACGGCGATCAGAAAGATCACGGCGACCAGGTCGAGAAAACGCGGGTCGCGGTCAGGGTTGTTGATGTCATCGCGCATGACGATGCACTCCTCTTGACGGAAGCATCGATCAACGCGCGATCCCGGCCGGCGGTTCCCGGGATTTATACAATCCGACATCAAACGCAGCGCAGCAAAACGCTGCACCGCAGCGCGTGCGACACGGAATCCAGTCCCGGGAGCAGGACGCTAGATGCTCGGATTCCAGGGCACCATCACTTCATGATAGCCGGTCGCCGTCTTCTCCACATGGGCGAGCGCGGGGAACGGATAGTGGAAGCCCTGCACCAGCATCTTCTCCGCGGCCAGCATGTCGTAGACCTTGCGCCGTGTGGCCTCGGCCATCACCGGGTCCTGGTCGATCGCCGCATGCCAGCCCGGATTGGCGACGAACAGCACCGGGATGTGCGCGACGTCGCCCTGGATGAACACCGTGCTCGCGCCGGACGACAGCACGAACGAGCTGTGGCCGACGGAATGCCCGGGCGTGGCCACCGCGGTGAGGCCGCCGACGACCTCTTTGCCGGCCTCATAGGGCGTGACCTTGTTGCCGAGCGCGCCGAACACCCGGCGGGTGTTCTTGAACAGGCCCTCGATGCGCCCCTTCGGCGCCCGGCTCATTTCGCCATCGTCCGTCCAGTACGTCCATTCCGCCGCCGGGACGAAGATCTCCGCGTTGGGAAACGCCGGCTTGCCGTCCGCGGTCACGAGGCCATCCACATGGTCGATGTGGAAGTGCGAGATCACCACAGCGTCGATATCCTTGCGCGCGATGCCGGCGGCGGTGAGATTGCCGGCGAGCTGCCCGATCGTGCCCTTGCTGCGTTCGAACGCGGCTTCGCCCAGTCCCGTGTCGATCAGGATCAGTTTCTGTCCCGTGTTCACCACAACCGGCGAGAACGGCACGGAGAGCGAGTCGGTGCTGCGGAACGCCGCCGTCAGCGCCGCCTTCACCTGTTCGGTCGTCACATTGGACACGAAGTTTTCAACCGGAAACCCCAGCGCGCCATCGGCGATGACCGTCACCTCGGCATCGCCCACCTTGTAGCGATAAAAGCCCGGCGCCTGCTTGCCGATCACGGGCGCGGCGGCATGGGCTGGCGGTTCGTCCGACAAGGCTGCGCCGGCCGCCACTGCCGCACTGCTGGTGAGGAGTCCGCGACGGGTCATGGGGGTCATTTGAAAAACTCCGGGTCGGGCTGGGATTGATCATCGAAGGGAGCGGGATACTAGGTGCACGCCGCTGTCGTTGACAATCCGACCAATGGTTCATCGCCCACCGATGCGAGATTCAATTCACGCTCAACTGGATCGCGAGCCGCCTTCAGCGATTTTGCTCCGTGCTTCGATGAGGTCGCCCCCCTACTCCATCCGCCAGCGCGGCTCTCCGGTGAGGCTCTCGGCATCGCTCGATGCCGGATCGTTGGCCGCGCGGTCGCGCACAGCCTCCGCGCCTTGCAGTTCGATCACGGTGCCGGGAAAACGAACGGCCCGGTGGTTGCCGTCGAGCACCACGCGCCCGACCGCCAAGATGTTCTTCAGGCCTTCGTCCGGCGAGATCAGGCGGTAGGTGGCGCGGTAGGCGCCGCCGGTGCGCCGGGTGCGGTCAAGCAACATCCGCACGTGGGCGAGATCGTCCGGCACGATCCGTGGCAGGTAGGCCCGGACCGATGTTCCCAGTTCTGCATCCCGCACCGGCACGCCGAACAGCCGGGCGACATCGGCGTCGGCATAGACGAGATCGGAGACCAGATCCCAATCCCACGAGCCGACGATCCTGAAATATTCAGAATTGAAACTCTTTCGATCGGGCGCCACATCCGCCGGGATGACCTCGAACCGCGGCCGCGCATCCAGCAACGCCAAGCGCGTCATCGCCAAGAGCTGTTTCACGAGAACGAGATTGAGTTGTGATGCAATCACAAGTGCCGATTGAATGTGTTCACCAAGTCTCGAAATCCGATCGCGGTCAGACATCATTGCCTCCGGAAAAAGGCGTCTCGCGTCTTCGAAAACTAAAATGCTGTAAATAAAGGCAGAAGCGGTGCGTTACTGCACCGCGCAATTCAACATTGTCAGAAAACGAACACCGTCAGAAAACGAACATCGTCAGGTAACGAACATCGTCAGGTAACGGTAAGCTTTTCTTCCGGCGACTTCCAGTCACCGGATCGGACAATGCCCGGTCCAGGCAAACGTGCAGGACATTGCCGCGGATTTGATCAACGACGGTAGGATGGCACGCCACGCCCTAGTTGGAAACACATCCAGAAACATATCGCCCGCGTTATTAACCCCGTCGCTTTACTCTTCGCGGAGAATTCAGAATGAAGCGCTGGTCACGATAACCATCGTGTCGCAGAATCACGCACGCGAGACGGCCGGCGAGACGCATCGCGTCCGCACCGCCGAAGTCAGGAGTAGCGCAAATGCTGGTCAAACGCCGAACACATGACGGGCACACCACGCACGACATCGCCGTCGTGCGTTCGCCCGATCGTGTGCTCAGCGATCAGGCGACCGGCAACACCCACACACCGCCCGCATCCGGTGACGATGTCAGGATCTGCATCGAGCAGACCACCGACATGGAATCGACCACGGCGCTGCTCAAGCGATCCTTTCCGCAGGGCTATCCCCACGACGCTGGCTATCTGCAATGGCTGTATCGCTCCGGCCATCACGCCGCGACCGTGGTGGCGGTGATGCAGGGCGACGACAAGATCGGACAGATGGTCCTGCTCCCCTATGAGATGGTGGTCGACGGCGAGACCCGGCTGTTCGGCCTGGTGGTTGATTTTTTCATCGCGCCCGAGCATCGCAGCGGCCCCTTGACGATCAAGCTGTGCCGCAAGGTCGTGGAGTTCGGCACTGCGGCCGGCTTCGATGGGCTCTACGGCGTGCCGAACACCATCTCGATGGGCATCACCCCTCGCCTGCTCCGGACACGAACCATCCGCAAGCTCGGCATTCGCGTCGGCCTCGCCGCGCCGGTGCGGCGGCGCGGGGTTTCGTTGAGCGCCCTGGTCGATACGCTGCGCGACGCCGACATCGTGCCGCTGCTCGATCACTTCGTCTCTCATTCCGCCGGCGGGCGGAAATGGACCGGCGCCTCATTGGTGCGCCGGCTGCGCAGCCCGATCACGCGTTTCGCGCTTCACGGCAACGACGATGCCGTTGCCATCTCCTGCCGCCACACCATCAAGGGACTGGACTTCACCACGCTGTGCGGCTTCCTGCCGGCCGACGGCAAGACCATTCCGCCCGCATCGATGCGCGCTTTGGTCGCCGCCGCCTGCCACACCCACCGCAACCCGATGTTCTGCTACATCGGCTTCAACGAAACCCTCGTGCAGCCGCCGGGGATCGCCGTCCCCGAACGCTGGCACCCCTCGCCCGTGACATTGACCACGCGCGCCTTCACCCCGGGCGGCGAGGGCTTCAATCCGCAGCGCTTCGAGCTGATCGATTACGACATGATGTGATGGCTTCGATTTGAATCGATGCCGATGCAATGAGCTGTTCCCTCCCCTCTTGTGGGGGAGGGTTAGGGAGGGGGGTAACGGCAAACCCACAGCGTTGCAGATCAGATGCCGTTATATCACCTATTCAGAAGCCGGTATGCCGCCCCTCCCCAGCCCTCCTCCACAAGGGGGGAGGGAGCCGCGCACAGCATCGTCGCAACATCGCCGCAAGCGGGGCGAGGGAGAAGCGGCCCCCTCGCCTCCGGCCAAGCTCATCCCCTACCCAAGATAGGCCTTCGCCTCCCTCAGCCTCGCCTGCATCCGCTCGACCGGCAGCTCGCGCGCACTGATATTGCCCTCGGCGATCATCGCCGCCGCGACACCGGCAGCCTGGCCGATCGCCATGGTGTTGGGCATCACCCGCGTCGAGGCATGGGCTTCATGGGTGGATGAGATGCCGCGGCCGGCGACCAGCACATTGTCGAGACCGGCGGGCACGATCGCCCGATAGGGGATCTGGTAGCTGTGATCCTTGCCGAGCGTCTCGAACCCGAGGCCGGCGCCGGTGGCCGGATGCATGTCGATGGGATAGGCACCCGCCGCGATCACGTCGGAGAACCGGCGCCCCTGGCGCAGGTCGTCCGCGGTGAGAATGGTCTCGCCGCGGACGCGGCGGGTTTCGCGGATGCCGAGCTGCGCGGCGAGTGTGATCAGCCGTCCGTCGGCGCATCCCGGCACATTGTCCCGGATGAATTTCGCCGCCGAAAACGCCTGCCTGCGCCCCTCGATCTCGGCACGGCTGAGATCGAACGGATCGGTGGCATCCACACTGACACGGCTGATGTTGAACCAGCCGTCGCGGGTGCCGGTGACGCGGCTCTGGTGCAGCGCTGCGCGCGCCAGCGCGCCTTCGCTGGCGCCGCGGCGGGCCAGCGCCTGCATCTCCGGCACCGCAATGGCGTTGAACACGTCGTAATCGATCGGGCCGAACCGGAACATCATGGTCGCCGGCTGCAGCGTTTCGCCCTCCTCCAGCGGCAGAAACGCCGCACCGGCGCGCGCCAGCACGTCGAGATCGCCGGAGGCATCGATCACCACCTTTGGGCGCAGCGCGATCGGGCCGGCCTTGGTCAGCACCGTGACTTCGGAAATCGACCGCGCGGTGCGCGCCACCGACATCACCACCGCATTGAACAGGACGCGGGCCGGCGCCGTGGTCAGGAGCTCGTCGAGCACGATCTTGAGGGTTTCCGGATCATACGACACCTGGTCCATGCGATGGCCCGTCGACATCACGAAGTGCGAATGGCCGTCCGAGCCGCCGCGCGTGATCAGGGTGTCGACGATCTCCTCGGCGATGCCGCGGATCACCCGGCGGCCGGCTTCGGTTTCCCAGCCGACGAACTGGCCGACCGCCGCGGCTGTCGCCGAGCCGCCGAGAAAACCCCAGCGCTCGATCAGCAGCGTGTCCGCGCCGGTGCGCGCCGCCGCGATGGCCGCGACCGAGCCGGCCATTCCGCCGCCACAGACGAGCACGTCGAGATTGAGCGGTGTCATCGCAAACCTCCGATATCGACTTTACAGAACGCCACGCGCGGCCCGAACCAGTCCAGAAATCACCAGCGCACTGGCCGCGGCGATCGCGGCCGGCACGGCGGCGGCCATGAACAGCTCGCGGCTCGACCAGTGCAGCGCGATCAGCTCGCCGCCGATGTACGGCCCGGCAATGGCGCCGAGCCGGCCGATGCCGAGCGCCCAGCCGACGCCGGTGGAGCGGATGCTCGGCGGATACACCAGCGCGCTGACCGCGTTGGCGCCGGTCTGCGTGCCGATGACAAAGAAGCCGGCCAGGAAGGCGACCACCATCAAATACGCCACCGACCCGCCGGCAACGGCGATCAGCACCAGCGCCACGGCGCCGCCGGCATACCCGATGGTCATGACCACGAACGTATCGATGCGCCGCGCCAGCGCCGCCAGCGTCAGGGTTCCGAAGATGCTGCCGACCTGGATCAGCGAGGCGGCGACCAGCGCCGAGCTGACATCCACCCCGGCCGTGGTCGCCAGCGTCGGAAACCAGGAGATCATGAAATAGAGCGAGAGGATGTTGGTGACGAACATCAGCCACAGCCAGAGCGTGCGCGACGCCCGGGCGCCGGCAAACAATTGCGCGATCGGAAAGCCCTGCGCCTTGTCCTCGATCTCGATGGCCCCGCGGGTATCGATCGACACGGCCGGATCGATCCGGCGCGCGTAGGCCGCGATCAGATCCTTGCGCGTGCCGCGATAAGCGAGATAGCTGATCGATTCCGGCAGCCACAGCCAGATCGCGATCAGCAGCAGCAGCGGCAGCACTGCGCCCAGGATGAAGACCGCGTGCCAGGTCATGGCCTTGAGCAGATAGGCGCTGATCAGGCCGCCGCCGGCGGCGCCGACCGCGTAACCGCAATAGATCAGCATCACGATGGTGGCGCGGCTGCGCTGCGGACTGAACTCGGCGCCGATGGCCACCGCAATCGGCGTCGCCCCGCCGAGGCCGAGACCGCCGATCAGGCGGACGATCAGCAGCTGCTGCAGATCCGTGGCCGCGGCGGTCAACAGCGAGCAGAGACCGAACAGCGCGATGCATCCCAACAGCGCGGTCTTGCGGCCCAGGCGATCGGCCAGCGGCGCGATCAGCAGTGCCCCGAGCACCGTGCCGACCAGCCCGGCCGAGAACACCGGCCCGAGCATCGCGCGCTCGATGCCGAAGGCGTGCGTCAGCACCGGCGCGACATAGGCGATGGACTGCACATCGAAGCCATCGATCATGATGGTGAGCGCGCACAGCACGAAGATGCCGATCTGGAAACCGCTCAACCGGTGGCTGTCGATGATCCCGGATACGTCGACCCCGCCCAGCGAAATCACCGGCGTCCTGATGTCCATCGATCCTCCCCGAAGGCGCCGGCGTGGCGGCGATCTTGATTGTCGTGAGCTGCGGCCAAACTACTGGTCGCGGACACTCACGCAATGATCAAGATCTCGGGTGGAGATAACATGATGTTAATTTCTGGCACAACGCTCCGCCGCCAGACGTGGGCGACCGCGGGGTGAGCTATTTCTGCAGCTGATCGAAGACCGCGTGGCAGGCGTTGCTGAGTTGCGCGCGGTTATGGGCCAGGCACTGGGTGATGGCCTCGCGGTCCGGGATGAATTGGGAACACAGCCGAAAGACATCCGGCTTGCAGGCCTGGCGTTGGGCGAAGGTCTCAGCGCCGGCGGGCGTCCCCATCATGGCGAGGACGGCCGCGACGCAAAGCGCGGCGGCGCCGCGCCGGGCGGGGGCGGCATAGCGGCTGGCGTTTGAAGAACATGCTGTCATGGCAAATCTCGCTTCTTTCCCGATCAATCGGATTGTCCTGGTCTGACGCGACCGGACCGCCCCCGCTGGCCCCATGCATCGCTATTGGCCATATAAGTCAAAATGACTTTACGGTCAATTTGACATTATCGTGATCGCGCGATCGGCAAAAATGGAACTTTGGCGGGGGGAGCCAGCGAGGCGCGCAGTAGCACGCGCTGCGATGCTGCTGGAGCGGGATGAGATAAGGTTCGCTCAATGTAATCCGTATCCTGAGGAGCAGGCGAAGCCTGCGTCTCGAAGGACGACGGCCCGCGAGTCAGCGGCCGTCGTCCTTCGAGGGCCATTCTGCGAATGGCCGCCTCAGGATGACGGATGACATGAGCGAACCTCATCTCATCGTTGCTATGGTCGGTTCCGGATCTTACTTTGCGGACCGCCGCGGCGGCTTCGCGCGCGCGACACCGCTCTCGTGCGGCGCCGGCAGGGATGCGAGCGCGGTTTTCACCTGGCGTGCGTCGGCGCCCAGCGCGCGCAGGATCGCGGCGATGCTGGGGTCGCGGTCGCGCCAGGACAAACGTTTGTCCCCGATCGCATCCGCAAGCTGCAGCAGAATGCCGGCGATGATTTCGAGACTGAGATCCGGCGAGACGCCGCCGGGCAGTCCCCTGGATAATTCGCTGAGATCCTCGAACAGGCGGTGACGGCGGCGGGCGATCTCGCTGCTCTTGCCGGACATTGCGGTCAAGCGCGCCAGCACCTTCGCCCATCCCGGATCGGCGAGCGCCTTGTCGATCAGAAAGCAGCAGCCGAAGGCGATGCGCGCGGCGGGATCGGTCCGCTCCGTCAATCCGGCGTGAGCCGCGTCACTGGCCGAGACAAGCAGCGTATCCGCGACCTCGGTGGTCAGCGACCGCAGATCGGTGAAGTGAACATAGAAGGTGCCTTTGGCGAGACCCGCCTCCTTCACCACGTCGTCGACGGTGACGGAGTCCACGGCCTGCCGGGCGAACAGCGCATGCGCCGCGGCAATGAGCTGAGCCCGCGTCCTCGCGCGCTTTTCGCGCCCGATTTCGGCGCGGCGAACCGGATCGACGTTGGCCATGACGGGCGATTGAAATCCTCGGGGACGAGATGACTGTAAGTCAAATTGACCCGGGCGTCCACCGCGCCCGTTCCGACTGATGATGAAGCGCAAACGGAAAGACAGCGCGTTGAATCGAGACGAGGGGAGCCATCCCATCGCCCGCCTGAGCGCTTTGTGACCGTCAGTTCAGAAAAAGAACTTGAATACGAGAACGGCGCTCGGCTACATCAGCCTTGTCGTGACGGCACCCGCGATGCTGATCGTGAACAAGACCGCAAGGCATTCTGACTGAATTTCGTTGGTGTCCGAGGTGAAGGCGCATCGCGACCTCGCGCGGGAGATGGGCCGCGAGCGGAAAGCAATTTGGTTCGAACCGTTAGAAGTCCATTGGATCGAACGCCGAATGCAGTCGCCGGAGCCTGCGGAAGACGACGAAGCTGACGTCGGCCGAGCGCTTGAGGGGGCGTCGTCGCGCTCGGAACGGCTCTGCCGGTGTGAATGCTGTCACGGACGTAAGCATGCAATCGGGACTGGTCTTCTCATGAAGCAACGAGCGTCGATCGCGACTGTGCCCGAGTATCTTCCCGATCAGCCCGTTCTGACGACGCGGCACCGGGAATGGCCGGGCATCACGCTGGATGTTCACGCACCTGCGCCACACTATCTTGTTTCCGCGCCGGCGCATGATCATCATCTGATCTGTTTTTGCCCGGCGGGGCGAGGACGGCTGATCCAGCGCCGCGACGGCAAGATCCACGACAGTGTCATATCGCCCGGCATGTCGCTGCTGATGCCCTCCGGATACGACTCCGTTTGGGAAGGCGAAGCCGCGACATCCGCTCGCTTGCGCATCCCGACAGCCCTGATCGACAAGGCCGCCGCCGAGATCGGGGCGCGCGCCCGGTCGAGCGTCGAGATCCTCAATGTCTTCGGGAGGTTCGATCCCACGATCGAGCACTTCTGCAGGCTGCTGTTGGCGGAACTTGTTAAACAGCCGCACCCGTCCCAGCCCATGATCGCGGAGGCCGTGTCGTACGGGCTCGTCGCTCATCTGTTGCGCGACTACAATGCATTCGGCTCGCCGAAGGCAGGTCTTCGCGTCACCACGCGTTCGCGCGCCATTGCCAGCGTGATCGATTATATCGAAAGCCATCTTGATGAGCCCGTCAGCCTCGCCGGGCTTGCGGATATCGCGCAGGTCAGCCGGTTTCATTTCCTGAGGACTTTCAAGCAAACCATCGGATTGACGCCGATGGCCTATCTGGAGCGTTCCCGCATTCGCAAGGCGCAGGAGCTGCTCCAGGCCGGCAAGCTGTCGCTGAGCGAAGTCGCGTTGGCCGTGGGATTCGCGGACCAGAGCCATTTCATCCGGCGTTTTCGCCGCCATGTGGGCGTCGCTCCGACCGTCTTTGCCCGCGAGCAGGGCGTGGCCCGATTGCCGCGACGTCCACGCCTGCTCTAGAGCGGGATGAAATGAGGTTGAATCAACTCCGTCATCCTGAGGTGGCCGTGCGTAGCGCGGCCCTCGAAGGACGACGGCCCGGGCCGCCCCCTGAGCAAACTCCCGTGAACGCAGCAATCGGGATCCGTTTGAGCAATATCGTTCAATAGCCCCCTCCAATTGTCCGCATATTTGCGTGAGGCCCTGGAGAGGCCACGCAGCGGCAGCGAGTGGCCGCTGCGAACCGCTTGAACACAGGAGATTGCGTTGCTGAAGGAAACCCACGTCGTCGGCGAGATCTTTGCGCATCGGTTCTGCGGGCCGGATCCGCGCTATGCGCTGGTCGTCTCGCATGGCACCGGAGCGCATGGAGGAATCTACGACAAGTTTGGCCAGCACCACGCGGCAAAAGGCGCCGACGTCTGGTGTTACGACGCACCCGGTCACGGGCAGTCGACGTCGACACGCCCTCGTGGCCAATGGACAATGTCGGAGTGGGTGGATGCATCGGTGATGTATGCCGACCACGTCAAGCAGAAGACCGGCCTGCCGGTGTTCACCATGGGGTCCAGCCTTGGCGTGGCTGCGGCTTATTCCTCGGCCTATGCCGACAGCGTTCGGGGGGCCATTGTGATGGGAGCGCCGGTCATCCCCTCGGGCCCCGCGATCCAGGCGCGGTCTGCGGCGTGGCGCAGCGAGGGCGTGCAGCAGATGCTCAAGATGACCGGCAGGGCCTCCCGGCTTCAGGTCGACCTGCTCTTCAACTTTGACGAAGACTACGGCTACGCGGGCGCCGGCGAACAGAAGCGGATGGATCCGTGGAACACGTGGAGCTACGATCTGGCATCCTGGGCAACGCTCTTTACCTTCGATCCGAAGGTTCCGGTGAGCGAGAACACCAAGCCAGTTCTCGTGTCCTGCGGCGGCAAGGATGCGACGTTTCCGCGCGACATGATGAAGTCAGTGGCCGACGCCATCGCCGGACCCGTGGAATTCTATTGCCTCGATGAGGGATCACATCAACTGATGCTGTTTCACACCGACGTCTATTCCGAGGTCGTGCACGACTGGGTGCTGCGTCAGTTGTAGTGCCGGCCGGCACGAGGTCGCGCTGTGCTCACCTCACTGGAGCGACCTCAGGCCGATGACTCGGACTCATTACGGTGACGGCGGGAATTACGGTGGCGGTGCATTTAATTATTCGTGGCAATTAAGTGCAGTCTATCACTGTCACCGTAACTCGAGGCGGAGTTTTGCTTGTACCTAGCGGGGAGAGGTGGATTAGGTCATAGTTACGCCGACGAGGAGAGATTGATGAAAAAAATTGGCATTGTCGTATGCCTTGCTTCCGTACTCGGCTCTTCCGCTTTTCACATGAGCGCGCCGGCGTCTGCTGCTCAACTCGAAAACGCAGCAGCCGGGCAGGCCCAGCGCGCTGTTGTGCCACAGTCAAAGGCACTTGCGCCCACCGCATCAGCCGAACAGGACGTGCATTGCGATGTTGAAGCCAAGTGCTTGACGCAGCTGCGTGGCATTGCCAGTCGGTCCGGTAAGAACTTGAAATTAAAACTGGACAATGGGTCGACAAAGTCGTTCTCCAGCACAGAGAGCTGCGAGATTGCGGGTGAGAGCTGTGTACATACATTGCTCGCCGACTTTCGGCCTTCGCAGCATTTGTTCGTGCTCTCGGCGCAATACTACGAAAGCCCTGGCAGCATCATCGTCAGCCGCCGCACCGGCGAGATCTTCCGCATTGAGGCTGCGGCGCCACATTTCTCCCCCGACGGTAAGCGCTTCGCCGTCGTCGCGGTCAGCGAGCAGGACGGCATCAATCAGCTCGCCATATACAACACGAGCGCTTTTCCTCCCGTGCTGGAGTGGAGCCAAAGACCCAAGTCCTGGTATGGCTTCGTCGGCTGGACCGGCAACGATCAGGTCAAATTGCGGGCACTGGATCAAAATTCAGAGGCGAGCGTAAGCCACACCTCGTCCGGTTGGAAGCTTGCACCGCCAGATGGTTAGATGAGTGCACTGTCACCGTGTTCCCTCGGAATCCTGCGGAGGAACGAAGGGGGAGGACGCAGTACGAGCTATTCACTTGTGGGCTCGGGATATGTGGGCTCGGGATAAGCATCCGAACAGGGGATGACATTTCCGACTGCAAAAGGCACATCAAGGAGGCATCGAGCGATCGTGCTCAAGGGCCTCTAAACTCTGAACGAACTACGCGCCTTGCGAATGTCAATTCGGCAGCGGTCGTTCTTCGCCCGCATCCTTGTCGCGTAACCATTCCTTCCACTCTCGCGAATCGAAGGGGGGCTTTGATAAGTCGATGCACCATCGCGGAGGTTCCGCATCTAAACCTCTTATCCTCCGATCTTCCAGCGCGATGCATTCAGGAACGGTGTTCTTCGCGTAGCTCTTTAGCTCTTCAATAGAGTGGAAGATACGCCAGACCCGCATGCGAGTGTTGTTTCTATCGCTCCAGATTGTAAGCAGCTCTCGATCGTCGTTTAATAGGTGTAAAGCCACGATTTCGCAGCAACCACTGAAATCAATGGGAAAACTTAATACATCGCGTTGAGAGCCGACGTCTACCTCCAAGACGTCTCTCTGCCCATCAGGGCCGCTAGCTCTTACCAAACGCGATCGATCCGAGAAGATAGCCATCGGGGTACTATACCTGGTTGCGGAGGGCAGTTGATCAAAAATCAGACGCTTTTCGACCTCGCTCCAAATAACTAGACGATTACTCGACGCTCCACTGTCGTCGGGACTAGGTACCGGCAGCTGTGCAACAATAAGCTGTCCGATGAACTTGAGATCGGTCGCGAGCCCGATTTGACCAACAGAAATTGGGACCTGCGTTAGCTTGCAATCCGCAGCCTCCAAAATCCAGATAGCTCCGGTCGCGTCGGCCAGTGCGATCTTTTTCAGATCTTCGGAATAGACGAGCCTTCCTATGATCGCTGATGAGTTGCCGAGTTCACAGATTTTGGTAGCAAACCCGGGCTGCATGTTCACAATAGAGATCTTATCTCGCTCGCTAAAAGCGATCGCCGCACCATTCGACGACATCGTAGAAGCATAGACCGCACCACTCTCGTTCTTGAGGGACGTTTTACCGGTTTCCAGGTCCACTACTTCGTATCGCTGTGGCGATAAGTTACGCTCGTCATCTTCGGATTGTTTGATCTTGGCTGTCACGAGAATCCGACTGCCCGCGTCATCAATCGATAGGGAATTCAGCCTACCGAATTTCGTCAAATCTAAACGCCTTCGTTCCCTGAGGGAATCCGCGTCCCAAATAATCACAGAATTCCTCTCAGCTATGGCCGCACACAGCGAAGGCAGATATGCGGTGGCCTGCTTAAAGGAACCGAGGGCAGCGATGAGATGCGCATCTCTTGCGACAACCACCGAATCTATGCATTCTGCGGCGCTGTCATTGGCCCGGACGAGCATCGGCGGTTTTAGCGACCAAATGAGCAGGTCGCCCCGTTCCGACCGAGTAAGTATTTCAGAGCCATCGGAATTTTCGTCCAGAAATGTGTGGTCGTCACGCCAATGTAGAACCGCCCGAGGTGCCGTATAATAGTGCCCAAGCCGTGTTTCAGTGACATACTGCCACGCCGTGAGCTTCTTCCCATCCTCCACGAGAAGCAGCCCGTTGGCCAAGAAATCGAAGCTTCTTCCCTCTCCGTCGAGTTGTTGGATCACTGCCGGAGCTTGTTGATTGCTCCACACCTTTATTCCCTCGTCACCGCCAGTCGCAAATATCTCTCCTTGGCCCGATGCTTCCACCTCAAAGGTGCGCGATTGGGTAAGCAGATCATCCACTATGACCCTTCCATTGCTGCTGTCCTTTATTCGCACGCGATAAGTGCCAGGCTGCCCGCCTACGTCCTTTGGATGACTAGTACCAAACGTCTCGAAAACCCGATCGCCTTTGAAATTCAGCCAAGCATCAACGATCGGCTCCGACTTCCATGCGTTAAGGCGCGTCAATAACTTCGCATCCCACAACTGTGCTTGATTGTGGCTGTAAGTCAGAAATCTCGTCCTATTCCCCGCCATCGAAAATTTAGAGATTTCGGGTAATTGCTTTACTGCTCCGGTGTCGAAGTCGAAGATTGTTAATTTTTCTCCACACAGCAGGTAGAAGTTACTTCCCGACGCGTTGAATTTAATCTGCGGGCCGTCATCTTCGCACTTGCCGCTAGCGCGATCCAATTTTTTGCGCGCTCGATAATCCCACGACAAGAATCTACCGTCTTCCGCTAGGAAAATAAAAATCGGTCGCGTCGGATTTGCCGTGACGCTCTTAATTGAGGGAAAGTCGGTGACGACCTGAGCCTCGTTCAATTCTTTGACTAATCTGCCGCCGGACCATCGCCAAAGTGACGCTTTTCCATTCTCAAATACGCCGACGATGTTTTGACCGTCGAAAGAGAAGCTAGCATCAACGAAGGGTGAGCGAGAATCGCTCAAAACGGCTCGGAGAGGCGAGTTGTAAATTGCGTCCCCCAGCTTGAGCGATGTACACAGCTCCTCGCAGTTATCAGTCCGCAGACCCAGGCGTCATGGTGGGTACCTTGGGAAATCGGCGTTGCGACCGAAAAGGAGCGTTTTCTAGCTTCGTTCATTTCGGGAAATGCAGCCGTGCCCGAATACTTGACGAAGTGGCCGTATCTCAGGACGCGCGCCGACCTAGAGAAATATGTTCAGGAGTCGAAACGGGCGGAGCTGCTTGTGGAGGACCGTTTACAAAAAGGATATCGAACCACCGCCCGAGCATTAGGTTTCCGATCTTTCCACACATCATTGAAGGCGGCTCTGGGCCAGCCCTAATTCATTTTTAGAACAGGATCACCATTATGGCAGACAAGAAAGTTGTCTTCGTGGCTTTCGCGATCGAGGACGAAACGCAGCGAGATCTCCTCAAAGGACAATCTCTTCATCCGCGGGCTCCCTACGAGTTTATCGATATGTCGGTGAAAGAAGCATACGATAGTGGCTGGAAGGAAAAAGTACGAACCAGGATTAAGCGATCTGACGGTGTTATCGTGCTCGTGAGCAAGAACTCAAAGACATCCAGCGGTCAGAAATGGGAAATCGCTTGCGCGAAGGAAGAGAAAAAGAAGATTCGCGGAATCTGGGCTTACACAAGCGATCGAACCGAACTCGATGGAGTAACCACGTACACGTGGAGTGACTCGAATATCAGCAATTTCATTGACTCTCTCTAGTACTAATATGCGTAAGGCTCTTGTCGTTGGTATCGACTACTATCAGAATCTCACTTCACTCAGTGGCTGTGTCAATGATGCGGATGCTGTGGCGGGTACGTTCGTGCCGCCAGTGACCACGAATGTAGTCAGCAAGATCGGGCCCGCTTTTTCCGAGCTGCGCGTCGATAACGTCCAAGTAAACCTGAAGCCCACTCGCAACGAGATACGCCGAAATTATAGAAGCCTGCTCAGCGTCCTCCTTCTTATGCGAGATGAATACCTTTGCGGCCATTTTTCCGTCCCCGAAGATTTCAGAACATTTACAGAACATTTCGCTGAACGCAACCCACGCGTGCGCCGCAACAGCGCCTTGTCCACAAAAGTTGTCCGCTGACGGCCTGAGCTTCCGGTACGTTTTGCATAAGACGGGAGCGACGCAGGCAAAGGGGCGCGAAGGAATACGAGCTGATAGCGATTTTCGGTTGAACTACAGGCAAGCTGGCCCGGCACGATAAGCGCGCGGCAAATCGCAAACGCATTGCCCAGAGCCCCGCCCAATTGCTGCCGCCAGCACAAGTGACGAACAAAAAGCGCCCGCACCTTGGTGCAGATGCAGGCCGAAACGGAAACGACTTAAAAAATCAGGTGTTTAATTTTGAGGGATGGTGCCCAGGGGCGGAATCGAACCACCGACACTGCGATTTTCAGTCGCATGCTCTACCAACTGAGCTACCTGGGCGTCTTGCCCGAACGGTCGCCGGGAAGAGCGCCGGTTTATAGTGAGCCCTGAGCGTCGTGTCCAGCGGGCGGGGACAAAAAGTGGACAACCGGCCAAACCCGGGGATTTTCGCAACCCTTTGGCCTTGCGGGCTTTCTGGCCCCAATCCGCTGCCCGGCGGACGCCGGGCCTCTAGAGCGGAGTGAATTTGAGTTGAATCCACTCCGTCATCCTGAGGCGCGAGCGCAGCGAGCCTCGAAGGATGCACGGCCCGGGCCCGTCGCCCTTCGAGGGCCGCGCTGCGCACGGCCGCCTCAGGATGACGGATTACGTTGAGCGGACCGTAATCTCATCAGATCTTGGGGCACGTTCTACGGCGATTTTTGCTAGTTCTCGATGCGGATTTTGGCGTCTTTGATGACCGGGCCCCATTTGTCCATTTCGGAGCGGAGGTGGGCGGCCAGGGCCTCCGGCGTGGAGCCGATGACCTCGGAGCCGAGTTCGTCGAGCCGTGGTTTCACCGAGGCGTGCTGCAGGGCCGCTACCGCATCGGTATTGATGCGGGCGATGATCTCCGGCGGCGTCCTGGCCGGCGCGTACAGGGCAAACCAGGACGAGACGTCGAAGCCGGGAACGCCGGCCTCCGCCACGGTGGGCAATTCCGGCGCCGCGCGGATGCGCCGCGCAGTGGTCACGGCGAGGCCGCGCACGCTGGCCGATCTCAGATACGGCTGGATCGAGGAGACATTGTCGAACATCAGGTCGACGCGGCCGGGAACCAGATCGTTGAGGGCCGGCGCCGCGCCGTCATAGGGCACGTGCTCCATCTCCACGCCGGTCATCCGCTTGAACAGTTCGCCGCACAGATGCAGCGAGGTGCCGTTGCCGGCCGACCCATAACGGATGCGGCCGGCATTGGCCTTGCAATAAGCGATGAAGTCGCCGACCGAGCGCACCGGCAGCACGTTGGAGGCCGCCATGATGTTCGGCTGCATCACCAGCAGCGACACCGGCGCGAAGTCCGTCGCCGGGTCATAGTCCAGCGATGGGTAGAGGAATTTGTTGACCGCGAGCGACACCGACGCCACCGCCATGGTCAAGCCATCGGGCGCGGCTTTCGCGAGCGACTCGTAGCCAATATTGGCGCCGGGCTTGTTGTCGACCACGACCGGCTGGCCCCAGATCTCCGACAGGCGCCTCGCCAGCAATCGGCCGATCACATCCGTCGCACCATTGCGCTCGAAGGGCACGATCAAACGCACCGGCCCGCCCGGCCAGTCGGCGCCGCGTGCGCGCGATCCGGCAACGGCCGGCGCAGCGGCAGCCGCGGTGATCAGAAACCTGCGGCGAGTCAACATCGGCCCCCTCCTGCCTGTTGCGCCGTGTGTCGTGTGGACAGAGTTTGGAGAGCGTCGGTGTGAAATGCAATGCGGCTGGTGGGTGAGCCGGAAAGGGTCACTGCTCCCTCGCCCCGCTTGCGGGGAGAGGGTCGGGGTGAGGGGCACTTTTCGCACGCACAGTCTTGCGGAGACGCCCCCTCACCCGGATTGCTTCGCAATCCGACCTCTCCCCGCAAGCGGGGCGAGGTGAAGCAAGCGGCCGCGTTGATTCAACTCGAACCCACCGCCCCTACTCGCGCGGCAGAGACTCCGCCTCGTCATCCTCGTCGCTGGCGGGGATGACGTAGGAGCCGGTCAGCCAGCGCCCGAGGTCGACATTGCGGCAGCGCTCGGAGCAGAAGGGGCGGGAGTCGGCGACGACCGGCTTGCCGCACACCGGGCATCCCTTGCCTTTCTCTTGGCCCTTCACGCGCTTTGTCGTTGTGTCAGGAGGCATTCAACCATCCGAACCGCACCGGAAATCCTTCGCCGCCCAGGAGCGAGACGGCCTCATACAGCGGCAGCCCCACCACATTGGTGTAGGAGCCGACCAGCTTGACCACGAACGATCCGGCAATGCCCTGCACCGCGTAACCGCCCGCCTTGCCGCGCCATTCGCCGGAGCCGATATAGGCCTTGATATCGTCCTCGGTGAGGCGCTTGAAGCGCACCCGGGTCTCGATCAGGCGCTGGCGGAACGATTCCTTCGGGGTGACGATGCAGATCGCGGTGTAGACGCGATGGTTGCGCCCCGAGAGCAGCCGCAGGCACTGCGAGGCCTCGTCCACCAGTTCCGCCTTGGGCAGGATCCGGCGCCCGACGGCCACCACCGTATCCGCCGCCATGATGAAGGCGCCGCGCAGCTCGTCGTCCAGCCGCACGGATTTCAGCGCCGCATCGGCCTTGGCGCGCGCCAGCCGCGTCGCGCACGAGCGCGGCAGTTCACCCTTTTTCGGGGTTTCATCGACGTCGGCGGGCCGCAGCGCATCGGGCTCGATGCCGGCCTGGTTGAGCAGGCCGAGACGGCGGGGCGATCCGGAGGCGAGAACCAGCTTGGGGCGACCTAACATGCGGGCATTTCAATCCGAGCAAGGGGATGCCGCGAGGTTGTCGCCCACGGACGGCGCGGAAATTATCGGAACGCCCGGCATTCGACAACAGCGGGAAACGGAGTCTGAGTTGAATCAATAATGACCTGAGTCATCAAACGCATCGGCCCTTACGAACACGTCAAGCGACCTCGTTTCCGCTCCAACACCGAGCTGTTCCCTCCGCCCTTGTGGGGGAGGGTTAGGGAGGGGGGTGATGATGACGCCGCAGCGTATCGGAACGGCCGGCTTTCGCAGTTCATCTTGATCTCGGAATACTGGATACCCCCCTCCCCTGCCCTCCCCCACAAGGGGGGAGGGAGCAGATCACCCGTCGATTCCCAACCCAGTGTTCACGCCTGCCCGCGCCCCGTTCCGCCGAACCGCTTGCGGATGCGCAGCGACAGCCCGTCGCAAACCTCCCGATAGGCCTGCAGCCGCTGCTCGCGGGTGCCCTCGGTGCCGGTCGGGTCCGGGGTCGGCCAATACTCGACCTCGGCGGCGAGGGTGCGGGTGAGTTCCAGTGCCTTGTGGTGCGCCTCGGGCGACAGCGTGATGATCAGGTCGAAATTGAGCCCCTCCCAATCCTCAAGCTCGGCAAACGTCTGCGGGCGATAACGGGAGATGTCCTGTCCGAGCTCCTGCATCACGGCGACGGCGAAGGGATCGAGTTCGCCTTTCTTCACCCCGGCGGAGCGGACATAGAGCGTCGTGGGAAACATGGTCTGCAGCAGGCTTTGCGCCATCGGGGAGCGGACGCTGTTGAACCCGCACGAAAACAACACGGCCTGCGGATTGCGCACCCGCGCCGGCGCAATCATCCCTAACCTTTCCAGTGCAGGACGGAAATCAGCGTGAACAGCCGGCGCGCGGTTTCGAAATCGATCCGCACCTTGCCGTCCAGCCGCTCCATCAGCGTGTTCGAGCCCTCGTCGTGGACGCCGCGGCGGCCCATGTCGATGGCTTCGATCTTGTCCGGGGTGGCGGTGCGGATGGCGTGGTAATAGCTGTCGCAGATCATGAAGTAGTCCTTCACGATGCGGCGAAACGGCGTCAGCGACAGCAGGTGCACCACCACGGGCGTGGCATCCTCGCGCCGGATATCGAACATCAGCCGGTTGCCGGAGATGCCGAGATGCAGCGTGAAGGGGCCGCCCTCGGCGCCCTCCGGCGCGAACAGGTTCTTCTCCACGAGGTCATAGATCGCGATCGCGCGCTCATGCTCGATGTCGGGCCCGGACCGCCCGATCGATTCCTCGTCCAGCGTGATCGCCACGATGCGATTTCGGCTGTCGTCGATCTCTGGCGCGGGTTTTGTCATCGCAGATTGAGGCGCAGTCCGACCGAACGCGCATGGGCGTCGAGACCCTCGGCCTTGCCGAGCGTCATCGCGGCCGGACCCAATGCGCGCAACTGATCCGGACCGCAGCGCAGGATCGACGTTCGTTTCATGAAGTCAAGCACGCCCAGCCCCGACGAGAACCGCGCCGAGCGCGCCGTCGGCAGCACATGGTTGGAACCGCCGACATAATCGCCGATCGCCTCCGGGGTGTGGCCGCCGAGGAAGATCGCCCCGGCATTGCGGATGCGCGCGGCGAGGCTCTCGGGATCCGATGTCATGATCTCGAGATGTTCGGCCGCGATGGCGTCCGCGAGACGCACCGCGTCGTCGAGATTCGCGACACGAATGACGGCGCCGAAATCGGCCCAGGAGGCTCGCGCGATCTCGGCCCGCGGCAGCGTCGCCAGCTGGCCCTCGACCGCTGATATCACGCGCTCAGCGAGATCGGCGTCGTCGGTGATCAGGATCGACTGCGCATTGGCATCGTGCTCGGCCTGCGCCAGCAGATCCGCGGCGATCCACTCTGCATTGGCGGTGCGATCGGCAATGACCAGCACTTCGGATGGCCCGGCGATCATGTCGATGCCGACCTTGCCGAACACCAGCCGTTTCGCTGCGGCGACATAAGCGTTGCCCGGCCCGACCACCTTCGCCACCGGCGCGATGGTCGCGGTGCCGTAGGCCAGCGCCGCGATCGCCTGCGCGCCGCCGACCCGGTAGATCTCGGAGACGCCGCCGAGATGCGCCGCCGCCAGCACCAGCGGATTGAGTTTGCCGTCCGGCGCCGGCACCACCATCACCACACGCGGCACACCCGCCACCTTGGCCGGCACCGCGTTCATCAGCACGGACGAGGGATAGGCGGCGGTGCCGCCCGGCACATAGAGCCCGACCGCTTCGATCGCGGTCCAGCGATGGCCGAGTTCGACGCCGAGCGCATCGGTGAACCGATCGTCCTTCGGCAACTGGCGCTGGTGGAACACTTCGATGCGATCGCGCGCCAGTGCCAGCGCGTCGAGGGTGGCCGGATCGCAGGCTTTTATCGCAGTCTCGATTTCGGCGGAAGTGATGCGCAGGCCAGAGGCCGCGAGGGTCAGCCGGTCGAACTTGGCGGTGGCCTCGATCAGCGCCGCGTCACCGCGGGCAACGACATCGCCAACGATGCCGCGCACCGCCGTCTCGATGTCGGCCGCCACCTCCCGCTTCATGGCGAGGAAGGCCTTGAAACGCCCGGCAAAGTCGGCGCTGCTGCTGTCGATACGGATCGGCATGTCGGTGTCCGGCGGCGGTTCGGGTGTCCCGGGCTGCGGCCCGGGCCCCTGCTCCAAATCCCTGCTCAAAGTCCCTGCTCAATGGCGTGCCGGTCCAGCGCCGTCAACCCTTTGCGGGGCGGGCGCGGCGGCTCTGTTCCCTCCCCCCTTGTGGGGGAGGGTCAGGGAGGGGGGTGGCGGCAGTCCGCAGCGCTTCAGATCGGATGCCGTTGCATCACGAGGTCAGAATACTGGGTACCCCCCTCCCCAGCCCTCCCCCACAAGGGGGGAGGGAGCCGCACAAAGCAGCCCTCGGCGATCAGCTTCAAGGCCGAAGTGGAGCAACCTCGTCTGGAACCCCATCCCCCAGCTCATCCGTCTCCAGATCGTCCGGTCCCAGATCCGCCAGTTCGCACTCCAGGCATTCCACATCCAGCCGCAGCGCGCCGCCGCCGGAGAACAGCAGCACGGCGCTGCCGGAGGGGGCGTCGCCGGGGTAAAACTCGATCCCGATCAGGTCGAGCACCGTTTCCCCCGCCGCCAGGTCGATGTTGCGCGACTTGCAGGACAGGACACGGTCGAACCGCAGGGCCGAAATCAGCCGGCTGGCCTGCGGCGCGCCGTTGAGGGCCTGGTCCCAGTCCAGCCGGCGCATGCCGACCACGAGACGCTTCTCGCGCTGCCGCCAGATGATATCAGCGACATTGACGCGCGCGTCCTGCACATGGGCCGAGATCACGCAGAGATCGTCCGCGTCCAGCGCCGCCAGTTTTCGCCGCGCGGACGTCGATGCCATGCGATCTCCTTACCCCTGATGAGTCCCTGCTCCCTCGCCCCGCTTGCGGGGAGAGGGTCGGGGTGAGGGGCATGACCCGAGACTCCGGGTCTCGCGGAAACGCCCCCTCACCCGACACCTTCGCTTCGCTCGGCGTCGACCTCTCCCCGCACGCGGGGCGAGGTTTAAGTCACGCCGCCTGCCTATCCGCTGATGCGCTCGATGGTCGCGCCGCAGGCGGACAGCTTGTCCTCCAGCCGCTCGAAGCCGCGGTCGAGATGATAGACGCGGTTGACCATGGTTTCGCCCTCAGCCGCGAGCGCCGCGATCACCAGCGACACCGAGGCGCGCAGGTCGGTGGCCATCACCGGCGCGCCGCGCAGTTTCTTGATGCCTTCGATGGTGGCGGTTTCGCCGTCGAGATGGATGCGGGCGCCGAACCGGGCCAGCTCCTGCACATGCATGAAACGGTTTTCGAAAATGGTCTCGGTGAGCTGCGAGGAGCCTTCGGCGCGGGTCATCAGCGCCATCAGCTGCGCCTGCAGGTCGGTGGGGAAACCTGGGAACGGCGCGGTCGACACCGTCACCGGCTTGATGCCGGCGCCGTTGCGGGCGACGCGGATGCCTTCGTTGTTCACGGTGATGGTGGCGCCCGCCCTGGTCAGCACGTCGAGCGCCGATTGCAGCAGTTCCGGCCGCGCGCCGGCGAGCTGCACATCGCCGCCGGTCATGGCCACCGCCATGGCGTAGGTGCCGGTCTCGATGCGGTCGGGCAGCACCGGATGGCGCGCGCCATGCAGCTTGCTGACGCCTTCGATGACGATGCGCGGGGTGCCGGCGCCGGACACACGGGCGCCCATCTTGTTCAGGCAGTCGGCGAGGTCGACGATCTCGGGTTCGCAGGCGGCATTGGTGACGATGGTGGTGCCCTTGGCGAGCGTCGCGGCCATCACGGCGACATGGGTGCCGCTGACGGTCACTTTGGGAAAATCGATCTCAGCGCCGATCAGCCCCTTGGGCGCCGTCGCCACCACATAACCGGCATCGATCTGCAGATCGGCGCCGAGTTTTTCCAGCGCCATGATCAGCAGGTCGACCGGACGGGTGCCGATGGCGCAGCCGCCGGGCAGCGACACCTTGGCCTCGCCCATGCGCGCGAGCAGCGGCGCGATCACCCAGAAGCTGGCGCGCATCCGCGACACCAGTTCATASGGCGCSGTGGTGTCGATGATGTTGGCGGCGGAGATGTGCAGGGTCTGGCCCTGGTACTCATGATCGCCGGGGCGCTTGCCCGCGCTCATGATGTCGACGCCGTGGTTGCCGAGGATGCGCTGCAGCTGCGCGACGTCGGCGAGGCGCGGCACGTTGTCGAGGATCAGGGTTTCGTCGGTGAGCAGCGCCGCGATCATCAGCGGCAGGGCCGCGTTCTTGGCGCCGGAAATCGGAATGGTGCCGTTGAGCTTGTTGCCGCCAACGATGCGAATGCGATCCATGCCGCCCCCTGAAGTGTTGCTGCGCTTGAGTTAAGCGCACGGGGCGAGCATTGCAAAAACTTTTGCGCGAATCCGTAAAGACGCCCCGAAACCCCAGTCTTTTCAGGCCAATGCGGCGAAAGTCGGGTGAGTTCGGCCCCGGCGGAGCACGGCTTCGCCGGGGGACAGGCGCGAATCCGCCGCGCCTTATGCCGCGGCCGGCAGGCTGTCGAACGTGACTTTGGTGAGCGTTTCCGAAACGGCCCACAGCCGTTGCGCGACGGCGGCATCCTTGGCGCGCGGCATGATCTTCGCCGGCACCGGCGGCCCCTTCATTTCGTAGACCCCGTCCGGCCCGTAGTAGCCGGCCTTCTGCGCCTTCGGCGAGGTCGCGGCGAACAGCGTGGGCAGCGCACCGGCGGCCGCCGAGTGGCTGAGATAGGGCAAAAGCACCCCGCCGAGCCGCGCCTGCAGGCTGCGCGCGCCCGGGCCGTTGGCGATCAGGTCGGTGCGCGCGAAACCGGGGTGGGCGGCGTTGCTCATCAGTCCCCAGCCATGGGTGTCGCTGCGGCGCTGCAGCTCGATGGCGAAGATCAGCATCGCGAGTTTCGACTGGGTGTAGGCCTTCCACGGCCGGTAGCTGCGTTCGGCCTGCAGGTCGGCGAAATCGATCACGCCGGAGCGGTGCGCCAGCGACGAGAGGCTGACCACGCGCGGCTGCAGGCTGCGCTTGAGCAGCGGCAACAGATGCGCGGTGAGCGCGAAGTGGCCGAGATAATTGGTGCCGAACTGCATCTCGAAACCGTCCGCCGTGGCCTGCCGCTGCGGCAGCGCCATCACGGCGGCGTTGTTGATGAGGAGATCGAGCGAGGTGTGGCGGCTCGCGAAGCGGCGGCCGAAATCGGCGACCGAGGCGAGATCGGCCAGGTCGAGCATGTCGAACGTGATGCCGGCGTTGGGGAATTTCGCCTTGATCCGCGCCACGGCCTCGCCGCCCTTCGCCGGATTGCGCCCGGCCAGCACGATCTCGGCCCCGGTGCCGGCCAGCGCCAGCGCGGTCTCGTAACCCAGTCCACCGGTGCCGGTGATCACGGCCAGCTTGCCGGCCTGGGAGGGAATGTCTGCGGTCGTCCACGCGCTCATTGTCGTCAGCTCCACGGGTGAGGTGAAAGCCAGAAATATGCACCAAGTGCAAATTTGCAATAAGTGAGCTAAAAATCACGGCAAGCGGCTGATTTTCAACCGGAAACGCCGCCCGCTTCCTCCCCGGCCTGGTACAGGCGATGAACCGCGCCGCTCACTCCCGCTCCGGCGCCGCCCGCGGATCGGTCGCGCCTTCGCCGTCGACCGCGCCACCCTCGCTGGCCCGCCCCCGCGCCTGCGCCTTGCGCCGCCGCAGATTTTCCCGCAGCGCCGCCGCCAGCCGCTCGTTCCGGCTGTCCCGCACTGGCGGACGCTGTTTCGGCTCATCGCTCATGGCAGGGCATATAACCTCGTTCCGCACGGAGGCCAATTGACGACCCGCGCCCGGCGTCGTGGTGCCGGTTTTCGAGGGTTTTCAATCATTTCACGGGTTTGCCGCCGGCTCTCTGGCGCCGGAACCCGATTTCGCGGGGATCCAGGGTCCTTTTTCGCACCTGCGGCGCTTGCACCCCGGGGTGCCTTGTGGCAAGGATCGCCCCGCCGCAGCGGGCTTTTTCAACCCATGATTCCCGCGTCCGGTCTTGCTGCCGTAGCTCAGTGGTAGAGCACTTCATTGGTAATGAAGAGGTCGACAGTTCAATCCTGTCTGGCAGCACCATTTCTCTATAAACAGACTTTACCAACAGCAGTCTCGGCTTCTGGTTTCCCTCACCATCAAAAGCATCACCACCGAACCACGCTGTCTGCGACAAACGGGCGCGGCCTTGTCGGCTCGTGGCAACAAAACATTCACAACCGGTTCACGTCATAGAGGGTCAGATGCCAACGAGGTTTTCAGAGGATCCATCATGCGTGCCAAGTCGCTGGTTCAGTTGAGTGCAATCGCTTTTCTTGCCGTCACGTCTTTCGTCACGTCTGCTGACGCGCAGCGCTGGCGCTACGATGATCGAGGCGACTACGGGTATCGCCCCCGCTGCCTGTCGAGCGACGGCATCAATGACAGCTTGGCCAGCAGGGGCCTGTATCCCCAAGCCCTCGTGGGGCAGAGCCCCGATGGTCGAGTGCTTTACATGCGCGTTTTCCAGGGCAACCAGCCCATGATTGCCACCGTTGAAGGCTGCACAGGGCGCATCCTTCGCATGCGTGGCGAATACTAACTGACATCACGATCGGCGCCTCCGGATCAGGCACTATCCGAGGGCGCTGCATCATTCCTCGCCAACCAAATGGAGCGCCTGGCGGGAGTCTGCGCGCGACCTCAGCGATGCGCCGCCGGCGATGATGCGCCGTTGCGCGGCGTCCATTCGCGCATGCCGACAAGATGCGCACGCACGCCGGACTGCCACCCGTCGACGATGACGGACAGAGACGCCTCATGCCGCGCTTCGCTCGGGGTCACGCCGAAGCGGGCGCGGAACGCCCGCAGGAACTGGCTGCTGCTCGAGAACGCGAAGTCGTTGGCGATTGTGGTGATGGACCGCGCCGACCCGCGCGACGCCAGCTCCCGATAGGCGGCCTCCAGCCGTCGCGTGCGCACCATTGCCGAAACGCCGCCCTCGTCCGCGAACATGCGATAGAGATGCGCGCGCGAGATCTGGAACCGGCGCATCAGCAGCTCAGGGCCGAGCTGCGGCGCGGCGAGATTGGCATCGACAAAGGCCAGCACGCGCCGCCGCCAGGTCTGGGTGATCGCCGACTCGGTCGGCAGTTCGCTGGCGGCACGCCGCGCCAGCGTCGAGGACAGCACCGCGCTTGCGGCCGCCTCCACGGCCAGCGCATCGGCACTGTCCATGGTGTCGGACAGCTCCGACAGGCTGACCAGGAAATCGGACAATAGCCGCGTCACCGGCGACCGGGCCCTGAGCACCGTGCCGTGCAGGCTCCGCCCGTCGGCGGCCCGATCGATCGCCGCGCGCGGCAGCATGACGGCGAGCGTGGAGCCGATGGAAGAGCGGCTGGACCAGGTCCGGCTCAGATCGAAGGCGGTGACGTCGCCCGATCTGATGGACATCGTGCGGCCATCGAAGTCGACGTCGGCCGCACCACTCTGACGGAGCTGGACGAGGTAGAAATCGTCCAGACGGCTTCTGCGAACGACCTGCCGGTCGCGCCGATAGAACTGAGAATTGAACCAGGTATGGCCGACCAGCAGCGTGGCGCACAGCCGCCAGCGCAGCGAGCCGACAAGACCACCGTCATCGTCGTGGCCCGGCTCGGCGTCGAACAGCGGACGCATGATCGCGCGCCAATAGTCGCTGCGCAGCTCCGGCTCGATCAGGTCCGTCGACAGAAACAGATCTTCCGGCATTCCGACCCCTGGTCGCCCCATGCCCCCCGAACCACCGGGACGGGCCGAGACTAGGGGATTCTCGCCACGGCGTCATCACGCCGCGTTTTCATCGGCAGGGAACCCTGGCCAGGATGAATTGAGACATTCTGCGCAAAGAAATGAGATGCGGAGGGGAGCGAAGCACGAACGTTTTGTGAGAGTCTTGCGCCCGAGGCCACCGCATTGCCGCTGGCCGTTTGCGCCTGCGGAGCCATCGACATGATTGATCTGTCTCCCCTCGAAACCGACATCCAGGCCCACCAGTCGCTGCAGTTGCTGCACGCGTTCATGCGGATCAGCCGGGAGAGCACAAGACGGGAGGCCATAGCCCTCGTGGCACGCCTCGCCGAGGCGGACGCCCACGACTCAAAAAACATCAAGCCGGACCAGGTCAGCGCGCAATCGTGAACCACCGACCTGCGAGCAGGCGCGCAAGACGTGCGCATCGAGGCCTCGATCGGACGTCGCTCAGTTCGCGCCGACCCGCGGAGCGCGCGCGCGCTCGCGAAACGACACCACATTGATCACCGTACCGACGATCAACGACGGCGCGATCGCGACAAGCATGACCAGCGGCGACAACGGTTTCGGCGAAATGATCTCGATCACCATCGTGGTGATCAGCCAGAGCGTCGCGAACGACACGGCAAAATCGATCCGGGGAATGCGCAGCCAATACAGAACGGCCGCGATGATTATCGCCGGAGCCGTTGCGGCGCCGATCGCATGCACACTCAATTCCCTCGGCGTCGCGACGTCGATCACCATCGCCGCCAGCAGCCAGAGACTTCCGAACATGGCGGCTACATCAATCGGATGTCGCATAACCCCATTCCCCTTGCGCCAATTTGCCGCGCGGGGAATTTCACTCACGCGCCCGCGCGGTCGTCAAGGCCCGGGGCCCCGGTCCTCGCGATCCGCCAGGCGCCGATGTCCAACGCCCGGCCGCTCCCGGAAGAACCGCGCCCTTGGGGGCGCTTCAGGGAAAAGCCAATGAAATCAACTGAAGCTGGGACGGCGGCCGCCGTTCTCCGACGGATTTGAGATATCCCCCGCCATCCGGGAGACGCGGGACGATCAGCGTACTTGCGCGCCATCCTGATGAAACCGGCTCAGGAATGATTTGAGCCGTTCGCTTTGCGGCTTTCGGATGATCTCATCAGCCGAACCGATCTCCGCCATCACGCCGGCGTTCATGAAACCGACCCGGGTCGAGACATCGGCTGCGAAGGCCATTTCGTGGGTGACCAGGATCATGGTCATGCCTTCGGCCGCGAGACCGCGGATCACCGCGAGCACTTCGCCCACCAGCTCGGGATCAAGCGCCGAGGTCGGCTCGTCGAACAGCATCACCTCGGGCTTCATGGCGAGCGCACGCGCAATCGCCACGCGCTGCTTCTGGCCGCCGGACAACCGGCTGGGAAACGCATCCGCCTTGTCGGCGAGGCCGACCTTCGCAAGCAGGTCGCGCCCCAATGCATTCGCCTCCGCCTGCGCCAGACCCTTCACCTGCACCGGGCCCTCGGTGACATTGCCGAGCACCGACATGTGCGGGAACAGGTTGAAGTGCTGGAACACCATGCCGACGCTCCGGCGCAGCAGCGCCAGTTGGGCGTCGCCCGGCGGACGGCGTCCCCGGCCGAACTCGAACGCGAGGTCGCCGACGGCGAGCTGCCCTTGCTGCGGCATTTCCAGCAGATTGAGGCAGCGCAGGAATGTCGATTTGCCGGAGCCGCTGGCGCCGATCAGGGTGACCACCTCGCCGCGCGAGACCGAGGGCGAGACGCCCTTGAGCACCTCGTTGTCGCCGAACGCCTTGTGCACGCCGGTCGCGGAGAGCGTTGCGCCGTTCGTCGTCATCGGTGCGCTCCCAGCCGCTGCTCGACCCGGTCCGCCACCAGTGTCAGCGGGAACAGCACCAGGAAATAGATCACCGCGATCGCGGTGTAGACCTCGAGCGGACGATAACTCGCCGCCGTGATCACCGAGCCTTGATACAGCAGGTCCCCGACCGCGACGACCGACACCAGCGAGGTGTTCTTGAGTTGCAGAATGGTCTGGTTGATGAAGGACGGGATCATCACCTGGATCGCCTGCGGCAGCACGATGCGGCGGAAGATCTTGCCCCTGCGCATGCCGATGGCGCGGCCGGCCTCCCACTGGCCGGTATCGACCGCCTCGATGCCGCCGCGGAAGATCTCGGCGTAGAACGCACCCGCATAGAGCGACAGCGTGATGAAGCAGGCGGTGGCCGCCGACATGTCGACGCCGATCAGCACCGGCAGCGCGTAATAGACCCACACCAGTTGCACCAGCAGCGGCGTGCAGCGGAAGACTTCGATATAGGCGCGCAGCGGGATCGACACCCAGCGCGGCGCCGTGGTGCGCAGGATGCCGGTGACGAGGCCGATGAGGAGACCCGCGATCACCGTCGTCACCGTGTAGATCACGGTGATGACGAGACCCTGCCCGATCAGGCCCCAGTAGGGCTTCAGCGCCGCGAAGTCCCAAACGTACATAATGGGCGTTCTATCAGAACTGGACTTCGGCCGGAATGTCGTCCGGCGACAGTCCGACGGCCTCGAAGCCCTTCAGCATCCATTCGCGGGTTTGTCCGAGCGAACGGTTATAGTCGGCCCAGGCGCTGAGGAAATCCTTGTAGCGCCGGTCGTTCTCGGCGCGGATGCCCATGTTGGTCGACAGTGTCAGCAGCGGGCGCGGGATCGCGAGGTCGCCGAGGTTGGGATTCTTTTTCAGGGTCGAGACCGCGAGCACGGCCAGCGAGACGTTGCAGTCGGCGCGGCCGGTGGCGACCGCGAGGATCGCCTCGTCGCGGTTCTTGAAGCCCAGGATGGTCGCCTTCGGGCAATAGCGCCGCGCGATGGTGTCGTGGGTCGAGCCGATGTCGATGGCGATCTTGACCTCGGGCTTGTTGATGTCCGCCCAGGTCTGCGGCTTGGCGAAGCCCTTCTTGGTGATGACGGTGAAGGAGTGGATCAGGATCGGGGTGGAGAAATCGATCACCAGCGCGCGTTCCGGCGTCGGGTTCACGGCAAAGGCGAGATCGACCTTGTCGCCCTGCAGGTCCAGGATCTGGTTGCCCCAGGTGGATTCCACGGTCTCAACCTTGGCGCTGAGCTTGGCGGCGATGTCGTTGGCCATCTCAACGCATGCACCAGACCACTGGCCTGTCGCGAGGTCCTTATGGAAGTAAGGCTCCTGGCCGACGATGACGGCGACCCGCAGCACGCCCTTCTGCTTGATGCGATCGAGGGTGGAGACGGATGCGGCGGACTGGGCGCTGGCCTTGTCCTGGGAAGAGCCGGCGGCGATCGCGGCGCCGGCCAGTGCGACAGTCAGTGCGTCCCTGCGATTCATGGTCATCCCTCGGGTTTGATCGGCTCCGACGTCTGGACTATTTCTGTATTCAGAACGAAATGCAACACAGTATTTTGAGAAGCTGTCCATTTATGCATCAGCCTCGCGGGAAGCCTAACTTCTCGGCAAGGCTCGTCAATGCCCGATGAAATCAGGGCTTGCCAAACGAATTCAACTCTGAATACAACTCTGAACGCAGATTGAAGGCCACCGCCGCCCCCGTTGCCGAACGGCGGTTCCTTTGCCGTCTGAGATGTAAGGAGAACCTCGTGCGCGCCCTGTTCGTCGATGCCAACGACACCCTGGCTGCCGTCACCGACAAGCTGCTTGTGTCGGCGAAGCTGCCGGTGGCCATCAACCGCGACCCCGGCGTCAAGCCCGCGGACCTGCCGCGCCTGCTCGACGGCGTCGAGATCGCCATCGTCGACCACACCGCAGTGCCGACCGACATCGCCACCCAGTGCAAGAGCCTGAAGCATGTGGTCTTCCTCGGCACCGGCGCGCGCAGCTACATGAATCCGGACGAACTCGCCGATCACGGCATCGCCGTGCACACCATCAAGGGTTATGGCGACACCGCGGTGGCGGAATGCGCCATCGCGCTGATGTGGGCCTCCGCCAAGGGCTTCGCCGCCATGGACCGCGGCATGCGCGCCGGCAACTGGCTGCGCTCCGACGGCATGCAGCTCACCGGCAAGACCCTGGGGCTGATCGGCTTCGGCGGCATCGCCGCGGAGGCCGCGCGTCTTGCGCTCGGCGCCGGCATGAAGGTGATCGCCTGGAACCGGACGCCGAAAACCCATCCCGGCGTCGAATTCGCGTCCCTCGAACGGCTGCTGACAGAGAGCCACGTGGTCTCGCTGCATCTGCTGCTCAATGACGACACCAGGAACTTCCTGTCGCGCGAGCGCATCCAGGCGATGCGTCCCGGTGCAATCCTGATCAACACCGCACGCGGCGCCGTGGTCGATGAAGCCGCGATGGTCGACGCCTTGCGCTCCGGCCACCTTGCGCACGCCGGCCTCGACGTCTTCACCATCGAGCCGCTGCCGGCCGACCACGTGCTGACCACGCTACCCAATGTCACGCTCTCGGCGCACTCGGCGTTCCGCACGCCCGAGGCCAGCGACAATCTGGTTGGCGCGGCGCTGGAGCACTGCCGTCGCATCATCGCAACCGGCCACTGACACCTGGATTCCCGAAGGATCTCCCATGACCGACATCGTTCGCATCGACCAGAACGCCCGGCGCAGCCGTGCCACCGTATTCGGCGACATCGTTTTTCTCGCCGGCCAGGTGGCCGACGACAAGGCCGGCGACATCGCTCAGCAGACCCGCGAGGCGCTGGCCAAGGTCGACGACATGCTGGCGCGCGCCGGCACCGACAAATCGCGCCTGCTCAGCGTGCAGATCTGGCTCAGCACCATGGRCGATTTCGACGGCATGAACGCCGTCTATGACGCCTGGGTGGTYSMGGGCAATGCGCCGACGCGGGCCTGYGGCAAGGTCGARCTGGCSGAYCCGCGCTATCGSATCGARGTGATCGCGACGGCGGCGCGCTGATCGCGCGCGACRCCRARRTCCACGWTCARTCRGGTYYCRAWSMCGAAGAGCRTCCCTTGACCKTCATGGCCYCGCCMGCAACCGGYTTTCGTTCCGCCCGCCGCCTCRGCGCCATCGGCGTGTCCGAGATCCTGAAAATCGGCGCGACCGCSAACCGGCTGAAACGCGARGGRCGCCCGGTGATCCTGCTCGGCGCCGGCGAGCCGGATTTCGACACGCCCGATCACGTCAAGRCCGCGGCCGAAGCCGCYATCCGCGCCGGCCAGACCAAGTACACCATTCTTGACGGCAGTCCCGAACTCAAGGCCGCCATCGCGGAGAAATTCCGCCGCGAGAACGGCCTCGAYTATGCAATCMATGAAATCACTGCMGGCACCGGCGCCAAGCAGGTGATCCACAACGCCTTCATGGCSACGCTCGATCCCGGCGACGARGTCATCCTGGCCGCGCCCTACTGGACCAGCTACGCCGACATGGTGCTGATYGCCGACGGCACGCCGGTSAATGTKGTGTGCMRCGAAGCCAACGGCTTCCGGCTCGACGCCRCCGACCTCGARCGCGCCATCACGCCGCGSACCCGCTGGCTGCTGCTGAACTCGCCRTCCAATCCCACAGGCTCGGCCTATTCGGAMGCGCAGTTGCGGCCRATCCTCGAGGTGCTGAAGCGGCAYCCCCATGTCTGGCTGATCGCCGACGATATCTAYGAGCACCTGATCTATGACGGCATGCCGTTCGTCACCGCGGCGCAGATCGAGCCAAGCCTCAAGAACCGGACTTTGACCGTCAACGGCGTTTCCAAGGCCTACGCCATGACCGGCTGGCGCCTGGGCTATGGCGGCGGCCCGCGGGAGCTGATCGCGGCGATGGCGGTGGTGCAGAGCCAGAGCACCACCAATCCCTCCTCGATCAGCCAGGCCGCGGCCATTGCCGCGCTGAGCGGGCCGCAGGACGGGCTGATCGCGCGTCGCGCCGCCTTCCAGCGCCGGCGTGACCTGGTGGTCGACGCCCTGAACGCCATCGACGGCATCGTCTGCCGCCGGCCCGAGGGCGCGTTCTACACCTATGCAAACTGCGCCGGGCTGCTCGGCCGAAAAGCGCCCGACGGCACGGTCATCAGCAGCGACAGCGACTTCTGCCGTTATCTGCTGGAACGGCACGACGTGGCCGTGGTGCCCGGCAGTTGCTTCGGCCTTGCGCCTTTTATCCGCCTGTCCTACGCCGCATCCGAACAAAACTTGAGCGAGGCCACCAAGCGCATCGCCAACGCCTGCAAGGAGCTGTCATGACCACGAGCAAGAGCAATAGCCGCACCGGCGGCCAGATCCTGATCGACCAGCTCGTCGCCCAGGGCGTCGAGCGGGTGACCTGCGTGCCCGGCGAAAGCTACCTCGCGGCGCTGGACGCGCTGCACGACACGGCGATCGACGTGATGATCTGCCGCGCCGAAGGCGGTGCGGCGATGATGGCGGAAGCCTACGGCAAGCTGACCGGACGCCCCGGCATCTGYTTTGTCACCCGCGGCCCCGGCGCCACCAATGCCAGCCACGGCGTGCACATCGCGATGCAGGACTCCACGCCCATGATCCTGTTCGTCGGCCAGGTCGACACCGCCATGCGCGAGCGCGAGGCGTTCCAGGAGCTCGACTACAGGGCGGTGTTCGGCAGCATGGCGAAATGGGTGGTCGAGATCGACCAGCCCGAGCGCATCCCCGAACTGGTGGCCCGCGCGTTTCGCATTGCCATGCAGGGCCGCCCGGGCCCGGTGGTGATCGCGCTGCCGGAAAACATGTTGACGGAAACCGCCGCGGTTGCCGACGCGCCGCGCGTCGAACCCGCCCTGAGCTGGCCGGCGCCGGCCGATCTCACCGCTCTGGAAACCCTGCTGGCCAAGGCGAAGGCGCCGCTGGTCATTCTCGGCGGCTCGGGCTGGGATGCCGCGGCCACCGCCGATATCGCACGCTTCGCCGAGCGGTTCGACCTGCCGGTCGCGACCTCGTTTCGCCGCGCCTCGCTGTTCGATGCCGATCACCCGAACTACGCCGGCGATGTCGGCATCGGTCCCGACCCGCGGCTGAAAGCCCGCGTCGCCGGCGCCGACCTGATCCTCCTGATCGGCGGCCGCATGTCGGAAATGCCGTCGTCGTCTTATACGCTGCTCGACATTCCCGTGCCGGCGCAGACCCTGATCCATGTCCATCCCGGCGCGGAAGAACTGGGACGGGTCTACCAGCCGGGCCTCGCCATCCAGGCGAGCCCGATCGCCTTCGCCAAGGCCCTCGCAACGCTGAAGCCTGCGGGCAAGCCGGCCTGGGCCGGCGAAGCCACCAAGGCCCATGCCGATTACATCGACTGGACGCAAAAGCCCCGTGAACTGCCGGGCGCGTTCCAGTACGGCCAGGCCGTCACCTGGCTGCGCGACCGGCTGCCCAACGACGCCATCGTCTGCAACGGCGCCGGCAACTATGCCGGCTGGATCCATCGCCATCATCGTTTCCACAGCTTCGCCGCCCAGCTCGCGCCGACCTCCGGCTCGATGGGCTATGGCGTGCCGGCGGCGGTGATGGCCAAGCGGCAGTATCCCGAGCGCGTGGTCGTGGCGTTCGCCGGCGACGGCTGCTTCCTGATGAACGGCCAGGAGTTCGCCACCGCTGTGCAGTATGACGCACCTCTGATCGTCATCGTGGTCGACAACGCGCAGTACGGCACCATCCGCATGCACCAGGAGCGCGACTATCCGGGACGTGTGGTGGGCACGCAGCTCAAGAACCCCGATTTCGCGGCCTATGCAAAGGCCTTCGGCGGCTACGGCGAAAAAGTGCAGACCACCGAAGAGTTCGCCCCGGCATTCGAGCGGGCGCTGGCGTCGGGTAAGCCCGCGATCCTGCATTGCTTCCTTGATCCGCGCGCGCAATCGGTCGGCAAGGATTTCATCCCCCGCGACAGGGCCTGAACCATGACGCAACCAACAGCTCGCCATGTGGTCGTGATCGGCGTCGGTGCCGTCGGTGCCGTCAGTGCCATCGAGCTGTTGCGTGACGGTCATCGTGTCACGGTGATCGAGCCGGCGACGCCGGGCGACCAGCAGGCCGCGAGCTACGGCAATGCCGGCTGGCTCTCGACCCACTCGGTGATTCCCCCGGCTGGTCCCGGCGCGTGGAAACAGGTTCCGAAATTCCTGCGGGATCCACTGGGTCCGCTGGCGGTGCGCTGGAGCTACCTGCCGAAGGCACTGCCGTGGCTGGTGCAGTATCTGCTCTCGGGCTGGACCGAACAGCGGGTCGAGGCGACGGCGCGTGCGTTGCGCCCGCTGCTGGTCGATGCGCCGGCCCTGCACAAGAAGCTCGCCGATGAAGCCGGCGTCGGCCATCTGATCGAGCGCCTCGGTGTCATGCACATCTATCCTTCGCGCGCGGCCTTCGACAGCGACGCGGTGGGATGGCGGATCCGCAAGCGTGTCGGCGTGACCTGGCTGGAGCTTTCCGCCGACGAGATGCGCCAGCGTGAGCCGGATCTGCATCCGCGCTATCAGTTCGGCGTACTGGTGGAAGAAGCCGGCCGCTGCCGCGATCCCGGCGGCTATGTCGCCGGGCTTGCCGCGCACGCCCGCGCGCTTGGTGCGGAATTCGTCGCGGCCAAGGCGACGGGCCTGAAGCTGAGCGGCGACACCCTGGTGTCGGTCGTCACCGACCGCGGCGAGGTCGCCTGCGATGCCGCGGTGGTCGCCGCCGGCGCGCATTCCAAACCGCTCGCGGCCTCGATCGGCGACAACCTGCCGCTGGAAACCGAGCGCGGCTATCACGTCATGATCGAAGATGCCGGCACCGGTCCGCGCACCTCGGTGATGGCCTCGGACGCCAAGATGGTGGTGAACGCGATGGACAAGGGCCTGCGCGCCGCGGGCCAGGTCGAGATCGCGGGGCTCGAGGCCGCGCCGAACTGGAAACGCGCCGAAATCCTGCGCGATCTCCTGCTCGGCATGTTCCCGAAACTGCCGAGGGATTTGCCGGCGGAGCGTTTCAAGACCTGGTTCGGTCACCGTCCCAGCATGCCGGACGGACGGCCGTGCCTGGGGTATTCCCGCGCCTCGCGCAATGTCGTCTATGCCTTCGGCCATGGCCATGTCGGCCTGGTCGGCTCGGCCCGCACCGGGCGGGTGGTGGCGCAGCTGATCGGCGGCCGCGAGCCGGAAATCCCGGTCACGCCGTTCGACCCCAGACGTTACCTCTGACGTTCAGACATCCGTCGTTGTGAAGAGACCCGCACCATGACCGCACATTCGACCCCCGCTCCCACGCCGCGCATCGCCCGCGGCGGCAAGGCCATCTATGGCGCGCCGCTCGGCATCCTGATGCTGGAAGCGAAATTCCCGCGCATCCCCGGCGACATGGGCAACGGCACCACATGGCCATTCCCGGTGCTCTACCGCGTGGTCGATGGCGCCAGCCCGGAAAAGGTGGTGCTCAAGGGCGCCGCCGGCCTGCTGCCGGATTTCATCGACGCGGCAAAAGACCTGGTGCGGCTGGGCGCGGAAGCCATCACCACCAATTGCGGCTTCCTCTCGCTGTTTCAGCGGGAGATCGCCGCCGCCGTGGGCGTCCCGGTCGCCACGTCCTCGCTGATGCAGGTGCCGTGGGTGCAGGCGACGCTGCCGCCCGGCAAACGCGTCGGCCTTGTCACCGTCTCCGGCTCGACCCTGACGCCGGCCCATCTCGCAGGCGCCGGCGTGCCGCTGGATACGCCGCTGGTGGGCACCGAAGGCGGCAAGGAATTCTTCCGCGTCCTGATCAAGGCCGAGAAGGAGGACATGGATGTCGCACTCGCTGAGCAAGACGTGGTCGAGGCCGGCAAGATGCTGGTGGCGAAATACCCCGACGTCGGCGCCATCGTGCTGGAATGCACCAACATGCCGCCCTATGCGGCCGCACTGCAGGCCGCCGTCGGCCTGCCGGTCTACGACATCTATTCGATGATCACCTGGTTTCATGCGGGTCTGCGCCCGCGCGTGTTTGCCTGACAACGATTGCGGCCGCTCCACAACCGAATGGGCCGGCCGCATTGCCAGAGCAGTCGCCGCCTCGGTATATTGAGCTGTGTTCGGGACGATAGTCAGTGATGGCAGAAAACGTAGAACTGAGTTCCGACAGCGTCGTCGATCGGGTTTATGAAAAACTCAAGGCGATGGCGGTCAGCTATGAGCTGAAGCCCGGCGAACGGCTCAACGAAGGCGAACTCGCCAAGCGTCTCGGCGTCAGCCGCACGCCGCTGCGCGAAGCCTTGAACCGCCTCAACACCGAGGGCTTCCTCCGCTTCACCCCGGGCAAGGGATTCTTCTGCCGGGAACTCGACGCCCACGAGATCTTCGACCTGTACGAGCTGCGCAAGTCCATCGAAGTCGCCGCGATCCGCCTCGCCATCAAGCGCGCCAAGGACGACGACATCGATGCCCTGCTCGCCTTCCTCGATGCCACCGGCCCCGATCCGGGCGAACGCAGCTCCATCGAACTGGTCGAACTCGACGAGACCTTCCACGAGCGGCTGATGGCGATGTCCAACAATGCCGAGATGCTGCGGGTGCTGCGCAACGTCAATGCGCGGATCCGCTTCGTGCGCTGGATCGACATGGACCGGATCAACCGCTCCAACACCCAGGCCGAACACCGCGCCGTGCTGCTCGGGGTCAAGGCGCGCGACGAAGGCACCTGTGTCGCGGTGCTCGAAAAGCACATCGACCGCCGCCTCGACACCATCACGTCGGCGATCAAGGAAGGCTACGCCCAGATCTACATGCCGGCCGCCGCCAGGGCCGCGGCAACCTGACAACGAGCGCCGTTGCGTGTTGGAACTAATGTCAACTCCGTCATCCTGAGGCGCGAGCATAGCGAGCCTCGAAGGATGCACGGCCAATCGTATTGAAGCATTGGCCGTCGTCCTTCGAGGGCCGCGCTACGCACGGCCGCCTCAGGATGACGGATTACGTTGACCGAGCAATATCTCATCCCGTTTCAGTGCAGGTAGCTCGCGAGATCCATGCTCTGGACCTTGGAGATCGCGGAGTAGGATGCCGTCAGCTGCGCCTGGTAGGTCGCCAGTTGCGCCGTCACCGCYGCCACGTCCACGCTGGTCAGGCTGTCGCCGAGGGTCTTGGCGAACGACTGATAGTCGGTCTGCTGGGCGCTGGCCGTCTCCATCGCCGAGGCCGCATTGGACAATTTGGTCTGGACCGCGCTGGTGGCATCGAGCGCGCTCGATGCCAGCGACAAGGCGCTGGTCAGCGTCGCGCTCGTGAGCGGGGAACTGGTGGCAACCAGCTTCAGCGCGCGCATGGCCTGCTCGAACGCGGAATTGTCGGCGGTCACGCCGTAGCTGACGGTCTGGTTGTCCGACACCCGCACCGATGCAAGCTGGCTGTCGCCCTGATAGTAGCTGGTGTCGGCGGTCGTGGCCGATGCCGTGTCTGCGACATAGGTCGGATCGGTCAGATCGACCGGCGCGGTATTTGTCTGCGCGCCCCCGAACACATACTCGCCATTGTACTGGGTGTTCAGCAGCCCGGCCATCTGCTGCATCATGTCCTGCGCCGACTGGACGATGGTGGCGGACTGCGTGCTGCTGCTGAGCGACCCGGCCGTCAGCAGGCTGCGCAGGTTGGTGATGATGTCGGTCATCGACCCCACCGCCGAATACATCACCTGGACCTTGCTGTCGGCGAGCGACGCCGCATCGACGTAGGACTGCGAGCGCGTCACCGACACCTGCAGATTGATGACGCGCTCGGAGCTGGATCCGAGGCCGCCGAAATCCTGCGAGATCTGGCCGGACGCCTGCTGGATCTGCTGGTTCGCCATCGTGGCTTGCGTCCGCAAGGCGGCGGCAATCATCTGATCGCTGACGGCAAAGGTCGCAACCCGCATGGCCATGTGACTACCCTTATCCCGCCTGGATCGCGCTCGTCAGCGCGGTGAACATCTGYTCGATGACCTGGATCAGCTCGGACGCCGCRGTGTACTTGTTCTGCARCGAGCTCAGRTTCGCGGTCTCCTGATCGAGGTTGACCCCSGACTGCGACGACAGCGCRTTCGCGAAGGTGCTCTGGGCGGTGTYCTTCGCCGTATAGGTCGCCGARGCCTGCGAGGCCTTCGACGCSGCGCTGGAGACGATGGCCGCCGCGTAGTCCGTGAAAGAGCCGGTCGASGCRCCGAGCCCGCCGGCCGCRCTGAAAYTGGTCGATCCGGTCAGCGCGCTRTAGAGCGCATTGGAGACSGTCGCCGAGCTTGGGCTGAGCACCGAGYTGCCGGCSGTCAGCGTGGCCGAGGCATCRAGGGTGGAGACGGCCAGCAGTCCCGAATTGTTCAGGATATTGCTGTTCACCGCGAAGTTCGATGCACCCGTGCCGGTGACGAGATCATTGAGGCCAAAATAGTCGGAAAATCCCTGCGAACCACTCCCGAGCGAGCTCGTCATTTCATTGATGGCGACGCCATCGCCGGATGTCGTGCTCTTGAGGACAAGATGGCCGTTGCCATCGCCGGATGTCGTGCTCTTGAGGACAAGATGGCCGTTRCCGTCGAGCGAGGCRGCCACCCCCGACGTGCTCGTCTTGCTGTTGATCGCATTGATCAGATCAYTGACGGTCGGGGGGCTGCCGGYGACRGTGGACAGGTCCAGATCCGTATACGAGCCGAGCACGCCCTGRCTGTTTGTCACCGCGAGACGYACGGTYCCTGTCATGGAGGASAGYGGCGTSGTCAAACTGAGGGTGGCCGTTCCGGTCAGGCTCGACGGCGGCGGCACCGCKGTTCCCTGATTRTGAAYYGCGTTGAGGCTGGCCGAGAGCTGGTTCGCCARCTGGTCGAGCTGGGATTGCGACGCCGGCAGGATGTTGTCGCGCAGGTTGATCAGCGCACCGATGTTGCCGGAGGTGATYTGCGAKGTGATATCGACGCCGTTGACCGTGATACCGCTGAATCCGCTGGGCGGCGTTGCRCTATAGGTCGTCGCTGCCGTGACGTTGCCGGCCGGCGTGTAGCTGAGCGTGTGGGCYGAGCTGTCGACCAGCGCCTGGCCGGTCGTGGTATAGACCTGGAGATCGCCGTTGGATGCCGTGAAATAGCTCACGTTCATCTTCGACGAGATGTCCTGCAGCGCCGTRTTGCGCTGGTCTTCGAGATCRCCRGTCGGCTGGTTGGTSGCCGYGGCCTGCTTGATCTGGGAATTGAGGCTCGCGATCAACTGCAGTTGCTGGTTGACGTCGCTSACCGACGACGAGATGTCCTGGTCGGCATTGCCGCGGAGCTTTTGAATYCCGCTGGAGGTGTCGCGCAGTTGCGAGGCCACGGCATCCAGCGCGCTGACCACGTTCGATTGCAGCGAGGTGCTGCTGGGGGTCGCCGCCAGCGCCGACACCGCGGATTCCAGCGACGCCAGGGTGTTCGCCAATGACGTTCCGGTGCTGCTGCTCGCAGCGCTGGTGGTACTGCCAAACAGCGCCTGCAACTGATTGAGGTAGTTGTTGGCGGTGTCGGCGGATCCCAGATCCGCGGTGGCGCCGATCAGGGATTTCAGCAGCAGCTTGTCGACATTGCTGGTGATGCCCGTCACCACCACGCCGGTGCCGACGCCCGCGGTGACGGACGTGGTCTGGTTCGCCGTCTTTTCCGTATACCCCTTGGTGTCGGCGTTCGAGATGTTGGCCGAGGCGACGCTGATCTGGACCTGCGTCGCCATCATGCCGCTGAACGCGATGCTTCGTGCGATATCGAGCGACACGGCTATCTCCTCACGCGCTGACCGGTGGCGTCGTTACGCCCGGACGTTGGTGCCGCACGACATCGCCGGGCCGGCGAGACGGCCGGTGGCGCCATAAGGCGACACGGTCGAGATCTGCTCGCGGATCGCCTGCATCACCGCATCGATCCGGCGGTTGCTGGCGTCGATGGCGGCGCGCAACCGCAGCACGTTCTCGTCCATCGACGCGCGCAGCCGCAGAATCCGCTCCATCAGCTCTTCCCGCAGCTGGCGGTCCTGGACATTCAGATTCATGGGCTTGGAGGCACACTCCGCCACGCGCTGCTCGAACAGATCGGCCAGCCGGTTCTTCTCGTCGACCTGCTTCAGGCGCGATGCCGGGAGGCCCTTGGCCAGCTCGACATTCTCCTCGACAACGACGGCGATCAGATCATCGATCAGCGCGATCAGCGACCTGACGCGGTCGTCGCCCGGGTTCGGACGGCTGGGGGTGACGTGACGGACCGGAATCATGAGCTCGCTCCATTGGATTGTTGCACGCTTCGGTACGGCAACATTTGTGTGGACTTTGCGCAGCGGATGTAGGCCGTCGCTGCATGGACCCTGGCCGACGCCTGCCGCATTTCTTCGCCCAGCCGTTCGCATTCAAGCTTGATGCGGCGCTGCACGGCCTGGACGTCATCGACCAGCGCCAGGATTCTGGCGCGRTCGCCTGCGAGATCCGGCGCCTCGGCTTGCGCCGCGAGGCGGCGCAATTGCAGGATCAAGGGCTGGCTTTTGCCGGAAGCGGTGTTAGCCATGATTACCTCATGCTCGAGATGAGGGTATCGAACATCTTGTTCACCGTGGTGATGACCTGCGACGCCGCCGAATAGGCCTGCTGCGCGGAAATCATGTTGCTGAACTGACCGCTGGTGTCGGTGGTGCTTGATTCCAGCTCGCTGCCGTAGACCGTGCCGGCGCTGTTCGACCCCGAGTCATTCATCGTGACGTCGCCGGAAGCAGCCGTCGCCGAATACATGCCGTTGCTCTGGGCGGCCAATCCATTCGGATCATTGAAGGTCGCAACCGGGATCTTGTAGATCGCAACGGTCTGGCCGTTGGAATAGGTGGCGTTGACAAGGCCGTTCTTGCCGACCGAGACGCTGCTGAGCGTGCCGTATTTGAGACCATCCGACGAGATATTGGTGACGTTGACTGTCGGCGTCGTTTCGCCTGACGCGTATTGCGTCAATCCATCGGACTTTCCGACGGTTCCGAGGTTCATGGTAACCGTGCTCGCGCTCGAGCCGTCGTTCCACGTGACCCCGATGGTCGATGGGCTCGACGTGCTCTTCAGCGATCCGTCGGTGTTGAAATCGACCGTGATCGAGCCTGTCGTCGTTCCGTTGACCGTCGTGCCATCGCTGGACAGTTTTGGATTGCCGAAACTTGCGACCCATTCGTTGGCTGTCGCCGATTTGGTCCAGGTGATCTGGATCGTGTTCGGAGTTCCCAGCGAATTGTAAACCGTCATCGAGCTGTTGAACGTCGCACCACTTGCCGCATCCGCCGGCAGGTTCGCCACCACGGTCGTTGTCGTGGTCGCGGCTGCGCTGGTCTGGGCAGAGGTGGTCTTGATCGGTTCCAGGCCGCTGATGGTTTTGCCTGTGGCATCGAGTTGATACCCCTGGAGATAGTAACCGTTGTTCTCGAGATAGCCGTCCTTGTCGGTGGTGAAGGCGCCGTCCCGCGTGTACAGCGTGGTGCCTCCCGTCGTCGCGGTTGTCACCGCAAAGAAGCCGTTGCCCTGGATCGCGACATCGGTCGCATTGGTGGTCGTCGCCAGAAGCCCTTGCTGCGTGATGTTGGCGCGACTGGCAACCGAGACGCCGCCGGACGAATATTGCTGCGCGCTCGACGAATTCGTCACCATGTCGGCGAACATCGCGGAGTTGGTCTTGTAGCCGGTGGTGTCGGCGTTCGCGATGTTGTCGCTGACCATGGCCAGCGACTGGCTCTGGGCGCTGAGCGCCGAAATCGCCGAGGAAAGTGCGCCTGAAAGGCTCATGATGATACTCCGAACAAATCAGGATTTGACTGCAATGATGTTGGCGGCGCTGACCGAGACGCCATCGATCGTCAGCGCCGGCGTACTGGTCGAGGTATCGATGCCGGTCACCGTTCCAGTGATCGTGGTGTAGCCGTAGACGGAGGTGCCGGTGCTGTCGGTCGCCGTCACCGACATGGTGTACTGGCCGCCGTCGCTGAGCTGGGTTCCGGAGCTGTTCTTGCCGTCCCAGGTGAAGCTGTTGGCGCCGGCATTTCCACTCCCCGTGCCGCTCCATACGGTGTTGCCCGAGGAATCCTGGATGCTGATCGCCACGTTCGCCGCGGCTGAATTCAGCGTGTAGCCATAAGTCGCCGATCCATTCGACAACGTCGCGGTGTTGCTCTTGGCTTCCACCGTATGGCCGATGTAGTTCACGGAATTGAGGGTCACGAGGCTGCCGAACGAACTCGCCAGCGAAGTCATGTTGGCATTGATCGACTGCTGCTGATCGAAGTTCGCGTAGGACGTGAGCTGGTTGATGAAGTCCGTGGTGCTTGTCGCGTTCAGCGGATCCTGGTTCTGCAGTTCGCTGACCAGCAGGCTCAGGAAATCGTTCGACGAGATCCCGGAGGACACCGCCGACGTGACCGACGACGTCGAGGAGGTCGCACTGGATGCTGCGGCAGCGGAAACGGTCATGACAAGCTCCGGCAACTCCCGCCGCGGTGGCGGCGGTAAGCAATGGCAGTGTTGTTCGGTCGTGAATTTCGTTCGCAGATAAAACGGGCGAGCCGGAAAATTCAGGCGGCTTTTTCGCGCGCGGCGACGTGTGTCATGACGACACAAAAGCCACGGAAATGCAGGCAAATTTTGCCGGGATCATGTGCAGGGATCGCGGCGAGCGACGTGAAATCAGACGTCAAATGACGGGCGAATATTGCAGCGGTCATGCGCGACGAGCTGACCGAATCGAGCGCCTCGCTTTTCGACAAAGTCGATTCCGCTCGGCAAAGCCTCGTTCCCTCCCCCGTTGTGGGGGAGGGTTAGAGAGGGGGGGTGGTTGCGCTCCAGAAGCGCAAATCGGCAGCTTCAGACGCGGACTCTCAATCTCAGAATGCTGGGTACCCCCCTCCCCGCCCTCCCCCACAAGGGGGGAGGGAGCCGAAAATCATCACGTCGTCGTCATGCCGTACCGAGCGGGATGTGTAAATTCGATAGCCCACAAGGGGGGTAAGAGCCGCGCAGAGTTTCGCGACAACGTCAGCAACTCACGACGCCGCCAGCGATTGAAAACGCCAGGATTAAAAACGCGATGTGTGAGGTTCGCAGGGCGTAATCGAGCAACCGGCCGGACCTCTGTCCAGCATCCTCACGCCGTCAGGGTCGGTCGGAGTTATCCACAAGCGCCTCGGCCTGGTCGCGCTCGGCAGGGCCCGGGGCCGCTGTTTGCCGCATCGCGGCAGACACGATTCGGTCGGCAAGACCGGCCGGCGCGCGGATCGGGGAACCGGACAACGCCTGACGCAGGACCGTGGCCTGGTCCAGCAAGACACGCGCTTCATCCGAGGATTCGAGCAGTTGCGTTGCGGCCAAACGCTGCGATTCCGGCCATTGCGACATGTCCTCGCCCAGCCGGTCGATGAAATCCTCGAACTCCGCAACGTTCATCGTTCGCCCAAAATCCCGGCCGCCGCTTCGCTGCGAGACTCATAGAAGAAATTGGGCGTTGCCGCCACCCACGCCGGCCGCCCGAGCGGCGAACGGTCGCAGCCCCTTTGCGGGCTTCGGTCCCGGCCGATCGGGTGAGACGCACACCGAGAGTGCCATTCCGGTCAGCGCGGCGGGGCGCGATCGCGGCGCACGCCGCCCCGGATGCGGGAATCAGGGGTTGCCGGCGCCGGGTTTGGTGGCGGCCTTGGTGGCCGCGACGTATTCCCAGGCGTCGCGCAGCTCCGTGAGACTGCCGATGATGCGGCGATAGTTCGCCGAGGCATTCGGGCGGCCGAACGAACGATGGCACGCCAGGATCAGCGCGTTGTAGGTATTGAAAAGCCGGTCCGCGAGGGCACCGCCGCGCGTGAAATCGAGATTGTGGCTGAGCCCGCGCAGGATGGCCGTGGCGCGCATCATGTGGTCGTGCCCCTCCTCGAACCGGCGGGCTTCCTGGGCCTCGATCGCCTTTTGCAGGAACATGATGGCGCCGTTGTAGAGCATCACCATCGCCCGGAGCGGCGGAACGGCAACCGCGGCGCCGCGGTAGGCCTGGGTAGCGCGATAGGCCATCGAATTCTGGGTCATCAGTTGCTCGAACTCTGTTTAAGTAACGCGGAAAGATAATTGAGCGTGTTGTTGGCRSTCTCGATGGCCGCCTGGTATTGCGCGTATTGATTCTGCAGGTTKGTCTGGTAGGTGGAGGCCTGCTCCTGAATGTCGGAGACCTTCTGCTGCAGCGTCGTGTCCTGGTCCTGCAGATTGTTGATCAGGTCCTGCAATGACCCGGAGTTGGTGTCGGAGACGGTTTTGGCAATGTTGTAGATCTGCGCGGCGATCCCCGTAGTGGATGTCACGGTGATCGATTGCGAGGTCGTTCCGGTATAGTTGAAAGCCATACCCGCATAGGGCGTGCCGGCCTGGCCGATGATCGATGTCCCGCTGACCGAAAACATCGAGCTGTCGCCGCCAACCGACGCGGTGAGATTTCCGGAGCTGTCAACAGCGACATCCAGCGTAAACGACGCCGGCGGCGCCGCCGCGGTGTTGATCACGCTCAGTTCGCTGGTCGAGGTCGTGGTCTGGACGGCCAGCAGACCCGTCAGGCCGCTGAGATTCGACGACATCGTGCTCGCCAGCGCGCTGGTATCGAGCACCAGTTCATTGGTGCTGTTGAAAGACAACCCGAGATCGCTCATCGACATGCCATTGAGCGACGTGCTCAGGGCCTGCTGTAGCTGGGTCATGATATCGCGCATGGTGCCGTCACCGAACAGCACAGCAGTCGACGACGCTGTCCCATCCGTGTTCTGCGTCCCCTGGCTGACCACGTCGTCGCGGAACGCGTTGTAGTTGGTGACGAAGGTCTGCAACGCGGTCTGGATCTGGCTGGTGTCGGTGCTGATGCTGATGTTGAGTGTGGTTCCGGTCGGCGTCGCCTGCAGCAGATTGAACGTGACGCCACTCAGCACGTCGGTGATGTCATTGGTATTGCGCGAGAGGCTGATGCCGTCGAGCGTCAGCAGGGCCGGTTGCGACTTCTGCAGCACATCCGTGAAGGCGCCCGAGCTGTTGGTGACACCGAGCGAATTGAGGACGTCGGTGCCCGACACGCTGCTGGTGACGATGTCGGCGGCATCCTGCGTCCCGGACAGCACCATTTCGTACTGGCCGCTGGACACCTGCACGATGGAGGCCTGCACATTGGTGGTCGAGGTCTGGGCGTTGACCGCATCGACCACGTCCTGCAGGGTCATGCCACTGGTCACCGAGATGGTGGCGCTGCTGCCGCCGGACAAGCCCAGCGAAAATGAGCCGGTATATCCCAGCGCTGTGCTCTGGCTCGACTGCGCTGAGCCGATCACCTTCTGCGCCGTCGCGAGCTGGCTGATCTGAAGGGTGTGGTCGCCGGTCGCCGCGCCGTTGCCGATCGACATATCCACCGACGAGCTCGCGCTGACGTCGCCGGTCGAGGTGATGGTCGCGGCGCGGGTCGAGTAGACGTTGGTCGCCAGCGAATTGATGATCGACGTACTCAGTGAACTCAGCCCGGTCGACAGCGTGCTGAGCTGGGTCTGCAGCTTTTGATAGGCCGCGATCTTGGCCTCGTTGGCCGTGATGGTGGTCTGGATCGAGGTCGCGGAGGCGAGCTTGGCATTGACCTCCGACTGGATCAGCGCACTCCAGTCGATGCTCGACGAGTTCGTGGTGCCGGTTGTCGTGATCGTGCTCGACGAGCCGGACGTCGAGGCGGTCGATGCGGAAGACGTGGCGCTGCTCACCGTCATGCTGCTGATACCACCATGCGAGGAAACGGGCCGGCCAACCGCCGGCCCGCTTTAGCTCCTGTTTCGACGGTCTCCTGACGAAGCGGCACCCGCCTCGCCCGAGACAGCGATAGCTCAATCAGCCCAGCAGCTTCAGCAGGTACTGCGGCATCTGGTTCGCCGCGGTTTCCGCCGAGACCGCCGCCTGGGTCTTCACTTCCGCGGACGACAGCGTCGCCTGTTCGGCCGCGATGTCGACGTCCTTGATCGCCGAATTGGCCGACTGCAGGTTCTGGGTCTGGGTCGAGATCGAGTCGGCGCTGAAGTTGAAGCGCGATTCCTGGGCACCGATGTCGGCGCGGGCGGCCGACACGAGGTCGATCGCGGAATCCAGCGTGCCCAGCGCGGTCGTCGCGGCCGCTTGGGTGGTGACGCCGGATGAGCTGAGACCAAGCGCGCTCGACGACAGGCTCGTCAATTTGATCGTGATGGTGTCGGACGCGGACGATCCGACCAGCACGGAGACGCCGGTGGAGAACGTGTTGCCATCGCTCAGCAAGCTCTGGTTGCTGTAGCGGGTGCCGGTCGCGATGCTGTCGATTTCCTGCGTGAGCTGCGTGAATTCCGAATTGATGTAGGCGCGGCTCGACGTGCTCACGGTGCCGGACGCGGATTCCGAGGCCAGCGATTTCATGCGGGCGAGAATGTCACTGATGTTCGATGCGCCGCCGTCGGCGGTCTGCAGGATCGARGTCGCCTGCGAKGCGTTGGTCGCGGCCTGCTGCAGGGTGGTGACGTCGGACGAGATGCGGGTCGAGATCGCGAGGCCGGCGGCGTCGTCGGAGGCCGAGGTGATGCGCGAGCCGCTCGACAGCTTGGACAGTGCGCTCGATTCCTGGGCCGAGTTGATGTTGAGGTAGCGGACGGCCGAATTCGCGGCGGTGTTGGTGTTAATTGCAGGCATGTTTGAAGCTCCTGTGGCGATGGGCAGCACATGCCGCATCGAGAAATGACTGACATCGACGCGGAACCAGCCCCCGTCTGAGCGATCAAACGGAGCGACACACCGCGATCAGGCGGCAAATTTTGCTCGGCAGATTTTTATGGTTAGCAATCGGTAAACGAGTGACGGATGTCCCGYTCGTGCCGGCGCAGCATTTCGCGCAGCTGTTGCCGRCCGCGCTTGAGCAGCGACTCCACGGCCGCAACCGTRGTCTCCATGACATCGGCGATTTCGCCGTTACTCATGTTCTCATGATACGACAGGATCACGGCGACACGCTGCTGCTCCGGCAGGCGCTGCATCGCCGCCTCCAGCATGCTGGTGACTTCGTTGCGCTCGATCACGCTGGTCGCATCGGGCTTGGTGTCGGCCACCTCGGGAACGGTGTCGACATTTTCCGTGCGCGGGCGGCGGCGCAGATCGATGCAGCGATTGGTGACGACGCGATAGAGCCAGGTGGAGAATTTTGCGCGGCCATGCTCCCAGCGGCCGCGATGGGTCCAGACCTTGAGCAGGGTGTCCTGCACCACGTCTTCGGCATCGGCGCGGCTTTCGACRATGCGCAGCGCGATGGCRTAGGCGCGGTCGATGTGCCGCGCCACCAGAAGCCGGAACGCCGCCTCGTCGTTGGCGGCGAGACGGTCGAGCAATTCCTTGTCTTCGTCGACGACATCCGCGGGCGCGACGTCAACGGCRCCGGCCGGCACCATSGMCGAMGGCCAGACMGGCGCGACTTCGGGCACTACCGGCACCACATTTGCCTCGAYCTCGGCCGGAGCCCAGATATCAAGCGCGTAGGTCATCCCCAATCTCCAACCCGCAACGCCGATGGCSCACAGGCCAAGCGGCTTCTGATCGTTCAACGCAGCGGTCCGAAAATTCAGGCGAAGAATTTTTCTTATTTTTCAATAACTTAGGTGGAGTTTTTTGCCCACCRGGAGGCAAAACATGCCGAGCGGGCACRGCAACKGCCCCACTCGTCTCGTTCATCGCTCCGCAGATCAGCATCAAGATCGTCACCCGAAGTCRMACGGCGGCGCATGAATGCGGCCGTAATTGCTGGCTGAAACGCAAACTGGACTGAGACGCGCGCCTGCGCATCGACGATGTGCAGATGACTCGAACATGAACATCGCGAACTGGCGTTCGATGATTTTCACTCGGCAATTTTTTCCGAATCATCGATTTCACGTTATCGCATTTTTTGAATCTGTCCCGGCGCGAACGCTCAAAAATCGYCAYGCAGAAATTTTCYGAAACAACTGCGCCTGATTTTTCTCTCTCGAACGTTGATGTGGTGTCGAGGGACGGGGAAAATCTGCAATGACGATCGCGACGGTCGGGGCGGCACGTCGCGCGCGTGCTGTTGCTGCGTGTTCATTCGATGTTTTCGAYACGTTTCTGTTGCGCGCGTGCACCACACCGGAMGGTGTGTTCGAGCGCGCGTATCAACGCMTGTCGTTGTCCMGATCATTTCCAAACGTATCTGAAAGTTTCGTTCAGCATCGCATCCACGCGGAAACGCGCGCGCGCCGCGCRGCCAAGGAGGCRCGCGGATCRAGCGAAGTCGGCATCGCYGAGATCTATTCCTTGTTTCCGTTCAGGCTGTTCGGCCTCGATCGCCGCGCGMTGAAMGATTTCGTCGAYGCGGAATTCAATGCCGAACTCGAGTTGTGYCGCGTAAATCCGGAAATGCTTCAGCAATAYTTGGACATGAAGCGAGCGGGCTATCGTACCGGCTTCATCTCCGACACCTACTGGAGCGCGGAGCAGCTCGGCCGCCTGCTGCGCGCGTGCAGCCCGGATCTCGGCTGGGACTTTCTCTATGCGTCCTGCGAGAACGGGACCAGCAAAAGCGACGCGTTGTTCGCCCGGTACCTGTCGGAACAGGGATTCGACCCGACAACCGCGTTGCATATCGGCGACAATGAAGCCGCCGATATCAAGGGCGCCCAGCGCCATGGCATCCGGGCGCGATACTATCCGCAGGCAAGCCTGGCCCTGGCCGCGCAGCTACAGCGGGAGAGCTCCGTCTTCACGCTGTTGTGTCCGGAACATTCCCCCCGGCTTGATCAGGGATCGCGCACCCTGCGCCGCATGGTGGCGGCGCAGGCTCCGGAAAAGTCTCCGGCTTTTCACCTCGGCGTCACGACGGTAGGACCGGTGATGGCGGCCTTCGACGCTTTCATCGAACACCACGTGGCGCGACTGCGGCAAGACAAGGCGAAGAAGGTTGCCGTGGCCTTTCTCGGTCGCGACGGGTATCTGCCGCATCGCATCTGGCAGGCGTTGCGCGGCGACATCGCGTCGTATCTTGAAATCAATCGACGGGTCAGCGTGATCGGCTCCGCCGTCACCACGGCCCCGGTGGCCGAACTGATCAGCAAGATCGCCCGGATCGATGCTCCCGCATTCGGCGAACTCGCCAAGTTCCTGCCGCCGGCGGTGGTCGCGTTCTTCAAGGGCTATCCTGACGGAATCGCCAGCGGCAAGGAGCTGGCGGACGCCCTGCCGAAGCTTATCGACGACAAACAGATGGCCGCTGTTGCGGCCACCATGCGCACCGCATTGATCGGATATCTCCGGCAAACGATCCCCGATTTCGACACCTGCACCGACCTGGTGCTCGCGGACCTCGGCTATTCCGGCAGCGTGCAGAAGGCGCTGCGCCGCATTCTCGACCACGAAGGCCTCGGTATCCGCCTCCACGGCGCCTATCTGATGACGCTCGACGACGCCTTTGACGACCTCGACGACAACGACACGGCGCAAGGCCTGATCTCGGACCTCGTCGTCACGCCCCACGTCAAGCGCACGCTGGGTCGCAACGTTGCCCTGCTGGAGCAGATCTGCTGCTCCGCCGAGGGCTCGGTGCGGGACTATCGCGGCGGCGAGGTGCTGCGCGAGCACAATCCCCGGCCAGCCGAGCAGCTCGCATTGGCCGCGGATATCCAGGCCGGCGCCCTCGCATTCGTCGCGCACGCAAACGAGCTCGCGCCGCGATATGGCCTGCACCCGTTCAAGGCGCCGGACGTGGCGGCACGGTGGACGGCAGCTATCCTGGGTCGCCTGCTGCTGCTGCCCAGCGACGACGAACTGGTCCTGCTCGGCACGCTCAAGCACGATGTCAATCTCGGCACCCGTGCGCTGGCGCCGATGCTGGACGACGCGACGATCAGGCATCAATTGATCGCCGGCGGACTCCCGGCGGGCTGCACCAGCCCGGGACCGGCGATGTGGCTCGCCGGCAGTTTCGCAGGCGTGTCGCCGGCGCACGCGTTCCTCTACCTGCTGTTCGGTGCCAACCAGCTCCCCGCCGATGTATTCGGCGACGCGCGATGCGCCGATATCCAGATCGGGCTGTTTGCCGCTGACGGCCGCGCGACAATGGAACCCGTGCCTTGCTATCGCGACGGCTTCGGCGACATCCGGATTCATATTCCGGTGTCCAGCGCCATGACGATCCGGACCATCGCCGTTCCGCTGGCTACACTGGCGCCGGAAGGGCTGTTGCACGGCGTCACCGTCGAAACCGGATCGACGATCCAGAAGATGAAGATGTCGAAAGGCCTCGAGGTCGCGGCCCTTCCCGACAGCAAGCTGACCATGGCCGGCCTCGTTTGCTCCGGCCGCCACTACCGCGCGGCGGACGACGGCGGCTGCCTGCTGATCACGGTCGATCCGCTGCAGCAACCGGTCGCGATCTACAGCGTGGCGCTGACCCCTCTCGGCAGCAGTCGCATCCTCGCCCTGCAAGACAGCGACGCCGCCGGACCCCGGACCGTCGTCCCCTGATTTCCACCGCCTGATTGTCGGAGGTCRTCCGTAAAACCCTGAAAAGGGGCGATATATAAATGACTGAAGCGACGACGGCGCACGRCTTTTCCGCAGATGCATTGGATGCGCTGCTCCAGTCMCAYCACATCAARCTCAGCCACCAGCAACGCCGRCGCCTGCAATGGCTGGGGACCCGCTTCGGAACGCCYGTTGTCTGGGACCGCCCCGACGTCGCGATCGGTGACAGCAAGCTGATCATCGTGCTCGAACCGCCGAGCGGCCCGCGGGCCGAGCTGTTCTACCGCGCRCTCCATGCCGGCTGCATTGTCGTCATCCCGTTCGGYGAGAATCCCGGCTTCGACTTCCTGAAATCCAAACTCACCGACTTCGGCACCATCGGCGCGTTGGGCGCGCAGGGGCCSCACGAACTGTGGTGGGGCGGCGTCAACTGGGCGACGATCATGCCGYTGGCCGGCGAGCGGCCGCTGCCGCGCGTCGCCTCCTGCTATGCACGCGATCTCGGCAAGGACCACATCCGRCCGCTGGCGCGTTCGCTGACCGCGCTCGGCCTCGACTTCGACATCGAGGTGATCGACGCCGCCGCGCCCGGCCGGCTGCACGGCTTCGAGAAGGCCGAGTTCATCCTRAAGATGTGGCGCAAGCACAACCGGCCSCTGCTCTGGGTGGATGCCGACGCGGAGCTGATGGAGCTGCCGCAACTGCCCGCAAGCCTCGACTGCGATTTCGCGGTCCACAAGTGGAACCGCTGGGAGATGTCGTCCCGCACGCTGTATTTCGGCCGTTCGCCCGCCGCCGAAGCGATGCTCAAGACCTGGCACAACATCGCCGCGAGCTATCCCGCGGTCTGGGACGGTTATGCGCTGGACCAGGCCTGGAGYCTGGTGTCGTCGCAGATGTCGCTCGACACGGTCTGGCTGCCGCGCGCCTATCAYGGCCTGCGCGGCGATCAGGAACCGCGCCGGCGGCCGGCGATCGTCCACGCCCTGGACRCCACCACCACCGACCTCGGCCCCGACCCRAGTTTCCCGAAAGCGCTGCAGACYGCRCGGCGCGCCTGCCGCACCGGCGCGCCGGAGTCCCTGGTTGTGATGACGGCTCCCGCGCAGGCGAGCCAGCCGGTGACGGTGATCCTGCGCGACATCCAGTCCGCCGGGGCCCGCACCGTGGCTGCAAGCGTCGAGGCGGTGACGCAGGCATTCAACGACGATCCGGCCGGCTTCAGCCATCTCGAACTGTCGCTGTGCCCCTGGCAGGACGACGTCAAGGCGGCAACGTCCGTGGCCACCTCTGCCAATCATCGCGTTCTCGAACTCGCGCCCTCGGCCAGCGTGTCCAGCAACCTGTTTCGCAGGCTCGCCGACTCCGCCGGCAAACCCGCCCGTGGACACATCGTGGCGCTCACGCCCCGACGCCCGGCCGACGGACCGGACCTGCCGTTTCAGACCTGAACCTTCGCGCATCCATAAAAGTCACCGAACAAGACCGAGAGACCATGCTCAAAGAGATCATCCTTCTGACCGGCCTGGAGCAACAGCAGCAGGCGCTGAGCCTCCTGCTCAGGGAGCACAATCCGCAGCTCACGTTCCGCTTCGCCCTGACGGCCGACGACCTTGAAGCGATCGATCCGCAGTCCCTGGGCCATGCGCGCCTGATCGCCTTCACCACCGGCGTGATCGTCCCGCCGCGGATCCTGAATGCGCTGGGACACGGCGCCTACAATTTTCATCCGGGGCCGCCGGATTATCCGGGATGGGCGCCGGCCCACTTCGCGCTTTACGAGCACGCGACCACCTTCGGCGCCACCGCGCACCTGATGACCGAGCGTGTCGATTCTGGAGCGATCATCGGAACGGAAACCTTCATCATTCCCAACAACATCGCGGTGCGCGAGCTCGAACAGATCGCCTTCGTGCGCCTGGCCTATCTGTTCTGGCGGCTGGCCAAGGAGCTGGCGAACTGCGCCGAGCCGATGCCGGTGCTGCCGATCGCCTGGAACGGCCGCAAAAGCACCCGGCAGATGTATCTGTCCGCCTGCGACATTCCCGCGGACATCTCCCAGGCTGACCTCGAACTGCGGGTGCGCGCCTTCCAGGACGATTTTCGCGGCATCAACCCCACGATCACGTTGCATGGCTTTCAGTTCCAGCTGGTGCCGGCGACCAAGACCGCGACGGCGCCCACAACGGCGAGCCAGGACCGGAACCAGGATCAACCGCCAGCGCCGCTGGCCTTGTCCACCGACGCGCCGTCGATCGCTGTCGCATCAGTGATGTGAGGCCGGATCAGGCGACCACGGCCTTGCGTCCCCGGCTGAACTCGCGGCCGGGGATCGAGGCCAGCAGCGCACGCGTATAAGCGTGCTGCGGCCGGCTGAACACATCAGCGATCGGGCCGCTCTCCACAACTTCGCCATCCTTCATCACGGCCACCAGATCGCAGATCTGCGCGGCAACCCGCAGATCGTGGGTGATGAAGACGATCGACAGATCGAGCCGCGCACGCAGGTCTGCCAGGAGCGCCAGAACCTGCGCCTGAACCGAGACGTCGAGCGCCGACACCGGCTCGTCCGCGATCAGCACCTTCGGCTTCAGCGCCAGTGCGCGCGCCAGCCCAATGCGTTGACGCTGGCCGCCGGAAAACTCATGCGGAAAACGATCCGCCGCCACCGGCTCCAGTCCGATCAGTTCGAACAGCTCGCGCGCCTGCGCCAGCGCCTGGACACGCGGCACGCCGTGGACGATCGGGCCCTGCGCCACCAGCTCGCCGGCCTTGCGGCGCGGGTTCAGCGAGGCGAACGGATCCTGGAACACCATCTGGATGTTTTGCGTCTCGGCCCGCATCCCATCGGCGGGCAACTTCGCCAGATCCTTGCCGTCGAGCACGATCGCCCCCGCATCGGGATCGATCAGGCGCAACAGGCAGCGCGCCAGGGTCGATTTGCCGGAGCCCGACTCCCCGACGATACCAAGGGTGCCGCCCTTCGGCAGGGCCAGTGAAACATTCTTCACCGCATGGGTGACACGCGCGCCGCGACCGAGAAAGCCGCCGGTGCGATAGGTTTTTGAGACATGGGCGATCGTCATGATCGGCTCTGCGGACAAGGCCCGCGCCGGCGGCGCCTTGAGCGGCGGCACCGCGGCGATCAGCTGGCGGGTATAGGCGTGCTGCGGATTGCCGAGCACGGCCTCGGTCTCGCCTTGCTCGACGACCTCGCCTTTGCTCATCACGGCGACGCGATCGGCGACTTCCGCCACCACGCCGAAATCATGGGTGATGAACATCACCGCGGTGCCCTTGCGCTGCTGCAGGTCTCGGATCAATGCCAGGATCTGCGCCTGGGTGGTGACATCGAGCGCCGTGGTCGGCTCGTCGGCGATCAACACCTTGGGATCGAGCGCCAGCGCCATGGCGATCATGGCGCGCTGGCGCTGGCCACCCGAGAGCTCGTGCGGATAGGCCCTGGCGGCGAGCTTCGGATCCGGGATCCGGACTTCCTCCAGCAGCGCCAGCACCCGCGCGCGGATCTCGGCCTTCGTCAGATCGGTGTGGATGGAAAACATTTCGCCGATCTGGTCACCGATGCTGCGCAGCGGATTGAGCGCGGTCATCGGCTCCTGGAAAATCATGGCGATGCCGGCACCGCGCACCCGGCGCATCTCCGCCTCGTCGATCTCGGCGAGATTTTTTCCCTCGAACAAGACTTCGCCGCCCGAGATCGCCACCCCACCAGGTAGCAACCGCATGATCGCGTTGGCGGTCATCGACTTGCCGGACGCGGATTCGCCGACCACGCAGACGATCTCGTTGGCGGCGACGGAGAACGAGACCTCTTCGAGCGCAAAGGGGCGGTCGGCCCCGGCCGGCAGCCGCACGCTCAGTCTGTCGATGGTCAGGATTGCGCTCATCGGCCCTTCAGTCTTGGATTGAAGGCATCGTTGAGCCCCTGCCCGACCAGCGACACCGCCAGCACCGTCACCAGGATGGCAACGCCGGGGATGGCGGACACATACCACTGCACCCGCAGCACGTCGCGCCCAAGACCGATCAGGTTGCCCCAGGACGCCACGTTGGGATCGGACAATTTCAGGAACGCCAGCGCGCTTTCCAGCAGGATCGCCACCGCCATCACCACACTGGCATAGACCACGATCGGCGGCAGCGCGTTGGGCAGGATTTCCCTGAAGATCAGTTCGATGTCGCGTACGCCCAGTGTCTTCGCCGCCTGGACGAACTCCCGATTGCGCAGCGAGAGGAATTCCGCGCGGGTCAGCCGCGCCGGCGCCGGCCACGACACAACACCAATTGCAATGGTCACGGTGGCGAGATTCGATCCGAACACCGCGACCAGCACCAGCAGAAGAATGAAGTTCGGCAGCGTCTGGAACGCTTCGGTGATCCGCATCAGCACGGTATCGATGCGACCGCCATAGAAGCCGGCGACCGCGCCGATCACCACGCCGATCGCGACGGCGACCAAGGTCGCCACCAGCCCGATCAGCAGCGAGATGCGGGCGCCGTAAAAGATCTGCGCCGCGATATCGCGGCCGGAATTGTCGGTGCCGAGCCAGAACCGCGGATTGGCGCCCGGCCAGATCAGCGGGCGGCCGGCCAGCGACAGCGGATCGCGCGGGAACAGCCAGCCGGCGGACAGCGCCATGACAACAACGATGACCAGCAGGACCAGGCCGATCACCGCCGGCGGGCTTCGGACGTAGTGTCGGACAGCGTCCATGTTCAGACCCCCGAGGTGATACGCGGGTCAAGCCGCGCATACAGGAGATCGACCACGAAGTTCACCGCCACCACCAGCAGCGCCGAGATGAAGACGATGCCGAGCAGTGTGTTGAGATCGCGCTGGATCACCGATTCATAGGCCAGCCGCCCAAGCCCCGGGAGCGAGAACACGCTCTCCACCACCACCGAACCGCCGAGCATGGTGCCGGCCTGCAAGCCGATCAGCGTCACCATCGGCAGCATGGCGTTGCGCAGGACATGGCGCACCACGACGCGCGTCTCGTCCAGCCCCTTGGCGCGGGCGGTGCGGACGAAGTCAAGATTGAGAACCTCCAGCATCGACGCCCGCATGATACGGAGATAAATCGCAAGGAAGATGAAGCCCAGGGTCAGGGTCGGCAACACCAGGTGACGTGCGATATCAAGGAAACGCCAGATCCCGGTCCGCACCGTGGTGATGTCCTCGAAGCCGCCGGGCGGCAGCCATTGCAGATAGATCGAGAACACCACAATGGCCATCAGCCCGAACCAGAACGACGGCGTGGCGTAGAAGATCAGGCCGAGGGTGGAAATCAGGGTGTCGGGCCATTTGTTGACGCGGCGCGCTGCGACCACGCCGAGCACCAGGCCGACAAAGAACGCAAACGACAGCGATGCGGTCATCAAAAGGATGGTCACCGGCAGCCGCTCCGCGATCACCGCGGCCACCGGCTTGCCGTAGATCGCGGAAAAGCCGAGATCGAAACGCACCAGCCGCCACAGATAATTGCCGAGTTGCGCCGTGACCGACAGATCGAGCCCGTAGAACTTGCGCAGCTCGCGCGCCGTTGCCGCGTCGCCACCGCCCATCTGCGCCATCATGGCGTCGACGGTGTCGCCGGGAGCGAACTGCAACAGGATGAAGATCCCGATCAGGATCAGGAGCACGGTCGGGATCGAGGCGGCCAGCCGCCGCCCCGCGAGGGTGAGAATACGCATGGAGACAGACTAGCGGTTTTTCCGTTCCGATAGGATCGGAAGCTTTAGATTCTTTTTGACGCGTTTTCTTCACGCGAACCGGTATCCACTTCGCTCGAAAACGCTATCCTATTCCGCGAGCCAGAGATCATGCCAGGTCGACGAGCCCCAGCGCGGCGTGTTGGAATGGTTGCGCGCCTTGGCGGAGATCACCGTGAGGAACAGCTGCTCGATCGGGGTCCAGATCGGCAGCTCGGTGTTGGCGCGGCGAACGAAATCGCCGTACAGCGCCCTGCGCTTGCCCGGATCGATCTCGGTTGCCGCGTTGTCGATGATGGTATCGATGGTCGGATCGGTCCAGCCCCACTGGTTGGTCCAGGGCGCGCCCTTGGGCTGGCCGGAGCGGTACCACACCGTGGTGGAAACAGCCGGATCGTTGCGATACTGGTGCCAGCCTGAGGCGAGATCGAAGGCGTGGTCATCATAGACCTGCTTGAGGAAGCCGCCGCCGTCGTTGCGCACGATCTCCACCTTGATGCCCACCTCCGACAGCGACTGCTGGATGAAGGTGGCGAACAGGGAAATATCCTCGCCCCAGGGCGCGGGCAACAGCCGCACCGAAAACCGCTCGCCACCGGCGCCAGCCTTATAGCCGGCCTCATCCAGCAGCTTGACCGCGCGCGCCTTGTCGTAGGCGTATTGCGGGCCATTGTCGCTGGGGAAAAAGTCCTTCGAAACCGAGGGGATCGGCCCGACGCCGAGCTTGGCGAAATCGCCCAGGAAATTATCGATGAAGAACGGGATATTGAGGGCGTGGGCGATGGCCTGGCGCACGCGGATATCGGCGAGCTCCTTGCGGCGGAARTTGAACTCGATGGTGTTGGTGCGCGGATTGCCTTCATTGCCCTTGGTGGAGACGATGAAACGCTTGTCCTTGGCGAGACGCGCGGAGTCGGAAATCGTCAGGCCCGAGAACGGGCTGTAGTGGATCTGCCCGGCCTCGACCTGCGCCGCCGCCGCGGCGCGGTCGGTCACTACGCGCCAGATGATGCGATCGAGATAGGGCGCATTGGGGCGCCAGTAGTTCGGATTGCGCTCGGCGATGATGTGCTGTCCGCGCTCGTACTGGACAAACTTGAACGGGCCGGTGCCGACGGGGGCAAGATTCGCCGGATTGGCGCGGATATCGCCGGTCTCGTAGATGTGTTTGGCCGAGATATAGCCGAGATCGGGCAGCGCGCGCAGCAGCAGGCTGAGCGGCATCGGCCGCTCGTAACGAAATACGGCGGTGTGCGCATCCGGCGTATCGACCGCGGTCAGGAACAGTTGCAGGGTCGAGCCGTAATTCAGGATCTTCTTCCACATCTCCATCGCGGTGAAGGCGACGTCGGCGGAGGTGAACGGCTTGCCGTCGTGCCAGGTGACGCCCTGGCGGAGCTTGAAGGTGATGGTCTTGCCATCCGGCGACGACTCCCAGCTTTCCGCCAGCACGCCGACCGGCTGGCCCTTGGCGTCGAGATCGACCAGCTGCTCCTGAATCTTGCCGCCGATGATGTAGACCCCGGTCGAGGCTTGCAGGCTCGGATTGAGCTGACGCTGCTCGGCACCGTAATGCACGGTGAACACGCCGCCCTTGCGCGGCGTCTCCTGCGCGAACGAGCGCTGCAGCAGCGCCACGTTGGCGGCAATCGCCGCCGACGTCATCAATGCGGCGCGGCGGGTGATTTCAAATCGATGGGAGCTCATAAAATCCTCTGACGTCGAAGCTTCAGATAAAGGGATCGCCGCTCACTGCGGCACAAAATTCAGGATCGCGCCGTTGGCGGCCGCCGCCGGCACGCTGACGGAATCGCCACGGGACACCGCCCCCTCGATGGCACGCGCCTTGGCGAGATCGTCGGTGGCGATGACGATCGCCACCGCGCCGCTCTTCACCGCACCATTGCGCACGGCATCCGGATAGCGTTTCGCAAAGGAGGCCGCATCATAGAACAGAAAGTCCGCCCGCGTGCCGCCGGAGGCAACCCGGTATCCATCCGCCGTCTCGGCCACGGGTCGATCGATCAGGCGCGATAACTGCGCCGCGGCGTCCTTCGGCGAGGCCGACAACACCTCGACCTGCACCAGACGTTTGGCGCCATTGGCATGGGTCCTGAGTTCGGGAATCCAGACCGCCTCCGGTGTCAGATGCTGGCAGGCGAAGATGCGCAGGCCACCGGGAGCCTGGTCGGCGGGCCAACGGAAGATATTGAATTTCGCCTCGCTCTTGCCGCCGTCAGGCAAATCCACCGGACGGCCGAAATGCACCGGGCCATCGGCGGCGATTCCACGATCCCTGACCTCGGCGACGCCGGCGGCGGCATCGTCGGTGGTGAACGCGGTGCGCTCGATGCCCTCGTGCTCCCGAAGGAACTTGACCGTGGCCTGGTTGTGCGGCGTTTCATTGAGAATGCCGAGCAGCTCAAGATAGTCGTCCGAGAACACGATGGTGTAGTTGCCGGAGCCGAGATGGGCGGAATGAGTGCCGCGGGGCGACACGGTGAAACCCAGCCGCTTCCAGGCGCGACCCGCGGCATCGAGATCACGGACGGCGACGACGGCATGATCGAGACCGATGAGATGTTTGAGCGGCATTCTTGGTTGTCCTTGTTCTTTCTTGACGCATTCCGCAGCCGCGCGAGTATAACGACGGCGGCCCGGCAACCCGGCTGAACTTTGGGTTTTTTTGCTTCGCGAGACAAGATATTGCGGCACGATAAGTTTGTTGTTCTACTCGCGTCGAAGACGCTGGTATTTTCTTCTGTTCTCACGGCGGGCTCTCGCATGGACGCCGGCCGATTGTGAGGCCGGTGGCGGGATGATAGATCGACCTCATGGATGCAACTTCTGCGAGACTGCATGACACGGCGGTCGCACGTGACATCGAGATGCTCGGCCTGCCGCCGCAGAACTGGCCCGCGGTTGCCACCGGGCCTGATGGAAAGCCGGCGCACGATGTGCTGATCGTCGGTGCCGGCATGAACGGCATTGCGGCGACCGCGGCCCTGATCTTCAAGGGCGTACGCAACATCGCACTGATCGACCAGGCGGAGCCCGGCCGCGAGGGTCCGTGGCTGACCTATGCGCGCATGGGCACGCTGCGCTCGCCCAAGACGCTGCCGGGACCGGCGCTCAATATTCCCTCGCTGACGTATCGGGCCTGGCATGAAGCCCGGTTCGGAGCCGACGACTGGGCCGCGCTCTACAAGATTCCCAACGCGCTGTGGGCGGCCTATCTGAGCTGGCTGCAACACGTGCTGTCTTTGCCTGTGAGCCACCGCACCAGGCTTGTCGCACTCGCCCCCGATGGACATCTGCTGCGGGCCACGCTGCAAGAACAGGATCGCGAGCGAACTCTGTTCGCCCGCCGCGTCGTCCTGGCCACGGGACGGGCCGGCACCGGCGGCGATGACTGGCCGGCCTTCGTCGACCGGTCACTGGCCCCGCAATTCGCCGCCCACACCAACGACCCGATCGATTTCGAACGACTGCGCGGCAAATCCATCGCGGTGCTGGGCGGCGGATCGTCCGGCTGGGACAATGCCGCCACCGCGCTCGAACAGGGCGCCGCCCGCGTCGACATGTATGTGCGCCGCCGGATCCTGCCGCAGGTCAACAAAGGGCGCGGCTCGGCCTATCCCGGTTTTCTCCACGGCTGGTCGGCGCTCTCGGACGCGGAGCGCTGGGCCATCATGGTCTATCTCAACGATGTGCAGTCACCGGTGCCGCACGAGACGGTGCACCGGACGCTGGCGCAGCCGAACTTCCATATCCATCTCGGATGCCCGGTGCAGAGCGTGGGCGGCGATGGTGACGGCATCGCCATCCTGGCCGCCGGCGATCCGCAACCGCGCCGGCATGATTTCGTGATCGTTGCCACCGGCTTCAAGGTGGACGCACGGGCCATTCCCGAACTCGCGGCGTTCTCCGACGACATCGCCACCTGGGCCGACCGCTACACGCCGCCACCGGATCTCGCGCGCAGCGACCTGGCGCGCCACCCGTATCTCGGCCCCGGGTTCGAACTGACCGAGCACCAGGCCGGACGCAATCCGGCACTCGCACGGATCCACCTGGTCAATCACGGCGCGACGCTGAGCCACACCGCCATCGCCAGCGACATTCCGGGAGTCAACATCGCAGCCGAACGGGTGTCGGCCGCGATCACCGCCGCGCTGTTTCGCGACGATATCGACGTGATGCGGCGCAGGCTCGAGGACTTCGATGAGCCCGAGCTGGAGGGGACACCGTTCTTCGTGCCCCGCGACACACGCGACCGAAACTGAAGGTCTCAGGACGCCAGCGGCGCCCGCGCGCCTGCACCTGCCGCGACAAGTTCGGGTGCGAGCTGATCGAGCTCAACGGCCAGCGCCTGCTGCCATGTCGGCATCACCACGCCAAAGACCGCGTTGAGCCGGCTGTGATCGAGCCGGCTGTTGTGTGGCCGGGTCGCCTTGGTCGGATAGTCCGCAGCCTGGATCGGGATGACCTGCTCCACCGCCACGGGAACGCCACGCTGTTTCAGGCCGGCCACGATCTCGGACGCAAAGCCATGCCAGTTCGTTTCTCCCGCGGCCGAGACATTGACCGCGCCACCATCGCGCGCAAACGGCTTTCCGGTGCCGGACACTTCCTTGCGCAGGATGCTCAGGACCGCGTCGGCGATGATCCGCGCGGAGGTCGGCGCACCGTACTGATCGGCGACGATCTTCAATTCCCTCCGCTCAGCGGCGAGGCGCGCAATCGTACGCAGGAAGTTGCGCCCTTGCGCCGCGTAGACCCACGAGGTGCGCACGATGAGATGCCTGCCACCGGCTTCATGCAACGCACGCTCGCCGGCGAGTTTGCTCGCGCCATAGACCGAGAGCGGCGCCGGCGTATCCGTCTCGCGCCATGGCATCGCGCCGGAACCGTCGAACAGATAGTCGGTGGAGAAGTGGATCACCGGAACATCGTGCCGTGCGGCCCAGGTTGCGATCGCGGCGGGCGCCTCCGCATTGATCCGGAACGCGAGCTCGCGCTCGTCTTCGGCGAGATCGACCGCGGTGTAGGCGGCCGGATTGATGATCAGATCCGGCGCCAGCCGATCGAGCGCCGCGGCGATGGTGCCGGGTAACGCGAGATCAAGCTGACTGCGGTCGGCGGCGACGACCGAACCGAGCGCGCGCAGCGGCGCCTGCAGCGCGCCGCCGACCTGGCCGGAAACCCCGGTTAACAGAATGCGCATCAGATCTCCCCGTATTTCGGCAATGTTGCGATATCGGCGAGACGGCGGCCGGCACTGTCGCGCGCCGACAATGTCGGCGCGGCGACGCCCCAATCGATGCCGAGCTCAGGGTCATTCCACAGCACGACGGTTTCATTGTCCGGGCTGTAGAATTCATCGCATTTGTAGAAAAAGTCCGCGGTCTCCGACAGCACGACAAAGCCATGCGCGAAGCCGCGCGGCACCCAGAACTGCCTGCGATTCTCGTCGGTGAGCACGACAGAGACATGACGCCCAAATGTTGGGCTGCCGATGCGCACATCGACGGCAACATCGAGCACTTTTCCGCGCAACACCGTCACCAGCTTGCCCTGCGACTTTGGATTCTGCAGATGCAATCCGCGCAACACGCCATACGCGGAGCGCGACAGATTGTCCTGCACGAACGGCTGCCGGATGCCCGCAGCAGCGTAGCGTTCGCTTTGAAACGTCTCGAGAAAAAATCCTCTCTGATCGCCGAACAGTTTTGGCTCGATGATCAGAACGTCCGGAATCTCGGTCTTGATGATTTGCATGCTTGCTCCGCAATCGCTTCATCGGTCGAAGTTTAACGAACCTCTTTAGCTCCCCTGCACTCACCATCCCGTATGAAGAATTGTTAGTCTTGTATGAGAAATCGATGCTCTTGCAAGAGGGATCGATACAAGTCTTCGCAAGGGCAAGTCTTCGCAAGGGGTGGTCATGAAGGGCATCATTCTCGCTGGAGGCACCGGGACGCGCCTCTATCCGATCACAACGGTGGTATCGAAACAACTGCTTCCGGTTTTCGACAAACCGATGATCTATTATCCGCTGGCGACGCTGATGTTCGCCGGCATCCGTGAAATTCTCATCATCTCCACGCCGCAGGACCAGCCGCTGTTCGAGCGGCTGCTGGGCGACGGCTCCGACTACGGGCTGGAGCTGTCCTACGCGACCCAGGACAAGCCGCGCGGACTTGCCGATGCCTTCATCGTCGGGCGCGACTTCGTCGGCAACGATGATGTGGCGCTGATCCTCGGCGACAACATCTTCCATGGCAGCGGCCTGCCGGACCTGCTGTCGCGCGCGGCGATGCGCAGCGGAGAAGCCACCGTATTCGGTTATGTGGTCAACACGCCGCAGCATTACGGCGTGGTCGAGCTCGACGGCCGCGGCCGCGCGGTGTCGATCGAGGAGAAGCCGCTGACGCCGAAATCCAACGTCGCGGTGACCGGGCTTTATTTCTACGACAACGACGTGCTCGACATCGCCGCCGCGCTGAAGCCGTCGGCCCGCGGCGAGATCGAGATCACCGACGTCAATCGCGCCTATCTTGAACGCGGGGACCTGTATGTCGAGGTGCTGGGCCGCGGCTTTGCCTGGCTCGACACCGGCACCCATGAAACACTGGTCGAGGCCAGCCACTTCGTGCAGATCCTCGAACAGCGCCAGGGCATGCGCATCGCCTGCATCGAGGAGATCGCGCTTCGGTTGCGCTACATCACCATCGACCAGTTCTACAAACTCGCTCAGCGCGCGGCGAAGAGCAGCTACGGGCAATACCTGCTGACCGTCCATCGCTCGTTCGCCGCAGAACCGAAGTACAGGGGCTCGCAATCATGGGTTTCGACGGCTCAACTGTTTTCGTAACCGGCGGCGCGGGGTTCATCGGCTCCGCGCTTGTCCGCCACCTGCTGGATAAGTCCGGCGTCTTTGTCGTCAACATCGACAAGCTGACCTATGCCTCGAATCCGGCCTCGATCCCGCAGGCGAACGGACACCCGCGTTACGCCTTCGCCAGGGTCGACATCTGCAACGGCGCCGCGCTCAGGACGCTGTTCGAGCGGTACCAGCCCAGCGCGGTGATGAATCTCGCCGCCGAAAGCCATGTCGATCGCTCGATCGACGGCCCCGGCGAATTCATCCAGACCAATATCGTCGGCACCTTCACCTTGCTGCAGGAAGCCCTGCGGCACTGGCGAACGCTGGCGCCGCCGGCGCGCGACGCCTTCCGCTTTCTCCATATCTCGACCGACGAGGTGTACGGATCACTCGGCGCCGAGGGGCTGTTTACCGAAACGACGGCCTACGCACCGAACTCGCCTTATTCCGCGAGCAAGGCCTCGTCCGACCAYCTGGTGCGCGCCTGGCACGARACCTACGGCCTGCCGACCCTRGTGACSAAYTGCTCCAACAAYTAYGGCCCRTATCATTTYCCKGAAAAGCTGATYCCGCACATYATCATCAAGGCGCTCGCSGGCGAGCCGCTGCCGGTGTACGGCGAYGGCARGAACATCCGSGACTGGCTCTATGTCGAGGAYCACGCCAAGGCCTTGCGGCTGGTGCTGAACCACGGCCGGATCGGSGARACCTACAATATCGGCGGGCGCAACGAGCGGCAGAACCTGCACGTGGTGCAGACCATCTGCGACCTGCTKGAYCGYCTGCGSCCMTCAAGCCACGGRCCGCGCCGGAARCTGATCACCTTCGTGCCCGATCGCCCGGGACACGACCGCCGCTACGCCATCGACGCCAGCAAGCTGGAACACGACCTCGGCTGGCGCGCCGAGGAAACGTTCGAGACCGGGCTTTTGAAAACCGTCGGATGGTATCTCGATCACGAGGCGTGGTGGCGGGCGATCCTGGAGCGCGGATACCAGACCACCCGGATCGGACTGGTCGAGCCGAAAGCGGCTGCCGGATAACGCCTACGCCTGACGTGTGAGCGGATCAGCCGCTGATGCGATTTCCGAACTGCGAAATCGCACTGCGGTGCCGGACCAGGTTGAACAGCGGATCCCCCGTGATCTCGAACGCAACCTCGACGTCGTCGAGCAGCAACGGAGTCATGTTCATCGCGGCGCCGAGATCGACGATGAAGCCGTGAGCGCCGTCACCGACCCCGGCCTCGAACAAATCCTGGCGGAAACCGTCCGCGATGACCTTGGTCAAGGTCTCGCCCTGGTGCCGGATGATCACCGATACCCGTTCAGTCGGCCGCCCGGTGTGCCAGGCCCACCCGCCGATGGTCGATCCGGCGACGAAATCCAGCACGCCTTCCAGCCGGGTCGCGTCGGCCTGGACGGGCAGCATGATATCGGCGCCGACAACACGCACGCCGATCTGCGTGACGTCGAGCTGCGTTCCGTACGGAACGGCCAGTTCAAAGCCGAACCCGATCTGCTTGCGCTGGCCGCGGCGGGCGGCATCCGGCCGCGCAACCGTCGCCGGCGCCGCTGCGACCTGGCGTTCCCCGACATAAAGCTCGACGACATAGCGTCGGTCCGGCTTCTGCTGGTCGAACACCCAGCCGGTGATTTTTTCGCGGTTGACGCGTTCGACACACCCGAGAACAGCCATTTGCGCACCCTTATCGATCCGTTGTGGCGACCACCGTCAACGTGCGTTGACGACCCGGCGCGCGGGCTCGCTGTAGCTGTCGGCGACAAGCAGCGAGTTTTGCGCCATGTAGTCGAGGAAGCCGCCATAGTAGCCGGAGAATTTCGTCACGAAGTCCTTCAGCTGCGCCTTGGAATACAGCCGGGAAATATCGATGTCGCGATCGTCCGGAATGTCCTGCCAACGGACAGTCGGCACGCCCATGATATCCGCCATCTCGACCGTGCGGGAATCATGTACGATCAGCGTCGCGGGCGTCCCGGCGATCAGCGCCGCGACGGTGCCGTGGATTCGGGTGCCGAAGCAGAACGAACGCTGCTCCATGTAGTCGATCCAGTCCTGGTACAGCGTGAAAACCCGGCCATGACGGGTCAGGAAATGCTCCGCCTGGGCAACCTCTGCCGCACCATAGACATCCATCACCGCCTGCTCCGCCCTGGCGGGGATCGGCTCGCCCGTCGTGTGGTGCATGATGTAATGGATGTCGGCGATTTCCGATTGCAGCACGAGATCGATGTTGCGGCCGAAGGCCTGCCGATAAAGGAACGTCTGAAACGAATCGGCCTGGGCAAAGCCATGCCGCGTGGCGTGCATGCAGCAGGCATCGAACCTGACATTATCCAACAGCGAGGGGCGCGGCCCTTCGCGACCGATCAGCATCAGCGAGGGGCAGCCGGTCGGATGCACGTTCTTGATGCCGTAGCGCTCGAGGACATCGCAACTGAAAGTGCCGCGGGCCGAAATGCTGGTCGAGCGATCCTGCACCAGGCGCAGCAGCCGCAGCGTGCCTTCGGTGACGTTGGGGATCTCCTCGGAGTTCGAGGCCTGGGCTCCCACACCGATCAGGAACACCGGCAGCTTGGTCCTCTCCAGCCGGTCCGCGAGCCAGCCGAAATCGTCGAAATGATTGACCCAGTTCGCGGCCGCCAGAACAATCGCGTCATGGCCCTCCGTGTCTTCCGGCGCCAGCCTGAACGAGCCCCACGTGGCGCCATGAAGCACCCGCATCAGCGACTGCGTAAACATCATGTTCCCGGTGTTCTGGCCGAGGCTGAGCATCGTTTGCTCGACCGTCGCCTCCTCGCCATGCTGATCAACCTGGCGGACACCGACCACGAGTGCGTTCCGAAACATTCAAGTCACTCCGAGCATTTTGCCGAGCATCTTATCGGATATTCTGGGCTTAATTTGCGCGGGCCGATATTCGTCCAGCCGGTTGCTCCGTTTTGTTGACCAGTGTGGTGAACAGGCTCTTATAGGTTTGCGCGAGTCGCTCCATGCTGAAGCGGCTGGATGCCTCGACGGCATTCGCGCGCATGCGGTCATAACGTGCCGGATCCTTGAGCAGCCCCGCGACCGCCTCGGCGACCGCGTAGACGAGATCGATCCGGCTCGCCTCATGTGACACCAGAATGCCGGCCCGGTTCCACGCGTCATCGCCGAGGATGCTTGGAATCTCGCCGATATCGGTCGCGACCACCGGTCTGCCGGCCTGGAAACATTCGACCAGGAACAGGGGAAAGGTTTCGCCGCTGAAGGTGCTGGGAAAGACGCCGAGGTCGAAACAGCCGAAATAGCGTGACGGATTGTCCTGGTGACCGAGGAAGATCACCCAGTCGAGGGAACCGTAGGCCTGGCGCAGTTCCGCCGCACTCGGCCCATCTCCGATCAGCACCAGCCAGACCGGCTGGTTTCCAAGCGCCCTCACCAGTTGAAGCGCCTCGATGGCCACACGCCAGCCTTTTTCCGGGATCGCCCGCGAGCAAAGGAATGCAACAAAGCCGTTGTCGGGAATGTCATACTCACGCCGGAAATCCGCTCGCTCCACCAGACCGGCACTGAGGGCCGGAACCGCGTTGAAGCTGCGCTCGAACCGGGCCTTGGGAATGCCCGCCTTGCTCAGCAGAGCCGTATTTTTCGGAGCAAGATAGAGCCACCGGTCGACCGTGCGCTTCAAATAGTCGGAAAAGTGTTCGGTCATCAGGTCCGGCACGGTCTCGTAGCCGCCGTGCAGGGAGCCGACATAGGGAATCTGGATCTCGACATGCTTGCAGTAGAGCGAGAAGTCCACGCTGACATTGTGCGAATTGAGAACCTGGATTCCGAAACTGCTCAGGAACGCATCGAAGTCATCGCAGACATCAGGCCAGAACACGATGGGGATATCGGAACGCAGCCTGCGGCGCACGCTTTTGCGGGAGTCGGCGAGTTCATCCTCGACCACCAGGTAGGTGACGTGCAGCCCCAGCCCCTTCAGCGCATTGGCGAGCTCGAGCGGCAGGATCTCCCCGCCGCCGACCTCGAAACTGTGCGCGGCGATGCAGACCCGCAAAGGCGGCTCGTCGCTCCGGGCGGGCGCGAGCCGCGCCAGGAGATCGCCGCCCTGCCGATCGGGGAAATGAGTGAGCAGTGTCTCGACATGGGCACGGATCGCCACGTCGCCGACCTTGTATTCCGATGACAGATCCTGCAGCACCATCCTGTGCTCTTCGAGGTGGCGATCGGTGAAGAACGCGCTCCTTGACGTGCCGGACCGGCTCAGCCGGAAATAGGACTTCGCCTCGGGCTCATAGGCGAGGCAGCCGCCACGCAGCAGCAGCGCATAGAAATACCAGTCGCCCGCGAAGCGGTACTGCAGCAGCCGCTCGCGTTCGCGCTCGGACAGCTGCGGCTTGCGGAAGACGAAACCGGACGCGTTGGGCACCACGTTCCGCACCACGAAGTCCCGCCTGAACGCCTGGTAGGCCGGCACGACACAGGCGCGATCCCACGAGAAGTTCAGGAGATTGTCGAAATAGCCGTCGAGGTCCTGCAGGATCGCACCACTGTCGTCGACACAGCGGATGTGGCCGAATGCGCCGGCGACCTCACGGCGCGCCAGATAGGGCGCAAGCCGGGCAAGAAAGTCCGGATGCGCGGAGTCGTCCGTCTCCGCAATCCAGATCAGGTCGTTGCGCGCCAGCTCCAGCCCTTTCATCCACTGCCGAAACACACCGCCGGAATTTTCTTCGTTGCACACGATCCGGTACGGAATGTCCGAGTCGCCGAGGATCGATTCGGCCAGCGCAACGCTGCCGTCGGACGAGCAATCGTCCAGGAAGATGATCTCGTCGGGCCGGTGACTTTGCGCCAGCACCGAGCCGATGCGCTCCCTGAGAAAACGTTCATGGTTGAAGTTCGGAAAGATCACGGTGACGGCCAGAGACTGCACCTGATCAATGCGGACGGCGGCGATCGGCGGGCGCGCGATCCGGGTCGCCTGGGTCACCGCGCGGGCCGTGGCATTGAGGTTGGCCGCGCCATAATAGACATCGGGCTCGAGATAGGCTCCCTCCGCCCACTCGTTCCAGGCGTTGATCGCGACGATCGGCCGTCCAAACAACGGTTTCGCGATAGCACGTTCCAGCAGCGCCTGGAGCCATTGCTGGTACTTCTTCGGCGACGCGTTCTCCAGCGACAGGCCGCGGTTGGGGCGCCGGGAGTCATTGTCCCAGCTCGGCACCACGGTCTTGATCAGCGGGAACGGCTTTTCGCCTTCGTTGAGCGAGGCTTCGCAGAATTCGTCGTAGTCGATGACGCGCCCGGTGAAGTCGGAGCTGTAGGCGTCGGGTGTCGGCCGTCCTGGCAAATTGTCCGAGAGCTTGTGCGGCGGGAATTCCATCGCGCCGTCCAGGCCGAACGGCTCCGGATCCTGCGCACCAAAGGTCTGGGCCATGAAGATCAGCGGGTCGACGCCATGCCGGTCCGACAACAGTTTCCGCCAGCGTCCGATCGTCACCTTCGGCTCGGGAATGTGGCTTGGGTTGTAGATGATGAACAAAGGCCGCCCTTGCAGCCGCACATACCGGCGATCGCTGAAGTGGCGCGCGAGGTCGTTCACCAGCGCCTCTTCATCGTCCTCCCGGTAATCCTGTTGCAGCAGAACGGAGGTGTCGGCGCCGTCCCAGGTCCGCGTCCAGTTCTCGTTGGCCCAGATCAGCAGGAAAGGCATATCGACATCCGACGCCAGCAGCGCGTCGAGCGGCCGTTCCAGCACACGCCTCGTGTTGAACCAGTAGTAGTAATAGGCGAACGCGTTGATGCCGGCGGCCCGCGCCAGGGCAACCTGTCGCTTCAGCGCATCCGACTCCATCAGGTCGTAGAAGCCGAGATCGCGAGGAATCCGGGGCTGGTAGTGGCCGGGATATCGCGGCAGCCCGCGCGGCATCTGCCGCCACTCCGTAAAGCCCTTGCCCCAGAACTTGTCGTTTTCGGCAATCGGATGGAACTGGGGCAGGTAGAAGGCCAGCAGCAACGGCTCCTGCGCATTGGCATAGCTCTTTTCCTGCTGCAACAGGCTGGCATCGAACTCCTCGAAGTCCGGACCGCGCGACGTGAAGTGCGAATGATCCTGCAGCAGCTTGTTGATGGTCCCGCGCGATTTCGGCAGTTTCGATTTGGCGTCAAGAGGCGGCAGCTGCTGCGCACCCTGGAGGGCTGTCGGCGCATTCACCAGCACGCGAAATTCGGGAAGTTCGTCCTGCAGGGCCTCGTCGAACTTCATCATGAAGCCGTACTGCCCGGTGCCCTTGCCCCACTTCGCAAGATCCGGACGCGGCTCGGTGGCCCGCACCCGTCCGATGACACGATCGCCGAGCACCGCTTCGATCAGGACGCCCTGCTCCGGTGCTTTCGGTACCCAGGCCCACCCCGTCGCTCCCCAGCGCGTGAGATTGTCCACATGTCCTTCCACGTCGAGGTTCGGTGCCAGAGGCGGAGACCGCGTGACCGGCGTGCCGGCGGGTGCGGGTGGCAGCTCCTTGTCTCCCTGCAAGGAGCAGATCATGCCGTCGGCCGACCCGCGAAACTGCGGGGGCTCGTCGCCCTCGAGCGGCGGATCGAACTTGAGGGTAAAGCCGTAGAGACCCGTTCCTTTTTTCCACTTCAGCAGATCAGGCCGTGGCTGCTCCGCGCGCGTCCGGCCGATCACCCGGCCATGGCGAAGAACTTCAATCTCGACAACGGCCTGCGGCGCCTCGGGCAACCAGGCCCAGCCCGACGCTCCCTGTCGCGTCAGCGTGTCGACGAATCCTTCCAGACGCGGCTTGCTCTTGGCCGCCGCGTCGGTTGCAGTCCTTGAAGCGGCGGCCTGCCCGACAGCTTCAGTCATCGCGACACTCGCATGCTCACGGTCGCCTTTCTCACAGCCATGCTTCCTTTTCCTTCAAACGCCAATGTTCGGGAGGCCGGTCCACGGGAGCGGCATCACCATGCGGTTGCTCCGCCGACACGGCGCGTCCCGTCGCGTTGAGATAAGCCGCACCGAAATGCAGGTCCGGCTCCAGGTAGGCGCCCTCGCACCATTCGTTCCAGGCATTGATGCAGACGATCGGCTGGCCGAAGAACGGCTCGCGTCGTGCTCGCTCCACCAGCGCCTTGAGCCAGGCCTCGTACTTCTGCGGCGTCGATCCGTGAATCACCAATCCCTGGCCCTGCCGCCGGGCGTCGTTGTCCCAGCTCGGCACTGCGGTCTTGATCAGCGGAAACGGCGGCGGCGCCTCGTCGAGCGAACAGCGCACCACATCCTCATAACGATACACCTCGCCGGCGAATGTATCGTCGAGGCACTGAAGCTCGAAATTGACTTCCGGAAGACGCCTGGTGAGCTTGTGCGGCGGGAATTCGATCGCTCCGTCCAGCCCGAACGGACGCGGATCGACATCATCGAAGCTCTGGCTCATGATGAGGATCGGCTCTTCGCCATGGCTTTTCCTGAACATCGCACGCCAGCGCGCGATGGTGAGCGCGACATCGGGGATCAGCGCTGGACGATAGATCATCAGCAGCGGGCGCCCCTGCAGGCGGATATAGCGCGGGTCGGCAAAATGCCGCGCGAAGTCCGCCACCAGCAGATCGTCATCCTCGGGCAGATAATCCTGCGAGATCAGGACCTCGTCATCCCGGCCGTCCCAGCGCCGCGTCCAGTTTTCGTTCGCCCACATCAGGCAGAACGGCATCTGGATGTCCGACCGGTTCAGGAATTGCTCCAGCGGCCGCTCCATCAGCCGCTTGCCGTTGAACGCATAGTAATAGAACACGAAACCATCGATGCCCGCGGCCGTCGCCATGGCCACCTGCCTGCGCATGGTGTCGTCATGATCCAGCGAATAAAAACCGAGATCGCGGGGGATACGCGGCTGATAATGATCCCTGAACCGCGGAACCCCGCGCACGACATTGGTCCACTCGGTGAACCCGCGCCCCCACCACGCATCGTTCTCCGGAAATGCATGGAACTGAGGGAGGTAGTTGGCGAGAATTGTTGCCCGGGGCCTCGTCCGCGCGGGCGGCGGCCGAAATTCCTCGAACGCCGGACCTGGCCTGGTGAACCGCTTGATCTCCGCGGGGATCGTCGCCTCGTCATCCGGGGGACGCGGGAAAACGCCGGTCTCATGACGATGCGCGAGATAATGCAGCAACGGATTGCGGGACGTATCGCCCTTCAGGTAGCGCTGAACGTAGAACTTGGTGTCGAAGCCGCTGGAGGGATTGCGCCCTTCGCGAAAGCCGTAGCGGACGTAGTGCTCGAACGGATCGACCCGCGCCTGCGCGATATCGCGGTAGGTCGCCAGGTAGTATGCGGCATCGAACTCGGGGATCGGGCTGAAGAGTCCGACCCGGTGCTGAAGGTAGTGGGCCAGTGCATTGCGGTCATCCGCAATGTTGTAGGTCTTGCGATACCAGGCCGGATCGAAGTACGGGCCCGGCCGATAGCCGTCGCGTTCGCCGCGCTGGACATAGTGCAGCAGCGGGAGCTGCCCCGACGCGCGGACATCGGGATATGTCGTCAGGTACCAGGCGGGATCGAAGAACGGATTCGGCCGCCGTCCTTCGCGATGGCCCTGCCGGCAGAAATGCTCGAACGGATCGCCGCCGACCGCGATGAACTCGGGGCAGGTAATTTTATAAAACTCTTCGTCAAATAGGCCGCTCGAACGCAGATAATTGGAAAGCAATTCCGGCTCTGCTCGCCTTGCATCGGCCGATACGGTGTCAGCCTGAGGTCGATCCGTTGCTATGATCGAGGGCGCTTCGACCACCACCGGCTGTCGCGATGATGTCTCGTATGCCGTATCCGCCTCGAAGCGTCGTGTGAAATCGGATGGGAGTTTTGACATGGATCGCCGTTCAACGCCGCAGCCGGATGCAAAACCTTCGGATGATTGTTGGCTGCGAACGATGTCAGTTCCAATAGCTATTTCGCAGCTGCACATCTCATCGTCAGGTTGCGGGTGACAAACCGTTAACGTGCCGCAGCCGAACTTGAGTCGCATTCTTTGGAATTTGTCAGCGTTTAAAACGCCAGTGCGCGGGTAAGAATGATCCCATGATGACATCCGAAAGCACCACCCGAGACCTTCGACGCAAATCCCACGACGCCAGGGCCAGGAGCGTGCTCAACGCGGGCTGCGGCCCGAAGTCGGCCCGCAGACTGAACGGCCTGTTCGATCCGGCCGGATGGCGGGAGATTCGCTTCGACGTCGACCCCGCGGTTCGACCCGATGTGGTCGGATCGATGACCGACATGCGCGCGCACTTCGATGCGCGAAGCTTTGATGCGATCTGGTCGTCACACAGCCTGGAGCATCTCCACAGCCACGAGATTCCGCTCGCTTTGGCGGAATTCCAGCGCATCCTGAAGCCCGACGGCTTTGCGCTCATTACCTGCCCGGACCTGGAGACGGTGATGACCCTGTTCCTGGAGCGCGGATCGGACCATGTCGTCTATCGGTCCGCGGTCGGGCCGATTACGCCGCTGGACATGATGTTCGGCCATTCGTCCTCGATCGCATCCGGCAATGTACATATGGCGCATCACTCCGGCCTGACGTCGGAGCGCCTGGGGGATCTGCTGTTGCAGGCCGGTTTTGCCGAAGCGGTCACAAAAAGACAGGGCTATGATCTCTGGGCCCTCGCGCTGATGGACAACGCGGATCGCGAGGCCATTCAGCACAGGCTGCAGGCGTCCGGACTCGACCTGTCCGAAGAAGCTGCATGACGGCGCCTCAATCGACCGGTTCGGCCGGCGGGGCGGCCACGTTGTGCGAGCGGCCGATTGCGCTCGCCAAGAACGTGCTCCGCCGACGTATCTATGCACCGACGGCCTATGCCACGGCTCGCAACCTGGCCGTGGTTCCAATCGTTCCATCCGAATGTCTTGCTCTCGCATCCTGGTTTCCGCTGGTCTGGCGACGCGACGGATCCACGCTCGTGTTCGTCGCCGTTCGCGCCTTGCTGAATGACCAGCGCGCGCAGCCGCCTGCGGCGCGCGCATTGCTGCCGCTGATCCTTCACGCCTATCCATTCGTGTTCGATCCAGATCAGCCGATCGGGCCGACCTCGGAAAAGATGCTGGACGACGTCTTTGCCGACGCACCGACGGATATCGGCGCCACGATCACGACCGTCCATCACAGGCTTTCGCGCGCCACAACCAGCCGATTCCAGGTGCTGGACCGGTTTGCGCACGAAATGAGCGTGACGAACGCGGTCGGCCACGCGCTTGACGCGCTGGACGTGTTCGAACCCTGGCCCCTGAGATTCAATGTCGATGGCCATCTCGTCGAGGTTCCGAACCTCCTGGTGATCCGCCCATCAGCGTTCGACGGCGGCCTGCTCGCCCCGCTCCTGGAACGCTACGGAATGCCCTGCGCACAGATGCTCGGCCTGCATCGGGTCTCATTGTATCGAGCCGGAGTCCTGCTGGTGATGGCAAAAGCCGTTCTCAAGGCTGTCGGCGACAGTTCACGGGCCGAGCACAGCGACGTTAGCGCGGACCGATCCCGGCAGCATGACTCCTCTCCCACCCCTCAATTGCAGCCTGCCGCGCCATGACCCGCCTTGTTCAGATCAGCGAGATTGCGCACCTTCGGCTGCGCCCACCCGCCGATGACCGCTGGATCGCGGACCTGAGCTGGATCCCGGTCAGCGCCAGCGAGATCCATCTGGCGTGCCGGTACTATCCGCTGGCGGTCCGTTTCGAGGACAGCGGGCCGCGCCTCGGCCTGATTCTCGATCCGCGCTATACGATGCACGCGCTTCTGGACGCAGCCGGCAAGTGGCGCGGCGCCTACCGCCCGATCGCATTGCGCTGCTTTCCATTCCACGCACCAAGTCTCGGCGGCGGCCCGCTGTCGGACATCGTCGTCGACCCGACCTCCGAATGCCTGTCGAACACAACGGGCACACCGCTCGTTGATCCCACAGGACAACCCGGCCAATTGCTGGCTGAAGTGCACCGGCTGTTCGGCCTGCTGCAACACGGCCGAGAAACCTTCGCCGCCGCGCTGGATCACTACCTGATCGGCGACTGGCTGGTCCCACTCGCCGCCATCGAAGGCCGCGACGAAGGCCAGCCGCTCCATGTGCTTGATCCGGCCCGTTTCTCACATGCCGAACCGATGGCGCTGGGGGCCATGGCCCGCGGCAGTTTCACCAGTGTCGATATCGCGTTCGCCTGCCTGTTCTCGTACCAGAACCTGCGGAAAGATTATCGGCCGAAGGACACCGGGCGCTCACGCCGCCATGCCGCACCGACATCGATCGCCCCCGACATGCTGGCGATCGACGACATGTCGCTCGCGCTCGACGACAACGAATTGATCTCGCTGGCGGACATCGGCGCGATGCCGGCTCAGGCCGGCATGTGATTTTGGCAGTAATCCCGCCGCACCCGGCCTTGACAGACCCGCTCAGCGTTCTCGCATCGATTTCGCCAGGCGGTTGCGAAGTGGCGCGGCCAGATACGACAGCGCCGTGCGCTCCTGCGTGCGGATAATGGTATCGACTGTCATGCCCGCGGTCATCCGATCGCGGTATGCTTCCGGAATGGAGGCGCGGTCGACAGCAACTTCCACCGCGAAATATGACAACGGCGGCGTCGTCGACGTGTCGATGATGCTGTCGCGGGAGATGCTACGAATGACGCCTTCGAGCGGCTTCAGCTCGAATTTCATGAATTGGGGAATGCGTATTTCGGCTTTCTCGCCGGTCATGATGCGGTCGATATCGACCGGCTGCACCTTGGCCCGCACAACCAGCGTATCGCTCAACGGTACGATATCCAGAATCGGATCACCCGGCTTGATCACACCGCCGACCGTAAAGATCTTGAGCTGCTGGACGGTGCCGGTGACCGGCGCCTTGATATCGATCCGCTGCAGGATGTCGCGGGCAATGACCAGTTGCTGCTTGGCATCTGCAACCGTCTTGCGCACATCCGGAAGCGTGTTGCCGGCCTCCTGGCGATAATCCTGTTTCAGTTGATCGATGCGCGCCTGAAACTCGGCGACCTTCTCCTTGGCCTTGGTATAGTTGATTTTCGCGCTCTCGAACTGACCCCGGACCTGCATCTGCTGGCGCTCCAGCGTTGTCACCCGCGGCAGCGCGACAAGACCTTTGTCCAGCAACGCCCTGAGATTGGGTAGCTCGATGTCGATGGAATCGATCTGCTCCTGCGCCGTCTTCTCATCGACCGTCGCCTGCCTGATGTCATCCTTGGCCTGCGCGACCTGCTTCTCGATCACCTCGATGCCGCGCAGCAGGCTCTGGCGGCGGTTGTCGAACTGGCCCTGATTGTCGCGAATGGCATTGGCGATCTGCGGATCGTCCTTGAACGCGGTGACCTCCGGCGGAAAATCGATGGTGTCGAGCATATCGCGCTGCGCCGTCATCCGGGCCAGCGCGGCACTGGCAATCGCCAGTTGCTGGCGAAAGCCCCTGTCGGTCGCCTCGTTCCGCGTCGGATCCAGCCGGATCAGGGTATCGCCCTGCTGCACGACGTCGCCGTCCCGGACCAGGATCTCGCTGACAATGCCGCCCTCGAGGTGCTGGATGGTCTTGCGGTTGGATTCGACCGCGATGACGCCATCGGCCACAACGCCGGAATCGATCCGCGCGATCGCCGACCAGCCGCCCAGCCCCACGAACGTGAAGATAATGATCCCCGCCGCGATCCGCAGCATGATGCGCCAATCGGTGGACGCGATGGGTGCGGGCAGCAGTTCGATGCGTTCTGTACTCATCGCTGTTCGCCGGTCTTCTGGTTCTCAAGTGCGCCGGCGATGACTGTCAACGCCGGCGGTGCCGTTGCTCGCGGAATCCGGTTGACGATCTGGTCGCGCGGACCGAACGCCTGCACGGTGCCGTTGTTCAGGACCAGAACGTCGTCGCAATAGCTCAGGATGTTGAGCTTGTGGGTGATAATGACGATGGTCGCTCCGCTCGCCTTCAGCTTCTGCAACATCGCGAGGAACGACTGTTCGGCGAGCGAATCCAGGTTTGAATTCGGCTCGTCCAGCACCACGAAGCGAGGATCGCCGTAGACGGCGCGCGCCAGCGCGATCCGGCTGCGCTGGCCGCCCGACAGCACGTGGCCGTTCAGCCCCACCATCGTGTTGTAGCCGTGAGGCAGCGATCGGATCAGGTCCTGAATGCCAGCGAGTTCCGACGCTGCAATGAAACGATCGGGGTCGGTATCCGCCGCGGAATCGAAGCGGGAAATGTTTTCCGCGATGGTGCCAGGCAGCAATTCGACATCCTGCGGCATGTAGCCGAGATGACGGCCGAGTTCGTCTTCGTTCCAGTGCGACAGGTCGTGATCGCCGATCGCAATGCTGCCGCTGCGCAGCGGCCAGGCGCCCACCAGGGCACGTGCGAGACAGGATTTTCCTGCACCACTGGGGCCGATCACCCCCAGGATGCGCCCCTCGCCAAGACTGAAGGTCACGTCATTCAGCAGCGGTTTCTCGCCACCACCGGCGAATGCGAAGGCACGCGCCACCACCAGCGATCCGCTGACCCGGGGCAGCGACACTTTCGACGTCTGGGCCTGCGCATCACGCAGCACGTCGTCGAGCCGGCGCAGTGCGGCGAGGCATCCCGAATAGCTCTTCCAGCTCGAGATCACCTGATCGATCGGGCCGAGCCCGCGCATCATCAAGGTCATCGCGACGAACGTATTGGCCAGGGTGACTTCGCCATTCAGGAACAGCAGCGTTCCGACGGTGTAGATCCCGGCCATCTGATACGCGCGCATGAACTTGGTGATCGATGCGAAAATCTCCATCCGGCTCGTCGCCACCGACTGCCAGCCCAGCATGCGCGAATGAAGCCCGTACCACCGGTCGCGCAAGGGCGGCAGCATCCCCAGGACGCGGACCGCCTCGGAGTTACGGGCGACCACCTGCCCGAACTCCTGCGATTTGAGCGCCAGGCGCTGGTAGCGATCGGCATCCGCCTTGGTCAGGCGATGATTGAGCACCGCGAGGATCGCCGTCAGTACGATCATGACCAGTCCGACGATGCCGAACAGCCAGTTGACCATGGTCATGACGACGATGAACAGCGGCGACCAGAAGGCGTCGAATATCGCGGTGAGCGAATTTCCGGACAGGAAATCGCGTATCATGTTGAAATCGGCAAGCGCGGTCGGGGCGCGGCTTGCGGCGCCGGCCTTGCCGGACCGGTTGGCGGCCTCGAAAATCACGCGACTAAGCCGCTCATCGATCGCGTTGCCGATCCGGCCCAGGGCTTTCTTGCGGACCCACTCCAGGATCGCGTACATCAGGATCAGGAATGTCGCGATGGCCGCAAGAACGAGCAGCGTATCGACATTGCGGCTGTACATCACGCGATCGAAGATCTGCTCGACATAGATCGGCGAGGCCAGATACAGAACCGGACAGAAGAAGCTGAACCCAAGCAGCGTCGCGTACGCGGGCAGGAACAACCGCAGTTCATTGAGGAGAGGCGACGAGAGCTTGACGGTCAAGGGACCCTCGCAATAGCCATTGCATGAATGCAGCTTCTGCCCCGGACTTGATCTTCCGGAGCAGGCTGCAGAACGCTTGTGGCCGCTCCCGCGCGGAAGGGTTCGGCCCGAAAGCCGGCCCCTCCTCGCGCGGGTCGACAGTCCATCACTTACAGATGCTTGTCAGTGTCGGTGAAGACCAGGTTCTCCACATGACTGACGGTCACGGTCTGTCCGTCGGTAAAGTGAATCACGGTCTGGCCACCACTGGTGTGCAGCGACGCGATATCCGTCGAAGCGTGGTTGTCGAAGTTGACGGTGTCATGCCCCGAACCACCATCGATGGTGTCGTTGCCGTCGTTGCCGACGTGGAAGACATCGTTGCCGCCACCACCGATCAGGGTGTCGCCGCCGGAGCCCGCATAGAAGGTGTCGTTGCCGTCACCGCCAATCAGCAACTGGTGGGCGCCGTCTCCTGCGTGCAGGACATCACGCCCGCCGCCACCGATCAGCGTGTCGTAGGCACCGTCGCCGCCGTACAGGGTATCGTTGCCGTCGCCGCCGTTCAGCAGTTGATGGTCGCCGCTGCCTGCCACCAGCGAATCCGCGCCGGAGCTGCCGTACAGCGTATCCCAGGCACCCGAGCCGCCGATCAGCGTGTCGTGGCCACCGCCGCCGCTCAGCAGTTGATGGTCGCCACTGCCCGCCTGCAACGAATCCGAGCCGGAGCTGCCATACAGCGAATCCCAGGCACCCGAGCCGCCGATCAGCGTATCGTGGCCATCGCCGCCGCNCGCCGCCGCTCAGCAGTTGATGGTCGCCACTGCCCGCCTGCAGCGAATCCGAGCCGGAGCTGCCATACAGCGAATCCCAGGCACCTGAACCGCCGATCAGCGTATCGCCACCACCACCGCCATTGAGCAGTTGATGATCGCCACTGCCCGCCACCAGCGAGTCGTGGCCCGCCCCGCCGTACAGCGAATCGTGCGAGCCCGCCCCACCGATCAGGGTGTCGTTGCCGTCGCCGCCGCTCAGCAGTTGATGGCTGCCGGTGCCGGCGACCAGCGAATCGTTGCCGGCGCCGCCATAGATGCTGTCGTGCCCATCGCCGCCGATGACCGTGTCATTGCCCGCGCCGGTCAGGACAACATCATTGCCGCTGTCCTGCAGGGTGACGAGATCGTCGCCGCCGCCGGTCACCACCATCACGTCGTGGGTCCCGTGAACGGTGAGGTCCGCATCACCCGAGATGTTCTCGACGATCACCTTGAGCGCCGCGTCCGTAGTGACGGTGTTGGTGGCGGATGTGAGATCCAGTACCGCAGCATGCGGATCCAGCGGCTGGGTACCGTCACTGATCTGCACTTTCACGGTCGGGTCGTTGTGATGACCGCCGCCGTGATGGCCGCCGTGACCACCATGATGGCCGCCGCGGTCGAACAAATCAAAGAAGCCATGTCCTTGATCGTTGTCGAAACCGCCGTGGTTCAGAAGATAATCAACGACCGCCGCTCGTGCAGCCGGATCGATGTTGGGCGTCAGCAGATGATTGAGCTCAGTTCTATCAAGATCGTACGTCGCCATGTATCACCCCTTACATACCGCGGCCATCTAGCCCGTCACGAGATCAGTCGCGTGCGTTGAGAAAAATTGTAGGCTTGTTGGCAGACCTATCGCATTGCAGCGGCGGCAACATGAATAAGACGGGGCACATGAGTCAACGTTAACCACCGATCAACGCTGACATGCAGCCGCGTTTCAGGATGTTCGGTTACGTCGTGCGTAACGAACAACAGAGGTTTCAACTGAAATTCGCGCGACCATTAATTCGAAAAGAAACCTCAAAGGCGAATCGACTTCGATGTGACAAAACAAAGAATAATTCGCCTGACTAAAATCCCGGCGGCATCGCCAACGGAATCGGCAGGCCGCATCGCCGCGGCTCCATCGACCTCAGCGGCCACGCCAGAGCGGAAAAAGGAATTGGATCAAGCGACAATACCGGATTGTAAAATGGATCCGCGGCCAACACATCGGCCCACCTTGCTCGCAGGTTGTGCAGCTCGCGCTCGAACCGCGCTTTGCGATCGGTATCCTTATCTTTGCCGCGACTGGCAGATTCACGGTGAAGAAGTTTCGCGTGCGGCGTGAATACAATGCGTTTTCCAGCCGCACGAAGTTTTAAGCAATAATCGACGTCGTTAAAGTTGACCGGAAAGCGGAACTCATCCATGCCGCCGAGATCGATGAAATCCCGCCGGCGCGTCAGAAGACACGCGGCCGTCACGGCACTGCATTCGTGAGCCGCGCGCAGCAGGTCACCATACCCGGCATCGCCATCCATTCGATCGTTGAACGCATGCGCGGCGGCAAAATTCGGACCGAGCACCACGCCGCCGTGCTGAACGACGCCGCTTGGCCACAACAATAACGCGCCAACGGCACCGACATCGTCACCGGACATCCGGCCGAGCATCTCCGCAAGCCAACCGTTATCGCGCGCCTCGACATCGTTGTTGAGCAGGCACAGGTATTCTCCGCTCGCCGCCGTTGCCGCCGCATTGTTCAGGCGGGCGAAATTGAAGTCGCCGGGAATGCGAAGCACGGTCGCCTCGCGACCATCGATCGACGACAGGTAGGCCAGCGTGTCCGGGTCGGACGACTCGTTGTCGATGACAATGACCTCGCAGTCCTGCGTGCACAGCGCCGGCGCGATCGACTCGAGGCAGGCCGCGAGCAGCTCATGCCTGTTGCGCGTGGGAATCACGACGCTGACGCGTCCCTGGCCGGCGTGTCGGGAGATCCTGACGGCCGGCAGCACCAGGCCCTGCCCCGATGATACGTCCGCATCGATGCCCCGCTGCGCCAGATGCGCCCGCGTCGCGGTGGCGAGCGTTCGGCTGGCGGCGTCGATATCGATCGGCGGCAACGTCGCGATGGCGCCCGGCAGATGGACAATCCCTCCCGCAGGTTTGGCGTCTTCGTCAAGGAGACGATTGAAGACCCGGTAGAGATCTGCGGCGCCGTTATCGAGCGCACGTTCCGCGACGGATCGTCGAAGCGCGAACACGTGAGCGCAGTAACCCTGTTCAAGCAGGCGCTCGTAATCGAAGGCTGGAAACGCCAGCGGCCAGAGCGAACCATCATCGCCCGCGATATCGACGTCGCCGTAGACGGCAACCGCATCGTCTTGGCGTTCGAACACGCCGGACATGCGCGCAAGCGCAGCCCGGTCCAAAAGCGCGCCGGACGGCACGAACAGCACAAAATCCGCATCGGCGCCGTCACCGGCGAGGAACTCCTGCGCTGCCGCGAGCTCAAATCCGGCATGATCCGCAGTTCGAGGCAAGAATGCCGCGATCCAGTCGGGATGGCTCTGCGCGTGCAGGCTTTCCAGCGTGTCGTCGATTTCGCCCGCCCCGACCATGACGACTGCGGCTTGCAATGGACGGGCGCTCGCAGCACTGTCCGGAAGCTGCTTCCGCCAAGACCGGTACTGCGCGAAGGGGACCGACATCGGAACAAGGCGATCGAACATCGCGCTGCGCAGGCCGTCGGAATCGACCGAGGTCAGATCGGCCACAGCCCGCTCGAGGCCGCCGGCGAAAGCGATGAATGGCAAAGGACTGCCTTCCAGATGCTCCCCGCTCGCGATCGTGGCTGCGAGCCGATGCGCCGATCCGTCGGCAAACCGATCCGGCAGATGGAAGTCGAGCGCGCGAACCGCGCGCGCGTCCTCCACGGCTCCGACGTGGCTCCAGCCCGACGCCCGGACCTGATCAACCTGCTCCCCATCGACGGAGATGTTCACGATCGGCTCGCCGCCCTGCGCGATCCAGCCGGAAAAACGCACCCCGCCAAGCCAGCGCATCGCACCGGACGACGCCGGCACGTGATCTGCGACGGCTGCCCCGCCGATCAAGACAGGCTCTCCGACGGCAATACCGAGATTGGCGATCCGCACCTCGACCATCGTCCCGCCATCCAGCGCGCTTTCCGTCAGCGAGAACGAAAAGCCGTAGCAACCGTCGCCGATATTGTCGGCGCCGAGGACAGCAACGAAGTCCGCCGCCCGCACGCATTGGGCCGGATGGCCGTCGACCAGCAGTTCGACGACGAATTTCTGGCCGGGATCGGCGGCGTCGAGCACAAAGCCGGAGAACGTCCGGCCTTGCGACCACTGCAGGGAGCTTCGCAGATGCCGGCGCACATCGATCTTTCGAGGCTTGAGCGTGATGGTCATCGCGGCGAGGGCTCCCGCAGCCAGGGGATGAGCCGGGCAACGACGGCCGCCGGAGACAACGACACATCGAGCGGCAGATCCCCGTTGCGCGCAGGGCAGGATCCATGGGACCAGTCGACATAGGCCATGGGCATGCCGATACGCGCCATCGCCGCGGGAATCGGATGTCCGAACAACGGCCGCATCAGGCAGCAGAGAACGCGATCGAGCCGATAACGACGGAACGAAACATCCAGTTCGGCTGCATCGACCGGACCGGTGACGAACGCACGCCCTGCCCGAAACAACGCGCGGTCGTCCGGCGTGCCTCCCACCACAACGGTCTCGATGTCAGGCACGGCACGCCTCAGACCCGCGATCACGCCGTGCATGAATCGCTGTTCCCACGCGCAGCCCCGCACCGGAACGAGCCCCAGGCGCTCTGCCTTGCCGCGCAAAGGCGTCGGCGAAGCGTCACACCTCGTTTCAACGTCCAGGCGTGTCACGCTCCGACGCAGACCGAGCGCCAGTGCCGCGGCAGCGGCCTGAGCGTCGGGAGCCAGCACACGATCGGCCCCCGCGGCGACCTTCCGGGACTGCGCGAGATCCGGCATTGCCCGATCCGCATGCAGGGCATGAACCATCGCACGTCCCGTGATTTGCGCGGACAGAAGCTCCGCATGGGCCACAAACAGGTCGTAAGGAACCGACAGCCCGAGAAGTGCATCGATCGCAGCACGCGGGATCCGTGCGAGGTCCAGAAATTCCATCCGCGCCAATTGCGATCGCCGCAGGAGCTCGCTGAGCTCGCTCACCTGGTGTGGGAGCTTGAACGCCAGCGATTGCGGGACGCCATCGGCGGCGTCGCACAGCGAAGCGATCGGCCCATCCGATCCGTATCGGATTTCCAGAACCAAGACCGCCGGCGCCGTCCCGGCCAGCAATTGCCTGGCGCGTTCGCGCGCGACCTCGGCAACGGCGCCGCCGCCGGACACCAGCAGGATGCCGTCATGGCGGGTCGAAGGCAAACCGATCTCGATCGCGCTGCGCGCCGCGTTGAGCGGATCGGCGAGAATGAAATCCGCGCATTCCGCACGATAGGAAGGAAATCGCTGCTCAATCACCGCCAGATTGCGAACGACGAGCGAACGCTTCTGCGACCGGAACGACCGCGAACCGGCGTGGCCGACATAGACTGAGGCGGCACAGACATTGCGAAACCCGTGTTGCCGGGCGCGCAGGCAGAAATCGACATCCTCGAGATAGCCGCGATGGTAGCTTTCCGACAACGATCCCACGGCATCGAGGCATCCCCGGGTGACATAAAGGCAGAACCCGATGCCATTGGGGATATCCACGACCCTGCCGGTATTGACGCGTGCCGCGAGCTCATCGAGTTGCCTCACGGCTGCGGCATTCGAAGGTGCATTCGGCTGATTGGGAACCGGAAAACTGGTGAACTCGCCATTGTTGGACAACGGCGTCACGGTGCCGATATCCGGCGATGAGCGGGCGGCCGACGACAACCGCGCGATGAAGCCGGCGGGAACGATCGTATCGGCGTTCAACAGGACGACATCACCGGACGGGATTTCATCCAGGCCGCGATTGATGGCCCCAACAAACCCCAGGTTCTTTGTGTTGGTCAGGATCAGCACGTTCGGCCGGCCGCCCCAGGTGTCGAGCAGCTCTCCCATGCGTGGATCGGGACTGGCGTCGTTGACGACTACAGCGCTGTAGCGGACGCTACCCTCGATCTCGTCCCACAAGCTTTCCAGGCAGGCCCTGGTCGCGCGGTAATCGGCATAAACCGGAACGATGACCGTCACCTTGGGATCTGCCCCGGCCGCGCCGTTGCCGGACCGCATGGACCCAGCCGGTCGGCCGGTCGGACGCGTGGTGCGCAGCTCCGCCAGCACCTCGCCATCACAGGTCACCGAAATGAATTGCGGCCCCGCCGCCGGTGGCCTTGGCAGATCGAAATTGACGGCACGGCCGAGCTCGGGAGACAGGGGATGCCGTGGGTCCGCGTCAAAGCTGCTGTCGATGCGATCCGTGTCACCCGCGATGGAGACCAGGATCGAGCCTGTCCCTTGCCAGGCAGCCCATCCTTCGACCACGCCTTCGCGAACGCGCAGGCCGGCAAACGCGGTTTGGCCGGCCTTGCGCAGCACAGCGATCGCCTGCCGCACGACACGCATGTCCCGTTCGCCGGCGATCAAGGCCCTGGCCGCATCGGCGCGCTGCCGCGCCCTGCCCCAGAGCAGCATTCTTCGATTGGCGGCAATATCATCGGGAGCGATCTGGAGGGCCGTGACGAGATCCGCCACCGCCGCGACGCGATCCCCCATCCGCTGCAGTGCTTCGGCGCGCAGCACGTAAGCATGAACATCCGGCAGCGGCCTGATCCGGCAGCGCCGGTCGGACAGCCGATAGGCCGTCTCCACATCACCGTTTTCCAGCGCCTTGGCGCAGAGCACTTCCAGCACCTGATGGTGCGGCTCGTCGAAATGCCCTGGGTCGTGCAGTGTCACCGCAGCCGGACCATCCTGATGACGCTATCCGGTGACACGATTGTCGATCGAGTCGCAAAACGACTGCAGCGTCGAACGCAACTGACTTTGAGCCGCCCGCGATCGGAACACCCGCACCCGGCCGGAGGGGCGCGCCTTGGCGGAAACCGGCCCGGGCAGCGGTTGCAGCGGCACATTGATGTCATCGAAACGCAGACGGAAGCCAACCAGCGGCTCGCGCCCGGTCGGGCCGGAAATATCGACCTGCCGTCCACTCATTCGAACCATGGGCGAACCGAGAAACGCCGCTTCGGCAACCAGCCGAACGTCGGACGCTCCCGGACCAGACAATTCGAGCGTGATGCCGACGATCGGCAAGGCGCGGCCGCGCGTGCCGGCATAACCACCGAGCTCCATCATGCGTCCCGACACCGCGTGAGGACGTGCCAGCCTGACGGCGTAGCGGATGTCCAGATCATCCGGCTTGCCGGGCCATTCGATCGACAGTCCTTCGACGCGCGCCGGCGACGTCGGCCCGGCAATCCATTCGTCGGAGCGGACGACGACGTCGCCGATTCCGGCGACATGCCCGAGCAGGCTCAACTGGTTGGAATCGAGATCGGAATCGAAACCGGCGTCGGCCCCGGGCATGGTCCTGCGCCGGGCTCGCGACACCACGACCTCACCCTGGCTCAAGGTTTCGATCTTGACGGTTGCGGCTCGCGATCCACCCTCGTCGATCGGAACGACTTCGACAAACAGCTGCCCGGGCCGCGCGGCGCGAACCACAAGGCAGGCGCCGGGCTGCCACAGCACCGCGTCCTCATGTTCGGGACTTAAGATAAGTTCGATATTCTTGCTGTGCCTGGGATTCACCACGACATTGATTTTCGGCGGCCGCTTCTCATCATCCGCCGTCGCGTAGCGAACAAGAAGAAGACCTTTCGCGACATCGACGACTTTGCTTTGCTTGGTGCGTTCCATGACAGCTCGCCGTGTTTCCGTTGCGTTGTGCCCGCATCTGCGGCACTGGTGCGAGCGACCATAAGAAGCATCTGTCTATCCCGGGTTAATCGCAATTAAATGATTTTCGAGACATCCGTTGTCATTCTCGCTCGCTACGACGACCGGCTCGTGCTCAGATCATCGACATCGCGACGACGCAGCGGATTCGAATCAAAATGAACGTACTGTTCGTTCACAACAACTTCCCGGCCCAGTTCAATCAGCTCGCGCGCTACCTCGCGCGACAGCCCGGCGTGCAGGTGGCCGCCATCGGCGCGCGCAACGCGCGCGCCATCGAAGGCGTGCGACTGATCAAATATGCACTCACCGACATCGATGTTTCCGCATCACACCCGTTCGCACGCCGCTTCGACCTGGAATGCCATCGGGCCGAGCAGGTGCTGTACGCACTGACGACACTGGCCTCATCGGGCTTCGTTCCGGATGTCGTCGTGGCCCACCCTGGCTGGGGCGAAGCGCTTCCGGTGCGCGCGATCTTTCCGCAGGCCCGGCTGATCGTGTACTGCGAATTCTTCTACGGAACCAACGATCGCGACGTCGGCTTCGATGCCGAATTCCCGGGTATCGGGATGGACGGCCATGTCGCGCTGCAGTTGAAGAACGCCGCGACCCTGCTGGCATTGTCCGAATGCGATGCGGGCCTGGCTCCAACGCAATGGCAACGCTCCACCTTCCCGCGGATTTTCCGGGACAAGATTTCAGTGCTGCACGAAGGCGTCGATACGGCTGCGATCAAACCGGCGCCGAACGCCACGTACCGTCTTCCGTCCGGGAAAACTCTCACCCCGGAGCATGAGGTCGTCACCTTTGCCGCTCGCAACCTCGAGCCGCTGAGAGGATACCACGCCTTCATGCGCGCGTTGCCGCGCGTGATGGCGGAGCGTCCGAATGCCGACGTCCTGATCGTCGGCGGCCATGGCACCTCCTATGGCGCGCCGCCGCCGATGGGAACGACATGGCAGTCGACCTATCTCGACGAAGTCGCGGACCGCATCGACATGCGGCGCATCCACTTTCTCGGGCACCTGCCCTATCCGGATTACCTGCGCGTGCTGCAGATTTCGTCCGCGCATGTGTACCTCACCTATCCGTTCGTCCTCTCCTGGTCGCTGCTGGAAGCCATGAGCGCGGGCTGCCTGGTCATCGGCTCGGACACCGCACCGGTCCGCGAGGTCATCGACGGCACGAACGGGCTTCTCGTTCCGTTTTTCGATACCGAACAATTGTCCGGCCATCTCATCGAGGTGCTGGCCCACCCCGATCGCTTCCGCGACAGGCGAGCCGCCGCGCGCCAGAGTGTGATCGACCAGTACGACCTGGAGCGAACCTGTCTCCCGGCCCTGGTCGAGTTCGTTCGCCAGGGCACGACACGACAACCGCTGGCGAAGGCCGGTTAAGACCGGCCGGCAGCGGACGGACGAACCGGCGCGCGATAGAGCACGATCTCCGTGCATCGGAACAAGGCAATGGTCGCGCCGGTGATTTCGCTCTTCACCTCCGCATCCCACACCTGCGTGGTGCGGCCGGCGTGCACGAGATGCGCTTCGCATACGACGCCGCCCTCGCGCGCGGTGCCGATGAAATTGGCCTTGAGTTCGGCGGTGGTGAATCCAGTTGCATCATCCGGAAGGACCTTGGTGCAACCGAAGCCACAGGCGCTGTCTGCAAGAGCGACAATCGTCGCCGCATGGAGATATCCGGTCGGTGCCAGATGCTGCTGGCGAACGTTGAAGCGCCCTCGCACAAACCCCGGTCGCGCATCGACCCATTCGAAGCCGAGCAAACCCGGCAGGCTTCCGACCTGCGCGACGGTGAAGGATGCGACCGCCTCGCTCATGTCGCTTCCTCCGCCACGCCGGCCGACCGCTTCGCCATGGCCATCATGATCCCAGCGGCAACGATGTTGGCGGCCACGCTGGCGAGGATCGGCAGCATGTAGCTGCGGCTGATATCGAAGGCGAAGCCCGCGGCACTCGGACCGAGCAGCGTTCCAAAAGCGACGCTGGTGTAGAGCACGCCGATGATGCCGCTGACATTGCGGCCGCCGAAATAGTCCATCACCACCGCCGGCAGCACCGCCACCCAGCCGCCATAGAAGATGCCGAAGACGAACGCGAAGACGGCGAGCGACCAGAAGCCGGTCGACACCGCCCAGATCGCCAAGGCGAGGGCCATGCCGACGAACATCAGCAGCACCGATTGCTGCCGTCCCATTCGATCGGCAAGACCGCCGAGGAAGAACCGGCCGGCCGTGCTGCCCACACCGATCGCGCCCAGCAGCAACACGGCCGACGTCTGCGGCACGCCGTGGTCCAGCGCATAAGGGACAAGATGGACGAACGGCACGAACACCCCGAGCCCGCAAACCAGGCACGCCGCGTAAAGACCGATGAAGCGCCGCGACCTGATCGCATCGCCGACGGATGTGCCTCCCGGGCGCGCAACCTGCGCGGCGGGTTGCGGACGATCGCCGTCGGGAGCAAGCCCGCGATCACGCGGATCGTTCTCGATCAGCAGCGCCATGCCCGCACCGACAATGGCGGCAAAGCCGCCGAGGACCAGGTAGGCGGTGCGCCATCCCAGCCCCTCAATCATCTGTGCGGCGAGCGGCGGCATGACCAGGGTGCCGACACCGATGCCGCTGACGGCGAGGCCAGACGCAAATCCGCGACGTTTCACAAACCAGCGCTGCACGGCGCCCACCGCCGGCACGTACGCACAGCCGACGCCGAAACCGACGCCAAGCCCATAGGCGGCATAAACTTCCGGAAGGGTGCGGGCGAGGCTCGCGGCCGCAAGCCCCAGGCCGGTCAGGATCATCCCGATCACCGCCAGCCGGCGCGAGCCCCATCTGTCGGCAAGCGGACCGCTGACGATGCCGAGCCCGAAATAGAGAAAGCCGGCCAGCGAAAACACCAGCGCCACCGAGCCCCGCGACGCGCCGAAATCGCGCTGCAGGGATTCGACAAACGCGCTGAAGGTATAGGCGCTGCCGAAACCGACGAACGTCACGGCGAACGCGGCGGCCACCACGAACCAGCCGTAGAAGATGCGAGAATGGATCGTCTCCGGTTGAATGCTCATGAGATCTGCCCCGCAAGGACCTTCGCCACGAAACGTGCCGTCGCCTCTCCGATGTCATCGGGAGCATCTTCCTGCAGGAAATGCGAGCCCTTGACGGTGACCACCTGTTGATTTCGCCAGCCGCGACAGAATTCTCTTTGTGCGCCGATCAGGAATCCGGCCGGCTCCGCATCGATGAACAACTTGGGTATCGCACTATCGGCCAGCCARCGCGAATACGATTCGACGATTTGCGTGACGTCTTCAGGCTGGCCTTCGATCGGCAGCTCTCGCGTCCATGTCAGCATGGGTTGYCGCGAAGGGCCGGGGTTTCGATAGTGACGRCGATAGACCTCCATCGCCTCCTTGGAAATGTTCCGAAGCGGCAGCAAATATTCGATGAAGAGGTTCTTTTGCAGGATCAGGTCCTCTCCCGCCGGCGTGCGCTGCGCCTTGAAGAACGCGCGTGTCGCCTCCGGCCATTCATCCCAGGACAGAAACGGCCGGACGATCCCTTCCATGTAGACGATGGCCTTGACCCGCTCGGGATGACGCTGAGCCCAGTAGAACCCGAGCGCCGATCCCCAGTCGTGAACGACCAGAATGACATTCTTCTTCAGCGCCATCGCCTCGAACCAGGCATCCAGATAGCGCTGGTGATCCACGAACCGGTAAGAGCCGGCAGGCGCGGCGCCGGAGTTTCCCATCCCGACATAATCGGGAGCCAGGCAGCGCCCGAATGGAATGAGGTGGGGAATGATATTGCGCCACAAATAGGAGGGTGTCGGATTGCCGTGCAGGAAAACGATCGGATCTCCATCCCCGACATCGACGTAGGCCATGTCGGTATCGAGCACCGAGACGCGTTTTCGATAGGACGGATCTTCAGTCGAAATCGGGGAATGGGCCATGCGGAAGTTCCTCTGGACTGCGGCCGGTACTCCAGCAGTCCGTTGTCGGGCGGCCAGGTCACGACACATGTATAAATCCTATACTGGTGTCCCTTGCTGTCAACCAGTAAAACTGATTAACTGGTGTTACATTCCGGAGGGGTCGATGCGCGAGTCGAAAAAATTCAAGGTTCCGGATGAGTTGGCGAACCTCTACGAGTTCGCCAATACGCTCGACTTGCGTCATTTCACGCATCACCGCGTGCAGCATCAGCAGGGTGACGAACTGACAAGCCCGCGCGATCTTGCAGCCTGGATGACGGAGCGCGACCTGCTGCAGCCGGGCACCAAAATGACGACGGACATTTTCGACACAGCGCTGGTATTGCGCGATGGCGTTCGCGCTTATCTCGCCTGCGAGCCCGACGCGCGCCGCGCCGACAAGGATGTCGCGCACGCGCTCAACGCAGCAACGCGGCTCTTCCCGTTGCTGGTCGAAGCATCACGCCACGGAATCACCTTGCGGCCGGCGCGTAGTGACGCCTCCGCAGGCCTGGCGGCCATCGTTGCTGAACTGCAGAACGGCGCGGCCAACGGCACGTTGGATCGCCTCAAAATGTGCGATGCCGAGGAATGCCGCAGGGTGTTTTTCGATCGCTCCAAACCGGGGACGCGGCGCTGGTGCGTGTCCACGCTGTGCGGCAATCGGATCAAGACCCGGACCTATCGCGAACGCCATCAGGCTCTCTAGCGGGCGAAGAGGCTTACTGACCCAGGCCGCCGACAACCCACATCCTGGTCAAAACCGGCGTAAAATCGCGTGAAAAAGCTCAAATTCTCCAATTTTTATTAACTTGGTATGCGGATACTGCGCCCCGCAGAAAGCATAATAATGGCTGGGGGAAATATGGCCTTGTCGTTCAAGATCGGGAAATTGCCGCTCCGCGTCTGGCGTCCGAACCTCGGCCTGAAAGGCAACCTCTTCCTCGCCTTCTCTCTTATCGCCGCCATGGCGATCGTGATCAGCGGCGCCGCCAGCGTGCTGCTCGGCAGGCTCGGTCACACCATGGAGGACCTGAGTGGACAGGACATTCCCCGCCTCGCGGCCAGCATGCAGCTTTCGGCGCTGAGCGAAAGCCTGGCCTCCAAGGGACCGACGCTGCTGGCGGCCACCGATGATGCCGCCCGTGTCGAGGACACCAAGGATCTCAAGGCCACCCAGGCCGCGGCGATCGCCAAGCTGCGCGAAATCGAAAGCCTCGGCGCCGACAAGACCGTGGTGAGCGCGCTGGAAGAAACCGTCAAAAGCATCGACGACACCATCAACAGCCTCGGCAAGGCGGCGAAGGAACGGCTCGACATCGTCGCCGAGCGCGAGAAGCAATACGATACGCTGCGGGTCGCCCACACCCACTTTCAGTCCTCGGCCGCGCCGGAGATGGTCGATGCCCAGACCCGGTTGAACGCGCTGCTCGCCGGCCAGGAGATCGAGGCTGACCTCGTCAAGGAGGTCGCCTACAGCGTGGAGCGGCTCAGCACCATCATTTCGGACTGCAATCACCTGACCGCCGACATGATGGGCGCGCTGTCGGCCGGCACCAGCGGCGACATCGACCTGCTGCAGGAGTCCTACACCGAAACCCGCAAGCGGCTCAATCCGCTGCTCAAGTCGCTCGGCCAGATCAAGAGCGCCGAACCGCTGCATGCGGCGGCCATGAAGCTGGTCGCGTTCGGCGAAGGCAAGACCAGCGTGTTCAGCCTGCGGCACAAGGAGCTCGACGCGCTCGACTACGGGCAGTTGATCCTCGACGAGACCCGCAAGCTCAACAAGGGCCTCGAGATCAGCGTCAAACGGCTGGTCGACGATGTCCAGACCAACACCAACACGGTCACCGCCGGGGTGCGGAAAACCATCTCGGTCGCCACCGTGATCATGCTGGCGCTCGGCGCGCTGACGCTGGTCGGATCCGCATTGTTCGTCTGGCTCTATGTCGGCCGCAACATCCTGCGCCGGATCGGCAACCTGCAGTCGGTGATGCAGCGGCTGGCCGACGGCGACCTCGCCGCCGAGGTGATGCGCAGCAGGCAGCAGGACGAAGTCGCCATCATGGCGCGATCGCTGGAGGTGTTCCGCCAGGGATTGATCCAGGCCCGCGACATGGAAACCGAACAGGACAAGGACCGCGAGGCCAAGGCCACGCGCACGACCCGCATCGAGCAGCAGATCGCGCGCTTCGAGGAAACGGTGCGGGCCTCGCTCGATGGCCTGATGACGTCGGCGGACTCAATGCAGATGACGGCGCAGAGCATGTCGGCCACCGCGACCCGCTCCAGCGAACTGGCCAATGCGGTGGCCTCCGCCGCCGAAGAGACCTCGATCAACGTGCAGACCGTCTCGTCGGGCACCGAACAGCTGTCGTCGTCGATCGAGGAGATCAGCCGGCAGGTGGAAAGTTCGTCCCAGGTTGCAGGCAAGGCGGTGCAGGAGGCGGGCCAGACCGACGCTACCATGCAGGGCCTCGCCGACAGCGCCAACCGCATCAGTGTCGTGGTCGACCTGATTCAGACCATCGCCTCGCAGACCAATCTGCTGGCCTTGAATGCCACCATCGAGGCGGCCCGCGCCGGCGAAGCCGGCAAGGGGTTTGCCGTGGTCGCGTCCGAAGTGAAGAGCCTCGCCGACCAGACCGCCAAGGCGACAGAGGAAATCCGCTCCCAGATCGCGCAGATGCAGCAGGTCACGACCTCGGCGGTCAGTGCGATCCGCAGCATCGGCCAGACCATCGGCGCCATGAACGAGTACACCACCACCATCGCCGCGGCGGTGGAGGAGCAGGGCGCAGCAACCCGCGAGATCGCCCGCAACGTCCAGCATGCGGCCGGCGGCACCACCGAAGTGTCCAGCAATATCGTTGGCGTCAGCCAGGCCTCGGCCGAAGCCGGCACCGCGGCCGACCAGGTTCTGGTCGCCTCCGGCGAACTGCGCCGCGAGGCCGATCATCTGCGCGAAGGCATCCACGCCTTCCTGGCCGATATCCGCGCCGCATAACACCAGCCGCTTCATATCCGCCGATATCGATCAAAAGCGCCCGCCATCCCGGCGGGCGCTTTATCGCTTTGATCAAACAGACTTTTTCAATGGGTTGCAGGCCGCCCCATGCCGGAGACACACTGCCTGTGTCTTCATCAGTTCCTGCTCAATTTTTGATCCAACTGGATCATTAAAGCAAACAATGAAACATATGTTGCAAATCTCGCCTCTGGAGACTACAAATGCCGGCCATGGATCACGGTCCCCTCACCGAGCAAATCATCGAGGCATTCGAGTCCATGTCGGCCCAGCTCCAGACCGCCGCCCGCTATGTGCTCGACCGGCCCCATGACGTGGCGCTGCTGTCGATGCGCGAGCAGGCGCGCCAGGCCGGCGTGCAGCCGGCGACCATGACGCGGCTGGCCAAACATCTCGGCCTCGACGGCTATGAAGAGATCCGCGCGCGTTACGCAGCCGCGGTGCGCAGCGGCGATCTCGGTTTCGCCGGCAAGGCGGACGCCCAGGTGGTGAACCAGCGCCTGAAAGGCGATAAGGCCCTGGCCGCGGAGATGCTGGCTTCGATCGGCAAACAGATCGACCGCCTGGCCGCGGACGACGGCCTCGATCGCCTGGTCGCGGCCGCGGCGCAACTGGCATCGGCGCGGCGGATCTATTGTCTGGGATTGCGGTCCAGCCACTCGGTGGCGTGGCATCTGCATTATGTCCTGACCCTGATCGGCGAGCGCTCGATCCATCTCGACGGCATCGCGGGCACCGGCGCCGACGCGCTGGCCAGCGCCGGCACCGACGACGTGCTGCTCGTCGCCAGTGTGCTGCCCTACACCCGCCTCACCGTCGAACTCGCCGACTATGCCGCCGGGCGCGGCATTCCGATCGTCGCCATCACCGACAGCGAGCTCGCGCCGCTGGCGCAGATCGCGCAGCACACCCTCATCGTGCCGACCGACAGTCCTTCATTCTTCCACGCCATGTCGCCGGCGTTCGTCGTGGCCGAGATCCTCGGCGCGATCGTGGCCGGGCGCGGCAGCGACGAGGCCGTCGCCACGCTGCGCCACACCGACGAACATCTGGCGGCGCTGAACACCCACCTGCAATCGCGACGCATCAAAGGTTCGTCATGACCCACATTCTTCATCGCGCGGCCAACGCCGCCATGCCCGTCGCCGTCGGCGGCAAGGGCATCGAGCTGTTCGACAGGGAGGGCAAGCGCTACATCGACGCCTCCGGCGGCGCGGCGGTGTCGTGCCTCGGCCATGGCCATCCCGACGTGCTCGCGGCGCTGCACAAGCAGCTCGACACCCTTGCCTACGCCCACACCGGCTTCTTCACCACCGACGTCGCCGAACGCCTTGCCGACCGCCTGGTGGCGGATGCGCCGGCGGGCATCGATCACGTCTACCTGGTCAGCGGCGGATCCGAAGCGGTCGAAGCGGCGCTGAAGATGGCGCGGCAATATTTCGTCGAGACGGGCGAGCCGCAGCGCCGGCACATCATAGCGCGCCGCCAGAGCTATCACGGCAACACCTTGGGCGCGCTGGCCACCGGCGGCAACGAATGGCGCCGCGCCCAGTTCAAGCCGCTGCTGATCGAGACCCACCATATCGATCCCTGTTACGCCTATCGCCTGCAGGACGCCGGCGAAAGCGACGAAGCCTATGCGGCGCGCGCGGCGCAGGCGCTGGAAGACAAAATCCTGGAGCTCGGTTCGGATCAGGTTATCGCCTTCGTCGCGGAGACCGTGGTCGGCGCCACCGCCGGCGCCGTGGCGCCGGTCGCCGACTATCTCAAGCTGATACGCGCGATCTGCGATCGTTATGGCGTGCTGCTGATCCTCGACGAAGTGATGTGCGGCATGGGTCGCACCGGAACGCTGCATGCGTGCGAGCAGGATGGCGTCGCGCCGGATCTGATGACCATCGCCAAGGGCCTCGGCGGCGGTTACCAGCCGGTCGGCGCAGTCCTGATCGCCAACAAGATCTTCGAGTCGTTTGCAAAGGGCTCCGGCTTCTTCCAGCATGGCCACACCTATATGGGGCATCCGATGGCGGCCGCCGCCGGCCTCGCGGTGCAGGAGGTGATGCGGCGCGACAACCTGCTGGCCAATGTCGTCGCCATGGGCGTGCATCTGCGGCGCCGGCTGGACGAGCGTTTCGCCAATCATCACCATGTCGGCGACAATCGCGGCCGCGGCCTGTTTCGCGCCCTCGAGCTCGTCGCCGACCGCAGCACCAAACACCCCTTTGCCCCCGAACTGAAGCTGAACGCGCGGATCAAGCGCGAGGCGATGGCACGCGGACTGATGGTCTACCCGATGGGTGGCACCATCGACGGCGTCCGGGGCGATCACGTTCTGCTGGCCCCGCCGTTCATCGTGAACGGCAGCCAGGTGGATGCCATCGTCGAGCGTCTCGGCGATGCAGTCGACGCGGCGATCGCATCGACGCGATAAGGCCGGCGCGGACCGCCGGCCGAGAGGCGTTATTCTAAAAGGAATCAATAGCCATGACGACACGCGTCAGGGGCCTTGCGGCCTCATGCCTTTTGCTTGCCTTGTCGCTCCCGATGTCCGCGTCCGTCTCCGGCGCCGCGGCCCAGGGCCTCGGCCCGACGTTGAGCAAGATCAAGGAGACCGGCGTCTTCACCATCGGCAATCGCGACTCCTCCGTGCCGTTCTCCTACCTCGACGACAGCCAGAAGCCGGTCGGCTTCTCGATCGACCTTTGCAACCTCGTCGCCGCCAAGGTCAAAACCACGCTCGGCCTGCCCGACATGAAGATCGTCTACCAGAGCGTCACCTCGTCGAACCGGATTCCGCTGGTGCAGAACGGCACCGTCGACATCGAATGCGGCTCCACCGCCAACACCATCCCGCGCCAGAGCGCGGTGGCGTTTTCGCTGACGACCTACCAGCCGCAATTCAAGTGGATCGCGCTGAAAGCATCCGGCGTGAGCAAGACCGAGGATCTCAAGGGCAAGACCGTGGTGGTGACGCAGGGCACCAACACCGCGCAGTTCGTGCTCAAGCTGAACGCCGATAAGTCGCTCGACATGAAGATCGTGCAAGGCAAGGACCACGCCGAATCCTTCCTGCTGATGCAGACCGGCCGCGCCGTGGCGTTCATGGAGGATGACATCCTGCTGGCCGGCCTGAGAGCCACCGCAACGGCGCCGAACGACTTCGCGTTCCTCAGCGACAGCTTCCCCAGCGATCCCTATGCGCTGGTCGTCTCCCGGACCGATCCCGGCTTCAAGCAACTGGTCGACGCCGCGCTGTCCGACGTCATGAAATCGGGCGCCTACGACAAGCTCTATGCCAGATGGTTCGAAAGCCCGATCCCGCCCAAGGGCGTCAACCTGAACTTTCCGCAGTCGGAAAAGCTCAGGGACCTGATCAAGACGCCGAGCGACAAGGCCAACGGGCAGTAAGTTCTTGCTCGTGCGCTGACACGACCCGCGCCTGCTACAAGGTGCTGCCATGGAGTAGGATGACTGATCTTCGAATCGTCATCCCGCTCGATCTCTTTGTTTTGAGCTGACGCCAACATCGGAACATGGCCGGGCGAGTACGAAGCCCGCTCGCTCATAGCCCGACCGCAACAGCTACGATTGCGCTATCCTTCCCCCTCCTCAAATAGGATTTCAACGCATAAACTCGGAAAGAGGCTGGTGGAGACGCTCATCCCTCTTCGACGAGAAATGAAAGCTCCCGGAAAAGCGAAAGTCGATCAGCGATGAGGCCGTGGCAACATGCAAAGTCCAGCGCTGCAGGGACTGGGCGGGACTGGCGGGAAGATCTACCAATCCATGAGTTCCTGGACAGCACCAAAATCGCTCATGCAGACTTGCGCCACCGTATGGTCTTACACAATACCGACCTCGGCCCGGCCTTGGCTGAGAAAGCATTTCCTTCGCGCGCAGATATACGAGAGATCGCCCTGCGCCACGTGCGCGAAGACATGGATTGCGAACCAACATTACATGACTGGTTATCCGCCTGCGACATTCGCCGATTGCCGGCACCATCAGCCCAGCGACGGGGCTTTGCCCGAGAAGACCTGGTTGATGCGCTGACCAGCAATCAGCGGCTGGCCTCGGCTGACGGGCTTGCGGCCGTGGCCGACATCCTGTTGCTGCCCCGTGATCTTGCTCCGGAATTTGGTGACGCGGCCCTCGCGGTATTGTGTAACAGCGCCGGACCATTCATCGTCCGCCAGATTCTTGGCCCACCTTATCAGGTACCCGCCACAGGCTCTCATTTCACGATCTTCGACCCGGCGTGGGCAGCGGAGGCGATGATTGTCTGGATGATGGGCCGCAGAATTCCTCAATTGTCCGAGGTCGTAGGCACCCTCCGGAGAATCCCTCACGCGCTGGGAAAAACTGCATGACGCAAGCTCCTCCAAATCTCACCGAGATCCGCGACCCGGCTGCGTGCGACAAGCTGCTATCGTTGCTGGGCGCTGCCGTACGCGATCTTCGTGCATTGGGCGAGACCCCCATCGTCATTGCATCCTGCCCGGGAAAATTCAACGATGCCTGGAATGACCGGGATTGGCGCGGCATCCGAATTGGCTCGTTCTTCTCGGAGCGAACGGAGTACTTCGGTCGGCCGGAAGACCATGAAAAGAATCTTCGCGATGGGCCTGAAAATGCACGAGCAGCCAGCCGCATCCTGGAGGATCTGGAGGCACACGGTTGGCGCAGCCTCTACCAAAGCGCTTTTGAGCGAGAAGATATATCATACGAAGAAGTCATTGCTCTTGTCCTGCAGGACGGCAGCGCATGGCTGGTGCTGAACGGCAGTAATTCCGGCGAAAGCGCGGTTTATGTGCTGACGGCAGATGGACAGCTTGTCCACGTCGGACGATGCGATGATTATGCCGAGCGGTTTGATCAAGGGCTGACTGCAGAGCGTCCTCTCGTGATCCGCTTCACGGAGAACGACGAACTCGACCTGGCCGCCCTCGCACGACGCATCGAGATACTTGAAGCCACAGTCGCGCAGGATTCCCCGGATTGGTATAACCAGATGCATGTGTGGCCAGCAACGCACGCGCTATCCGAGCGCATAGAAATGTTAGCCAAAACCGGACGCGTGAGTATCTTGGACTATCAGTCTTTGAAAGATGTGATTTCCCGGTGTGTCGGCTAGATCGCGCTGCTGGGGCTGAGGGGCGCCCCGGCGGCACCGTAGGCCCCGCATTCGGCCACGGCTCGGGTTCAGGTCGAACTGCTTCACGATCCTTCGTGGCGGGGAGAAAGCTGCCATGCATTCGCCACGCAGACGTAGCGCAGGGCCGGAAGCGACGCAGGAACCCGGAAAAAACCGGCTGTTTCAAACAGGCGTTCGGTTGCGCCGAATAATTTCGGCTGACATGCCGCCTTTGTCCGGTTAAGCCAGACCAAGGAGATGGACACGCACATGCATTCGAAAGCCGAAACACTGGTCAAGCCCGCAGATCCCCTGAGCTATCCGTTCGAGACCCCGCCCCGGCTGGACGAGGTCATCGAGATCCGCCCGGGCGTGCTGTGGGTCCGTCTGGAACTGCCGTTTCGCTTGAACCATGTGAACATCTACCTGCTCGCCGACGGCGACGGCTGGACCATGATCGATGCCGGCTTCGGCAACGAAGCCACCATCGCGGCCTGGACCAAGCTGTTCGACGGCCCGCTGAAGGCGGTGAAGATCACGCGGCTGATCGTGACCCACGCCCATCCGGACCATGTCGGGCTCGCGGGCTGGATCGTCGAGCGTTTCAATTGCCCGCTGCACATGTCGCAGGTCGAATATCTGCAGAGCGCCTATCACCAGCATCGCGGCTCGGAAGAGCGCAAGCAGGCGCAACGGCTGTTCTTCCGCCGCCACGGCATGGACGAGGATCTCACCGATCAGCTGCTGGGACGCGGCCAGGATTATCTCAAGCGCGTCTCGACGCTGCCCGCCTCCTACACCCGCCTCACCAAGGACGATACGATCGCGATCGGCACCCGCCGCTTCAAGGTCATCACCGGCGGCGGCCATTCGCTCGATCAGGTGATGCTGTATTGCGCTGACGACAAGCTGTTCCTGTCGGCCGACCAGGTGCTGAGCAAGATCTCGCCGAATGTCAGCGTGTGGGCGGTCGAGCCCGACGCCAATTCGCTCGGCGAATATCTGCAGTCGCTCGCCGAACTCGACCGGTCGCTGCCCGACGACGTGCTGGCGCTGCCGGGCCACGGCATTCCGTTCTACGGGGTGAAGGTGCGGATCAAGCAGCTCGCCGATCATCATGAAGAGCGCTGCAAGCTGATCGCCGACGCCTGCCGCACCACGCCCAGGACCTCCGCCCAGCTCGTGCCGGTGGTGTTCCACAAGCATGTGCTCGATGCCCACCAGACCGGATTTGCCGCCGGCGAGCTGATCGCCCACGTCAACCACATGCTGGCGCAGGGGCGGCTGAAGGTGGCTCCCACGACCGACGGCGTGCTGCGCTTCGCCACCGCCTGAGAAAGCGGCCTGTTTTCAGCTTTTTGGTTTTGACGCGTTTTCTCCGCGCAAACGCTTTGCGTTTGTCGCGTGGGAACCGGTATCCACTTCGCTTGAAAACACTATGGCCCGGTCAATTTTGCATCAGCGGATGATCGGGCTGCAGATTTGCGCCTCGACAGCCAACCTGGAAAAGCTCTAAAAAGGGGCTGTACGCGCCTGTTGCGTTCGGGTTCCGTCCGGGATTTGCGATGGATTACAATCAGTTCTTCAGTACCGCCCTCCACCGTTTGCATGACGAGCGACGCTATCGCGTGTTCGCCGATCTGGAGCGGCTGGCCGGCCGGTTTCCCCATGCGGTGTGGCACTCGCCCCAGGGCCAGCGCAATGTCGTGATCTGGTGCTCCAACGATTATCTCGGCATGGGCCAGCACCCCAAGGTGGTCGGCGCCATGGTCGAAACAGCGACCCGGTCCGGCACCGGCGCCGGCGGCACCCGCAACATCGCCGGAACCAACCATTCCCTGATCCAGCTCGAGCATGAGCTGGCGGACCTGCACGGCAAGGAAGCCGCGCTGGTGTTCACATCGGGCTATGTATCGAACCAGACCGGCATCTCGACGCTGGCCAAGCTTCTGCCGAACTGCCTGATCCTGTCGGACGCGCTCAACCACAATTCGATGATCGAAGGCATCCGCCAGGCGGGCTGCGAACGCCAGGTGTTCCGGCACAACGACATGGCGCACCTGGAAGAGCTGCTGCGCGCGGCCGCGCCCGAGCGTCCCAAGCTGATCGTCTGCGAAAGCCTGTACTCGATGGACGGCGACGTGGCGCCGCTCGCGAGGATCTGCGATCTCGCAGAGCGCTACGGCGCCATGACCTATGTCGACGAAGTCCATGCGGTCGGCATGTACGGCCCGCGTGGCGGCGGCATTGCCGAACGCGACGGCGTGATGCATCGCGTCGATATCCTGGAAGGCACGCTGGCCAAGGCGTTCGGCTGCCTCGGCGGCTATATCGCCGGCAACGCAAACATCATCGACGCCGTGCGATCCTATGCGCCGGGCTTCATTTTCACCACCGCGCTGCCGCCGGCGATCTGCTCGGCGGCGACCGCTGCCATCCGGCACCTGAAGACGTCGCAGTGGGAGCGGGATCGCCATCAGGACCGCGCCGCGCGGCTCAAGGCCGTCCTCACCGCCGCCGGCGTGCCGGTGATGCTGAGCGACACCCACATCGTGCCGGTGTTCGTCGGCGATCCGGAGCGCTGCAAGAAAGCCTGCGACCTGCTGCTGGAGGATCACGGCATCTACATCCAGCCGATCAACTATCCCACCGTGCCGAAAGGCTCGGAGCGGCTGCGCATCACGCCCTCGCCCTACCATGACGACGGGTTGATCGACGCGCTGGCGGAGGCGCTGGTGCAGGTGTGGGAAAAGCTCGGCCTGCCGCTCGGCGCGAAGGCTCTCGCCGCCGAATAGAAGACCCTCCCGGCGAACAGACTCTCGCAGCGATTCGATTCACGCTGCGAGCGCCGTTCAGGCGGAGCGCGACCGCGTCGTTTCCGACAACACGATCCGCATCAGGTCGGCGGCATTCTTGGCGCCGAGCTTGTCCATGATCCGGGCCCGATGCACCTCGATGGTCCGCGGGCTGATGCCGAGCCTGCGGCCGGCCTCCTTGTTGGACGCCCCCCGGGCGACTTGCGACAGCACATCGCGTTCCCGGCTGGTCAGCAGCTCGCGGCCGGGGAAATTCGCCAGCCCCTCGATGTAGCCGTTGGTCAATCGGTGATGCGCGGCAACAACGTCGCGAATGCGATCGATCAGGACATTGGCCGCGAACGGCTTTTCCAGGACGTCGCGGGCCCCCTTCTTCATTGCCGAGACCGCCATGGCGATGTCGGCCTGGCCGGTGATGACGATGACCGGCGGCGGGAACTTGAGCCGCGACAGATCCTCGAGGACCTCGAGCCCGGTCCGCCCGGGGAGGTTGATGTCGAGTACAACGCAGGCGGGTACCGACTCCTGGACGGCTTCGAGAAACGAAAACCCGTCCCCGAACCCCCGCGGCAGGAAACCTTCGATTTTCAGCAGCAAAGACAATGCGTCACGAACGGATGAGTCATCGTCCACAATGAAAATTGGCACGTCGACGGCAAATGGAAGCTTCTGGCCCATATGTTTGGTTCCCAAGGGTTTTTGATCGGAAACACAACCATTACGTGTATATGCTGATTCGCGACGGTTTACAATTCCGCCTGATTTTAGGACATTTGCGAATATCTGGGGACTGGCGCACCTGCCCAACCCAATCATTTATCAACTGAGGCGTGTAACAACCATAGCGTGCATAGATCGTGCCGCGGAGACCACGCCGCCGGGCAGCCGGTAAGCCTCTAAAACAGCTCGACAAAAATCGCTGTCGCCGCCGACCGTCGCTGGGGCTAGATTCCCGCCGCAGACCGAACCGGAGCTGGAGACCGCATGCAGAACTGGGGCGTGATCGCCGTCGCCTTCGGCTACATCGGCCTGCTGTTCGTGATCGCGAGCTACGGCGACCGGCTGTCCCAGGACCAGCGCGCCAGGGCCGGCGTCCTGATCTATCCGCTGTCGCTGGCGATCTACTGCACGTCCTGGACGTTCTTCGGCTCGATCGGCTTTGCCACCCGCACCAGCATCGAATTTCTCGCGATCTATGTCGGCCCCGTGCTGATGATCGCGTTCTGCACGCCGCTGCTTCGGCGGGTCATTCACCTGGCGAAAACCCACAACATCACGTCGGTGGCCGATTTCGTCGGCGCCCGCTACGGCAAGAGCCAGGCGGTGGCGGCCATCGCCGCGGGAATCGCGATCATCGGATCGGTGCCCTACATCGCGCTTCAGCTCAAGGCGGTGGCGTCGTCGCTGGAAACCATCCTGGGCGACGATCAATCGATCGACATGGCGATCTCGCGCATTCCGCTGGTCGGCGACATTGCGCTGGTGGTCACCATCGCGATGGCGCTGTTCGCGGTGCTGTTCGGCACCCGCCAGACCGATGCGACCGAACACCAGCACGGCCTGATGCTGGCGGTCGCCACCGAATCCATCGTCAAGCTGGTGGTCTTCCTCGCCGCCGGCGCCTTCGTGACATTCTGGATGTTCACCCCGCACGAACTGATCGAACGCGCGATGAAGACGCCCGAAGCGGCGCGCGTGATCAATTACGCGCCCTCGATCGGCAACTTCCTGACCATGACGCTGCTGTCGTTCTTCGCCATCATGCTGCTGCCGCGGCAGTTTCATGTCAGCGTGGTGGAGAACACCCGCGACGCGGAGGTGCGGCGCGCGCGCTGGCTGTTCCCGCTCTATCTGGTCGCGATCAACGTGTTCGTGATCCCGATTGCGCTCGCCGGCCTGGTCACCTTCCCGTTCGGCGCCATCGACAGCGACATGTACCTGCTGGCCCTGCCGATCGCCGACGGCTCCTCAGTGATGAGCATCGCCGTGTTCGTCGGCGGCCTGTCGGCGGCCACCGCCATGGTGATCGTGGAATGCGTGGCGCTGGCGATCATGGTCTCGAACGACATCGTGGTGCCGCTGGCGCTGCGGCGCAGCCCGGCCTGGCGTGACGGCGGCCAGACCTTCGCGGCGTTCCTGCTCAACACAAGGCGCGTGGCGATCTTCGCCATCATGCTGATGGCCTACCTGTACTACCGTGCGCTCGGCAATGCCCAGCTCGCGGCCATCGGGCTCTTGTCATTCGCGGCCATCGCGCAACTCGCTCCGTCGTTCTTCGGCGGCCTGATGTGGCGGCACGCCACCGCGCGCGGCGCGATGGGGGGCATGGTGGTGGGCTGCGCGGTGTGGGCTTATACGCTGTTCATTCCAAGCCTCGCCGACGCCGGGTCCGCGAGCGCGTTGTGGCTGCAGCACGGGCCATTCGGCATCGAGTTTCTTCGCCCGCAGGCGCTATTGGGCTCGGATTTGCCGCCGCTGATGCATGGCGTGCTCTGGAGCCTGTCGCTCAACTGCCTGACCTACGTGCTGCTGTCCCTGATGCGCCATCCGTCGGCGATCGAACGCGTCCAGGCCGACCTGTTCGTGCCGACTGCGCTGACGCCGATGGCGCCGAGTTTCCGGCGCTGGCGCACCACGGTGACGGTGCAGGACATCCTCTCGACCGTGACGCAATACCTGGGACCGGAGCGCGCCCAGCAGGAATTCGAATCCTTCGCCGCGATCCAGCGCATCAGCCTGGAACGATCGGCGCCGGCGGACTTCCGGCTGCTGCGGCATGCCGAACACCTGATCGCCTCCTCGATCGGGGCCGCTTCCTCGCGCGTGGTGATGTCGCTGCTGCTGCGCAAGCGCACCGTGTCGGCCAAGGCGGCGCTCAAGCTGCTCGACGATGCCCACGCCGCGCTGCATTTCAACCGCGAGATGCTGCAGACCGCGCTCAATCACGTGCGCCAGGGCATCGCGGTGTTCGACGCCGATCTGCAGCTGATCTGCTCCAACCGGCAGTTCGGCGAGATCCTCGACCTGCCGCCCTATGTCATCCAGAACGGCATCCCGCTGCGCGACATTCTCGAGGTGCTCGACAGCAAGACCACGGCCGACGCCCGCGAGGGATTGATCGACAGGCGACTGGCCGCCTACACCACCGAGGGCGAGCCCTATCTGGAGCGCCTGGCGGATCGCAATCTCGTCATCGAGGTGCGCGCCAACCGGATGCCCGGCGGCGCGCTGGTGATCACGTTCTCGGACATCACGCCGAGCGTCGAAGCCGCCGAAGCACTGGAGCGCGCCAATGCATCGCTGGAGAACCGCGTCCGCAACCGCACCGAGGAACTGACCCGGCTGAACTCCGAGCTGGCGCGTGCCAAAAGCGCCGCCGAGGACGCCAATGCCTCGAAGACGCGCTTCCTGGCCGCGGCCAGCCATGACGTGCTGCAGCCGCTGAACGCGGCGCGGCTGTACGTCACCAGCCTGGTCGAGCGCCAGGGCAGCGGCGGCGAGAACGCCCGCCTGGTCGAGAACATCGATGAATCGCTGGAAGCGATCGAGGACATCCTCGGCGCGCTGCTGGATATCTCGCGGCTCGATGCCGGCGCCATGACCTCATCGATCTCGAGTTTCCGCATCGGCGACCTGATGCGCGCGATCGAAATCGAGTTCGCGCCGATTGCACATGCCAAGGACCTGAAGCTGACGTTCGTGCCGTCGTCGCTGCCGGTGGAATCCGACCGCGTGCTGCTGCGGCGGCTGCTGCAGAACCTGGTCTCCAATGCGATCAAATACACCCCCCAGGGGCGCGTCCTGGTCGGCTGCCGGCGACATGGCCGATCGCTGACCGTCGACATCTACGACACCGGTGTCGGCATTCCGGTGGCCAAGCGGGGCGAGATCTTCAAGGAGTTCCACCGCCTCGACCAGGGTGCACGGATCGCCCGCGGCCTCGGGCTGGGACTGTCCATCGTGGAGCGGATCGCGCGGGTGCTTGGACACAATATTTCGATCTCGTCCAATCTCAGCGGCGGGTCCCGCTTCTCGGTGACGCTGCCGATCGCGACCGCCATCACCTACACCGCCGCGGTGACCAGCACGACGCCGCTGTCGCGCGCGCCGATGAGCGGCACACGTATCGTCTGCATCGAAAACGATCCGGCGATTCTCGACGGCATGAAGACTCTGCTGACCGGCTGGGATGCCAACGTCATCGCGGCGCTCGACCCGGACAGCGCGATGGAGGCGATCCAGGTTTGCGGTGGCCCGGTCACCGGCCTGCTGGTCGATTACCATCTCGACCGCGGCAATGGTGTCGCCGCGATCCGGGACATCCGCCGCCAGTTCGGCGCGCACATTCCAGCCATCCTGATCACGGCCGACCGCAGCCCCGCGGTCCGCGCCGCTGCGTCGGACGAAAAGATCGTGGTGCTGAACAAGCCGGTGAAGCCCGCCGCGCTGCGCGCTCTGCTCGGACAGTGGCGCGCGCAGCAGATGATCGCGGCCGAGTGAGACTGCGAAGTAAGACAGCACGACGGGCCGCTGCGACACATCCGCACAGGTCTGCGGCTCACCATCCCCGCTCTCGGTTGATCGTCGATATCTCGCCGATGCAATGAGCTGTTCCCTCCCCCCTTGTGGGGGAGGGATAGGGAGGGGGGTGACGGCAATCCGCAGCGCTCCAGATCGGATGTCGTTACAACACGACGTCAGAATGCTGGGTACCCCCCTCCCCAGCCCTCCCCCACAAGGGGGGAGGGAGCCGGAAATCATCACCTCGACGCCAAAGTGCACCTCATCGAGATGTGTGAATTCGACAGGCGCAAGCGGGGCGAGGTGAAGCAAGCGCCTGCTCGTTTGGAATCGTTCTATTGCGGCGGCAGGTCGCCGGGCCGCCACTGGCCGCCGGAAATCTTGGCCGCGGCGATCACCGCCTGCGTCCGGCTTTCGACCCCGAGCTTCTGCAGGATCGCCGAAACGTGCGCCTTGATGGTCGCCTCGGACACGCCGAGTTCGTAGGCGATCTGCTTGTTCAGCAATCCCTCCGACAGCATCATCAGCACACGCACCTGCTGCGGCGTCAGCGTCACCAGCCGGTCGCGCAGCCGCGCCATGTCCGGATCGGTGGCGCCGGTCAGGTCGACGTCGGCCGGGATCCAGACGTCGCCGGCCATCACCTTGGCAATAGCCGCACGCAGGGTTTCGACGCCGAAGCGCTTGGGGATGAACCCCGACGCGCCAAAATCCATCGACCGGCGGATCGTTCCGGCGTCATCGCTCGCCGAGACGATCACCACCGGGATCGCCGGATACTGTGCGCGCAGATAGATCAACCCGGAAAAACCGCTGATTCCCGGCATCGTCAGGTCGAGCAGGATCAGGTCCACGTCGGCGTCGCGCTCCAGCAGCGCCGTCAGTTCCTCGAACGATCCCGCCTCGCCGATCGATGCCGCCTCGACCACGCTCGCCACGGCTTCACGCAACGCACCGCGAAACAGGGGGTGATCGTCGGCGATCACGATGTGAGTGGTTGAAACTGACGTCATCGAAGCCAATCGGGTCAAAGGTCGCGCGTGAGAGGTCGCAGTCTAGTCCTATCCGCCGGATCGAAAAGCAAAAGCAATGATTTATCTTGTCCGGCGCACACGATTGTTCACCGAAGCGCAACGTCTTGCAACATGCTCGGCACGGCAAGCGCGCAGCGCAGTTAATTTGATTGGCTTGTGCGGCGCAAAACTCCGTTGCATTCGGCCGCTGTGGAGGGCCAAAAGTCTTATTGGGCCTCTTTTCACGCCAATGTTAACTTGACTCCGATTTGTCGTGCTCTTGTGGCGCAGGTTCCGGGCACGAAGCGAGCTGAAATCAGCCAGATCGGGGGAAATGTCTCATGACGTCGACTACAATTACGCCGGCCAGGTCCGAAGGCATGACGAAGGACGAACGATTCGTCATCTTCGCATCATCGCTCGGGACCGTGTTCGAATGGTACGACTTCTACCTGTACGGCTCGCTCGCCACGATGATCGGCGCGCATTTCTTCTCGGCCTTCGACGCCAATACGCGCGCCATCTTCGCGCTGCTGGCCTTCGCCGCGGGCTTCCTGGTGCGCCCGTTCGGCGCGCTGTTCTTCGGCCGGCTCGGTGACCTGATCGGCCGCAAGTACACCTTCCTGGTGACCATCCTGATCATGGGCCTGTCGACCTTCATCGTCGGCCTGCTGCCGAACGCAGCCTCCATCGGCATCGCGGCTCCGATCATCCTGATCGCGCTGCGCCTGCTGCAAGGCCTTGCGCTGGGCGGCGAATACGGCGGTGCCGCGACCTACGTCGCCGAACACTCGCCGCACGGCAAGCGCGGTTACTACACCTCGTTCATTCAGACCACCGCGACGCTCGGCCTGTTCCTCTCGCTGCTGGTGATCCTGTTCACCCGCACCTTCACCGGCGAGGCGGCCTTCGCAGAGTGGGGCTGGCGCATCCCGTTCCTGGTGTCGGTGCTGCTGCTCGGCATTTCGGTCTGGATCCGGCTGCGCCTCAACGAGTCGCCGGTGTTCCAGAAGATGAAAGACGAGGGCAAGAGCTCGAAGGCGCCGCTGACGGAGGCGTTCGCCAACTGGACCAACGGCAAGATCGTGCTGCTCGCCCTGGTCGGCCTCACCATGGGCCAGGCGGTGATCTGGTACACCGGCCAGTTCTACGCGCTGTTCTTCCTGCAGAGCATCCTCAAGGTCGACGGTTACACCGCCAACCTGCTGATCGCCTGGTCGCTGCTGCTGGGAACCGGTTTCTTCCTGTTCTTCGGCGCGCTGTCTGATCGCATCGGCCGCAAGCCGATCATCATGGCAGGCTGCCTGATCGGCGCACTCACCCTGTTCCCGATCTTCAAGATGATCTCGACCAACGCCAACCCGGCGCTGGAAAAGGCCTACGAGACGGTCAAGGTGCAGGTGGTGGCGGATCCGGCGACATGCGGCGACCTGTTCAATCCGGTCGGCACCCGCGTGTTCACCGCGCCCTGCGACACCGCGCGCGCCTTCCTGGCCTCGTCGTCGGTCAAGTATTCGACGCTCACCGCCCCGGCGGGCTCGCCGGTCAAGATCCTCGTCAACGACAAGGAAGTCGCCTACACCGACGCCAAGACCTCGAACCCGGCGATCACCACGGCGGTCCAGGCCGCGGGCTACCCGAAGCCGGGTGACGCGGGCATCGTGAAGATGTCAAACCCGTTCGACATCTTCCGTCCGCAGGTCGCCGCGACCATCGGATTGCTGTTCATCCTGGTGCTCTATGTCACCATGGTGTACGGGCCGATCGCGGCGATGCTGGTCGAAATGTTCCCGACCCGTATCCGCTACACCTCGATGTCGCTGCCCTATCATATCGGCAACGGCTGGTTCGGCGGTCTGCTGCCCGCGACGGCCTTCGCGATCGTCGCTTCGACCGGCGATATCTACTCCGGCCTCTGGTATCCGGTGATCTTCGCGGCCATCACCTTCGTGGTCGGCATGCTGTTCGTGCCGGAAACCAAGGACGTCGATATCACCAAGGACTGAGTTCGACGGATCCATCCTCACACGAAGCGGCCGCGGCATTGTCCGCGGCCGTTTCATGAGACGACCCCGTCACCAGAATCGCCTAGAGCTCCGTTCCGATAGAATCGGAACGGAGCTCTAGATTCTTCTTTCGACGCGTTTTCTTGACGCGAACCGGTATCCACTTCGCTCGAAAACGCTCCAGTCACGTTCCGATAAACTGCAGCACGATCTTGCGTTGATGCGGCAGGCTGCGATGCTCGATCAGATAGATCGCCTGCCAGGTGCCGAGCACCAATCGCTGGTCAACGACCGGCACTTGCAGCGACGTCGCCGTCAGCATCGCCTTCACGTGGCTCGGCATGTCGTCCGGCCCTTCGAGATCGTGGGTCCAGGGCACGCTCTCGGGCGCGAGACGATCGAGCGCCGTGAGCAGATCTACCCGCACGGCGGGGTCGGCCCTCTCCTGGATCGTCAGCGAGGCCGAGGTGTGCCGCAAGAACAGCGTGAGCAGGCCGTCATACGCGCGACTTTCGGCGACGAAACGCGCGACCTCCGCGGTGAGATCGAGAAATCCTGCGCCCTCGGTCTGAACCGTCAAGGTCGCTGACGCGATCTTGTCGACCTCCGCGAAACGGATGGACGTCTGCTTGGAAGCGACCATCGAACTCTCCAAAACGAACGGACGGTCGCCGGACAACGCTCTATTGAGGCTTGCCGGACACGTCGCCCTTCATGCGGGCGGCAAGATCAATCAGTTGTTTCCAGGCCCGTTCCACCACGCCCTTCTGGCGCTCGAAAGCCTGTGCGTCAGGAAGCTGAGCCTCGGCCTTTTTCTCCGGCGCGGATTTGGGAATCTCGCTGCTGTGCGGCTCGGCGGTGAGAAGATCGCCCTTGCCGGAAGCCTCCGACACCGTTCGCGGCGGATCGGACCGCGGCAACGGCTCCGCGATCTTGCCGTCGGCCTTCCTCGCCTCGGTCTTGTTGGTGGCCGGTTTGCCAATCTCCGTCCTGGCGGCCTCTGTCTTATTGTTATCGGTCTTGCTGCTGTCGATCTTGCCGGGCACCGTCGCGTCGCGCAGCGCGACCTGATCTTTCAGCCGCGCGGTTTCGCCGCGCAACCGCGAGGTCTCATCCCGGAGCCTGTCTCTTATACACATCTAGATGTGTATAAGAGACAGGTCTTATTGTTATCGGTCTTGCTGCTGTCGATCTTGCCGGGCACCGTCGCGTCGCGCAGCGCGACCTGATCTTTCAGCCGCGCGGTTTCGCCGCGCAACCGCGAGGTCTCATCCCGGAGCCGCGCCATCTCGTCCTTGAGGCGCGCGGTTTCATCCTTGAGGCGCAACAGTTCGTCGTCCCTGACGACATCCTTGGCGCCCCGGTTGTCCGGGGATGGATTGCTGTCGACCTTGGCAAGCGCCGGGGCGCTTCTGGCGTCCTGTTTGGTGTCCGCTTTGGCCTCACCCTTGAGGTCAGCCTTGAGGTCAGCCTTGCCGTCGCTCTTCAGCGCGTTCTTCGACTCGGTCCTGGGCTCCGGCCGCGCGGTCTTCATCTCGAACGCCTCGGGCAACGCGTTATAGGCGCGGTAGCTGCGCACGCTGCGCGGCGAGCAGGGCCACGTCACGCCACGGCCGGTATCGAGACGAAGCACCCCATCGAAACCGGGGGATAGGCCCATGCAATTTTCAGCCGCGGAGGCCGACGACGCGTGCGCCAGGCCGATGGCAACCACACAGACGGCCGCCATCCTGCGAGCGGCGCTCGTTTGACCCGAACCAAACGCGCGATGGGTCATGGATGTCCTCATGAGACGACGGGGCGATAGGGCTTGCGTTGCGACTTCAACGCATCGGCCAGCAGTTCGATCCGGTCCTGCCCCCAGAACGCTTCGCCATCCAGCACATAGACCGGCGCTCCGAACACGTCCGCGGCCACGGCATCTTCACGATTGCTGGCATAGATGGCGGCGATGTCGCTCGATTCCGCCCGCTCGATCAGGGAACGCCCGGGCAGGCCCGCCTCCTCGGCGAGCGCGACCAGGGTTTCGGAATCGGCCAGATCCCGCTGCTGTTCCCAGACCGCGGGAAACGCCCGGCTCAGGAAGGGCTCGGGATCATGGCCCTCTGCAATCATTGCAATCACGACCTGGTCGGCCAATGTCGGATTGAACGGCACATGCGCCGGTTTCATGTGAAACACGAGCCCGCGCTTGTCGCGCCAACGCTGCATTTCCAGCAGCCGGTAGCGCTGGCGCACCGGGTGACGCTTCACGAGCGGCAGCCCGCCGGTCTCGGAGAACAGATCGCCCAGCATCACGGGCTTGCAATTCACCTTGCAATTATAGTCACTTACGACCTTGCGAAAGGCCCGGTGGCCGATATAGGCCCACGGCGACGACAGGGAAAAATAGTAGTCGATCTGACGCTGCATCCCGCTTCCAGACTTCTCCGATGAGGGAACATCCCAACAGACCGCTGCGCGCGTCGCAAGACGGATGTTGAACGCCTGGCTCTCGCGTTGCGGCATTGTCTCGCACCGAAGCTCGGCAGAATCCGTTTAATCCATGAAATTCAATATGATAACAAGTGATTACGACTTCTTGACTTGCCAGAACGTGGTCAGTATGGTCCGCGCGGTTTCGTGGGTGGCGGGGCGTTTTTTTCAATCGCGCGAGCGGACTTTGGGTGTCGACGACAATGGCGGACGACACGCGCAGCACGCAACAAGGCGACGGAAACAGCCAACGACCGCTGGCCGACGAAGCTGCGCTTTCCGCAAGGCTAACGCATCTGGACGAGCGACTTTCCGAAGCRCGGAARGATCGTGACAACCGGAGCGCCCGGCAAGGCAGCGAGAAGCAGACGGCATCGGCCAAGGCTTCGGCAATGGCACGCGGCTTTCGCCTCTCCTCCGAACTGGTTGCAGGCGTGGTCGTGGGRGCGGTCATCGGGTGGGGCATCGATCGTKTGTTGTCGACGTCYCCCTGGGGTTTGATCGTGTTCTTCCTGCTCGGCTTCGCCGCCGGCGTCATCAACTTGATGCGGGCTGCAGGCGTCGCTCCCGGCGATAGCTCCGATCCTTCCTGATTGATCGTTTCGGCCGACCGGATCCGGCGGCCCGCAAGGCGAGACAAGACGTGTTTTCAATCCGGCGCGCGGCCGGACAAACGATGAGAGACGAGACCGGATGGCCGATCCGATTCACCAATTCGAGATCCACAAGATCTTCACGCTGGGCCATATCGGCAACCAGGAAATCGCCTTCACCAATTCGTCGGCTTACATGCTCGGCGCCGTGGCCATCATCTCGCTGCTGATGATCGGCGGCAGCGCCGGTCGCCGCCTGATCCCGACCCGTTTCCAGTCGCTCGCGGAACTCTCCTACGAATTCGTCGGCAACACGCTGAGAAGCAGCGTCGGCGACGAAGGCATGAAATTCTTCCCGTTCGTGTTTTCGCTGTTCATGTTCATCCTGACGGCGAACCTGATCGGCATCATTCCCTACACCTTCACCGTGACCAGCCACCTGATCGTCACCCTGGCGCTGGCGCTGATGGTGTTCCTCACCGTGCTGCTCTACGGCATCTACAAGAACGGTTTCAAATTCTTCAAACTGTTCGTGCCGCACGGCATTCCGATCTACATCCTGCCGCTGATCATGGTGATCGAGGTGATCTCGTTCCTGTCGCGGCCGGTTTCGCATTCGGTGCGTCTGTTCGCCAACATGCTGGCGGGCCACATCACCCTGAAGGTGTTCGCAGGTTTCGTGACGTCGCTGTCGGCGCTTGGCGCGCTCGGCATCTTCGGTTCGGTGCTGCCGCTGGCGATGACCACGGCGCTGACCGCGCTGGAACTGCTGGTGGCGTTCCTGCAGGCCTACGTCTTCACCATCCTCACCTGCATCTACCTCAACGACGCGCTTCATCCGGGACACTAACCCTTACGAATTCAAGGCCCGGACGATTTTCACCAACCCCTAAACCTGATCTTCAAAGCAACAGATCGACAAAGAAGGAGTTTCGTTATGGATCCAGTCGCAGCAAAGTACATCGGCGCCGGCATCGCTTGCCTCGGCATGGGTGGCGCCGGCATCGGCGTCGGCACCATCTTCAGCCAGTTCCTCAACGGCGCGCTGCGCAATCCGTCGGCCGCCCAGGGCCAGTTCGCCAACCTGATCTTCGGGTTCGCGGTGACGGAAGCTCTCGGCATCTTCTCGCTGCTGATCGCGCTGCTGCTGCTGTTCGCAGTCTGAGCCTATCCACCCCGAAACGGCTCTCACGGGTGTCCGCACCCGTGACTGACGATACAGGAGATGTCCGTGGCTGAAAGTCATGGCACCGCAAAGACCGGCTCTGCAATGACCGGCCCTGCAAAGGGAACGACGGCTGCCCACACCGAGGCCGAAGGCCACGGCAAGGGCGGCTTTCCGCCGTTCATGGCGGAGACGTTCGCCTCGCAGCTGGTCTCGTTCGCGATCGCCTTTGCCCTGCTCTACGTGATCGTCTCGAAGATCGCGCTTCCGCGTGTCGGAGGGCTGCTTGCGGCCCGCCAGGGCATGATCGACAACGATCTTGCCGAAGCGCAGAAGCTGAAGGACGAGTCGGACGCGGCGCTGAAGGCCTATGAGAGCGAACTCGCTTCGGCGCGTTCGCGGGCACAGGCCATCGGCAACGAGACCCGCGAAAAGCTGAGCGCGCAATCGGAGGCCGAACGCAAGGCCCTCGAGGAGCGTCTCGGCAAGAAGCTCGACGAAGCCGAAGCTTCGATCGCCGCAACGCGCCAGGCCGCAATGGGCAATGTTCGCTCGATTGCGTCGGACGCAGCCTCGGCGATCGTGCAACGCCTCACCGGCACACTGCCTGACGGCAGCGCCGTCGCGAGCGCGATCGACGCGTCGTTGAAGGGATAACAGCGATGTTCGAAGCAGAAGACTGGGTCGCCGTATCCTTCCTCATCCTGATGGGTGTGTTCGCCTATTTCGGCGTTCACAAGACCATTCTCAAGGCGCTCGACCACCGCCGCGACCGCATCAAGGACGAGATCGACGACGCCCGCCGCCTCAAGGAAGAGGCGTCGAAGCTCGTCGCCGAGTATCGTGCCCGCCGCGAGAGCGCCGAGCGCGAGGCGCAAGAGATCATCACCAACGCCAAGGCCGAAGCCGAACGCATTGCGGCCGAAGCGAGGGCCAAGATGGAAGATTTCGTCGCCCGCCGCACCAAGAGCGCGGAAAGCAAGATCGCGATGGCCGAAACCCAGGCGATTGCTGATGTCCGCGCCGCAGCAGCGGAAGCCGCGGTGTCCGCGGCCGGCCGGATCATGACCCAGACGGTCAAGGGCAGCGTTGCCGACGATCTGGTGACCCAGGGCATCCAGGACGTTCGCCAAAGACTGAACTGATCGGTCCCGATATCCACACCAAAAAGCCGGTGCGAAACTCTCGCACCGGCTTTTTTCTTTTCAGATTCAACTCTGGAACTGAAGCGCGATGAAGTGTGGTTGAATCGCCGCGGGCCGGTTCACCTCGCCCCGCTTGCGGGGAGAGGTCGGATTGCGAAGCAATCCGGGTGAGGGGGCGTCGCCACGAGCTCCGCGTATTGGAAGGAAGTGCCCCTCATCCCAGCCTTCTCCCCGCAGGCGGGGAGAAGGAGCGCGCCGTCCGTTGCGCGTCAACCTTGGGATTTGCTGTGCCGTGCCGGCCGCGGAGCCGGCTGCGACTTCAGGCCGTTCGGATCGAAGCCGATGTAGAAGACATAGGCATCGTTCGCGTCAGCCGAGGGAACCGGATAGACCACATCCTCGGCGACAAAGCTGTACGCCGCGTTGTCTCCGGAGACCGCGACACTGCTGCGATAGAATTTCGTGAAGATGATCTTGTCCTGGATGCCTTCCTGCACGACAGCCACGCGCAGCGGGACATCCACCGACGGCGGCGCACCGGCGGGACCGACGATCACGCGTCCCTCGATGCCGACACGCGCGGTGATCTGGTTGCCGTTCAGGTTGCAATCGCGCGCGGTGCGGGTGATCGTCACCTGGTAGCGCAGGTCGCTGCCGCTCGCCGGTTTGCCGGGCATGCCGATCGCGAGCGTCGAGGTGCCGGAGCGAATGCTGACAGGCGGGCACGTCAGCTGGGCATCGCCGGCGGTGACGCCGGCGGGCGACGAGGCCTCGCCGACCGCCTGCGAACTCGATCCGAACAGCTGGCTGAAGCGGGAACCTATGGATGACGTGATCGACGAGCCGCCCCCCGAGGACGACCCGAGCATGCTCCCGCCACACCCCGCCAGCGCACCCGCCGCGACGACGCATACCGCCGCCGTGCGCCAATGGCGCAGCCCACGTCCGAAAGGCTTCCGTTTGAGATCGATCATCAAATGTCCCGATATCCCCGAATATCGAGCGCGGTTATAGCAGCCCAAAGGCGGCAAACCAAAGGCGCAATCGGCTGTATCTAAAGCGTTTTTCCGACCCGCCGGCGTCAAGACATCGCAGCAGGGCCCGAGCCCGCCCCATTCACCGGGGCAAAAGTCGCTGGAAACGAAACTAGCCCCTGAAATCGTCGTTCAGGAGGCCGAACAGATAGTGATCCTGCCAGACCCCGTTGATGCAGAGATAGCGCCGGGCCTTGCCCTCGCGGGCAAAACCGCACTTCTCGAGCACACGGACCGACGCCGTGTTGCTGGGGATGCAGGCGGCATCGACGCGGTGCAGGTTGAGCTCGCCGAACAGCGACGGCAGCAGCACCCGCAAGGCCGCCGTCATGTGCCCCTGGCCGGCATAGGGTTCACCGATCCAATAGCCGATGGTGCCGGCCTGCACGATGCCGCGGCGGACATTGGCGAGGGTGACGCCACCGAGCAGCGCGCCGTCCCCTTCGCGGAAGATGAGAAACGGATAAGCCTTGTCGCCGGCCATATCCTCCTCGTAGCGGCGCAACCGCCGGCGAAAGCCCGATCGGGTCAAGTCATCGGACGGCCAGATCGGCTCCCACGGGGTCAGGAAGCCGCGGCTGCCCTCCCGCAGCTGCGCCCATTGCGGAAAATCGGACATCTGCGGCGCCCGCAGCAGCAGGCCGTGGCCGCGCGGCGCCAACGGCGGGGGTGCGCTCGACGGCAACCGGAATAAAGCCATTCGCGACGCCTTTCAGTCAGATCCCGGCGCATTCTAGGCATGGGCCGGAAGACTGTGAACCCCGTTTTCGGGCACTCAATATATGCGTTAACGGGGCCGGACTTAGTGGTATCGGGCCCGCGCCACCGATCGGCTCAGGCCCTCGGCAACGCCGACGGCGGTTTCCAGGCCACGGCCGTTGCCCAACGCCACCACCGCCGGACGGCTGCGGTTGAGCAGCGCATGGCCGGCGTGGCGGGTCGATTCGGCACTCACGGCCTCGATTCGGCCGATCAGCTCCTCGACCGTCAGCGGGCGACCGTAGGCGAGGATGTGGCGCGCCAGCTGCTCGGCGCGCGAGCTGCAGCTCTCCAGCGCCATCAGCAGCCCGGCCTTCATCTGGGCCTTGGCGCGGTTGATCTCCGCCTCGGTCAGCGTCTCGACCGCATTGTTGATCTCGTCGACGATGACTTCCATCATTTCCGGCGCATCGTTCGGATCGGTGCCGGTGTAGAGACCGAAGAATCCGGTGTCCGAATACGGCATGTGGAAGGTCGAGATGGTGTAGCAGAGCCCGCGCTTCTCCCGCACTTCCTGGAACAGCCGGGACGACATGCCGCCGCCGAGAATGTTGACGAACACGTTCAGGCTGAACAGCGACGGATCGGATTGCGGCAAACCTTCGAGCGCCATGGTCAGGTGCGCCTGCTCGAGATCGCGGCGAACCACCTTGGTGCCGCCCTTGCCGAACGCCGCCGGCTGCGGCTTCGGCGCGGCCGGTCCCTTGAATTCAGCGAAATGCTTTTCGACCTCGGCAACGACCTGCTTGTGGTCGACAGCGCCGGCGGCCGAGACCACCATGTCCGGCGCACGGTAGTGCGTCAGCAGATAGCCGCGCAACTTGTCGCGATTGAAACCGCGCAGCGTCTCCGGCGTGCCAAGCAGCGACCGCCCCATCGGCTGATCGGGATAGGCGAGCTCGCTCAAGTGTTCGAACACCACGTCATCGGGCGTATCCTGCGACGCGCCGATCTCCTGCTCGATCACGCTCTTTTCCCGCTCCAGTTCCTCTGCATCGAAGGTCGGATGGGTGAGAATGTCCGAGAGCACATCGAGCGCCAGCGGCACATCGGCCTTCAGCACACGGGCATAGTAGGCGGTGGTTTCGGTGCTGGTCGCCGCATTGAGATCGCCGCCGACCGCTTCGATTTCCTCGGCGATCTGCAGGGCGGAGCGCCGCGCGGTGCCCTTGAAGGCCATATGCTCGAGCAGGTGCGAAATGCCGTGCTCGTCGATCTTCTCGTCGCGACCACCGACGCCGCTCCAGACGCCGAGCGCGGCCGTCTCCAGATGCGGCATGTTGTCGGTGATGACGGTCAGCCCGGAGGCCAATTTGGTGACGTCGACGCTCATCCGGCAACTCCCTGCTTTGCAGCACGGCTTACCGACAGCACGAACCGCTCAATCAACGACTGGTCATTGGCAATGACCTTGATCTGTTCCGGCCGGGTCATCAGGTCGCCCAGCCATGCCGGCAGTTGCGGGCGCGTTCCGCACGCCGCTTCGACCGCATCGGGGAATTTTGCCGGGTGCGCCGTCGACAGCACGATGTTGGGCACCGATGGATCGACCGCATCGTGCTCCGCCACCGCGATCGCAACCGCGGTGTGGGGATCGATCAGATCGCCGGCCTCGCGCCAGGCGGTCCGGATCGCGGCGCGGGTCTCATCTTCGTCGGCGCGGCCGGCATCGAAATCGTCACGGATGACCGCGAGCGCACCCCCCGGCAAGGTGAAACGCCCGGACTGTGCCAGCGACGCCATCAGTCCACGCACCACGGCGCTGTCGCGGCCGGTCGCCTCGAACACCAGGCGCTCGAAGTTCGACGAGATCTGGATATCCATCGAGGGCGATGCGGTGGCGTGAACCTCACGCACCTCGTAGGTGCCGGTGCCGAGCGTGCGCACCAGAATGTCATTGACGTTGGCTGCGATCTTCAATCGCCGAACGGGCAGGCCCATCCGCTTGGCGACGTAGCCGGCGAAAATATCGCCGAAGTTTCCGGTCGGCACAGTGAAGTCCACGGTGCGCCCCGGAGCACCCAGCGCCACCGCCGAGGTGAAGTAATAGACCACCTGCGCGATGATCCGCGCCCAGTTGATGGAGTTCACGCCCGACAGCGCAACCTGATCGCGAAAGCGATGATTGTTGAACAGGCCCTTTACGATCGCCTGGCAATCGTCAAACGTGCCCTCGACCGCCAGCGCATGCACGTTGGCGGCACCAGCCGTGGTCATCATCCTGTCTCTTATACACATCTAGATGTGTATAAGAGACAGGATCGCGAAAGCGATGATTGTTGAACAGGCCCTTTACGATCGCCTGGCAATCGTCAAACGTGCCCTCGACCGCCAGCGCATGCACGTTGGCGGCACCAGCCGTGGTCATCATCCGGCGCTGCACGTCGGAGATGCGGCCGTCGGGAAACAGCACGATGAGATCGACATTGTCGCGTCCGGCGAAGGCATCGACGGCGGCGCCGCCGGTATCGCCGGAGGTCGCGACCACGATGGTGGTCCGCTGGCCACGCTGCGCCAGCACATGGTCCATCAGGCGCGCCAGCAACTGCATGGCGACATCCTTGAACGCCAGCGTCGGGCCGTGGAACAGCTCGAGAATGAACTGGTTCGGACTCGACTGGTCGAGCGGCACCACGGCGGGATGGCGGAAGGTGGCATAAGCTTCGACCGCCATGCGGCCGAGATCGGCATCGGAGATCTCGCCGCCGACAAACGGGCGCAACACCTCGACCGCCACTTCCCAATACGGCTTCCCGAAGAATCCAGCGATCTGCGCCTGCGACAGCTGCGGCCAGACCTCGGGCACATAGAGGCCGCCGTCACGGGCGAGCCCGGTCAGCATCACATCGCAGAAGCCGAGCGCGGGGGCTTCCCCACGGGTCGAAATATAACGCGTCAAGTCGTCCTCCAAAGGCGGAGATCAGTCCAAGCCTCTGATAGATTTGAGTTAATCAGTTTCAAAACGAAACCATCGGGGCACATTACGGCATGATCCCGAAAAGTGGAAACCGGTTTTCGGAAAACATCAGGCACGTCGCTGGCCGGCAAACCAGAAGCCGGAGGCCGCGGCCACAACAATGGCGAGCCCGAACCATGTGACGGCGTATTGCATATGCGGATCGCGCAAATGGACCTCGAGCGGCCCCGGCTTCGGCACTCCCGACGGCGGCACCGGGGCTTCGAGATCGACATAGAACGGCGCAACCTCGCCCCATTGCAACGCCCGGGACATCGCCAGATGATCCCGGATGAACCACAGCCGCTTGGCGAGATCTTCATGGGCCGAGAATGTGCCGGGCTTTTCCGGAAACCGCAGATAGCCGGTGAGCGTAACCGGCTGAGCGGCGTTTGTGCCCGACAGCGCTGGCGACGCCTGCTGGCCATCGGGCACGAAGCCGCGATTGACCACCACCGTCTCGCCCGAGGTGAGCTTCACGGGCACGAAATCCCAGACACCCAGGCCGGAGATGTCGGACCGGAGCGCTGAACCCGCAGCGAAGACGCGCGCATCCGGTTTGGCGTCCGGAGTAGCGACGAGCGTCACGCGCCGAAACTCGTCACGCTCAGGCCTCAAGGCCGACCATTCCGATTTTGCCGGCAGCGCGACGGGAGCCGCCGCCAACCGCTCGGTCAGCGCCGCGATCAGCGCGTGTTTTTCGGCCCGGCGCTGCAGCTGCCAGACGCCGAGAGCGACCAGCGTCGCCAGCATGATCATCGTGATCACGCCCATCCCGATCAGGCTTCGCGCGCGGGCTGCCGTCATTTCGGATCACGATCGATCAGCCGGCCTTCGGAGGCCTTGTGGTGATACTGCAGGGCGATCAGCAGTGATTTCATCGACCGCAGCGGCAGCAGCGTCGTCGCCAGGATCAACGGCAGCCACAGCGCCGCATGCACCCAGAACGGCGGCTGGTACTTGATCTCGACCACCAGCGCGGCGCCGACCACGATGAAACCCGCGATCATGATGATGAAGACAGCCGGCCCATCGCCCGCATCGATGAAGGCGAAGTCGAGCCCGCAGACGTCGCAGCGCGGCTTGAGGGTGAGGAAACCGGCGAACAGCTTGCCCTTGCCGCAGCGCGGACATTTGCAGGCGAGTCCCGTCACGATCGGGGAGACCGGTTGGTTGTCGTTCGACATCAGCGCTCCCCTCCCTTGCGGTCGTAGAAAAACAAAGGGGCGGCCGAAAGGCCGCCCCTCGATTGCGGTTCCAGCGAAATCAATGTGCCGCGTGAGCCATGGTCTCGGCGCCATGACCCCAGACGTAGATGCAGAGGAACAGGAACAGCCACACCACGTCGACGAAGTGCCAGTACCAGGCGGCGAACTCGAAGCCGAGATGCTGCTTGGGCGTGAAGTGTCCGGCATAGACGCGCAGCAGGCAGACCAGCAGGAAGATCGTTCCGATCAGCACATGGAAGCCGTGGAAACCGGTCGCCATGAAGAAGGTGGCGCCATAGACGTTGCCGGCGAAGCTGAATGCGGCGTGGCTGTATTCGTAGGCCTGCACGCAGGAGAACGCAGCGCCGAGCAGGACAGTGATGATCAGCGCCTGCTTGACGCCCTTGCGGTCGTCTTCCAGCAACGCATGGTGCGCCCACGTCACCGTGGTGCCCGAGGTCAGCAAGATCAGCGTGTTCAACAGCGGCAGATGCCAGGGATCGAAGGTCTCGATGCCCTTCGGCGGCCAGACGCCTCCGAACAGCGCCTCGCGCGTCGCATGCACCGGATCGCCCGGGAACAGCGCCGAATTGAAGTAGGCCCAGAACCAGGCCACGAAGAACATCACCTCGGAGGCGATGAACAGGATCATGCCGTAGCGATGGTGCAGCTGGACCACGCGGGTGTGGTCGCCCTTGTACTGGGCCTCGCGGATCACGTCCGCCCACCAGCTTGCCATGGTGTAGAGCACGCCGATCAGGCCGACCCCGAACACGATGGGGGCGCCCGCATACATGTGGTGCATCCAGCCGATCGCACCGACCGCCATGATGAAGGCGGAGATCGATCCGACGACCGGCCATGGGCTCGGGTCGACGAGATGGTAATCGTGGTGTTTCACTTGCCCCGTGGCCATGCCCATTTCTCCGTTAGCAGGACCGATATTAGCCGGCCCCTGTTCGTCTCTCAATCATTCCAGTGCGGTCGACCCGACCGCAGCGGTCGGCTCGACCGCAAACCCTAGAGATTACCCACCCTTGCGCGGCTCCGCTTCTCCGGCCGCCAGCGGCTTCGGATCGGCGTCGCGCACCGGGTAGAATGTGTAGGACAGCGTGATGGAGTTGATGGTCTTGTTGTCCTCATCCGACATCAGCGCCGGATCGACATAGAACACCACCGCCATCTCGCGCTTCTCGCCCGGCGCCAGTTGCTGCTCGGTGAAGCAGAAACAATTGATCTTCTGGAAATAGGCCCCGACGGTGAGCGGCGCGACATTGTAGGCCGCCTGGCCCGTCGTCCGCCGCGCGGACTGATTGGTGACCGTATAGTAGGCGGTGACGACCTCGCCGATCCGGACCTCGATCTCGGTCTTTTCCGGCTCGAACTTCCAGGGCAGGCCACCGCTGACATTGGAATCGAACCGCACCGCGATCTTGTGGTCGAGGCTCGTTGCGGGCGCCGAGGTGGCGACCTGGGTGGTGCCGTTGAAGCCGGTGGTGCGGCAGAACCAGTTGTAGAAGGGGACGGCGGCATAGGACGCGCCGACCATCAGCGCGACGACAAAACCGCAGATCGAGGCAACCATGGCATCGCGGCCGAGGCCACGGAAAACGCCACGCCGCTTGGGCGGCTGTGGCTCGCTGGCATTGGTCGGGGTCCCGGTCATCGCGTCAATCCTGATCCGATCACATGTCCAGATTACATGGGGCGGTGCAGGACCGCAGGTCCCTTGACCATGGTGACCGCGAAGAACAGCACCACGAGGATGCCGAGCGCCCAGGCGATCGCGAGCGAACGCTCGCGGCGGCGGCGCTTCTGTTCCTCGGTGAGGACAATCCCTTCTGGCTTGTTGCTATCGTCCATTGCCTCGCCATGCTTCCTTTACCAGATCAGCCGCGTCACAGCGGGCAGCATGGCTTCGACCAGCAACGTCGCGAACAACCCGAACAGATAGACGATCGAAAATGCGAACAGCTTGCGCGGCGCGCTCTTCGCCGCAAGACCGGTGCGATGCCGGTAGACCTGAATGGCCGACCACAGCATCCAGGCGCCGAGCAGGATCGAGACGACGCCATAGCCGACGCCGAAATAGCCCAGCGGCCAGGGCGCGACCGAAACCGCGACCAGCACGACCGTATAGAGCAGGATCTGCAGCCGCGTGGCATCGGCGCCGGCAACCACCGGCAGCATCGGCACGTTGGCGCGGGCATAATCGTCGCTGCGGAACAGCGCCAGCGCCCAGAAGTGCGGCGGGGTCCAGAGGAAGATGATGAGGAACAACAGGATCGGCTCGACCGACAGCGATCCGGTGGCCGCGGCCCAGGCCACCACGGGCGGCAGCGCGCCGGCAGCACCGCCGATGACGATGTTCTGCACCGTCGAGCGCTTCAGCCACATGGTGTAGATCACCACATAGAAGAAGATCGTGAAGGCAAGGAGCCCCGCGGCGATCCAGTTCACCAGGATGCCGAGCGTCACCACCGAGAAGAACGCCAGCGTCATGCCGAAGGTCAGCGCCTCGGGCGGCGTGATGCGGCCGCGCGGAATAGGTCGGTTCGCGGTGCGCGACATCAGCGCATCGATGTCACGGTCGTACCACATGTTCAGCGCGCCCGACGCGCCGGCACCAACCGCGATGCAGAGGATCGACGTCACCGCCAGCACCGGATGGGCAAACCCCGGCGCCATCAAGTAGCCGACCAGCGCCGTGAACACGACAAGCGACATCACACGCGGCTTCAGCAGCGTGATGTAGTCGCCGACACCCGCCTCCGAAATGTGCGGAGTGAGATCAAGCGTGTGATGGTCGATAGTCGACAAGTCGGCGTCCGCCTTCCTTAGATCGGTCTATCGTCGGCGAAGCTTACCGCCGACGATGACCTTCGTCTCCATGCGGTGCAACGAAGGCACCGCCGTATGCGCTTGCTGCGCCGCGATCACTGGATCCGCGGCAGCACCTCGAACTGGTGGAACGGAGGCGGCGACGACAGCGTCCATTCCAAAGTGGTCGCGCCCGGGCCCCACGGATTGTTCGCCGCCTGCCGCTTGCTCACGAAGGCTTCGATCACGCCGTAGATGAAGATCAGCACGCCGAAGGCCGAGATGTAGGAGCCGATCGAGGAGACCAGGTTCCAGCCGGCGAACGCATCCGGATAGTCGACATAGCGGCGCGGCATGCCCGACAGGCCGAGGAAATGCTGCGGGAAGAACACCAGGTTGACGCCGATGAAGGTGACCCAGAAGTGCGCCTTGGCGATGGTCTCGTTGTACATGTAGCCGAACATCTTCGGGAACCAGTAGTACCAGCCGGCGAAGATGGCGAACACGGCGCCGAGCGACAGCACGTAGTGGAAGTGCGCCACCACGTAGTAGGTGTCCTGCAGCACGCGGTCGACGCCGGCGTTCGACAGCACCACGCCGGTCACGCCACCGAGCGTGAACAGGAAGATGAAGCCGACGGCCCACAGCATCGGGGCGCGGAATTCGATCGAACCGCCCCACATGGTGGCGATCCAGGAGAAGATCTTCACGCCTGTCGGCACCGCGATCACCATGGTGGCGGCGACGAAATAAGCCTGCGTCGCCGACGACATGCCGACCGTGTACATGTGGTGCGCCCACACCACGAAGCCGATGCCGCCGATCGCGACCATGGCGTAGGCCATGCCGAGATAGCCGAACACCGGCTTGCGCGAGAAGGTGGAGACGATCTGGCTGATCATGCCGAAGCCGGGCAGGATCAGGATGTACACTTCGGGGTGGCCGAAGAACCAGAACAGATGCTGGAACAGCACGGGATCGCCGCCGCCTTCGGCCGCGAAGAACGAGGTGCCGAAATTGCGGTCGGTCAGGAGCATGGTGATTGCGCCCGCCAGAACCGGCAGCGACAGCAGCAGCAGGAACACGGTGACCAGGATCGACCACACGAACAGCGGCATCTTGTGCAGGGTCATGCCCGGCGCGCGCATGTTGAAGATGGTGGTGATGAAGTTGATGGCGCCGAGGATCGAGGAAGCGCCCGCGATGTGCAGCGAGAGAATCGCGAAGTCGACCGCCGGGCCCGGATGGCCGGAGGTGGAGAGCGGCGCGTACATGGTCCAGCCGGCGCCGACGCCGTTGGCGCCGGGTTCGCCTTCCACGAAGGTGGAAATGATCAGCAGGGCGAAAGAGGCCGGCAGCAACCAGAACGAGATGTTGTTCATGCGCGGGAACGCCATRTCCGGCGCACCGATCATCAAGGGCACCATCCAGTTGCCGAACCCGCCGATCATCGCCGGCATCACCATGAAGAAGATCATGATCAGGCCGTGCGAGGTGACGAACACGTTATAAGTATGGGTCTCGTGGAAGATCTGCACGCCCGGATACATCAGCTCGATCCGGATCGCGACCGACATGGCACCACCGATGATGCCCGCCATGATCGCGAAGATCAGGTACATCGTGCCGATGTCCTTGTGGTTCGTCGAATAGACGTAGCGCCGCCAGCCGGTGGGGTGGTCGTGCGCATGATCATCGTGAGCGTGATCGGTAGCGGGGGTTGCAGCAGTGGCCATTTTCAGATCCTTTGAACCAACCTGGTTCGTCGCCCTTTAATCCCAGAGATTGCGGTCAGCCGCGCTTACTGCGCGGCGGCCCCGGCGGACGCATACGTATTGGTGCCCGCCGCCGCATATTTCTTCTTCGCCTGCTCGATCCAGGTCGCGAACTCCTGATCGTTCACGACCCGCACCGCGATCGGCATGAACGCGTGGTCCTTGCCGCACAGTTCCGAGCACTGGCCGTAGAACATGCCTTCCTTGGTCGCCTTGAACCAGGTTTCGTTGAGCCGGCCCGGGATGGCGTCGATCTTGATGCCGAACGCCGGCACCGCAAAGGAATGGATGACGTCGGCGCCGGTGACCTGGACGCGGATCACTTTATTGACCGGCACGACCACTTCATTGTCGACGCCGAGCAGCCGCGGCTGCTTGTCGGCGACCATCAGCGAATCGAACTCGAACTTGCCGTTGTCCGGGTAGGCGTAGCTCCAGTACCACTGCTTGCCGGTGGCCTTGATGGTSAGRTCYGCCTTCGGAACRTCGAGCTCCTSGAACAGCAGRCGGAACGACGGCACCGCGATGCCCACCAGGATCAGCACCGGGATCAGGGTCCAGGCGACCTCGATCAGGGTGTTGTGGGTGGTCTTGGAGGGGGTCGGATTGGTCTTGGAATTGAACTTGACCGCAACCACGATCAACAAGGCGAGCACGAAGAGCGTGATGGCCGTGATGATCCAGAGCAGGAAATTGTGGAACCAGGTGATGTTGTCCATCACCGGGGAAGCAGAGGCCTGCAACTTGTATTCCCACGGCGCGGGTTGTCCCATCTCCGCGAACGCCGCGCCGGCAAACGCCACCACACTTCCGGCCACCACAAAACCCAGTACCCGGCGGACGATCTGTCCCCTCGACATCTTCATGCCGCTCGCGCTCCCCTAATCCTGAACGTCAAACCGGCGAACCGAAACGACAAGAAGCCGAAACGACGAGACCGGTGGCCCGAACCCGCTCTGCGGCCGCCAGCCGGCTGGTTAGAACGCGTCGAGATTCCAGCTTCTCAAACCATAATTCCCTGCCTATCGCAATGCACGAATAAGCAGTTCGAAGATCCATCCCCCCGCGGCACAGGCAGAGCCTGAATCCCTGAAAAATCAGCCGAACTGCCGGTCGCCCGCGGCCGACAATGCTTGACAGGGGCATTACGCGATGTACCCACAAGCGAGGAGCGCCGCGAAAATGCGATTCGCGCCCCAGGGGACGTTGTTCGGGACATTGTTCGGGGTTCGGACCGCTTGGTCCGGGCCGTCTGACCGCCTTCAAGGCGCCGTCATTGCCGTATCAGCCTCCCCGGTCGGACCTTGCCGCGAGGCATGGCCGCGACACACCACCGGAACAGATTGCCAAGGACCGACCCCGATGGGCGCTTCGAAACACCAGGGACTGGATGCGGGGACACCCGCCGGACGGACGGCATTTGCCACATTCCCAGCGCTTTTCCTCGCGGCCTTCCTGACGGTTTTCCTGGCAGCCTTCCTGGGCACGGCCGATACCGCCAGCGCCCAGGGCGCGGTGAAATCCGTGCACGGCGACTGGCAGATCCGCTGCGACACCCCACCCGGCGCCCAGGCGGAACAATGCGCGCTGATCCAGAGCGTGGTGGCCGAGGACCGGTCCAATGCCGGCCTGACCGTCATCATCCTCAAGACCGCCGATCAGAAGAGCAAGCTGATGCGGGTGGTGGCGCCGCTGGGCGTGCTGCTGCCGTCGGGCCTCGGCCTGAAGCTCGATAACGCCGATGTCGGCCGCGCCGGCTTCGTTCGCTGCCTGCCCAATGGCTGCGTTGCCGAAGTTGTGATGGACGACAAGCTGCTCGACCAGCTCAAGAACGCCAAGACGGCGACTTTTATCATCTTCGAGACTCCGGAAGAGGGAATCGGCTTCCCTCTCAGCCTCAAGGGCATCGGCGAAGGCTACGACAAGCTGCCGTAACGCAGCCCTGCCAAAACGCAGCCTTGCCAAGGCTCGCGCGTTATCGCGCCGGTTGACGCATATAAGAGCCGATCAGCGTCCTGGCTTCCTCGGACGACCAGTCGGCCTCACCCGCCAGATACCCCTGGATACGCGCCTCGGGATCGACCAGGTACGATATCGGCATCCCGTACAGCGTGAACGGCGCATTGGCGTCGCCATCCCTGCTCCAGGTTCGCCCGCCCGCGTCGAGATAGACCGGCAAGCGGCGAATATTGAGCCGGCTGAGGAATGGTGCGACGGCCGCGGCGCCGTCGCGGTCCACGGAAATCGCCACGACCTCAAAGCCCGCTCCTCCCATGGCGATTTGCAGACGTTCGAGCGCGGGCAATTCCGAACGGCATGCCGGACACCAGGTCGCCCAGAAATTGACCAGCACGACCTTGCCCCGCAGCGATGCAAAGTCGATCGCGGATCCATTGACCCGCACCAACGACACCGGAGGAACGGTTCTGACCGGCCGAAGCAAAGTGAACTGGTGACGCGCACCGCCAAACAGCGCCGCATCCCCTGCGAGCGCCCTGAGTGAGACATCAGAGACCAATGCGGCCGCGGTAACGCCCAGACCACCGCGAATCGCGCGGCGGAGCATCGCGCGCCGCGACAGGCGGCGATCGATACGTGCTGTGACCTCATCGGGTTCATTCATAAGAGAGTCCACTTGCGATCAAGGCCGGATGTACGACCAGCCGGCTTCCTGCAGCTCGGTCAGCCGGACGATGCCGAACGGCACCACCCGCGCCCCCTCGACCAGCGACAATGGCCGCCCTTCGGCGCGCTCCATGATCATCCTGGTGTTGCCGCAGACGCTGAACACCACGTCGGGATTGTTCACGTGCAGGAACTGCAGAAGATCCTTTACCGGAGAGGTGTCGGCCCTGAACATGTGGACGCCCGGACCGTATGCGACAATCTCGATCGCAACGGGCTCGTTTGTTTCGCGATAATTCTTGATCGCGTTCAGTGAATTGGTGATCGCATGCTTCATGGTCGTCGGATCCTCCGAATTGACCTGAAAGACGATGCGGTGGGTCTTCGCTTTCACGTCCGCCGACACCTTTGAGCTGGCCGCGCACATGTCCGTCAGCACCAGAGTGAGAAAGAACGGCCCTGCGAGCGCGAGGCCGTATCCGGCAAAGGCAAACCATCGCCTGCGATTGATCGGCATCATCGTGATCCAGCGGTTTGGCGAGGGAGTGGTCTAGGCGTCATCGAAAACGGCATCGATCTGAGCGCGATGCGCGACCACGATGGTGGCGCTGAGAACCAGCAGGACGACGGCCGGGATCGGCGAGCCCCCGATCAGCAACAGGTGGGTCGCAACGGCCCCGATCATGATGCAGCTCAGAACGACCGCACCGAAAGCAGCGAGACCCGGCACCAGGATCGTGACGGCGCCGACGACCTCCAGGGTGCCGGTGACATAACGGAACCACTGTCCCAGTCCCATGTGTTCGAATTCCTCGACCATCATCGGCAGCCCATAGATCTTCATGCCGCCGGCCAACAGAAATACCGCGGCAAGCAGGCCCTTGAGGCCCCACAGGGCGCCGGCCTTCCAGCGCGGCGGCGTTTGAACAGCTGTTGTCGACATCCATTATCCTCTTCATTCGAGCAGGAGCTCTTTCGCCAGCCAAAATCCGGGGCTAAGATGAAAAAGACAAGTAGGATGGTTTTTCTGGTGTAGTATGAAAAACAAGACTAATGGGGAAACGCCGACGGATTTTTGCGCCGCCGATGCGGCGAAGGCTCAGTTCGAGAGAGCCTTGGGCATGCTGACCGGAAAATGGAAGGGCGAGATCATCTGGCTGCTCAGCCAGGGCAAGCACCGCTTCGGCGAGCTGCGCCGATCGATCCCCGGGGTCACCCAACACATGCTGACCACGCAGCTGCGCGACCTCGAGGCCGACGGGCTGGTCAGGCGCACCGTCTATGCCGAAGTTCCGCCGCGCGTCGAATACGAGATCACGCCGTCCGCCCAGGCCCTGCGGCCTGTGTTCGAGGAGTTGTACAAGTGGTCGCAGGAATACGGCTTTCCGGATGCCAAGGACCGGAGCGCGCGCGAGAATGACTCGTGATCGGAAACGGCAATCCGTCAGCTGTTGCCGGTCACGCTCAGAACAAAACAGCCATCATCAGCAGGTTTTCGTAGCGCCCGTCGATCTGGACGCCGTCGCGCTTGACGCCCTCGATCTTGAACTCCATCGCCTTGTAGAGCGAGATCGCCGACGCATTGGTCTCGCGCACCGTCAATTCGACCCGGTGCAGCCCGATCCGCCGGGCTTCGGCGAGAGCCGCGCGAATCAGCCGCGTTCCCAGCCGTTGGCCGCGGAAAGCCGGCAGCAGCCCCATCCCCAGAACACCGCAGTGGGCATAAATCGGCCGATTCATCGGGGTGATGTCGCACCAGCCGACCACCTGATCGTCCGACAGCGCGATCAGATGCGGGTAGCCCCGCGCCAGGTTGTTTTCGACAAAGACCCGGGCAGCCTCGATCGGCGGGGCCTCCAGGAACGCCAGATATCGCCGTTCCCGGGCAACCGCGTCCAGAACGGCGTGAAAGCCGTCGACATGTTGAGGCTCGATTTGCTTGATCTCAATCAACATTTGACCCTGCCGCACCCTCTCACCAGTTTAATCTAGGAGACATTTCCGGACAAACGAGCCCCTCGCGCAACCCGCCATTGACCCCTATCTTTGTTAACGCGCTCTTGCTCAAAGTTGGCCCCTCGCGCCCTTACAACGGACTGATTCATGAACCTCGCAACCTCCTCCCTCCTCGACCGCGCCGGCCTCGATCGTGATCAGGTACGGAGTGAAGTGGCCCGTGGGCTCAACGGCGCTGATGATGGCGAGCTGTTTCTGGAATACCGCCAGTCCGAAGGGCTGATGTTCGACAATGGCCGGCTGAAGCAGGCGACCTATGACACCGCGCAAGGCTTCGGCCTGCGCGCGGTCAAAAACGATGCGGTGGGCTATGCGCATTCGTCGGACGTCTCGATCCCGGCGCTGATGCGCGCGGCGGACGCCGTGCACGCGGTGCGGGGCGGGTATTCCGGCACCCTGGCCGCCGCGCCGACCCACACCAATGTCCGGCTTTACGGCGATGACAATCCCCTCGACGGGCAGGCTTTCGAGACCAAGGTCAAGCTGCTGGCCGAAATCGATGCCTATGTGCGGGACAAGGATCCGCGGGTGCGGCAGGTGTCGGTCAGCCTCGGCGCCACCTGGCAGGTGGTGGAGATCCTGCGCCCGGACGGTGAAAGCTATCGCGATATTCGCCCTCTGGTCCGCGTCAACATCTCGGTGGTGGCGGGATCCGGCGACCGGCAGGAAACCGGCAGCCAGGGGTATGGCGGCCGTGAGAGTTATGATCGCTTCATCGAAACCAAGGCTTGGCGCGATGCCGCCGACGGCGCGATCCGCCAGGCACTGATCAACCTGGAATCGGTCCCCGCCCCCGCCGGCGAAATGGACGTGGTGCTCGGCCCAGGCTGGCCCGGCGTGATGCTGCACGAAGCGGTCGGGCACGGCCTCGAGGGCGACTTCAACCGCAAGCAGACCTCGGCCTTCGCGGGCCTGATGGGGCAGCAGGTGGCGGCCAAGGGTGTGACCGTGGTCGACGACGGCACCATCGCCTCGCGGCGCGGCTCGCTGTCGATCGACGACGAGGGCACGCCCACCAATCGCACCGTGCTGATCGAGGACGGCATCCTGGTTGGCTATATGCAGGACCGGCAGAATGCGCGTCTGATGAACATGAAGCCGACCGGCAACGGGCGCCGCGAAAGCTATGCCCATGTACCGATGCCGCGCATGACCAACACCTACATGCTGGCCGGCGACCGCGACCCCGCGGAAATCCTGGCTTCGGTGAAAAACGGCATCTACACCGCGAACTTCGGCGGCGGGCAGGTCGACATCACCTCTGGCAAATACGTGTTCCAGTGCACCGAGGCCTACCGGATCGAAAACGGCAAGCTGGGCGCCCCCCTGAAGGGTGTCATGCTGATCGGCAACGGACCGACCGACCTGCACCGCGTGACCATGGTCGGCAACGACCTCGAGCTCGATGCGGGCATTGGCACCTGCGGCAAGAACGGCCAGGGTGTGCCTGTGGGCGTCGGCCAGCCGACACTGCGGATGGATCGCATCACCGTCGGAGGAACCGGCTCATGACAATGGAAGCCACGTCCATGAAGACGACTGTCCGCAACTGGTCGAGCGCCATCGCGCAGATGGTTGCCGTGTTCCTGCTGGTGATGGCAGCGAAAGGCGCGATCGCCGAACCGTTCTATGTGCCCTCGGGCTCGATGGAGCCGACGCTGATGATCGGCGATGCCCTGCTCGCCAGCAAGTATCCCTATGGCTACAGCGCCGCCTCCGTCCCGCTCAATGTCGCGCTGCCGCCGACCTCGCGCGTTCTCGGCGCGCTGCCGGAGCGCGGCGACGTGGTGGTGTTCCGCTGGCCGGGCGATCGCTCGCAGGTCTGGGTCAAGCGCGTTGTCGGCCTGCCCGGCGATCACATCCAGATGCGCGATGGCCAGCTTTTCATCAATGGCGTCGTGGCGCCCCTGCGGCCTGACGGCCTGGGCAAAGCCGAGACCGAAGACGGCTCCGACGTGCCGGCGCCGCAATATATCGAAACACTGCCCGGCAACCGCAGCCACCCGATCTTCAAACTGCGCGCGCACGGCTTCCTGGACAACACCGCCGAAATCACCGTGCCGCCGGATCACCTGTTCGTGCTGGGCGACAATCGCGACAACTCAGCCGACAGCCGCGTGCCGGTCACCGAGGGCGGTGTCGGGTTGCTGCCGACGGCCAATCTGGTGGGACGCGTCGAGACCGTGCTCGGATCCTGGGACATCGGACTCAAGAACCAGCCGATCTCGACCTGGCTCTCCGGCCTGCGCACCTCGCGTTTCCTGACCAGCGTGAACTGATCTGCGGGCGGAGGCGGCCGTGACGTTCGACGAGGTTCGCGCTTTCGCCCTCGCCTGGCCCGAAGTCGAGGACGGCACGTCGTACGGGACGCCGGCGCTGAAGGTGCGCAAGAAGATGCTGGTCCGGCTGAAGGAAGACCGCGACTCGCTGGTCGTGCCCGGCATCGAAGCCGACGAGCGCGCGATGCTGATGGAGACCCGGCCGAAGATCTTCTATATCACCGACCATTATCGGGACTGGCCGACCGTGCTGGTCCGGCTTTCAAAATGCAGCCGCGCGACGCTCGAGCCTTTGCTGCTGCGGCGCTGGAAAGATCTCGCGTCGAAGACCGCGCTGAAGGCGTTCAAAGGCTAGCGCACGACGCCGGACGCAAAGCCCGGCTTGCGGTGCGGCGGCTTGATCTGGTTCTTCAGGAAGCAGCGCGCGTCCTTGCCGGCGTAGCCGGGCCGCGAAAAGGTCCACGCGCGGCATTTGTTGTCGTCCTCGCAGGCCTGCCGGCAAGCCTCGTCGCGGTCGCTCGCCTTCAGCTCGAAGTTGCGATAATCGCCGCCGGAGCGATCCGTCGACATCTCGACAGCGCCGGTGCGCTGCTCGACCACGCCGGCGCCGCGGACGCCCGACACGCAACAATTGTCCTCGACGCGCTGCGGGACACTGTTCTTGAGCCAGCAGACGGCTTCCGTCGCGGCGTAGGTCGGATAGTTGAAGCTCCAGGCGCGGCAGCGCTTGTCACGCTCGCATTGCAGGGCGCAGTCCGCGGGATCGCCGGACGAGACGGGCGCGCGCAGATAGTCGCCACCGGGCCGATCGAAATTCGCCTGCGCCAGCAGCGGCTGAGGCACTGCGGCGATCAGAACCGCGAAGGCGGCAAGGATCGCAAGGCAGGCGCGCAGACGACAGGCTCGGACCATGCCAGACGACTTTCAATAGGACGCGAACAGTTGGGACACGACATGTTGGGATACGACATGCGGTCCCCTGCCGTGATGACGCATCGGATCGCGTTATCACGGCGGCGGCTGCCCATTAAAACGTCAGATTTCTGTACGGTAGATGAACGGTGCCGCCACGTTTCGGCGCGACATCACACCGCCGGCTCAAAAAGCATACTGATCGTAGGCAGGTTCGACGGAGCCGCCCCACGCTCCATTAAATTTCTGCAACATATCTTCCGCCGGCGTGCGCCCCGATTCGATGATGCGGTCGAGCGGCTCCAGATAGCGCGCTTCGTCGCGCCCCAGATGATCTATGCGACCGCGCCGGCGCAGACCGGCATGCGCCAGCACCAGGCATTCCTTGGCGATCTCGAACAGATAACGGTTGCCGATCTTGGCCTTGAAACCGAGCCGGGGAACGTCATCGCGCAACGCCTGACGCTCCGCAGCGGTCCAGTGCCGCGCGATCTCCCACGCCGCGTTCAGGCTCTCATCGTCATAGAGCAGCCCGACCCAGAACGCCGAGAGCGCCGGCAGGCGATCCCACGGCGCGCCGTCGGCGCCGCGCATCTCCAGATAACGCTTGAGCCGAACCTCGGGGAAAATCGTCGACAGGTGATTGGCCCAGTCCGACAGCGTCGGACGCTGGTTCGGAAACTTCGGATTACGGCCGTCGAAAAAGTCGCGGAACGAGGAGCCGGAGACGTCGATGTAGCTGTCGCCGCGCTTGATGAAATACATCGGCACGTCGAGGGCGTAGTCGACCCAGCGCTCGAAGCCCATGCCGTCCTCGAACGCCCAGGGAATCATGCCTGAGCGTGCATTGTCGGTATCGCGCCAGATTTCCGAGCGGAACGACAGGAAGCCGTTGGGCTTGCCTTCGGTGAACGGCGAATTCGCGAACAGCGCGGTCGCCACCGGCTGCAGCGCCACCGAGGTGCGCAGCTTCGTCACCATGTCGGCTTCCGACGAGAAGTCGAGATTGGTCTGCACCGTGCAGGTGCGATACATCATGTCGAGGCCGTAGCGGCCGACCTTCGGCATGTAGTTGGTCATGATCTGGTAACGGCCTTTCGGCATCACCGGAATCTGTTCGCGCGACCACGACGGTGTCATGCCGAGCCCGAGGAAACCGATGCCGAGCGGCGTTGCCACCTCGCGCACCTGCGCGAGATGCGCCATGACTTCCGAGGCGGTCTGGTGCACGGTTTCCACCGGTGCGCCGGACAGTTCGAATTGCCCGCCGGGCTCCAGCGAAATCGCGCCGCCACCGGTGACATCGAACAGGCCGATGATGTTCTCGTGCTCCATGATCGGGTCCCACCCGAGCAGGTGCTTCATGCCCTGGAGCAGCGCCTCGATGCCGCGCGGCCCCGCATACGGCACCGGGCGGTGACCGTCGAGCGTGAACGGAGTCTTTTCGTGTTCGGTGCCGATCCGGAACTCGTCCTTCGGCTTCGAGCCCGCTTCCAGCCACGCAACGAGTTCGTCGCGCGAATGCAGCGGCGTCATATCGATCTGGTCACGCGCCATATGAGTTCCGGTTCAGAAATGCTGCGCCGTTGTACGCGCGCGGCCGGGAGCAGGATCCGCCACCTGCGGTAGCGGCAAAAGATGAAAAGACCGTCATCGCGCGGACGCGACGTCTTTGCCGGCGACGAGCGAGGGCTCGTCGCACGTGCAGCCCAGCCGGTCGAGCAGGCCGCAAAGTTTCAACGCATCGACATCGGACAGCTTCGAGCCGATGTGCCGTTCAATGGCGGCGGAATACGAATTCCACATTTTCTTCTGCAGTTCGCGCCCGGCTTCGGTGATCTCGACGAACTGGCCGCGCTTGTCGATCTCGCATTCGCGACGCACGGCCAGACCTTCGTCGACCAGGCGCTCGATCAGGCGGGATGTCGAATACTGCGGAATCAGCATCTGCTTCTCGAGTTCGACCGGCCGCAGCTCGCCGCGGGGCGCGCGCGACAATTCCAGCAACGCATCGTACCACGCCAGCGGCGGAAAGCCCGCCTTCTTCAGGTCGTGCTCGACCGCGTCCAGCACGCGGCTCTGGACGCGCATCAGGCGTATCCAGGCGGCGGTCGCTTCGGTCGAGGGTTTGCGTTTCATGCTCGCAGTCTTACCTTGATGCCGTATTATACGCCAGTCGATGCAGCTGCATCAACATTGACAATTCCATGCAGCCGCATGTAATTCCACACGCCACGGAAGCAAGCAATGCTTCCGCTGTAAAGGGAGGCCGTGATGAAACTCTACTATACGCCGGGCGCATGCTCGCTTTCCCCCCATATCGCACTGCAGGAATCGGGGCTCCCGCACGAACTCGTGAAGGTCGACCTCAAGGCCAAGAAGCTCGCAACCGGCGAGGATTTCAACGCGATCAACCCGAAGGGGCAGGTCCCGGCACTGGCGCTGGACAATGGCGAACTGGTCACCGAGGGGCCGGTGATCGTGCAGATGATCGCCGACAAGGCCGCCGACAAGAAACTCGCGCCCGCCAACGGCACCGCGGAGCGCTACCGGCTGCAGGAATGGCTGAACTTCATCAGCGCCGAGATCCACAAGACCTTCAGCCCGCTGTTCAACCCGATGATCTCGGACGACGCCAAGAAGGTGTTCCGCGACCGGGTCACCGGCAAGTTCAGCTATCTCGAGGGCAAGCTGGCCGGCCAGGACTACCTGATGGGATCGCAGTTCACCGTGGCTGACGGCTATCTCTACACCATGCTGCGCTGGGCCGATCGCGTCGGCGTCGACCTCTCGTCGATGAAAAATCTGATGGCCTACAAGGACCGCGTCGGCGCGCGTCCGAAAGTCCAGGCCGCGCTGCAGGCCGAAGCCTGAGCGCATGAAGCTTTAACCCGGATGAGCGCGTAGCGCGACATCCGGGAGCGGCGTCGGTCATTCCGGAAGCCGCGTCAGCGGCTATCCGGAATCTCGAAGGTTATACTGGGGGACGCGTCGAGATTCCGGGTTCGTCGCTTCGCGACGCCCCGGAATGACAAAAACAGGGGCCGGATCGATGATCCGGCCCTTTTCATTGATGCAGTCGGCTTCAGGCTGCCGTCTTCTTCGGCGGGAAGCGGCCGTAGAAGGTCTCGCCCTTGGCCGCCATGTCGATCAGGAGCTTCGGCGGCGTGAAGCGCGAGCCGTATTTGGCTTCGAGCTTGTGGCAGAGCTCGACGAACGTCTTGGTACCCATGAAATCGATGTAGGACAGCGTGCCGCCGGTGAACGGCGCGAAGCCGAAACCGAGGATCGAGCCGACATCGGCTTCGCGCGGATCGGTGATGACATGGTCCTCGACCGTGCGCGCGGCTTCCACCGCCTGCACCACCAGGAAACGCTGCTTCAGTTCCTCGACGTCAAGCGTATCGGGATCGAGGTGCTTGGGCTGCAACGCGCCGATGCCGGCAAACAGCCGCTTCTGGCCCTTGCCCTTCTCGGGATAGTCGTAGAAGCCCTTGCCGTTCTTGCGGCCGAAGCGGCCCTGCTTCTCGACCAGCTCGACCAGCATCTTCTTYTGCGCCTGRTCGATGGCATTGGCGCCGAGATCGGCTTCCGTCGCCTTCATGATCTTGAGCACGAGRTCGAGCGCRACCTCGTCGCTGAGCGACAGCGGCCCGACCGGCATGCCCGCCATCTTGGCGGTGTTCTCGATCATCGCCGGCGGCACGCCTTCCATCAGCATCTCGAGGCCTTCGGCGGTGAACCGCAGCACGCAGCGATTGGCGAAGAAGCCGCGCGAATCATTGACCACGATCGGCGTCTTGCTGATCTGGCGCACGTAGTCCAGCGCTGTCGCCAGCGCGACATCGCCGGTGTTCTTGCCGACAATAATCTCGACCAGCATCATCTTCTCGACCGGCGAGAAGAAGTGAATGCCGATGAATTTCGACTGATCCTTGAATTCCTCGGCCAGCGAGTTGATCGGCAGGGTCGAAGTGTTGGAGGCGAAGATCGCGCCCTCTTTCAGCAGCGGCTGCGCCTTGGCATAGGTCTCGGCCTTGACCTTGCGGTCTTCGAACACCGCTTCGATCACGAGGTCGCAATCTTTCAACGCGTTGAAGTCGGCGGTCGCGGTGATGCGGGACAGCAGCACATCGCGGTCGGCCTCCTTGGCGCGGCCCTTGGCGATCAGCGCATCGATCGCCGCTTTCGCATGGCCCTTGCCCTTGTCGGCGCTTTCCTGGTCGCGGTCGATCAGCACGACCTCGATGCCCGCCTGCGCGGAGACGAAACCGACGCTCGCTCCCATGAAACCGGCACCGATCACGGCGAGCTTCTTCACCTTGGTCGCCGGTACGTTCTGCGGACGGCGCGCGCCCTTGTTGAGCTCCTGCATCGAGACGAACAGGCTGCGGATCATCGCCGCCGCTTCCTTGGTGCGCAGGATGTTGGCGAAGTGCCGGGATTCAACGCGGAGCGCGGCGTCGATCGGCAGTTGCAGGCCTTCATAAACGCACTGCATGATGGCGCGCGCGGCCGGATAATTGTCGTAGGTCTCGCGGCGGAAGATCGCGTTCGCCGGCGGGAAAGTCATGGTGCCGGCCTTGGAATAAACCGGGCCGCTCGGCAGCTTGAAGCCCTTCTCGTCCCACGGCGCCACAGCCTTGCCGCCGCCCTTGATCCAGTCCTTGGCGGACGTGATCAGATCGGCTGGGGGCACCACCGCGTCGACCAGCTTCATCGCCTTGGCCTTGGCGAGATTGACCGCCTCGCCCTTCAGCAGCATCTGCAGCGCGTCCTGGGTCGGCAGCATGCGCGACAACCGCTGGGTGCCGCCGCCGCCGGGGAACAGGCCGACCTTGATCTCGGGCAGGCCCAACCGGGTCTTCGGATTTTCCGAGGCGACGCGATAGTGACACGCCAGCGTCAATTCAAAGGCACCGCCGAGTGCAAGGCCGTTGATTGCGGCGACCCACGGCTTGCCGGAGGCTTCGATCGCCCGCAGCGTCTGGGAGAGCTTGCGGCTCTCGTCGAACAGCATTTGATTGGCGGCCGTTTCACCCTTCTGCTTCAGGGTCTCCACATAGCTGCGGTTCATGTTCTCGAGCATGGTCAGGTCGGCGCCGGCCGACAGCGCCTCCTTGCCCGAGGTCACCACCACGCCCTTGACCGCGGCGTCGCTCGTCGTCTGCTGCACGATCGCAGCCAGTTCCTCGATCGTGGTGGTGTCGAGCACGTTCATCGAACGGCCCGGAATGTCCCACGTCACCAGCGTGATGCCGTCGGCGTCGGTCTCGACCTTGAAATTCTTGAATGCCATTTGGAAGCTCCCTCAATCCAAAACGCGCAGGCCGAATGGCCGCAGCGAAAGCCGCGATCCCCCGGCGGTTGCGCCGAAGGATCGTGTCCAGGTTGAAATCAGACGCGCTCGATGATGGTCGCGGTGCCCATGCCGCCGCCGATGCACAAGGTCACCAGCGCGGTGGAGAGGTTGCGCCGCTCCAGTTCGTCGAGCACGGTGCCGAGAATCATCGCACCGGTGGCGCCGAGCGGATGCCCCAGCGCGATGGCGCCGCCATTAACGTTGATCTTGGCGTTGTCGATGTCGAACGCCTGGATGTAACGCAGCACCACCGAGGCGAAGGCCTCGTTGAGCTCGAACAGGTCGATATCCCCGAGCTTCATGCCGGAGCGCTCCAGCACCTTCTTGGTCACGTCAACCGGGCCGGTCAGCATCATCGCCGGCTCGGAGCCGATATTGGCGAAGGCGCGGATTTTTGCACGCGGCTTCAGGTTGTGCTTTGCGCCCGCCTCCTTGCTGCCGAGCAGCACCGCGCCGGCGCCGTCGACGATGCCCGACGAATTGCCGGCATGATGAACGTAGTTGACGCCTTCGATTTCCGGATGCGCCTGCACCGCCACCGCATCGAAGCCGCCCATCTGCCCCATCTGCACGAACGAGGGCTGCAGCTGCGCCAGCGACTGCATGGTGGTGGACGGGCGCATGTGCTCGTCCTTGTCGAGGATGGTGAGGCCGTTGATGTCCTTCACGGCCACGATGGAATTCTTGAAGCGGCCCTCTTCCCAGGCCTTGCCGGCGCGCTGCTGGCTCTGCACCGCATAGGCATCGACGTCGTCACGGGAGAAGCCGTACTTGGTCGCGATCAGATCGGCCGCGACACCCTGCGGCATGAAGTAGGTGGGAACCGCCATCGACGGATCCATCGGCCAGGCCGCGCCCGACGACATGATGCCGACGCGGCTCATCGATTCGGCGCCGCCGCCGATGGTCAGGTCATGCTGGCCCGACATCACCTGCGCCGCGGCGAAGTTCACCGCATCGAGACCCGAGGCGCAGAAGCGGTTGATCTGGACGCCCGGCACCGATGTGCTGAACCCGGCATTCATGGCCGCAAAGCGCGCGATATCGCCGCCGGCTTCGCCGACCGGATCGACAACGCCCAGCACCACGTCATCGACGCTGTCGGCAGCGAGATTGTTGCGCTCCTTGAGCGCCTTCAGCGGCACGGTCGCCAGCGCCAGCGCGGTGACTTCGTGCAGCGAACCGTCGGACTTGCCTTTGCCGCGCGGGGTACGGACGTGGTCGTAGATATATGCTTCAGGCATGATGCCCTCCCTTGATCCATCTTGATGTGGAAAAATGCCGCGTCCTGAGGAACGCGGCATTTGAACTCTTGATCAGAATGCGTCCGCGGGCAGTTCCATCACGGTCGCGGCACCGGCCTGGAGACGCGCGAGATGCGCTGATGTTTCAGGCAGCATCCGTTCCATGAAGAACTTTCCGGTGATGAGCTTGGTCTTCAGATAGGGAGCAGCATCACCGCCGGCAATCTTCTCGTTCGCGACTTTCACCATTCGTGCCCACATGTAGCCCATCACCACCAGGCCGAAGAGGTGCATGTAGTCGGTCGACCCCGCACCGGCATTGTCCGGCTTGGCCATGGCGTTCTGCATCAACCACATCGTGGCCTGCTGCAGATGCCCGAGCGAGGCGGTGAGCGGCCCGAGATAGGGCTTCAGGGCCTCATCGGCGCCGTTTTCCTTGGCGAACGCGCTGACTTCACCGAAGAACGCCATCGCGGCACGGCCGCCATCTTTCGGCAGCTTGCGGCCGACCAGGTCGAGCGCCTGGATGCCGTTGGCGCCCTCATAGATCATCGCGATGCGGGCATCGCGCACGAACTGTTCCATGCCCCATTCGGCGATGTAGCCGTGGCCGCCGAACACCTGCTGGGCTGCGACCGAATTGGCGAAGCCGATGTCGGTGAGCACGCCCTTCAGCACCGGGGTCAGCAGGCCCATGTGATCGTCGGCCTCCTGGCGGTCCTTGGCGTTCTCCGAACGGTGGGCGACGTCGCTCTTGAGCGTGGTCCAGACCACCAGCGCGCGCGCGGCTTCGTTGAAGGCACGGATCGTCAGCAACGCACGGCGGATATCGGGGTGCACGATAATCGGATCGGCCGGCTTGTCCGGCGCCTTCACGCCCGAGAGCGAACGGCCCTGCAGGCGGTCCTTGGCGTAGGCGGCGGCGTTCTGGTAGGCGACCTCGGACTGCGCAAGGCCCTGAACGGCGACACCCAGCCGCGCCTCGTTCATCATCACGAACATGGCGTTGAGGCCCTTGTTCTCCTCGCCGACCAGCCAGCCCGTGGCATTGTCGTAGTTCATCACACAGGTGGAATTGCCGTGGATGCCCATCTTGTGTTCGATCGAGCCGCAGGAGACGCCGTTGCGCGCCCCGAGCGATCCGTCGGCATTGACCAGCACCTTCGGCACCACGAACAGCGAAATGCCCTTCACCCCGGCCGGCGCGCCCTCGATCCGCGCGATCACCAGGTGGACGATATTCTCGGTGATGTCCTGCTCGCCGGCCGAGATGAAGATCTTGGTGCCGGTGATGGAATAGGAGCCATCGCCGTTCGGCACGGCCTTGGTCTTGATCAGGCCGAGATCGGTGCCGCAATGCGGCTCGGTGAGGTTCATGGTGCCGGCCCATTCGCCGGTCAGCATCTTGGGGATGTAGGTCTTCTTCTGCGCGTCGGTGCCGTGGACATTCAGCGCCGCGACGGCGCCGAGCGTCAGGCCGTAATACATCGAGAACGCCATGTTGGCCGAGATCATGAATTCGTTGATGCTCTGCGCCATGGTGGCCGGCAGGCCCTGGCCGCCGAATTCCGTGGGCGCGGCAAGCCCCACCCAGCCGCCTTCGCCAAACTGCCTGTAGGCATCCTTGAAGCCCTTGGGCGTGGTGACCCGGCCGTCGTCGTGGCGGGTGCAGCCTTCGAGATCGCCGCTGCGGTTCAACGGCTGCAACACCTCTTCGCTGAACTTGCCGGCTTCCGACAGGATCGCGTCGCGCACGTCGGAGGTGGCATCGCTGAAACCCGGCAGATTGTTGTAACGATCGATCTGAAACACGTCGTTCAGCAGAAACGTCACGTCTTCGACAGGCGCCTTGTAGCTCGGCATGGTGTCTCTCTCCCGTTGGTCCCGGCCCGGGTAAATGCACCCGGTGCAGAATCTCGGGCGACTCCTTAGGGAAGTTTTTGCAATGCAGCAATGCTATTTTGGAACCTTAAGCCGAAATGGCGACGAAAGGCAGCGACTGCGACATCATGGCAGCTCTGTCTCGGTTCCCCCGATCGAGCCGGACGGTGGGGCGAGCCCATTTCGGCGGTCGTTCAGCGGCCGACCCCTTCGCCGGCATAATATTACCCCAAACGATTAACTTTTCAGCCCGGCAGGCCGGACCTTTAACCCGTTGTTTACCGTAAAGCGGAAAAGTCGGCACGGAAGCAGGCAAGCCGCGTCGAAATTCGTTTGTATCTTCAAAGACGACGCAGCGAGGCTGATGGCGCCGAGAGGGCGCCGGGCGGGACACCGGACCTGAGCATGACATCGCGCGTATCGTGGAGCGTAGAGGGGATCGAGCCGTCCGTCCGCGACCGGGCCGAGGCTGCGGCGCAACGCGCCGGTATGTCATTGAACGACTGGCTTGCGGTCACCCTCGGCGACCAGGCGCCGAAGTCACGCAACGCCGCTGACGTCAGCGAAATCCATCACCGGCTCGACTCCATCACCCGCCAGATCGAGCGCATGTCGCAGACATCAGCGCCGAAGCGCGAGGGCTCCGGCGTGGCGCGCCAGCTCAATGATGCCATTTCGCGGCTTGATGCGCGGCTGTCGCAGATTTCCCAACCCGCTCCGGTCGCCACCCCCGCGCCACCGCCGGCCGCCGCGCGGCCGGCACCGGCGCCCGAGCCGATGGTCTCGCAACCCGCCGCGGCCCCGCAGCCGCGGCCGGCTCCGCAACCGGAACGACCCGCGGCGTATCGCGCGCCACAGACCACGATTCCCGAACTGCTGGATTTCGACATCGCCGAAATCGTTGCACGGCAGAACCAGCTCAACGGCGAGAGCCCGCAGCAGATGATGCAGGCGGCCGCGCCGTCGATGGCGCCGCCGGCCCCTGCCGCCCCCGATCTCTCGGGCTTCGAGAAGCAGCTGCAGTATCTCACCAGCCAGATCGAGAGCCTGCGTCGGCCCGACGGCGTCGATCAGGCGATCGCGGGCTTCCGCAGCGAACTCGCGGAGATGCGCCAGGCCATCACCGAAGCGCTGCCGCGGCGCGCGCTGGAATCGCTGGAAAACGAAATCCGCGCGGTGGCGCGGCGCATCGAAGACAGCCGCCAGAGCGGCGTCGACGGCAATGCACTGCAAAGCATCGAGCAGGCGCTGCGCGATATCCACACCACGCTGTTCAAGCTGACACCGGCCGAACAGCTCGCCGGCTTCGATGACGCGATTCGCAATCTCGGCGACAAGATCGACGTGCTGGTGCGCGCGAAGCCGGATTCGGATTCGATGGAGCAGCTCGAAGGCGCGATCGGCGCGCTGCGCGCGATCGTGTCCAATGTCGCCTCGAATGATGCGCTCGCCCGCCTGAGCGACGACGTGCAGATGCTGGCGTCCAAAGTCGACCAGGTGTCGCATTCGGACGGTTTTTCCGGTTCGCTCGCAGCGCTGGAGCAGCGCATCGCGCAACTGACCACCACCCTCGAAAGCCGCGAGCGGCCGGTCGACGATACCGGTCACCTCGAAGCGGCGGTCCGAATGCTGTCCGACCGCATCGATCATCTGCAGGTCGGCAGTGAGCCCTCGGCGGCGTTCGCCCATGTCGAGCAGCGCATCGTGCAACTGCTGGAGCGGCTGGACGCGGTCGACGCGCGCACCGCCAACTTCGGACGCGTCGAGGACGGTCTTTCGGATATTCTGCGTCATCTCGAGCAGCAGCGCCTCAGCTTCGCGGCGTTGAACGAGACGCGTGCGCCGTCGTTCGGGATGGACCAGGATGCCGTCGGCGCGATCCGCCGCGAGTTGTCCGACATCCGTCTCAGCCAGACCGAGACCGATCGCTCCACCCAGGATGCGCTCGAGAGCGTGCACAACACCCTTGGTCATGTCGTCGACCGGCTGGCCATGATCGAAGGCGACCTGCGTGAAGCCCGCTCCGCGCGGCCAATGCCGCAGGAGGATCTGCGGCCGCCGGTCCATGCGTCACCGCCGCTGGCC